>OKBA01000031.1_pt1 | contig 45718 bp, 38 predicted proteins | sample 1614821 | NCBI WGS metagenome assembly OKBA01 (sample SAMN04436972, study PRJEB24849) | human gut metagenome | biome: human gut; feature: NICU; material: stool | host: Homo sapiens | place: USA: Saint Louis, MO | collected 2010-04-02
TATAAGTATGTTGATTGATCCAAACCACCGGATGCATTGTCGATTGTTCTAACATGAGAGACCCCTCCATCAGCAGATTTTGCGCTGTTGTACGATTATTGATCGGTGTTTCGACCACGCCCAAATAACGCACAGCATGCTTTGAGTATAGCAGAAAATTTGCGCTGCCGCGGTCTTGACTTTAATTGGCCAACACGGTATAGCAAGTGTTACAAACCTTAATATGACAGTGTTTTTGCACCTAAAATTAAATTTTTAAGTTCACAGTTCACACTTATTATTATGGGAACATACGTTTGCAAAGTCAACCGAAATTTAGCGGAAAATGCTGCTGGATAAGCGCCATAAAAAAAGCACACCAATAGGCTAATATTGATGTGTTTTTACGCATTAAAAATTAAATCAAGTTAAAATGTGCAAGTGCATTTGGAATACCGTTTTCGCGATAATCGTCCGTTTGATAATCCGCAACAGCCGCAACTTTTGGATAAGCGTTCCCCATCGCAATTCCGGTGTCAGCTGCTTGCAACAACGGAATGTCATTATAACCGTCGCCAAATGCGTAAGTTGGCAGACCACGTAAGGATGGCTGATTTAACAGGATGGCCATACCACTGCCTTTGGAAATGCCATGATTGACAACATCAAACGTATAATGCGAGTTGCGGTAGAACGTCATTTCTGGGAAATCTTGGATGAATTGTTTCCCAATCTGGTCACCTGCATCGGTCCATGGTACAAACATTAACATCATACAGATTGCTTCATGCTCGTAGAAAGATGGCTTGACCGGCGGCGGTGTTTGCCGCACCTGCGCATAGTTATCGGTTGTGAGCTGATTATGGCCGGTCAGCGCCGATGCTTCACTGTTGTACATGGCAACTTGAATGTCTTGTGCTGCACTCGTATTGAGAAAACGGGTGAGTTGCGGCTCGCCAATCACACTTTGAAAAATGTGATCGCCGTCAAGAAAAATGTCACCACCATTAGCAGCAATTGCACTGCGGACCCCAGTTGCTGCCATAATGTCAGCCAGTTCGTAGTAATTTCTGCCAGTCGCAATGACCGGCAGAATCTGGTTGGCTTCAAGGGCTTTGAGCGCAGCAACATTTTCGGGTGGCACCTGTTTGTCATCATTGAGCAGCGTTTGATCTAAATCAAAAAAAACAACAGCTTTGTACATAATTTCCTCCGTTACTAAATGTTGTGATGGCCTCATTCTACCATGGAATACGTACGGCAGAGGGCAAGAAATCGAAACGCTTACAGAAAAAACGGATACTACTGGGGTGAAAGGGATTCACACGCTTGTCAGCTCGGAAACCTGCTTGCAAGGGGGTTATGACCAAAACCCGGTCATCACAGCCAAGGCTGCTTACACGCCGTTTTCTAAATGGGTTAGCCACACTTCCATAAAAAAACAGGCCGATGAGCATCGGCCTGTTTCATCTCAGCTGATTGAAAGAAATAGCTTATTTCTTGCTCAGCTTGCTTGCAGCTGCTTTGTCCAAGATGACAACAACATCTGAATGCTTTTGCAGTGCGGAGGCTGGCACATCGTTGGTGACAGGGCCTTCAATCATTTTTTTGACAGCATCTGCCTTGTTTTCGCCAAAGGCTAACAGCAAAATCTTCTTGCTCTTCAAGATTGAGCCGATCCCCATGGAGTAGGCGTAGCGAGGTACGTCATCTTCACTTGCAAAGAACCGGGCGTTAGCGTCAATGGTGCTTTGGGTCAGCGGTACTTTGCGGGTTTCTGCGTCAAATGGTGAACCGGGTTCGTTGAAGCCAATGTGACCGTTACGGCCAATGCCAAGTACTTGGATGTCGATCGGATGGTCGGCGATTACTTTGTTGTAACGCGTGGTTTCTTCTTCAGGATCCTTAGCCAAGCCGTTTGGAACAAAGGTTTCCTTGAATGGCTTTTTGTCGAAGAGGTTACTCTGCATGAAGTAACGGTAGCTCTGGTCATTGTCTGGAGCCAACCCAACATATTCATCCAAGTTAATGGAAGTCATGTTGCTGAAATCAACATCACTATTAACCATTGCTTTGTACATGGTGACTGGTGTGCTGCCGGTAGCCAAGCCGAGCACTTTGGCACCGTTATCCATACCTTGCTTGATCAAATCAAATGCGTACTTGCCTGCTTCTGTATCGTTATCAAAAATTTTTACATCCATCATTGATATCCCCCTATCTGGTCTAGTCCAATGTAGCATCAAAAAACCTCTATGTCAATAGTGGTCTATACCGTGATGTCGAAAATTTTGATTTTCTGTGTTTATGCTGAGTCGATAGGGCGTCAGGCACAACTGACATATAGTAGGTAACAACATCAGATAACAGCGTCCTCAGTATGATGCGAGCAAAAAAGTAGACAGCGGTAGCGTTTTCCATAACTTGTGAAACAGTTAACGTACACTGTTATGGTTTTAAACCAGATGCTTTCCTTAGTAAACTGTTAGCTGGGGATTCAACCTGAATGTTTGGCACAGATAACTGTGCCAAAGAAGCTTTTGTCAGCGATTACATGAAGCGGTTACAATAATACTTGTAAATAAGGGAAAGGAGTGTGTTTGCCTTGGGTGCAAAAACAGCAAACACGCCGGCAACAGAAAAAAAGAAATTTAATCTGAAAGCCGGTATGCAATCATTCGGGACTAAGCTTTCTGGCATGGTGTTGCCAAACATCGGTGCCTTTATTGCTTGGGGTCTTATTACAGCCATCTTCCTTAAAGGTGGTTGGTATCCAAACGCTCAGCTCGCAAAAATGATTTCGCCAATGGTAACTTATCTGTTACCATTACTGATCGCTTTTTCTGGCGGTTCGATGGTGGCAGGTCATCGTGGCGGCGTTGTTGGTGCGATTGCCGCCATGGGGGTCATCGTCGGTACTAATGTGCCAATGTTTATTGGCGCAATGGTGATGGGTCCACTTGGTGGCTGGTGTATTAAGAAGTGGGACGACCGTTTTCAAGATAAGATCAAACAAGGTTTTGAAATGTTGGTCAACAACTTTAGTGCCGGCATTATTGGGATGTTGCTAGCAATCGTTGGCTTCTTCCTAATGGGTCCGATTATCTCTACGTTGACTAACGGCATGGCAACTGGGGTTGATTGGATTATCAATCACGGGTTGTTGTGGGTAGCAAACGTCTTTATTGAACCCGCAAAGATTTTGTTCCTAAATAATGCGATCAATCAGGGGATTTTGACACCGCTTGGGATTCAGGCGGCAGCCGAACATGGTAAGTCAATCCTGTTCTTACTGGAACCTGATCCAGGTCCAGGCCTTGGTGTTTTGTTAGCATTTGCGCTGTTTGGTAAGGGATCTGCTAAAGGTTCCGCACCTTCCGCCATCATCATTCACTTCCTTGGCGGGATTCACGAAATCTATTTCCCATATGTTTTGATGAAGCCAGCACTGTTCCTGTCTGTTATGGCTGGTGGTGTTACTGGGACGACACTTTTCTCCATCTTCAATGTTGGTTTGAAGAGCTCACCATCTCCAGGTTCTATCTTCGCATTATTCGCAATGTCACCGGTTAACATTGGGAATTATATTGGTTTAATTGTTGGTGTCACAGGTGCTACACTTGTTTCTTTCCTGATCTCGGCTGTCATTTTACGCCGCGATAAGAGCGCAAGCGGTGACGAATTAGCCGAAAGCGAAGCCAAAATGAAGTCCATGAAGGCTGAAGCTAAGGGTCAGCAAAATGTTGCGGCAGCTAAGGATGTGATGTCAGCCGCCAAGGGCATTAAGCAGATTATCTTTGCTTGCGATGCCGGCATGGGTTCCAGTGCCATGGGCGCTTCCATCTTGCGCGACAAGGTAAAGAAGGCAGGTCTGGATCTTTCGGTTACCAACACAGCAATCAGTAACCTGCAAGACAAGCCAGGACTGCTGGTTGTGACACAAGAAGAATTAGCTGATCGGGCTAAGGACAAGACACCTGATGCCGCTCATATTGCGGTTGATAATTTCCTGAACAGTCCGAAGTATGATGAAATCATCGCAAGCTTGAAGGCTGAAGCAGTTGGCGGTACTGACGAGGCAATGCCAGCAACTGAGACGTCTAAAGCTAAACAAGAAACACCGGAAGACGAATTAAAGGAACTTGATCTCGATAAGATTACCGAAGTTGACTTCCTGCATCATGATCAAAACATTGGTTCCGCAACCATGGCACAGGCGACATTCCGTGCTGAATTACGGAAACTGAATAAAGACGTGAAAGTTCGTAATGTCGCAATCGGCGAGATTGATGACAAGGACAATGTGCTGATTATTGCTTCGAAAGAAACAGCACGTCGCGTTAAATTGCAGTTTGCCAATGTTCAGGTCTACACCGTTGATGGCCTCTTGAACGCAACGAACTATGATAAGCTTATTGAGAAGATGAAATAAGTTCGGTCGGTGTTGCGGCCGCTTGAGGCGAAAAATATGTTACTAACGAATCGTGAACAGGAAATGATCAGACTCATGATGAGTCAGCCCGCCGGTGTTAGCCGAGATGAGCTGGAACGGCAGCTGGGTGTCAGCCGTCGGACCATTTACCGTGAGCTTTCGCAATTGGAAAGTGACATCGCCACAATCGGTTTAAAACTCGATAAAGGCACTGGCAGCACGTATCGGTTGGTCGGGGATACCAATGATTTGGCTACCTTAACCGCGACTTTGGCAAAACAGGATCAGGTGGTGACATTTGATCCTAGCCAACGACAAAGTGCTTTAACATTACGGTTGCTGAATGCCAACGGTCCGGAAACAATGACGGCGTTAGCGTCAGCGGTTGACGTGAGTGTCACCACCATTAAGCAAGATCTGGATATTCTTGAACCCGCTTTGAATGAATATCATCTGCAATTAAATCGCCAAAAAGCTGCCGGTATCTGGATTGATGGTGCGGAAGGCGATATTCGCCGAGTATTGGTAGGCGTGTTGAATGCTGAGATTAATCCGTACGTTTTCTTCCGCTTTCTCCGTGATCCTCAGCAGACATTCGATCCAGTCACACATTATTTTGTTGAACGATTACCGCAGGAAGAGTTACTGGCAGCAAACGCTGCTTTGCTGCGCATCAAGGCGTTGGCGGATCTCAGCGACAACCAGCGCAAAGCGGTGTTACTGACAGTAGCAGTTAATACCCGCCGATTGCGAGAAGATCAGCATGTTGAAGCGCAACGCCATTTCGATCAGGAACGGCTTTTCCAGGACCAACAATTGGCTCTCGAGTTTCTGGCGGAGATGGATTCCGCGATTCGCCAGAAAGTCCGCGTTGGCGATTATCAGTTTCTTGCCGTTGAGCTCAGTACCATTCGCGGTGGCTTGGCTGGAGAACCAGTTGATCCGTTTGATTTAACGGTTAACCTTGAAGTGCAGGAATTGATTCGTGAAGTTGCCAGATCATTTCCCGGGAAATTTTCCGGGAATACGCAGCTTTGCTCATCGCTGTTGGCTCATGTCCAACGAACCGCTGGCGGTGATTGGCTGCCAGGCGTCACGATGACGAATCCAGTGCTGGCTCATCTGCGCGACGATTATCCTGAACTTTACCACGCAGTTCAACAAGCGGCTGACGATGTTTTTGGTCGCGGTGCCTTTACTGGAAATGCGCTCGGGTATCTGGTGTTGTACTTTGCTTCAGTCTTGGACCATACCCACACCGAAGTGCCAGCAGCTGTCTTGCTGATTACGAGCGATGGCCCGGGGACCGGCAGTCTGATTGCTGGGAAGCTACGTGTACAGGTGCCGGAAATTCGAGAGATCAAGATCATTCAGGTTAGTGATCTGCCGAACCAGAATCTGGCACATTATGGTTTGATTCTTGCGACGATGCCATTGCCGGGATTCAAGCATCAGTATCTTGTCATCACGCCAATCTTGGCGCGTGATGAGATTAGTGAAATCAGACGGTTATTGCAACAGGTCAAGCCGAAAGAAGCGACCCAGCAAAGACAACCGTCATTAGACCAGACTGTGACGGCGTTTGAAAGTCTCAAAACCATGGTATTAGCAGCTGATGACATGTTACAGCACTTCGCTGTGACAGAGATCACCGAAGCGGTGACAACCTCAGGAGCCACAATCGATGCCATGCTAGCACATTTACCAGACGTGGTGGCAGAAGCGCCGGTCGTCAAAGACGCCTTGCTAAAGCGACTAGAATTAGCGCCAGTTGGGATTCCCGATACCGGACTCGCCATGATTCATACCAGTAGCCAAGGTGTGACAGTGCCTTACATCGGCGCATTCGATTTAAAAACGCCGCTGTCGCTTCCAGCCATGGATATGGGCACGATCATGTTGCATCGGGTATTGCTACTTTTGACACCGAACCCAGTTGCTCAGGAAACACTAACGCTATTGAGCGCTGTCAGCGCAAAGCTGATTGCGTCAACAACGAATTTACAACTTTTTGAAAAAGGGCATTATAGCCAGTTGTATCAAATCATCACAGAAGTATTTATGAATGAAATCAAAAAAATTGATCGAAGGTGACATGATGAAAGGACTAGACGTTAAAACGATCAAACTTGGTCAGGAAGCAAAGACCAAGGAAGAAGCCATTCGTCAGGCCGGCCAACTCTTGGTCGACAATGGTAATGTCGAACCAGCTTATATTGATTCGATGCTTGATCGGAATCGCGATGTTTCTGTGTATATGGGTAACTTCATTGCTATTCCCCACGGCACTGAGGCCGGGATGAAATATATTAAGTCGACGGCTATTTCGATTGTGCAATATCCATGGGGTGTTGACTGGTCGGATGATCCGGCTGATGAGAACTTGGTCACGGTTGTTTTTGGGATTGCTGGCTTAAATGGCGAACATCTCAAATTGTTGTCGCAAATTGCGCTTTATTGCAGTGATGTTGAAAATGTTCAGAAACTTGCCGACGCCCAAACGCCGGAGGAAATCGTCAATTTACTGAAGGAAGTTGAATAAATTATGATGGAAGCAGTACATTTTGGTGCAGGTAATATTGGTCGCGGATTTATCGGTGAAACACTTGCCGCTAACGGTTTCAAAATCAATTTTGTCGATGTTAACGAGACGATCATCAATGCGTTAAACCAACGCGGCGAATATACGATCACCTTAGCAGCGCCCGGTGAGAAGAAGATTCATGTGGACAATGTTGACGGGTTGAACAATGCCAAGGATCCCGAGGCAGTTGTGAAGGCAATTGCGCAGGCTGATCTGGTGACCACCGCCATTGGTCCAAAGATTCTGCCAATCATTGCACCGCTAATTGCCCAAGGCTTGCAGGCACGTGATGCAGCCAACAATCATCAGGCATTAGATGTGATTGCATGTGAAAATATGATCGGTGGCTCTCAGTCACTTAAGAAGAGTGTCTACGAGCATCTCGATGACGCCGGCAAGACCTTTGCTGATACGTACGTTGGCTTCCCTAACGCCGCGGTTGATCGAATCGTGCCACAACAAAAGCACGATGATCCCTTGGCCGTTAGTGTTGAAGATTTCAAGGAATGGGTTGTTGACGAGAGTCAGATGAAGAACAAGGATCTGAAACTCAAGACTGTAGACTATGTGCCCGACCTGGAACCTTATATCGAACGGAAACTCTTCTCCGTCAACACTGGTCACGCTACCACGGCTTACACCGGCAAGTACCTTGGCTACACGACAATTGGCGATGCCATCAAGGATCCTAAAGTCTTCAATCAGGCAAAGGGTGCGCTGGCCGAAACCCGTTCGTTGTTGTTGTCAGAGTTCAAGAATTTTGACGAAAAAGACCTCGAAAACTATCAAAATCGGGTGTTGCAACGTTTCCAGAATCCGTACATCTCAGATGATATTTCTCGAGTTGCCCGGACACCAATCCGCAAACTAGGTTACGACGAACGCTTTATTCGCCCAATTCGCGAATTGAAGGAACGCGGTTTGAATTACAGCGTTTTGATGGACACCGTTGGCATGATGTTCCATTATGTTGAACCTAATGATGCCGAAGCTGTGAAGTTGCAAGCGATGCTGAAGGATCAGCCGCTGGTGGATGTTATCAAAGAAGTGACCGGTTTGAAAGATGCTGGCTTGATTGATGAAGTCGAAGCTAGCGTTAAGTCCAAAGATCGTTAATAGATAAGGTTAATTCATACGATTAGACTGTCAGTTGACTCACTGGCAGTCTTTTTGCGTTAAGATGGGATTAATCTTTTAATGCGATTTGAACATGGTGAAATGGAGGCCTTGGTAATGGCAGATGATGACATTTTAGCAAAAATTCAGGCAGGCTGGGCGCAGACGGCAGCGCGCGATAAGGCGCGGTATGCGGATGAACGGGTGCCAGAGGATGTCCACTGGGAAACGGAATACCGGTATGAAAACTCTGCTGACCCGAAGCAGACCTTGAACTTATATTATCCGGCAAAACGCCGCAATGCGACGTTGCCAACTGTGATTGATGTTCATGGCGGCGGTTGGTTTTATGGCGATCGCAATCTCAACCGAAATTATTGCCGCTATTTGGCGAGTCAAGGTTATGCGGTGATGGGCATGGGGTATCGCTTGCTGCCAGATGTCGATGTGCGCGGGCAGATTCAAGACATCTTTGCTAGCTTACGTTGGTTGTCGCATTTTGGTCCACAGCGCGGCTTTGATCTCGATCATGTTCTATTGACCGGTGACTCGGCAGGCGGCCATCTAGCGTCACTAGTGGCCTGCATTCAGCAAAGCGAAGAGCTGCAAGAACTTTTTGGCGTTGATCGAGTTAATTTCAATTTCACTTTGGTGGCCTTGGTGTGCCCAGTCGCTGAACCTGGCAAACTGCCAGAAGCCGCTGGTGATATGAGCGATATGGCCGCTTTTTATCTTGATAAGCTGAGCGGTGGCGATGCTGCATTGGCTGACCACCTTAACTTTTCTCAAGTTGCCAAAGACCTCAAGTTGCCGCCATTCATGCTGATTGGCGGCCAAAATGACAGCTTCTATTTGCAAAGTCAGGCTTTGCTAGAAGTGTTTGCTGCCGATAAGGTGACCTATACGACCAAATTGTGGCCAGCCAGCGCCGGTCCGCACCTCAAGCACGTTTTTAATGTTCAGCATTGGGAATGGCCGGAAAGTATCGAGACAAATTTGGCCATGTTGCGTCAATTCGACGCGCTAAGTAAACAACGCGATGAGGCTGAAGCAGATGATGAGGATGACCTCTAGACTGTGCTGCGCGTTTTTGATTAGACATTAAAATGGACCGTTTGAATGGTGGTGATCATTCAGACGATCCATTTTTGTGATGGTTACAAAGCAACAGTTAGAAAAAGATATCTAGAAAACGTTTGACGTGTGCCTGATAAGCTTCCGGGTTGATCCAGTAGCTTTCCGCGTGCGCAGCGCCCGGAACGATCCAGAGGGCTTTAGGACCCGCAGAAGCCGCATAATTTTGCCGACCCATTTTCGTTGGCACATAGACATCTTCCGCACCGTGAATAACCAATAGTGGCAAATGGTTGCGGGTGAGTGCTTGGCGGACGTTGACAACGCGTAAAGGATAACCTAACCGGCGATAGTTAAGAAAACTTGCCAGTGGCACCAACGGCATTGGTGGCAGGTGAAACTGCTTTTTCAGTAAGTAGGCCAATTCGGTTTCAACATCAGTGTAGCCGCAGTCTTCAATGACAGCCTTCACTTGTTTGGGCAAACTGGGTTCGCCTGCCACCAACGAAACTGTGGCACCACCCATGCTGGTACCAAACAACAGCAGTTGACTGTCTGCACCGATTCGATCAATGATACGTTGCAGCCAACCCAAATAATCCAGCCGATCCAGCCAGCCGAAACTAATGTATTGGCCATCCGATTCACCATGCCCGCGATCATCCGGTAGCAGGACATTGAAGCCTAGATCGTAAAACATGTGGGCAAAGTTGCTCATCGTAATCCCAGTACCTTTGTAACCGTGGCCCACAATCACCGCTTTTTTACTGCCGGGATGCGGCAACCAAAGAGCTTCAAGTCGTTGATTATCCGGGGCTGTCATATGCCATGCCTCAATATTGGCCTGACTTTCTACCCAGTGGACATGGCGATAATATGAAGCCGCATACTTTTGCATCGAACGCCGCGCGTCTGGAATATAGTTAATGCGGCGAAATGCATATTGATAAAAGCTTTCGGCGGTCGCTAACGTGCCAGCCGATAATAACAGTGGGGTTGCAAGGCCGATCAAATGGCTTTGTTTCATGACTCAGTGCCTCCCATTTCCAAGTCTTGCAGTCAGGGCAAAGCACGGCGGAGACCGGGGTGCCGCCTGCTGGAGCGCTGCTTATGAATCTGCAAATGTTATGATATTACTTTACCGCATTGGATAATCAGTCGCAATTTCTTGCCTTTTCTCGTATAATGACGGTGCAGACCGTTAAATACGAAAAAGGGAGAAATCGATGCACGAATTAAAATTATTCAGTCTTAATGGGAACCGGCCATTAGCTGAAAAGATTGCGGAAGAGGTCGGGCTACCGCTGTCGCCAGCTCGAGTGAATCATTTTGCTGATGGGGAAGTTCAAATTGAACTACCGGAAAGTGTTCGTGGCGCTGATGTATATGTGATCCAGTCGGTCTCTGATCCGGTTAATGAGAACTTCATGGAACTTATGATCATGGTTGATGCGTTGCGGCGGGCGAGTGCTCACCATATTAATGTCGTGATTCCTTATTATGGCTACGCACGGGCTGATCGCAAGGCGCGCTCCCGTGAGCCAATCACAGCCAAACTTGTTGCTAACATGCTGGAGATGGATGGCGTTAATCGGATCATTGCTGTTGAACTTCATGCGGATCAGATTCAAGGCTTTTTCGATATCCCAGTTGACCATCTCAAGGCCCACCACTTGATCGGCGATTACTTCAAGAAGCTAGATCTTGGCGATAATGTCGTTGTCATCGCGCCTGATCACAGTGGTACCAAACAAGCGCGGGCATTGGCTGAAGAATTACATACGCCAATTGCTATTGTTGATAAGCGCGATCAAGAGCACATCGGGGTTATCGGGGACGTTGCCGGCATGCACGCCATCGTGATTGATGACCTAATCGATACCGGCGATCGCATCGTGGACTCTTACAAAGCCCTGAGTGAAGCAGGTGCACTTGATGTCTACGCGGCAGCCACCCACGGCGTATTCTCCCGTGGCGCTGTTGATCGCATCAAGCATCTGGGACTCAAGCGGGTCGTCATCACTGATACCATTAAGCTCGATCCTAAGCACAAATTCGAAGGCTTAGATCAGATCTCGGTCGGTCCAATGCTTGGCAAGGCGATCAAACTGATCAACAGCAATCAATCCATTCATGTTTTGTTCTAGAATAAGTTAGTGAAATAAGGCGGCGATGGCCGTCTTTTTTTGTGAGCGCGAGCAGGAGCGCATTTAAACCGGAGCGTAAGTGGCCTTGAAGCCAAATGGCCAAGTTTTGGTCATTCGACTTCAAGGTCTTTACATGCAAGGCGAATGCGAGCACATTATCACGAAATAAGAGCGTGAACAACCACTCGTCAAATGACCATCAGCAAATTGCCAGTAACCGACGAAATCGCTGCCTAACCGCTTGATGACACAATGCAGCAGTCAGCTTTTTGTCACATTCTTTGAAAAAAGATTTGCAAAACACTTGCGCCAGTAAGGGGTACATGATATTATATTTAAGTCGTGAAGCGCGACAGACATAAGCAGCATGGGTGGTTAGCTCAGCTGGCAGAGCAACGGACTCTTAATCCGTGGGTCCAGGGTTCGATCCCCTGACCACCCAGAATATAAACGTAACAGCGACCCACAGGCAGATAGACATGCTTGTGGGTCGCTGTTTTTATTTACATCCTAATACTCAGATGGATAAGTTTTGTGGCACCTTGAAATAAAAATGTAATGACAGTCATCATGAAGTTAGTTTAAACGCACTTTCACGTTAATAACTAAGAATTTAATAAATAATTTTTTCAAAACATATATTTATGTGTATCCAAAAAGATACAATTTAAGCTATCTTTTATATGTGATTAAAGATCAGACGATTGGTTATTTTATTTAAAACGTATTGACTCAAAAAAGCAACTTGATTATACTAAGCATTGAGTAAGCGCTTACTTTTAGTTTTATTGATGTCGTCTAGTGACCTAGCTAAGGTGTATATCTTGAAAATCCTACAAGTTCTAAACAATAATGTTTTGCTTGTAGAGGACGGGAATGACAAGCAACAGATAATTTGGGGTAAGGGAATTGGCTTTCGCCTTAAAAGAGATGAGGAGTATTTTCCGACCGAGGATGACCATGTCTTTCTCCCTGTATCCCGAGATGATAGTCAATGGGTAGACTCATTTAAGGAGTTAGCACGTGAGATACCTCGATCGTATTTTGAGTTAACGGATTCAATCATTAGCCTCGCACAAAAGAGCATCAACGTTGAATTTGATGGTCATTTGTTAATTCCTTTAACCGATCATATCTACTTTGCGGTTCAGAGAATTAAGAGCGGGTTAGTCGTCAGCAATCCGATGCTATTTGATATCCGCAGGCTTTTTCCAAAAGAGTTTCAAGTCGGTCAAGAAGCACTGGCATTGATCAGTTCGTTTAGTGATGTTTCCTTTTCGGATGATGAGGCGGGATTCATTGCCATGCATCTCATTGAACACGAACTGACAGAGACGAATAGCTCTGTACAATCTGTGTCAGAGGCGTTAGATATTCTTTCCGGCGTCAATGAAATCTTAGGAAAAGACTACGGTGAGAAGTTTTCGGAGAGTAGTTTGGCAGTTTCGCGCATGGCGACACACCTCTACTACCTTTTGTTAAGGACTCATGACGGTAAAAAAGTTGATCTTGTTGAGACTGACGATACGGTTCTTCTGTGTCAGTTGAAGAAGCAATATCCTAACGCGGGCAAAAGTTTAGGGAGAATCGTCGCTTTGATTGAGGACCATGTTGGCTATCAATTTGATGACTCTGATCGGCTATTTCTTTTAATTCACATCATTCATATCATCGAATAACGGCTTGTGACATTAAGTTGGCAACACCCTGAAGATGTAATGAAATTGGAGTTCTCTAATTTCATCATTTATCATGGGTGTTTTTTTAATGGCATTTGTTCATAAATTATCAGTACTTGTTGGCTCGGTCTCTACAGTTCGTTGTGTGGACAGACAGTTAAGGAGCGTATGTTATGTTCGGATTAGGTAAGAAGAAAAAAGAGGACGTGTATGCAGCGGTTACTGGGGTGTTGATTCCTTTAACCGAGGTGTCTGATCCTGTTCTGGCTCAAAAAATGATGGGTGATGGCTTTGCAATAAAGCCCAAGAATGGTGAAATCTATGCGCCAGTAGATGGTAATATCACCATGATTTTTCCTACCAAGCATGCTATTTCAATTAAGACTGTTCAAGGGCTTGAAGTGCTTGTTCACATGGGATTCGATACGGTTGAGATGGATGGCAGGCCATTTGATGTCAAGGTATCGAGGAATCAAAAAGTAAAGGCCGGAGACTTACTGGCCAATATGAATTTAAAGTTGGTTGCTGACTCAGATCACGACACCACGATTGCCGTTGTCTACACAAATATGGCTTTATTGAAGTCTTTTCCAGAAATTTCCGCTAAAAATGTAACTGCTAAAGAAATGATTGGAGAACTGAACTACAAATGATCATGTTTTTGAAGAAGATTGAGAAAGCATTGCACATGGGGTAGGGAGACTTAATGATGGAAAAATATGAAAAAATTGGTAATCAGCTCATTGAAAGTATGGGCCATCTAGATAACGTCGAAAGTGTTGCACGTTGCTATACACGACTGCGCGTGCGCATTAAAGATGATTCAAAAGTGACGACGGATAAAATCAATAAAATTGATGGGGTTGTCAAAGCCTTTTCTTCTGATGGCAAGTTGCAAATCGTTATGCCAGAATACTTAGACAAAGTCTTTGACTATATTAATGCTCAGTTTGTTGGTGAAAGTGGTGTATCGAATGCTAACGCAACGACTGAAAAAGTTAATAAGAAGCGCGAAAAAATCACCTTCAAACGATTGCTGAATGGCATTCTTGATGCAATCTCTAACTCGTTGACGCCGGTCATTGGTGGATTAGCCATGGCGGGGTTATTTCTCGCACTGCTGAATTTGCTGACTGTGAGTCATCTTGTGACCCAAGGAAGTCAGACTTACCGGTTACTTTATTTGATGGGTAATTCACTTTTCTACTTCTTACCCTTCTTGGTAGCATTTGGCGCATCACGGTATTTCAAAACAGATACGATTCTAAGTCTCATTCTGGCAGGCATCATGATGCAACCAGATTTTGCCAAGATGGTGAGTACTGGAGGCGGCATTCATTTGTTTGGACTTCCAGTAGCAGCGGTTGACTATTCAACCAGTTTGATTCCGATTTTGATCACCGTTTGGGTTCAATCACTACTGGAAAAAGTCGTTGATCGTCCCGCAATGAATAAGTTTGGATTACTCAAGATGTTCCCGGTATTCCTAGTGATGGCACCATTAACACTGCTAGTTACGGGACCAATCGGGCAAGGAATAGCCAGTGTCATTGCTAATGGATCACTTTGGGTATATGACGAAGCGCCCGTTGTTGGTATTACGCTGCTTAGTCTGTTGATTGGATTCTTCATTATCACAGGCAGCCACTGGGTCTTTTTCCCAGTTGCGATTTCTAATCTTAAACGGCTGGGCTATGATCCATTTCTCTGGGTCGCATTTGCGGTTTGGAATTTTGCCGAATTGGGGATGGCCTTAGCTATTCTTGTTAAAGGTAAGAAGCGCAGTGTCAAGACGTTTTCCGCCACGGCCGCATTCTCTATTGCGGCCTCAGGCATAACCGAGCCTGCAGTTTACGGATTGATGCTAAAAATGAAGAAACCGATCATCCCATCCATTATTGCTTCCGGCATTGGTGGTCTGTTCTTCGGACTTTTTCATGTCAAGGTATTCTCACTCGTAACGGTTTCAATCCTGAGCTTGCCGCAGTTTATCAATCCTGCAGGCGGCAATAATTTCATTTTGGCGGTCATAGGGTTATTGATAACAACAGCAGTTTCATTTGTTCTTAATTGGTTCTGGGGTGTTGATGAATCAATGTTTGATGAGGACGAAATTGAGGCAGCAGCAGAAGTAGCATGATTCAATAAGCAAGGTGCTAGTATTAACTAAAAGACAACCAATAGGAGGCAATGAACAAAATGGTGAAACGACTACTAAGTGCCAGTACAAGCGAGGTCATGACGTTTGATGGGCAGCAGCTTAAGGAAAGCATCAAGGCTAGCGAAGGGCGGATTATTGTTAGTGAGAATATCGTGACGCAAGAGAATTTGGACAGTATTACCACAGCCGAAATTGCTGCAGCATTTGGCGCTGATATGATTCTTTGCAATCGCCTTGATGTTGATGATCCCAAAATTTTTGGCCTCTATCCTGGTGAAAGAGATTTATACAGCGCGCCTCAGCATGACGGCAAAGAGAGCATCACGAGACTGCGAAAACTGGTTGGCCGACCAATTGGAATTAATATTGAACCGATTGGCGACAATCCCAAAATGATGGAAAATCAAATTGCCATTTTGCCAGGATGCACTGCCAGTGAGGCGGTCATCAAAAAGGCCGAAGAAATGGGTTTTCAGTTCATGGTGCTGACCGGTAATCCGGGTACTGGCGTTACAAATGAAGCGACCATTCGCAGTATTGCGTTAGCCAAGAAGTATTTTACCGGCCTAATTATTGCAGGGAAAATGCATGCTTCTGGTGTTGACGAACCGCTCATGACGGAAGAGACGGCGAAAAAGTTTATTGAAGCAGGTGCAGATGTGATTTTGGCGCCGGCGGTTGGATCAATTCCGGGATTTGATGAAGCTGACTTGAAGGCGGTTGTGAAAGTTGTTCATCGCTTGGGTGGTTTGGTGATGAGTGCGATTGGCACGAGTCAAGAAGGCAGCGGCAGTCATGTGTTGCAGGAGATGGCGATTCGAAATAAAATCTGTGGCGTTGATATGCAGCATGTGGGCGATTCTGCATGGGGATTCGAATCACCTGTCGATAACTTATACGCAGTCAGCAAGGCGATCCGTGGCGAGCGGCACACCATACAGAGAATGGCGAGGTCCATTAATCGGTAACGATAACAACATGTTGTTAAAATAACCGGCAGAGCTTTCAGCCGGTTATTTTTGTGACTTTTACAAACCAGCAAGCTGCGTCATTCACCTCGTCTGCGGGTGTCGGTGGCGTAGATGACGCTGCCGATCAATGCAACGATCACGGCAATCAGCCAAGTCAGCCATGTAGCACTGGTCATTAGATAGCCGATCAGCAATAAGGCAAATCCCATTAAAAGTGGCGCCATTGGTAGATGAATACCAGCGGGTAGAGTTGGATCATGCCGTAATTTGAACCATGCTAGGATGGTCGTGATGTATTGAAGAAAGGCACTAAATACGATCAGGTTGACTAAAAATAGGTAGCTGCCAGATACCACTAGCATTGCGGCAATACCGATTGTCAACCAGATAGCGACAAATGGGGCACCACTTTTGTTGGTTCGCCCGAATACTGCTGGTAGCAAAGTTTTTTCGGTTGCTAATGAAGCCATTTCGATTGGCGTATCGAAAGAAACGGCGACAGCAACACCCAGAATGGAGATGAGCATACCTAATATCACCACCGTTTTTCCGATGGTACCAACAACTGCGGCGAACGCTGCCGCGACTGGTAAGGTTTCAGCAGTCAGATTGGTGCTGAGAATAACGATCGTCGTCATTTGAGCCATGCCATAGATGGCAATAACGATCAACATGACCATCATGAGGGCGCGTGGGAGTGTTTTTTCTGGATTTTTCATTTTGTTCGCGGCAACTGGCAGGAATGAAAAGCCGGTAAACATATAGAATGCTGTCGAGAAAGCTGTGCGAAAATCTGATGAAACTGCTTGCGGCTGGCTTACGTGCAGGCCGTGTGTACTGATGAAATAGCCACCGGCAGCAATCACCGCGATGAGAATGATGATCTTCAAGGCACTGGAGATATTATCGATGAACGTGAGGATATTTGGTCCGACTAAATTAATGGCGATTAAAGCAGCAATGATCACTAAGGCCACGCTAATATAGACGCTTCGTTGCTTGACAACGGGTATTAATCCGCCCAATGCAGTGAGAAAAGCGGCCAATTCAGCCGCAATGGTAATCACGCCCAGAAACCATCCAAACCAACCTGTTTGAAAGCCGACAAAAGCGCCAAAAGCGCGATTTGAATAGACCCACGCACCGCCATCATCGTCTATTTTAGAGGCGAGCATAGCGTAACTCAGTGCAATTAACGTTGTACTGAGTCCAGCCAAAACAATCGCGCTGACACTACCCAAGCCAGCTTCTTGATAAAGTGTGCCTGGCAACAAAAAGATACCGGATCCAATGATGCCATTGATCCCAAGCAGAATGACACTTGCAAAGGATAAGGTTTTGTTCGTACCGCGGTGACGCCCGGATGGTTTTCGCATCGTAGTCATTCCTTCATTGCTTTAGTGAGTGTTTTAGTCGTTAGCCAAGGAACGGGTGAGCTAATTAATTCTTATTTCTGGCACTAAACGGTACACTGTGGAAGCTACCACACGTCAATTTGAAAGGTTGATGTGCATTCGCAAACACCAAATGATCAGCCATATTCTAACAGAAAGGTTTTGAATAAGAATGCAAAGAGATTTGGGCAGTTACGATTACGTACAACGGGTTTATAACGAAAACATGCGACTGGCGGCGTATAAACTTCCGCAGACTGCCGCAGATGGCGACGTCACTTTCATCGATGATGGGTTGATCAAGCTAACCATGCAGATTGCTGATGGCCGGGTTTTGAAAATCACAATTGTGACAACAAATCCACGCTCATCGGTTTACATGCAGGTTTTTGAAGGCTTCGAATTCGGATTTAATGCAGTCAGCACATGGATTCAAAATTACGAGGAAACGACCAGCACGCATGGCCCATCGCGAGGGATCGTGAAGGGCATGTTGGCTGATTACAATACAACGGCCGATAATGTGTTGACGGTGAGTTTGACACGAGTTTCTGGAAAGGCACTAGAATAAGGTTCTTGAATCAGTGCCTGTTGCTCTTTGATAAAGAGAATGAAAGGCTTCTTATTATCCTAAAAGAGTAGCAACCTTCGACGTGACTTGGTACGCTTTAGCTAAAGGAGCTGATCAAGTTGAAAACATACGCCGATAAACAAGCCTTGCTGGACACGATCGAAGAGCGCTATGCGAAATTTAGGGCGGAATTTACCGATATCCCCGAAGAAAAGCGCGAGTTGCTGGTTGAAGGGGTTGATAAGACACCGTCAGAAATGCTGTCATACCAATTGGGTTGGCTCAACTTGTTGCTGAGCTGGGATCGCGATGAGGTTGCTGGTATTGAGGTTGAAACGCCCGCACCGGGCTATAAATGGAATAACCTAGGTGGTTTGTATCAATCTTTTTATGAGCAGTATGGTCAACAAAGCCTTCAAGACCAACTTGCTGCGCTTGATCTGCTGGTCAAAGAGTTGTGTACTTGGATCGAGACGTTATCACAATCGGAGCTTTTCGATGCAGGCGTTCGGAGGTGGGCTACGACCAAGGCGCAATGGCCGTTGTGGAAGTGGATTCACATCAATAGTGTTGCGCCGTTTACAAATTTTCGACCGAAAATTCGTAAATGGAAAAAATTAGCACTGTAACCCTATTAGGAACACTTTTTGTTGGCATCAAACAGGTAAGGTGGAGGGAAAAAAGACGACAATGACTCGTGCCGAGCTGTGTTATTGAAATCGATTTTTAATCATGCTAAGTTAATGGTTACAGGTGTTATTGATCCTGTTTTAATCGAATTTAGCTGGCAATGAATTTCTTGATCAAATGCTTCTTCAAGAAAAATACTTGTTTTTTAAGTATCTATTGCCTAGGTGAATATTTTCGATCGGGAAGGAAGAAGAACATGAAAATAACATTTATTGGTGTTGGCGATATGGGCAGTCATATGGTGCCACATTTGGCCAAGGCTGGCTATGACGTCACAGTTTGGGATAAAGTGCCCGCCAAGATGGCGGCAGTAGCGGGCGATCACGTTCGCACGGCAACTTCACTGGAAGATGCTGTGACAGCGTCCAAGGTCATTATTACATCGGTCATGTCAGACGATGTGCCAGCACTTCATATTGGGACCACTGAAACTCCGGGTATTGTGCATTATTTGCAGACGGGGAGTACGCTGATTGTGACTTCGACTTTGGACCCGCGTAAGATTACTGCGATTCAAGCCGTCATGCCGACCAAGACCCATCTACTAGATGTGCCAATGATTGGTGGCGTGAAGTATGCACGTGAAGCTGGCTTGGTTCTGATTGCCGCTGGCGACAAACAGGCGGTTGCTGATGTTACACCTATCTTGAAAACGTTTGGCACTGTAAAATATGTCGGTGAGCAGGGAAATGGTGCAAAACTGAAATTGATCACGAATGTTGCCATCATGGCAGCAGAGGCCGGCATTCGTGAGACACTTGACTTAGCCGATGCCTATGATATTGACTACCAAACAACACTCGACTTGCTCCAGATGGGTCCATTGAAGCCAGTTGTAATCCGCGCTTTAGATGAAAGCAATCCGCGGCCGCTAAAAGATTCCGTAGCCGATGAAGTCGAACTAGACAATGCGACCAAGGACTTTGTAGATTTGCCAATTGCAAGCGCCGCCATGCGTCGTCTACAAAAAACCGTTGATTCAGTAGCAGGTGAAGCACAGTTTATTGATATCACGAACAAAAATACGGCTTTGCCTGAAGCGTCGAAAAAATAGGAGAAACGGTGCCAATGGACTGTTTCAGACATCTTTAACGGGTGTGTGAACCGGTTTTTGTGGAAAGTGGCAGCGAGTTTCACGTGGAACCAAAATGTAGGTCTTAATTTTCTGAGGAGTTCCACGTGAAACTTATCTAATTTAGGAAATACAGTATCAGCGTTCATTGTATGTAAGCAACCTTAATCATTAATAACAAAAAGGCAGTGATCTTAGTATTTAAGATCACTGCCTTTTTAAAGATTTGAATGATGTTTACGACAGCGCATGTGGTGCCGTGACCATCTGATAAGTTTTATAAGGTCGGCCTGTCTTGCGATAAATCGTATCGCCTTTCAGAAAATGATGATCCTCTAGAAAACTTAAATATTTCCGGACAGAAACATGCGAGAGACCGGTTTCTGTCGTTAATTGTGCGACGGTAAATGGTTGCGGGAGTTGTTTAATGGCGCCTTGAATGAGTTGCAACGTGGCTTTGCTCAGGCCTTTGTCTAGATCGACTGTCGGAGGGATGGTTGTTTGTGGTTCGAAATACGTGTCGAGTTGACTTTGATTAAGCTGATCAGTTACCAATGCTTGATGCTTGGTTCTGTAACGTTGAATACTTTTTTCGAAGCGTTCCAACGTGAATGGTTTGATGAGGTAGTCAATCACGCCTAAGTGCAAGGCATCATTGACAATGTTGACCTCGTTTGCCGCGGTGATGAGGATCACATCAACGGTTTGTTTGGTGCGGCGCAGGTCGGTTAAAAAATCGATGCCGTTGCCGTCTTTGAGGCGGATATCAAGTAAAACAAGTTGGATGGATCGGCTGGCTAAGAGTTTTTTGGCGTCGGCGATGGTTTCTGAAGAGTAGATGGTGTCAAAAGTACCGATTTTTTCTAAATAATTGCGGTGGATAAATTGCACCATTGGATCATCTTCAACGATTAGGATGTTCGTCATTTTGAGCCTCCTCGTGGTAGTCCACGGTTAATGTTAGTGTCAGCGGATCGGTTGAGCTAACGGTGACTGAGCCGTTCAACTCCGTCAGCAGTTGTTGGAAGTAGTCTTGATGAATAAGCGAGATAAAGTCCGTTCGTTTGGCTGGTTCGTCTAAATGATAGACGATCGTGAGACGATTCTGTGCGTACTCTAGCTGGATCAAAATGGTGTCCGGCAAATCGTGCTGCAGTAGCCCGAAATGTAGATAGCGGCTTAATGTTAACAGCGTTTTGGTTTCTTGGGTATTAGGATTGGGTGGTAGTTCGGGGGAAATTTCAAAGTCGAGGGTCGTTTTACGCTCGGCAAACTTTTCGCGTTCACCAATCATGAAGCCGGCAACGAGTGGATTTTTGACCAGCAAGGCCAAGCGATTTGCAAATTCTTGCTCTGGTTTTAACAAATCTTGCAAGTAGATGGCCAATTCGTCATATTGTTTTATTGCCACCAAGCCGTAAATCACGTGCAGCTTATTCATGAATTCATGTGACTGGCTTTGCAGTGCGTTGGCATAGGCGGTGGTGTTGGCCAACTGATCGGCGACAAAGATCGCTTCAGTAGCGTTTCGTAGAAAGATAACGTAACCTATTTTTTGTTTTTTCACCATAATAGGTGCGGCAGAGAAAAGATAATCCTGGCCATCCTGTTGATAAAACTGCTCGGTTTTGACATTCAGATTGACACGTTCAGGGTTGGCAATCAAGGTCGTCAATGGCTGGCCAGTAAAGGCGCTTTCGGTTATAAGGTGATTTTGCAGCTTGGCAGCGGCTTTGTTGATGAGCATGATGACTTGGTGCAAATCAATCACAATGACAGGATCCTTGGTTTCTTCAAGCATTGCATTGCGTTCTTCAAGCAGCCTAGCAATTTCTTTGGGCTCAAGGTCATGAAGCTGATGCTTAATATAGTAGGCGACTAAAAACGCTGTCAGCAGGCCCATGATCGTACCGGCGAATAGCGCCAGCCGGAAGCCATCTTGCGAGGTCTTGATGAGTGTTTGCAGTGAGGTGACCTTAATGCCTAGTGCCACAACACCGATCTCTTTGCCTTGGCGATACACTGGGACGAATCCGCGCAGTGAGCGGCCCAAGGTTCCGCGCCGAACCGAAACATGCTCATGACCGCGCAAGGCAGTCACTTCATCACCACCTTGAAAATGTCGATTGATTTGTTTGGGATCGGGATGCGTCAGGCGAATGCCTTGCATATTCATGATGACAACAAAATCTAAATCAAAATTTTTCTCGACAGTCCCTGCGTAGGTGCGCGTGGCTGAATCAGCCTTGTTTGCTTCAAGTGCGGCGGTTACACGGGGATCCTTTGCTAACTGACGGCCAATTGAGATCAACAATTGACCTTCACGGCTTTCAAATTGCTGACGGTTTTCCAGCATGGTCAAACCATAAACAGTTAGAACCGTTAATAACAAGGTGGAAGTAAAAATTAATGAGAGCCAGCCCCATAGCCGCCATCCTTTTATTTTCATGATCATACTCCTGTTCAGTAGAGAAACCATCTTGTGAATAGTAAAACAATCGCTTAAATAAATGGGTTTATGGTTTAATAAGTTAAATAATCTTCCCCTGATGAAGCGCTTACAATATGCTGTAAGTAACAAAAGATTGGGGGTAAGGAAACATGGAGAACAAGACGGTTACACCCAACAAATCAACGAGTCCGCAGAAAAAGTGGATGGACTTCAAGGTAGGGTCGGTACCATTGCCAGTTTATATCGTGATGGCAGCGGTCATCGTCCTTGCCGGTGTGATGCAGCAACTGCCAGTTAACATGCTCGGCGGGTTTGCGGTCATTCTGACGTTGGGTTGGTTATTAGGTACGATCGGAGCCAATATTCCGATTGTGAAGAACTTTGGCGGTCCGGCGATTTTATCGCTGTTGGTACCTTCGATTCTCGTTTTCTACAATGCGATGAATCCGAATGTGTTAAAAGCTGCAGACATGCTCATGAAACAAGCAAACTTTCTTTATTTCTATATTGCCTGTCTTGTCTGCGGCAGTATTTTGGGAATGAACCGTAAAATTCTGATTCAAGGATTGATGCGGATGATTATTCCAATGATGCTCGGCATGATTCTTGCAATGGGTGTTGGGACACTGGTTGGCGTATTACTGGGTTTGGAATGGAAACACACGATGTTCTTCATCGTCACACCAGTATTGGCAGGCGGTATTGGTGAAGGTATTTTACCGCTATCTCTAGGATACAGCACGATCACAGGCACGACCAGCGGCGCGCTTGTCGCTCAGCTTATTCCGGCGACGATTATTGGAAATTTTTTCGCGATTATGTGTTCAGGTTTATTGAATCGATTAGGGGAAAAACGGCCAGAGTTGTCAGGCCAAGGGCAGCTGGTTCGATTAAACGGGGCCGAAGATGATCTCGCCGATGCGATGAAAGACGATACAGGCGAAATTGATTTGAAAATGATGGGCGCTGGCGTCTTGACCGCCTGTACTTTATTCATCTTGGGCATGTTGCTTCAGTCCATCACAGGCTTCCCAGGACCAGTGCTGATGATTGTTGCTGCCGCAATTTTGAAATATCTCAACGTTATCCCAGGAGAAACGCAACGTGGCGCTAAGCAATTGTATAAATTTATTTCCAGTAACTTCACTTTCCCATTGATGGCGGGACTTGGTCTCTTATACATTCCGCTAAAAGATGTGGTTGGTATGCTAAGTTGGCAATATTTTATCGTCGTGATCAGTGTTGTGTTGACGGTTGTTTCAACCGGCTTCTTTGTGGCTCGGTTCTTGAATATGAATCCGATTGAAACGGCCATCGTGACAGCCTGTCAAAGCGGCATGGGCGGGACCGGCGACGTGGCGATTCTGAGTACGGCGAACCGCATGAACCTCATGCCATTTGCGCAGGTCGCAACACGCTTGGGTGGTGCCATCACTGTTATCTCAATGACCGCGATTTTACGGATGCTTTCATAATTAGATAGAGCGTGAGTCGGCCCGGTTAGAAACCAGAGAGTAAGTGGCCTAGGGCGAGATGGTCGGGCTTTGACCATTGCGACCAAGGTCCTTACACGCAGGTTTCAGGGCCAGCGATCGCGTTTAGGTGGAGCGTGGACCAGTCCAGTTTCAGGACTTGGGAGCGCACTTTAAACAAGGGGGAAAAGAATCATGGAAAAGAAAGATTTTAATCAACTGGCACTGGATCAGGCAAAAGAATTTGGCGGCAAACTCAGTGTTGTCTCAAAGGTCCCGATTGAGACACGGGATGATCTCAGTATTGCTTATACACCGGGAGTTGGTGCGGTTTCCTCGGCAATTGCAAAAGACAAGTCTTTAGTTTATGACCTGACGACCAAGAAAAACACGGTTGCAGTCATCAGTGACGGTTCAGCGGTATTAGGCTTGGGAAACATCGGTGCTGAAGCTGCTATGCCAGTCATGGAAGGCAAGGCCGCGCTGTTCAAGCGATTTGCAAAAGTTGATTCAATTCCGATTGTGCTTGATACGCAAGATACTGAAGAGATTATTGCAGCAGTTAAGGCAGTGGCCCCAACGTTTGGCGGAATTAACCTTGAGGACATCAGTGCGCCGCGTTGCTTTGAAATTGAGGCGCGATTGATCGAGGAGCTAGATATTCCGGTATTCCATGACGATCAGCACGGAACTGCCATTGTGGTTCTTGCCGCGCTATACAATGCACTGAAAGTCGCTGGAAAGGATATTGGCGATATCAGGGTCGTTGTCAACGGTGGCGGTTCTGCTGGACTATCTGTTGCCCGGCGCTTCTTGGCCGCTGGCGTTAAGCATATCATGGTGGTCGACAAGGTTGGTATCTTAGCTGAAAAGAATGCCGATCAACTACCGCCACACCATGCCGCCATTGCGAAAATCACGAATCATGAAAATCGGACTGGCACCTTGGAAGATGCGCTGCAAGGTGCAGATGTTTTCGTAGGGGTATCCGCGCCACATGTTTTGAAGCCAGAATGGATCAAAACAATGGCCGACAAGCCGATTATCTTTGCGATGGCTAATCCAGAGCCGGAAATTTTCCCGGATGAGGCATTGGCAGCAGGTGCTTATATTGTCGGTACTGGGCGGAGCGACTTTGCTAATCAGATCAATAATGTGCTTGCTTTCCCAGGCATTTTCCGTGGCGCTTTGGATGCACGCGCACGCAAGATCACCATTGACATGCAAATCGCTGCGGCGAAGGGCATCGCAAGTTTGATTCCGGATGCAGAGCTATCGACCACCAACATCATTCCTAATGCTTTTGACGGGGATGTTGCGGAAGTCGTGGCGGAAAGTGTCCGGCACGCGGCAGAAGCAACAGCAGAAGCTTAAAAGCAATATTGAAACCTCCTGACAAGGTTGGCAAGGGTCAACTTAGTGGGGAGGTTTTTAGAATATTGACGTTAATCATAGAAAGCAGAACGTTTATTTTTTTCTGACGTTATCATGCGTGTCGTCCGTTACACTAGATGCTGCAGGAGGTGAAGAAATGACTCGAAATCTTGGCATGTCGGTCCTATAGGGTGACAGCAAAAATTTTAAAAGCTGACGAGTTGTTGCATAAAAATGAAGCTTTCAAAAAAATATCGGAGATTATTTCCCGTGCATTTGCTTTTGTTGGGCGGCCTTGTCACCATGACGAGGCTACATGCTGGACATGAATTGGTATCTATGAAAGGATTCATTCTGGTTATTGGGATACTACTGCTTATTTTTACGGAAGTAGTGACTTATCGATGGCTGACAAGGCAGTCCACAGCTGACTAAGTATCTATGTAGTAGTGAGGCTAAACGGACTTATATGCACTTGGTAAGAGACATTGATATTGTCATACACTAGCTTGGCTTGACAGGACCTTTATCAAAGTCAGACAATAACATTGCGCTATCAAAAACACAGTCTGGTTGGTAGTCCAGACGCGGCTTAGGCTGTCAGTATCCTTCCTCCTTGGATGTCCAGATTGCGTGAAAATCTTAAAGGAGGTGTTAGTTTGACAATTCAAGGCAAGCTAACAGTTTATTTTGAACGACCTTTTTATCGCGGATTGTTCGAACAAACAATGGGAGACACGTATCGTGTTGCTAAAGTCACATTTGGGACACAAGCCCCGACAGCAAGTGAGTTGTTACATTTAATTCAACAACGATGGGAAGATCTACATTGGGTAGCCGCACAGGATGTTATTCTCCCCAAGTTACAGATGACAATAAGTCCAAAAAGGCGTAGTCGTCAGGCTCGAAAAGAAGTCCGTAACGCTAAAAGGACCCAAGCAACAACTTTTTTGAAGCTAGCACACAAGCGAAATTTGCAGGTGAAAAAGCAACGACGCAGGCAATTGAAAGACCAGCACGCTTGTGAGGTTCGCTTGAAGAAGCAGGCGAAACGTTTAGAAAAACATCAGGGACATTGATGGGCAATTCAGCATCAATAAATTAGATGAAAAATCTACGCGGATGAATACGTCGCGTAGATTTTTTTGTAAAATGGCCATAGAAAGTTGCTATATGAGGAGGCGGATTTATTGACCAGAAAAATCGTCAATCATCTAACGGTAGCAAATCGCCACCAATTTCGTAGTTGGTTAACAGCTCACTATCAAGACGCCTCGGAATGTTGGGTAGACGTTAAACGTGGTGTACCAAAACAGGATGACACGTTTTGGTATGTTGACGCCGTGGAAGAAGCCATGTGTTTTGGCTGGATCGACAGTACCTACAAAAAATTGGCACCTGATCAACCAGCATCGCAGCGCTTTGTACCAAGAAAAGTGGGGAGCGCGTGGTCGGAATTGAATAAAGAACGATGTCGCCGCATGATTCACTTAGGGAAGATGACGGCAGCTGGGTATGCTGTTTTGCCTGATATGAACCCGCGTCATTTCAAGTTTGATCCCAGAATTATTCGAGCACTTAAACGTCGTCCGGGTGCGTGGCAGTATTTTCAGTCGTGTCCGCCTTTGTATCAACGAGTCCGTTGTGACACGATTCAAATCAAAAGTCACCAGCCTAAATTATTTCGTCAACGGCTGACAAAGTTTGCTAACGCCTGTCAAGCACAGCAAATGATCGGACAATGGCGTGACGGCGGACGGTTACCTGTTAAATGAATACGTTTAACGCATTTAAGCTTCATCACAGTGATTTTTTAAATTGGTATACTTTTTATAGGCGTTGTCAGACTACCTAACAACAAACGTTGACGCACGCTTTTACCCGATTATACTGATAAAGTAAATATTGGTATATGAAAGGAAGTTCACAATGCGTATCGAGGAAGATTGTATTGGTAAGTTGGCAATTGATGAGGATGTCTTATATGGAATTCACACGACCCGTGCGCTAACGAATTTCCCGATCAGTACAGAGCGGACTGATCCGCTACTTTTCAAAAGTCTGATCATCATAAAAAAAGCAGCTGCACAAGTGAATGCAGCTGCAGGTACGTTAGATGTTCGAAAGTCGCGGGCGATTGTTGCTGCGTGCAACAGCTTGCTGATGGGGGAACATCAAGATGCGTTGGTCGCGCCTGCGATTCAAGGTAGCGCTGGGACTTCCGTGAATATGAACGTCAATGAAGTCGTCGCCAACTTGGCCAGCGCTGAGCTCAAAACGATTCGCGTTCATCCAAATGATGATGTTAATCAGAGCCAGTCGACCAATGATACTTATCCAACAGCCGGAAAGATGGCAGCATTACAGGCATTGCCACCGCTGAAACAAGCATTAACGTTTTTGATCAAAACCTTGGACGCTAAAGCACATGAGTTTGCGGATGTTGTTAAAGTGGGCCGCACGCAACTGCAAGACGCTGTTCCTACAACATATGGACACAGTTTTCACGCGTATGCCAGCTTGTTCCGTCGAGACTTAGCCCGATTGACACGGGCTGCGGCCGATTTACAGGCGGTTAACTTAGGCGGTACGGCGATTGGAACTGGGTTGAATGCGTCGCCTTATTACCGTAGTCATATTATTCGTCAGGTTAATCAATTGATTGATCTGCAATTGAAGCCAGCTGAGGATTTTATTGATGCAACGCAGAACTGCGACGTTTTGGTGGCCTTCTCTGGTGCTATGAAGGGACTTGCCACTGACTTGTCAAAAGTAGCCAATGATCTTCGCTTGTTAAGCAGTGGCCCACAGGCGGGACTTAATGAGTTACATTTACCAGCAAAACAAGCTGGTTCATCGATTATGCCAGGAAAGGTCAATCCTGTCATTCCAGAAGTCGTTAATCAAATTGCCTTTCAGGTGATTGGCCAAGATGTCACGATCAGTATGGCAGCCGAAGCCGGACAGCTTGAACTGAATGCTTTTGAGCCGATTATTTTCCGTGATTTGTTGCAAGGGGAGCGGTACTTGGCTCGCGGCATTGCAACCTTAACGTCAAACTGTGTGGCTGGGCTGACGGTTAATCGTGAGCAGTGTGAAACCGCGGTTCACCATTCGGCTATCAGTGCCACAGTTTTAAGCCCGTATCTTGGTTATGAGGCGACGGCTAGATTGATTCAGCACAGCATGAAGCAGCACGTTGCTATTCCTGACTTGTTGCGCTCGGAACATAAGCTGTCGGCCGCGATGATCGCGCGATTGTTTTCGCCAATGGTCATGACGAATCAAGAAACAGTGCCAGACTTATCAATTGCTGAAAAGTAGGGATTTGTTAAGCCTAGTTCCACGTGAAACGTCCGCGTATTCGAGTGAGTTTCACGTGGAACACAAAAAGAGGCCGCATGCATCGCAAAATCGAGATGCATGCGGCCTCCTTTTTAGTGGCTTCTTCCAACAAGGATTTCAGGGTTCAGATAACAGATGATGCATAAACTGCAAGACACCTTGTTCCTGATTGCTCTTAGTGGTTGTGTCGGCGACTGCCAGTACTGCTGGCGTTGCATTTGCCATCGCCACACCAAGACCAACTTCCCGTAGCATTTCTAAATCGTTGCCGCCATCGCCAAAAGCGCACATGTCAGCAAGTTGAATGTTTAAATGCCGACCAAGTGTTGCCAATCCGGCAGTTTTGTTCATCCCGGGTTGAATGATATCAATGTCGCCGTGGCCGCTGCTTGTCGGTTCTCCCAAGCCAACCAACAGTTGGCGCATTTCGGCAACAATAGCCGCGGTTTTTTCTGGAGGACAACTAATGGCAAATTTTAAAATGCGATCATCGAGATTGTCGAAAGTGTCAACTAAACGTAATTGCTTGTAGTATTGTCGTGCCGTTGCGATATGGGCAGCATCAGTAGTTTTCAGGGCATAGGCGCTTGATTGACCACAGACAAGAATTTTGAGATCAGGTATGCTAGTTAGTTTAGTCAGAATTGGTTGAATGGCACCGTTTTCAAAAGAACTTAAAGCATATACTTTGTTAGCATCGCGAATGTAGGCGCCGTTTTCAGCAACATAAATCGTATCAGGGAAAGCTTCAAAAAAGGAAGTCAGCTGAAAGTATTGATTACCACTGGCCACCACCCACTGAATGCCTTGCGCTTGCATTTTTTCATGTAACGTCGCAAAAAGGTCGCGATCATAGGTCATGTCGTCTCTCAAAAAGGTGCCATCCATGTCTGTTGCTATTAATTTGAACATTGTTCTCTCCGTTAATGGTCAGTTAAGACTGCTTTGATTGTTGGCTTTCATCAGCCTGTTGCTGCCAGGTTAAGAACTCATCTTTTTGTTGTTGCCACTGGGCATGATCTTTATCAGTAATCCGCCGAATCATGCGAGCAGGATTGCCAGCAACGATGACATGATCAGGAACGTCTTTTGTGACCACCGATCCAGAACCGATAACAACATCGCTGCCGATGGTCACACCTGGATTAATAATGACGCCGCCGCCAATCCAGACATCATCGCCAATTTTGATAGGCTTACCATATTCTAAATCTTCACCGCGGATAGCGGCATCAATTGGGTGGCCGGCTGTAAATAAACTCACTTTAGGCGCTAAATAAACCCGGTTGCCAATGGTAATTGGCGCGGTATCCAAGAAAACACAATCTGTGTTGGCATAAAAATGATCACCGATTGACGTGTGAGCACCATAGTCAACGTAGAAAGGAGGCTCAATGTAGTTATTGTCTCCAAATGCATGAAATAATTGTTTTAAAACTGCAGCTCGTTCTGCTTTTTTATCAGGGGCTAAATGATTAAACTGCCAGACGAGATCACTGCCTCGCTGACTCTCAACGCTGATTTCTGGATCGTTTGCTTTATACAGTTTGCCACCAAGCATTCTTTGCTTCATTGATTCCATATTGGTTAGAGCCTCCATACTTAAGATAAGCTCATTGTACCGAATCTTGGCTGTCATGACCAAACTACAGTCGTTATGGGCCGATTTTTAATCGGGATTGTGCGTGTATCATCATAACGCGCTCACAAAAAAGCCGATGCAACAGGCGCTTGCATCGGGGCTTGTTTAACCAGTAACTGAAACACGGGTTGGTTGATGTTCGATAATCGGCATCCATTGACTCACAATGGTTTCGGGGCTAAAGTGACTGGCACGTTCGAGACTTTGATGGGCATAATGATGCCGTAATGCTGGCTGTGACATCATCTTTTTGAGATTATCAACGAAATCAGGGACGTCTTGTGCCTTTGTGAGTAAACCGTAGTCATTGTTGCCAAGATATTCGCGTGAGCCAGTATTTTCCATTGCTACGATAGGTAAGCCAGAAGCCATGGCTTCACCGATAACTAACGGCATACCTTCCCAACGAGAGGTCGATACAAAGATTGAAGCATTACGATAATGATCGCGTAAGGCTTGGTCTTTCAGTGGGCCTTGGTAGATTAACTTGTCGGCCACATGGAAATAGTCAATCAAATCGTAGAAATTTTTCATATCTTCATCAGTGCCGGAGCCGGCAATCGCAATTTCCCAGTCATCTGGTAAAGATGCGGCAGCTTCGAGTAAGAAGTCGATACCTTTGTGGGCAATCGCAATGCGCCCAGTGAAGGCGATCCGGTGTGCGTCAAGATTTGCCTCACCAGTGGGGTTAAGGGTGAGTGGATTGTAAATTTTAACCGTGTTCGGATTGAAACGCTTGTAAGAATTTAGGTCACTTTCAGTGAGGGTGACCAAGGTATCAACAGCTTGCAAGCCGCCTTCAAACTCAGCTTGCATTTGAACGTAGTAATCTTCCATGTACGTTGCGTAGTTATTGTGCATCCAGCCAATCAGATTGACATCTGGTAATGCCTGCTTGATGAGCGGTGCGAAGCTGGTCGTCAAACCAGCAGGCAAAATCACAGCCTGAAAATGCTGGTCACGAATCGTCATAATCAAGTCATTAATTTGATCACGATAATGTGTATATGGGTCGCTCCCAAAGAAGTTAAGCAGCTTGGGATCTGTCGGACGCGGGGCAATAAGCAGCGGGGCGTCCAATTCAAAATATGCAGGGGCATCTGCTAAACTATAGAAACTGACATCATAGTGTTTAACGAGATCATTTCCTAAAACAGTTGATGCGCGTTTAACACCGTCCATGACGATGTTTTCAAGTACGATCATAACTTTCATAAGTGTTCGCCGCTAAAGTCAGCGGCTCCCCCCTTTCTTCTGAGTACGTCACGATCTAACTGCAGAGTCCAGTCGAAAAGGCACGGCTGCTAAAAGAATAGCAGCAGGGGCCAAACAATTTCTAAGGTCTACTCAGAAACTGTTTGTATTATCATACTCGCTTTTTATTAGTAAGTGCAAGGATTTTCTGCTAAATGTTGGTATAGCAAGGTTCTCACAGGGTAGACGAGCCGGAAAAGAATGAATTGTGACATTTTCATGAATAATAGGTGTTATGTTTCATGTGAAACCTTCAGATGGTGCTTATGACAATGAATAGGGATGAATAATTTAACGAGAATTTCTAGGAAGTGAAGGAAACTTTTTTGGAAATAGTACCGGTATTAGTGGTATGTAAAAACCGAGTATTTTTGTTAAACACTCAAAAAACACAGCAGAAATGCTGCTGTGTTTCATGTGGAACGATTATTGCGTAAAGTTAATTTTGTTTCACGTGGAATTTGCGTCGTGCGTATTGGGCAAGCTGCGCGCTCAAGGATTTTAGGGATGTTGTGAGCGGATCAGGATGAATTGCGACATGTCCAAAAGTCCAAGCTTCGTAAGCATGCGTGAGCGTGGTGAAGTGTCGTTGATCGCCTAATCGTGTATCAATGCGGTGTGCATAGACTGTCAATGGTTGACTTGACTGGCGTCGTGTCACGCGCCGTAATGACCAAAGTAACAAACGATAACGGCGGGGAAAGTTTCTCTGTGTCAAATTGAAACTAATGGTGAACGCCACCAGCGCTGGTAGTTGCCAGATTAAGACAATGCATAAAGTCAAGACGACAGTCAAAACAATGATAGCTGTCCAATGAAAGCTGCCGAGAGACGATCGAGAAGACGGTTTCGGTTGAGTAGATGAGGTGCTCACAATGGAACGCGATTCTGACGAAGATACTGCTGAGCTGACTGCTGAACTGCTGGCTGATTGTGAGGCTGTATTGCTTGCCGCGGAAGGCATTGCAGGATCATCAGGGGTGGCCGGATTGCTGAATCCTGGTGTTGGTTCGAAGGGAACCCAGCCTAAATTGTTGAAATAAATTTCCGGCCAAGAGTGTGCATTGCTATTGCGAATGATGTATTGTTTGTTCGCGCCACTTCCGCCTTCAAAAGTGCCAGTATTAAATCCTTTTGCCCATCGTGCTGGCAGGTTAATGCTGCGGCATAGGACAACCATAGCACTGGAAAAATTATCACAGTAACCAATAGGTGAATCGAACAGAAAGTAATCAACATAGTCACGATTTGCCGGTGTTTGCTGTGCATCTGTTTTTGAATAGGTGAAGCGCGGATCTGAGCGCAAGTAAGTTTGAATGGCGATGACTTTTTCATAAGGTGTTTTGGCATCAGCTGTGATTCTTTTTGCCAGTGTTCTAACTCGTTGCGGTAGTGAACTAGGAAGCCGTAAATAACTAGATGAAATTAACTGAGTTGAACTCGTAGCAGTTTCGAGTTGCGTATCGGTAAACTGTTTTTGCTGCACCTGAATATCGAGGCGTTCGAAGCGTTGATCATCGCTCGCAGTTATCCTTTGTGTGGCTGAGTTAAGCAAAAAATCGGTCGTGGGGTCTGGTTTACCGCCAGTAAAAGTTAATTGCCCATACGGTAATGGCAAAAAGGTTTTACCGCCGTTAAAAACTAGTTTCACTGACGTTGCTTGACCATAATCGACTCGAGCCGATGGATCACGCATAATAGCACCGTCTAAAGGAGCAGCTTGCGTCTGAAATGTAGATGGTCGCCAACCCGTTCCTGTATAAAATGAGTCAACCTCGACGCGATAATAATGAGCTTCACGACTGGTGGCGGTGAATACTGGTGTGGGATCATCATATACCGGACCGCCTAAAACACGACTGTTTTCGGTGAATCCTGTGCGGCCTGAGCCGTTAGCGTAAGCTTCAAGGCTGGCATAGAAGCCTCGCTGATTGAGTCGTTCGCGCGCAGGAACAGAGATATTAGCTAACCAGTCATTCAACGGAGTGCTGGTGCTGAGCCACATGAGTCCAAGGGTTAAGCCAACAATACTAAGACTGCCAATTAAAAACGCTCGCCAGCGGGTGTGATAAAGGTGCAAAACAGCCAACAACCCGGTAACAACAGCGAGCTGGAAAAATTGTGTCGTCAGGTCGCTGCCATTGAAAACATGTACAGCAAGTAAATAACTGAGCACAATGGCCACTGCGCCAGGATAGAGTTGGAGAACAACGGTTATTAATAGTAGAAATCCACTAAGCTTAAAGGCGTACATGATACCCGACGGGGTCCATGTACGCCTCTATTACTTTATAGTGGTATTGAAGCAGAAGCCGCGGGTTGCCTTTTGGCTCTGTGAAGCCGTAGTAGAAAGTGGCTACTTCATTTGTCTTAGCAAATTCGCTCAAAGTAGATTGGTCCGAGAGACCGCGTTTTGAAAACTTGATTACTAAGATTTTAGTGAGGGTGCTTCAGAAAGGTAGTGTAACAATGCGAAAAATTATCGGTATAGATGTTTCAAAGTCAACAGCTAAACTGTCAGTGGCCATTGATGCTAAGACTGTTTACGAGGGAGATATCACGCTAGATATGATTGGATTCACGAGTCTCAAGGCTATCATTGACTCATACGGCGGTGCAGAAGTGGTGTTCGAGGCTACTGGTGTGTACTCACGTCGATTAGAGCGATACCTACTGGACGAAAGCATTACATATCATATTCTTAATCCACTCGTCGCTAAGAAACGGTTAGACGATGGCTCAAGAACAAGGAAGAACGATGTACGTGATGCCCGCGGGCTAGCAATAACTGAGTTTGCCAAACACCCCAAGCCGTTCAAACCACGCTTCTATGACCCTGTATATCGCGAATTGATGGATATTAGTCGATACTACGATCAGCAAACAGAGGATTTAAAACGGACCAAGAATCGGATACATCGACTCATACAGCTCTCATTTCCAGGAATTGAGGAAGAACTTGATTTGAGAAAGCCATCAGCTTTACACACGCTAACTCTTTTTTCTCACCCGGCAGAACTGACTGGATTAAGTTTCGAGAATATCAAGACGCAGATTCTGGATATGCACTTAAAGGGGGTGGGAGCGGTCAGATCCAGCAATTTAGCACGCGCACTATGGAGATCTCGAGCCAGGTCATATCCAGCTGTTAGCGGCAACTCGTTTGTTGTCCAAGCTGTAAAGCATGAGACTCAAAAGGCGTTAAAGTTGCTTAGCGAACGTGAAGAAACCGTACAAGCCATGATCAGCCTAGCAGAAAAAACACCGGAGTACGTTATCCTCCTGAGCATTCCAAACATCGCGGAAAACACCGCTGTACGTTTGATTGCAGAACTTGGGGATATTCGCCGGTTTGAAACCAGAGCGAAACTCAATAGCTTTATTGGTCTTGATTTGCGAGAGATACAATCAGGGGACTATACGGCACAAAGGAAGATCACCAAGCATGGCGATGCTCATACTAGAAAGCTACTGTATTGGACGGTTATAAATATGGTTAGCTCAGGAGCACAGCCGAGTCATATCCGTGACTTTTATGCAAAACGACAAGCAACAGCTTCCCGGAGGAAGCCGCTGCTTGTCGCCTGCATGGATCGCCTACTAAAAACGATTCACTACCTTGTAAACACGAATCAGTTATACTCATACGAACTCGCTTGTTCAAGATAAACTGACTCAATACACTTACTGTACATACCTGCACAAATTTTGGAAAGCCTGCAGGTTTATTTGGGGTGTCGGACTAAATGTTTTAAGGTTATTTTAGATCAGAATTTAAGATTGGATTCAGCATCCTGTGGCTAAGAAATTTCGATATTCAAAATCGAATTCATTGACATATCGGGATTTAAACTTGACAGGGCGTAGAAAAGGCGACAAGAGCTACAATCAACGTCATGCTGAGGGTCGCAGGGACATCAACGCCACCAACTTGCAAAAACCGCCTAGTCGCGGTATTGAAGGTTTGGACATAAGTGTTAAACCAAGTAAGACCAAAATGCTGTTTAAGCGGCAGTATTGCCCAAAGGCCAACGATCATGCTCAAGAAAGCAGTGGTTAGCCAAATTGGCCAAGCCCGTGGCCATAATGCGGCAAGATAACTAATTAAGCTGATGATGACAACATAGCCTGCGAGTTCACGAGGATGTGCTATCGGATTAATCACCGAGAAAGGCTGTACAAAAAGTGCCAATAACCACCATGTCAGCAAAATGGTAAGGAGACGTTGTAGCCATTTAGGCATGGTCATCACCTCCAGACAAGTCGACTAGTGTTGTAGCAGCCGGAGCCAGTGCATGTGTGAAAGGCACTGCGGCCTGTGTATCAGCAGTTAAAATAAGATAGGCGCGATGCTGATGTTGTGGGGTGGTCAAAGCAGCTAAGGAATCAGGCGTGGCGGTACCGTCAGGCTCAAAGTTGGCTAGCGATGTGTTTTGCCGTCCTTGTATGACGGAGGTTAACCGACTGTCTAGCAGATAGCCGTTCCCGCTGAAGATGCCTGTGTCCATGAGACTTGCGAATAAGCTCAAGGCAGGCTCGAGTGACAGCGTTGGTGTGATTAGCAACAGCAATGTCCAGCTGGCCTGACCTTCATGCTCATCGTCATGAACAATCAGCGTATCGGCATGTGCACTGACTTTCCAAGCGATTTGTTGAATATTATCACCCGGGAAATAATCGCGGAAATTTTTAATGCGGTCACTGGGCAAGCCAGCGTCAGCAGCAGACATTTTTTGCGAAAAGTCATCTGCAATTCGTGCGGCAGCTTCTGGTCTGCGTGCGGGGCCAACAGTGATCGGTGTGGCTAAACGCAAGGGTAGTGTTTTACGAAACCAGCCGAATAAATCAGTCACGGTGACGGTCATCGGTAACTGATCATAAATGCCGCGCTGTAAGGTTAAACTGATTTTGGCTGTCCGTTGTCCGATTGGCAAATGCCATGTATGTGTTTTGGCACTGTCAAGCAGAAAAAGATTAGGTAGCCATCTGCCATGAGTCAGCGTGAAAAGGCGCGTTACCGGTCTATCGGCGATCATGTCAGGATTATCTGCTGTGAAACGCAGTGTGTTTTTCAATGGCCACAATAGCGGTATCGCAAGTAGTAGTATCAGGATAGCAAAGTCACTGGCAAACCAGCTGGTAGATGAGTTAAATGCCACGCCAAAAACGATCAGCAGGCTGAGCACAAGCAAAATGCCAGCATTGATAAAAAAGTTGCGCCAGTTCATGTGCTCACCCCCGAATCGGAACGGCGGTGTTTTGCAGAATATCTGCTAAGATCGTTGCCGTCGAAAGTGTCGGATCCTTGGCAATGAGCCGATGACCAAAAACAGGATCGAGTAGCGTTTGAATATCGCTTGGATCAACGTAAGTACGTCCGTTAAGCGTAGCGAAGGCTTTGGCGGCAGTGACCAAGGCAATGCCACCACGCGGGCTGATACCTAGCCGAACACGGTTGTCGTGTCGGGTTGCCTGTACTAGCGCGAGAACGTAACTGGCGATTGCATCGCTGACCGTCACGTTAGCCACGAGTTTTTTGGTTTCAGCTAGTAACGATGCGTCTAGTCTAGGTGTTAATTGAGCAATCATCGTTTTACGATCAGGCGTTAGCAGCAAACTTTTTTCCGCGTCAGCATCTGGGTAGCCAAGTGAGAGGCGAAGCATGAACCGGTCCAACTGTGCTTCAGGAAGCGGGTAAGTCCCTGCATAATCAGTCGGGTTCTCAGTTGCCATGACAAAAAAGTCAGGGGCTAGCTGATAGGTATGACCATCCGTTGTAACCCGTCCTTCACCCATGGCTTCTAACAAGGCGGCCTGTGTTCGTGGCGTGGCGCGATTGATTTCATCTGCTAATAAAATACTGGTAAAAATAGGTCCTTTTTGAAATTCGAATTGATTAGTGGCCCGATTAAAGATTGATGTGCCAAGAACATCACTTGGCAGCATATCAGGTGTGAATTGAATGCGGGAAAATGGCACCGCTAAGGTTTTTGCCATCGCTTGAACGAGGGTGGTTTTCCCAACACCGGGAATATCCTCGAACAACACATGACCACCTGCAAGTAAGGCGGTGAAAGTCAATGTGATCGGCATAGATTTGCCCACCACAATCGTCGCTACTTGATCCCGTGCTGCATCAAAAATGGCTTGTGCTTCATTGACTTCCATCATGACACCTCCATGCCGTCATTATTCACGAAAAAAAGCTAAACAGCAAGCATGCGAACTGACGGCTGGCATGGCGAAAGATGTGAAACGCTGTTTATAGTTTATAAAGGCATTTATTCAGAGCGTCATTTCAATTTTAGTGCTAAGGCAGAACAAGAAAATAGGCGACGCCAAACGTCCCAGTTCGTGGCACGATGTTGGATAAGTAACGGCTAGTGAGAACTGATGGACACTCAGCTTGGATAATAGGAGAAGGCCTGATTAGGAGAAAAATGATACATACCGCCAAACCCTCAAAATAGCCACCCTTTCCACCCTGGAGTATACTTACCCTAGCATCTGTTATTAGGAAAGAGGGGCAACCTATGAAGAAACGGCTCGGATACAATTTGAATGTTATTGGCCATTATCTATTGATCGGTTGGCTCATTTTCTTTGGTGTCACCATTTTTGTTGGTCTGGTGACATATCTGGTCATGGGCGCGAACCCCAACTTTGTTCGTGGTATTTTTACTGGCCTCTCTGGCAAGTTTGCTAATACTCACGACAGTCTCAGTGCATTTTGGTCCATTTTAGTGAATAACGAACGCGTTGCCTTTGGCCTCATGATCATTGGTATGATTCCGATTCCTTTTCTATATTGGATTTCGTATTATCTCACCTGTGCTTCTGTCGGCTTGGTGCTAGGCATTTATGCCGCTAAGCTGGGTATCGGTGGTGCTTTGGCAGCGTTTGTCTTAGGCATTTTGCCACATGGTATTCTGGAGATGAGTGCTTTGATTATCGGCGTCGCGCTCGCTGCTCAAGTCAACAAGGCCCTTCGCCAGTCAATCAAGCGTTTTTTTGCCGATCCATATTATCGAAAGTCGCCGTTAGATGCGAAGGCTATTGCACTACAGTATGTTTGCATCATCATTCCGATGATTGCCGTTGCTGCCTTAATCGAAGGCTTTGTGACGCCAGCGTTGCTGCGACTGCTTGTACATTGACCTAATTAGAAATAGGGCGCAAAAATAAACCCCGCATGCTGATTTTGCAAGCGGGGTTTTCATATGGCGTGGTGAGCTGGAGGTGACAATTGTTTCGCATGAAACAATTAAGCCCACTCCGAACGCAACAGCGAATAAGTATTCACATCTAAGAAGGTGCCGTCAGCTCGTTGATCGTCTTGACGCAAAGTGCCATCGAGATGAAAGCCGGCTTTTTCGGCAACGGCATTGCTCGCGCGGTTTGCCACAGCGGCATTGATGGTTAGCTTATTTAGGGCGTAATCGTGGAAGGCAATATCGGCCAATGCTTCAATGGATTTGTGCATAATGCCTTTGCCGCGTTCGGGAATGGTTAGCCAGTAACCAATGTCGGCTTTATGGCGAACCAAGGTGTCGATCGTGTTCAAACTGATCATGCCAACTGGAGCATCGGCTTGATAAATGGTCAGATGCAAGGCAGTCCTTGCACCAAAAAGCTTGAGTGTTGTATTTAAAAAGTTGATTTCGTCGTCGGCAGTCAGTGTCGTTACGACCCAAGGCAAGTAGGCAGCCAACGAATCGCGGCTAGTCTCAATTTGTTCGAATAAAAGGGGACCGTCGATTTCCGGTCGCGGTAGGGAAAGTTTCAAATCATAGTCGATTAGGTAGCTAAACATAAGGTCACCACATTTTTCTTTAAGTTTCTCTTAGTATAAAGCAATCTTGCTTTTCTTGCGCGTAGACAACCTTTAGAAAAATCGGTACACTTGTAAGCTGTGAATGGGAGCTGGGTTTACAGGTCTCAAAACACATGAATTGAAGTAGCATGCGTCATTAGCAATTTTTGAAAGAAACAGGAACTAAATGAGAAAGATGGTGTTTTCATGAGACGAGTTTGGAAGTGGTGCGTTGCTGGGGTCATGGCGTTGATGCTGGCGGTCGTGCTAGGCTCACCGGTGTCAACGCAGGCGGCCGAGAAAACTTATGTGATCGGCACAGATGTCACGTATGCCCCGTTTGAGTTTGCGGATAAAAATAATCAGTATGTCGGGATCGATATTGACCTGATGCAGGCAATTGCAAAGGCTGAGGGTTTCAAGGTTGATATCAAACCTTTGGGGTTCAATGCAGCTGTGCAGGCCTTGGAAGCTAATCAGATTGATGGTGTCATTGCTGGTATGCAGATTACTCCTGAGCGGCAGCAAAAGTTTGCCATGAGTGAGCCTTATTACAAAACGGCGGTTGCCATGGCCGTGGGGCAAAATAGCGAAGTCAAAAGTTTGAAGGATTTACGCGGCAAACGTGTGGCCTTGAAAACTGGGACGGCAGCCGCAGACTATGCTTTAAGTTTGAAGGCAAAGTATGGTTTTACCACGGTGACCTTCGATGATTCCAACAATATGTATCAGGATGTCATCACTGGCAATTCGGTCGCTTGTTTTGATGATAAACCGGTTCTGCAATATGCCATCGCCACAGGGTTGAAGCTCAAGCTGGCTGGTCCAGAAAGTAAGGCCAGTTATTACGGTTTTGCAACACAAAAGGATCGTAGCGATCATCTTGATCAACGATTCAATGCCGGACTCAAAAAGGTCAAAGCTGACGGTACATATGCCAAAATCGTTGCCAAGTATTTAGGCAATGGCACACAAGCCGCCCAAAAACAAACCAGTGCCAAGACTCAAGATAGTGATCGCAGTTTTCTCGGATTATTGCGCGAAAACTGGGGAACCTTGATGGGTGGCTTGAAAGAAACCATGATTGTGACGATTATCGCGATCTTCTTCGCAACCGTTGTCGGGATTCTTGTGGGCTTGCTTGGCGTTTTGCCAAATCAGTTTGCTCGCGGTGTAGCCACGACATTTATCTACATTTTCCGCGGATTACCGCTGCTGGTATTGGCCTTATTCATTTACACAGGCGTGCCAAGTCTAATCGGTTCAAAAATTCCGGCATTCGTGGCTGGGATCATCACCTTGACCTTAAACGAAGGTGCGTACACCGCGGCCTTCGTCAAAGGTGGGATTCAGGCGGTTGATGATGGTCAAATGGAAGCCGCACGCAGTCTGGGATTGCCTTTTGGAAAAGCGATGCGGCGCGTGATTTTGCCACAAGGGATCAAAATTATGATTCCGAGCTTCATCAACCAATTCATTATTACCCTTAAAGATACGTCCATTCTCTCAATCATTGGTATTCTTGAATTGACCCAAACTGGGAAAATTATCATTGCGCGCAACATGGAAGGCTTTAAGATTTGGACCATGGTTGCTTTGATTTACTTGATCATTATTACGCTATTAACTTGGCTCAGTAATTGGGTTCAACGGCGTATGGAGGCCTAGACCGTTGGCGTAAAATAATGTGACAAATGTCAATTAATCTAACATCAGGACTGGACAGCGACTGTTGCTTTCCGCTAGCATAAAAAGTAGTTTTTTTAATTAAGGTCGCTTAAGTCAGCCTGATCGTGGGCAGAAAGCGCATTTGTTGCAAGCTAAACGAGTTTGCAATCGGATATCATAGAAAGCGTGGTGTTAGGGTTGAAACGAAAATGGCTGCTAGGGCTGCTAATCGCCCTGCCTTTAATGCTGGGAGCTTTATTACCCGGCAAGTCAGTGGCAGCGGCACAAAAAACATATACAATCGGGACGGATGTGACCTTTGCACCGTTTGAGTTTGCGAACCAGGATAACAAGTACGTCGGTATTGACCTTGATCTCATTAAGGCAATTGCCAAAACGGAAGGTTTTAAAGTTGAGATCAAGCCGCTGGGATTCAATGCGGCGGTTCAAGCACTTGAAGCTAAGCAAATCGATGGTGTCATTGCTGGCATGTCGATTACACCTGAGCGGCAACAAAAGTTTTTGATGAGTGATCCTTACTACAAATCAGGCGTGGTCATGGCGGTGGCAAAAAAAGGGACTATCAAGTCGCTAAAAGATTTGCGCGGTAAGCGAGTTGCGGTTAAGACCGGGACTGATTCTGCGGATTATGCCAACAGTATTAAAGACAAATACGGTTTTTCAACGGTGACATTTGATGATTCGAACAATATGTATCAGGACGTCATCACAGGTAATTCAGCTGCTTGTTTTGAAGATCAACCGGTGATGCAGTACGGGATCAACAATGGCATGGCCTTGAAAATTATCGGTAAGCCAGCCCGTGAAGGTTCATACGGCTTTGCAGCTTCGAAGAATAATCGGGCGCTCATCACGAAGTTTAACGCTGGTTTGAAGAAACTTCGGGCAAACGGCCAATACGATAAGATCATTGAACGTTATCTTGGCAACGGCAGTGCAAAGTCCCAAAAAACTGCCGCTGGCAATGCGCAAACAACTGATCGTTCTTTCTTCGGTTTGTTGAAGGCTAACTGGGGCACCTTAATGAGCGGCCTGGAAGAGACAATGGTTCTCACGGTTGTCGCCATTTTCTTCGCTACCTTGGTTGGGATTCTTGTTGGATTGTTAGGCGTCTTGCCAAATAAATTTGCACAAGGGGTCGCGACGACCTTCATTTACATTTTCCGCGGTCTTCCACTGATGGTTTTGGCTCTGTTTATCTATACCGGGGTGCCAAGCCTGATTGGATCAAAAGTACCAGCATTCATTGCTGGGATTGTGACTTTGACCTTAAACGAAGGCGCGTACACCGCAGCCTTCGTCAAGGGCGGTATTCAGGCGGTTGATCCGGGCCAGATGGAAGCGGCGCGAAGTCTAGGCCTGCCATTTGGTAAAGCGATGCGGAAGGTTATTTTGCCGCAAGGAATCAAAATCATGATTCCAAGTTTCATCAACCAATTTATTATTACATTGAAGGATACCTCAATCCTGTCGATCATCGGCTTGCTGGAACTGACCCAAACCGGGAAGATCATCATTGCCCGCAACATGGAAGGGTTCAAGATCTGGACGATGGTCGCCTTGATTTACTTGATTATTATTACGTTATTGACCTGGCTGAGTAACTGGGTTCAGAAGAAGGTGAAGGCATGAGCGATTATCGCGTTGAAATGAAAAATGTGCACAAGAGTTACGGTGACAATGATGTGGTCAAGGGTGTCAATCTGAATGTGGCGAACAATGAAGTGGTCGTTATGATCGGGGCATCCGGTGCGGGGAAAAGTACCGTCCTGCGCATGATCAACGGTCTTGAAACCGTCACAAGCGGTGAGATCTTGATTGATGGTGAAGATATTGCCCATAAAGGCACCAACATCAACAAAGTTCGTGAAAAAATCGGGATGGTGTTCCAGCATTTTAATCTGTTCCCGAACATGTCAGTGATGGGTAATGTGACCTTGGCGCCAACCGAGCTGGGAATCGCCAGCAAGGAGGAAGCCATCAAGCAGGCAAAAGCCATGTTGGAAGTTGTTGGTTTGACGGACAAGGCAGATGCGATGCCAGCTCAGCTTTCTGGTGGGCAACAGCAACGTGTCGCGATTGCGCGGGCGTTGGCGATGCATCCTGATATCATGCTGTTTGATGAACCGACCAGTGCGTTGGATCCAGAAATGGTCGGCGATGTGCTGGGTGTTATGCGGCGGCTGGCCAAGCAAGGCATGACGATGGTCATCGTGACTCATGAAATGGGCTTCGCCAAAGAAGTGGCTGGTCGGGTTGTCTTCTTTGACAATGGCACTATCCTTGAACAAGGCACGCCTGAAGACATTTTCGAGCATCCAAAGGAAGAACGGACCAAGAGCTTCCTGAACAAGGTGCTGAACGCTTAAATATTGATTTTTAGAAGATAGCAAAACGGCCAATCCATCAACTAGTGGGTTGGCCGTTTTGCTGTTTTAATTTCCTGGGAAATAGTTTTCGTTTCGAAAATACATAGCGAAGCGATTTATTCAGCTAAGCCATGATCGAGAATTTGATTCATCACTGCGGCCACACTGCCAGCGTAACCCATGCCGAACTTATCAAGATGAACCATCAGATAATACAGCCGGTAAAAGTCAAGGCGGAAGTGATAACCAGCATCAAGTGGGTAGACTTCTTGATAGCCAGTGTAAAAGTCTGGGGTGAATCCGCCAAAAACTGTCGTTACCCCGATATCGAGTTCGCGATCACCATATACTGCTGCAGGATCAATCAGAGCTGGCTGACCATCGGCAGTAAACATGTAGTTGCCACCCCATAAGTCACCGTGCAGCAGGGAAGCATCGCTGTGATGATGGGCCAGTGTTTTGCTGATGATGGTGCGCACCTGTTGGAAGGTCGCTTCATCGTCGGCTTGCCACAGCCCCTTTTTAAGCAGGTGTGCGGCGAGTTTGTCCAAGCGTTGGTGAATGAATAGATCTGCCCATGAATCGGTCCAGGTGTTGGTAAATGAGACGCTGGTGCCCGCATAAGGGTAGTCAAAGCCGAATCGACCATTTGGTTCATGATGTTGATGCAAATGCGCGACTAATCGCCCTAAATCGCGTTGCGATCCATTGCCGCTGGTAAGGAAACTGAGTAGCAGAAAACCATCGCCTTCAATTTGACCATTAGCAATGACACGCGGTGCTAAGATTTGTGCCTCGTCAAATGCTTTTAAGCCAGCTATTTCGCCAGCATAAAAGTCAGCAGGATAACCCGGTTGAACCAGCAAAAAGTAAGGCTTTGTCGCCGTATCGATCCGGTATGCCTGATTGACGTCACCGCCACCAACCGGGGTGACTTGCGTGATGGCGGTCAGCGGTAATTGTTTGATCCAAGATGAAGTCAGCATATTATTCCTCCTCATTAACGTGATCTCCAGCCTAGTTACCCGCGCTGGAGATCGCTCGCCCCCACCTTAGAACAGCCAGGTGCGTGATTGCAACGGGTCAGTCGTTTAACAGGTGATAAATAAATCGTTGCGGATCATCTAAAAAGTGACGTAGAAAAGCGACATGTTCGATTTGATCATATTGAGTGGGTGCTAGTGTGTCACCCAACGCCAGTAGTTGCGCATTCGGATAGGCCATGAGAATCGGCGAATGTGTACTAATGATAAACTGCGAGCCATTTTCTACCGCATCATGTAGTAAGGCTAATAGACTGAGCTGATTTTCCGGCGTGAGCGGTGATTCTGGTTCATCTAGCAGGTAAAGTGCATTTGGACGCAGTCGAGCACGAAATAAAGCAAGGAACGCCTGACCATGGGAAAGCTTGTCGAGATCAACTTGATAAAGATGGTGAATGGCACTGAGTGTATTGAGATAAGGCAAGCGTTCCAAACTATCGGGTGCCAGTTGCTCAAGCTGTGTCTGCGCGTATTTGATCCGGCCACGGGTTGCGCGAATGAATGAGATAAAATCATCTGCCCGAAAGAAAAAGCCTGCCTTCGTCCGATATTGCCAAGTCAACTTGAGGCAACGGGCTAAGGCACGGCTATTTTGATATTCCGGGTCCTCATCAAGGGAAGCCCCGCTCATGAGGATTGCATTGTAATTAGCAGCAATAGCATTCAGCAAAGTAGACTTGCCACTACCATTGTCGCCTGTCAAAACCGTGACGAGTTGCGACAATGTCAGGTCACGAAAGGAAGCTTGCCAAGGCAAGTTGAATGGATACGCGGTTTTTGATTTTGGTGGGGTGTACTGGATACGATTAAGCAGCATGATTGTCTCCTTCTTGCGGCACTGATGGTAATGGCTGATACCAAGTCATAATCTGCTTGGCCAAATCAACGGCCATATAGCGGGAGTTGACTGTCTGATCGCTGTTGCCTTTGCGAATATGCACCTCTAAATGGGCAACGCCACGCGCCTTCATCCAGATGGATTGTTTGATCGTCATGGCCTGAATGTCTTTTTTACGGACAAAATAACGTTGCCTTGTCCACATTTCACCGACTTGAATGATAAGTTGCTTAGGTGGCGCAATAGCAATGGCGGCTGTGGTTGCCGCATATTGACCTTGCAACGCCATGACGACTAACCAAATCAAGCCAGCCAGTACCAGCCACAGCCACCAACTGACGTGCAACCAAAACACACTTGCGAGCACAACCGGCAACACCAATAGTGTCAGATGACCTAGGACCATGTTGCGCATGTAGTACCAGCGGTTGCTAACTGGAATTGGCTGTAGTTTCGGTGATGTTTCCGGCAACCAGCTGACGAATGCCCGCATGCTGCTGAGTGCTTAGTTCTCAAGATCGGAAGAGCGTCGTGTAGGGAAAGAGTGTAGATCTCGG
>OKBA01000077.1_pt1 | contig 29145 bp, 22 predicted proteins | sample 1614821 | NCBI WGS metagenome assembly OKBA01 (sample SAMN04436972, study PRJEB24849) | human gut metagenome | biome: human gut; feature: NICU; material: stool | host: Homo sapiens | place: USA: Saint Louis, MO | collected 2010-04-02
ATTGCCGGTCTGCAGGTCGTCGCCAGGGCCGCAGCCGGTGATCGCTCGGTGGTCGTCGTCGAGGGGAAGGTGACTCCTCGGGCCCTGTCTGACGCCATCGACGAAGCGGTACGGAGAGATCCGGACGGTCGGGTACATCTGTCCCTGGTGCCGACCCAGCTGACCGACTGCATGGATGACTCAGTTGCCCGTGACGCCTTGACGCGGTGTTCCGCGATTCTCGTCGGGGGTGCCGCGACCTCCTCGCAGTTGGTTTCCGACGCTCGGGCTGCGGGGATGCCGATCGTACTGACCTATGGCATGAGCGAGACCTGCGGCGGTTGTGTCTACGACGGGGTTCCGCTCGACGGGGTGCAGGTACGTCTGGACGAGGATGGTCGGGTGTCACTGTCCGGTCCGATGGTGATGTCGGGGTATCTCGATGAGGGACCGGCCGATGATTGGTACCTCACCGGGGACATTGCCCACTGGCAGGACGGCCGACTCGCCGTCGATGGTCGGGCCGACGACCTCATCGTTTCCGGTGGACTCAAGATCTCCCCCAGCCAGGTGGCCGATGCCGTCACCGCAACCGGGCCGGTGAAGGATTGCGTCGTCGTCGGGCTGCCCGACGAGAGGTGGGGCCAGGTCGTCACGGCCGTCGTCGCGGGATGCCAGGAGCCGGAGCGTATCCGGGACACCGTCGATCTGCCACGGGAACTTCGTCCGCAAATCGTCGTGACGGTCGAGGCCATTCCCATGCTGGCTTCCGGGAAAGTGGATCGTCTCGAGGTAAGGAGACTGGCCGAGCAGGCCAAGGCAGACGGATCTGCCTGGACGCGTTGACTCAGGCCGCTGCTGCCTCGCGCGGCCGGCCGACAGGCCCGGAGTAGCATCTCCTCTCGTGCACACCTTGTCCTGCGATGTCGACCTGTCCGCTGCGAGTGGGGCTCGGTGGTTGGATACCGCGCGTCGTTACTGCCCGCCCGAGGTCGAGCCGTGGATCTGGGTGGCTCCCGACACCGACGATGCCCCGGCCATGGTCGGGTGGGGCGAGCAGGCCCGCTTCACCGCAGGCGGCCATGGCGCTGCCGCGAAGGTGTTCAACGCCTATTCATCGTGGGCTGCTCAGCACTCTGACGCAGCTCCCGTGGCTTTCGGTTCTTTCCCGTTTTCCCGGGACGAGGACGGATTCCTCGTCGTCCCCGCTGTCCTCCTCCTCCGTCGTCACCTGGGCGAGCGCACTCTCGTCTTCTGCGCGGAATCCACCCCGATTCATCGCGGCGATTCCGACCTGCCGGTCATCGAGACTCAGCTTCCCGATCTTGACGCCGAGCACTGGAGCCAGGCCGTCAACGCCACGACGACCCGGCTGTCCCAGGACCCCGAGCTGGAAAAAGTAGTGCTCTCACGGTCAGTGACCGTCCAGGCATCCGCCCCGATGGACCGTGGACTCGTCGCGTCCCGGCTCTCGGGCAAGTTCAGCGGCTGCTGGACCTACTGCCATGACGGCCTGGTTGGCGCGACTCCCGAGCTGCTCGTTGACTGCCGCGATGGCCTGTTCCGTTGCCGAGTGCTCGCCGGTACCCGCAAGCCTTTCTGGTCCCATGAGCTGTTGCAGGATCCCAAGGAGCATCGTGAGCACGAGCTGGCGGTGGCTTCCGTGACAGGACGACTGACCGAGGCTGGCCTGTCCGACCCTGCCATCCGCGGGCCTTTCCTGCTGGAACTGCCCAATGTCACCCACTTGGCCACGGACATCACCGCCAGGGTCGGCACGTCGAATGCTGCACAGATCGTCGACGTCATCCACCCGACCGCAGCTGTGTGCGGCACTCCTCGAGAGCTCGCCTACCAGTTCATCGAGCAGACCGAGGTCATTGACCGAGGACGATTCGCCGGGCCAGTGGGATGGATGTCGCCGGATGGGTCAGGCCAGTGGGCCTTGGCCCTGCGCTGCGGTCAGTTCTCCGAGGACAACCGATCCGTCCGGGTACACGCCGGTGCGGGCATCATGCCCAGCTCCGACCCGGACAAGGAGTGGATCGAGACCGGAGCCAAGATGGAGGCCTTCCGTAGCTGTTTGGAACAGTCCACGGACTTGTCATGACGCCGACCTCGAGATGGGTACATTCCTCACTTGTTTCGAGCGCTAATCCAATCGAGGGTTTTGTCGATGACCTGATCACGAACAGTCTCGTTAAGGATCTCGTGCATAAGACCTTTCCACACAATTGCAGTCTTATCTTTCGAGCTAATCGCGTTGTACCAGTTATGACGGCGCAAGCCCGTCGGCCTCGCCATGCATAATGAGGGTCGGGGTGGTGAAGTCTTTGGCATTGAAAGTGGTGTACAATTGGCCGACGACCATCTGAGTCAGCAGGCCTGCGGTCATGTACCTGTTGTTGAGCAGGTCGTAGGCAAAGCTTTCGTAGGATCGCGAATCTGTGCATACTCCGTCGTACGCCGTCTTCGGGAAGACGACCAACGTGTTGGGGATCTTCACCTTGGCCGAGGTCGCGTAGGGCGAGGATGGAAGACGGACATTCTTCGGATCCTTCTGGAACTGCGGCAGTAATGAGCGCCTGACGCTCGTCATCTGGTCAAGCGGTAGCAACTGAGAGACGGTGGGCTTAGCGTGTTTTCGGCCTCAGTCAGGTTCTTGGCCGTTATCACCTGAGGCTTGAGAGTGTCCTTGCCATAGCGGTTCATGCCGATTCCACCAGCCGTGGAGATGATGCCATCGACGTCATTGGGGTAAGCGATGCCGTAGCCTTGGACGGCCTGAGCACCCATCGAGTGCCCCAGCAAGAAGATTTTCTTACCTGGCGTGTCTTTCTTCGCGATTCCGACCAACTGGTGGATGTCACCGATAATTGAATTCCAATCGTCAATATGACCGCGCGGAACCACGTTATTCACGTAGGGTGCAGCGCTCCTGCCATGCCCGCGGTGATCCAGCCGAAAAACGTTGTATCCAGCCTGAGCAGAACGTTTGGCTACGTAGTCATATCGACCTTGATGTTCATTTGCGCCGGGGATAATGACAATGCTGCCGCGAGGATGTGCCACCAGGTCCTTCTTGATGAAAATCTTTGTCTGCCACTGGTCTGTGGACGTCATATATCCGGTGACAGTCTCAATCTGTGGCGCAGCAGCCTTGTTAGCACCAACAGGCGCCTCAGAATATTGCGCTGGTGTAGCCTGAGCGCAGACACATATACCGGCAAAGGTGGTGACTCCAGCAACAAGACCGGCGGTCATCCGCATCCACAGTCCTTGCCTCTTCTGTCCTGACATTGGCGAGCCTCCTTTGGCTTCCACGAGTCCCTCTCGTGGCCCTCGCCCTAGGAGTCCACGGGGTCACTCTCGAGACACCACGTGATGCCTCGAGCTTCGTCCGGAGGCTACCGATGCTAAGCGGCATGTGCGTGCGCCCATGACAGGATCATACCGGAGGCAGAGACACCTCGACGACCCTCCTACCATGAACCGGCTCAGCCAATAGGCGGCGCATCTGTTCGTGTAGGCGCGTGGGATCACTTGACGCAACGGTGCAATGGTGTGCCCCAAGTCCGGCCGCCAGGGCCGACAGGTCCAGACATTGCGGAGTAAGGAACATTCTCTCGAGAACAGGACGAGGTGCCGCAGCATGCTCCAACCCACCAAAGATCGCACCACCGTGATCGTCGAGGACAATGACTTGCACGTCGACGTCATCATCGGTGTCGCCAGTGAGCAGCGCCGTAGCGTCATGGGCAAAGGTGAGATCCCCGACGACCACCCGGACTGGGCATCCACCGCCTAGCGCATGGCCGATTCCCGTGCTCACCGTTCCATCGATACCAGCCAGTCCGCGATTAGCCACTGCGTGAGGTGACTCACGTTGCGGCACTGCACCGATGTCGAAGGCTCGGATGACATCAGAGGCCCCAATGACGAGTTGCGGAGCCCCTTGCCGCGCTGAGGCCTGCCAGATAACGTCACAGATCTCCTGTTTGCAGGTGAGGCCGACTGGTTGGTCGGCGTCCAGCCAGCGTGACAGCCAGGACTCATCAACCTCAACGTCGATCAGCCTCGCTGGGCCAGATACCACTCGCGCCACCCCAGCGACATCGGTCCAGCGCGCCCGATCAGTCACGACAGTCACCCCGGGGCGCGACAGCAGCCGCGACACTGGACGCGAGAGGGTTGGATGCCCCATGACAAGTATCCCGTCGACATCCTTGACCAGCGAGCCAGCCAAGACTGCCTGGTAGTTAGTCAGGGCATGGGAACCAGCCCGGGCCCCCGAGGTCGGTTCGGCCAGCAACGGCCATCCGCCCTGCTCGGCCAGCCTCTGGGCATCACTTCCAGCACCGTCTCCAGCAACCACGACGGTACGCGGCGGCATCGACAGTGGTGTCCCGTCACCTACCGCTGGCCTGCGCTGAGTACTTTCGGAGTGCTCAGCTCCATAAGGCTCGATGTGACGACGTGGTATGTGTGTGGGTCGCCATGAATCATCTGGTACCAGCGGATCGCGAAAACCGACGTTTAGGTGAGCGGGGCCAGGGTCATAGGTAAGTACTCCGGTCGCGGCACTTATCGCACGCAGCACGAGTGAGTCGAGCCTTCCATCGGCAGGAAACCCGGCGGGGATTTCAGCGTCGAATCGCGATGCCGACCCGAAGATTCCAGCCTGCAATGTCGTCTGGTTGGCCCCGGTGTGCCACATTTCATGTGGTCGGTCAGCTGAGACGACGACAAGTGGCACCCCCGCCGCATCCGCTTCCAGCACGGCTGGATGCAGATTTGCCACAGCAGTCCCAGACGTCGTCACGACCGCTGCCGGATGCCGCAACCCGGCTGACGATTTCGAGATCCCCAGGGCGACGAATCCGGCCGACCGTTCGTCGAGACGCACGTGGGCGTGCAGCCATCCAGCAGCCTCAGCATCCGCCAAGGCATATCCGATGGGGGCGTCGCGGGATCCGGGACAGTAGACGACATGTTCGACCCCAGCTCCGACAAGGGCACTCACCAGTCGGCGAGCTATTGCAGTGGAGGGGTTCACGGTCATCTCCGTTCCAAGTCGGCCAGGGCGGCCACGGTGAGATCCAGACGCTCGGTCCATCTCGGACACAGGTCGTCGTCGGGATCGTCGGCCTCGGCGTCGACCACGCCTCGCTGCGGAGTCAGGTAGCCGTCGACGGGCATCAGGGGTGAGCCGCAGACATCACCACGGAAGAGCCTCAGGGTCCCCAACCCGCAGGCATGGTCGAGCTCGGGCAGGGCAGCCGCCAGGTGGGTGGCCAGTCCGATGCCGACGCTGGTGTCCAGGGCCGAGGAGACGACGGCCGGCAACCCGGCGGCATCGATGACCTCGAGGGCGCGGACAACACCGGCCAACGGCTGAGCCTTGACGATGATGAAATCAGCCGCACCAGCTCGTGCCACCGCAACCGGATCCTCAGCGCGACGCACCGACTCGTCGGCCGCCACCGGAACATCGACCCGGCGTCTCACCTGGGCGAGATCCTCGACTTGGGGGCAGGGCTGCTCGACGTACTCCAGTCCCTCGGCTGCAGCGTTGAGTTCGGTGATGGCTCGCACTGCCGTCTCGACGTCCCACGCAGCATTGGCGTCCACCCGGATCTGGCCGTCTGGCATGGCCTCACGCACCGCGGCGACCCGGCGGCAGTCCTCCCACAAGTCGCTACGGGGATCGGCGACCTTGACCTTGGCGGTGGTGCAGGCCGATTCAGCTGCCATCGTCCGGGCGAGATCAGCGTCGACGACAGGGATGGTGACGTTGACGGGGATGCGGTCACGTCGGGCGGCCGGGACAGGTTGAGTGGCTCCCTCGATGCCCGCACGCAACCAGGACGCGGACTCGACCGGGTCGTAGTCCCAGAAGGGTGACCACTCCGACCAGCCCTCGGGCCCGTGCAGCACCATTCCCTCGCGCACCTCGATGCGTCGGAACCTGACGGTCAGGGGCACCGACCAGACGCCGAGCTCGTCGATCCCCCGGTCGGCGAGGGCGGCCGGCACAGCCAGACGGTGCAGCCGTAGCTCGCCGCTCATTTCTTCTCGGAACCCTCGCCGGTCCTCAGGGCGGCCACGAAGGCCTCCTGGGGCACCTCGACCGAGCCGACGACCTTCATCCGTTTCTTACCGGCCTTCTGCTTCTCGAGCAGCTTGCGCTTTCGGGAGATGTCACCACCGTAGCACTTGGCCAACACGTCCTTGCGGACGGCGCGGATGGTCTCTCGGGCGATGACGCGAGCGCCGATGGCAGCCTGGATCGGCACCTCGAACTGCTGGCGCGGGATGAGTTCCTTGAGCTTGGCCGCCATCGCGACGCCATAGGAATAGGACTTGTCGCGGTGGACGATGGAGCTGAGGGCGTCGACCGGATCGCCATTGAGCAGGATGTCGACCTTGACGAGGTCAGCGGCCTGCTCACCCGCCTCGTGGTAATCCAGCGAGGCGTAGCCCTTCGTGCGGGACTTGAGCTGGTCGAAGAAGTCGAAGACGATCTCCGAGAGGGGCAGTCGGTAACGAATCTCCACGCGGTCCGAGGAGAGGTAGTCCAGTCCCTGCTGGACCCCACGACGCTGCTGGCACAGCTCGAGGATGGTGCCGATGTACTCGGCAGGACTGAGGATGGTGGCATCGACGATGGGCTCGTGCACCTCGGCGATACGCCCGGAGGTCGGGTACTCCGACGGGTTGGTGACGGTGACGGTCGACCCATCCTCCATGAGGACGTGGTGCACCACCGAGGGCGCGGTGGAGATGAGGTCGAGATCGAATTCGCGTTCCAGGCGCTCGCGCACGATCTCCATGTGCAGCAGGCCCAGGAAGCCGACACGGAATCCAAATCCCAGGGCGGTCGAGGTCTCGGGCTCGTAGACGAGGGCTGCGTCATTGAGCTGCAGCTTGTCGAGGGCATCGCGCAACTCCGGGAAGTCCTTGGCGTCGATGGGGAAGAGCCCCGAATACACCATCGGCTTGGGATGCTGGTATCCTCCGAGATCCTTCTCGGAGGGCTTGGCAGCATTGGTGACGGTGTCGCCGACTCGGGACTGACGAACATCCTTCACACCGGTGATGAGGTAACCGACCTCGCCGACGGACAGTCCGTCAGCTGGCACCATATCCGGGGAGATGACGCCGATTTCAAGCACCTCGTGGGCTGCCCCGGTACTCATCATGAGGATCTTCTCGCGATGGCGCAAAGCGCCGTCGACGACGCGAACATAGGTGACGACGCCGCGGTAGGTGTCGTAGACCGAGTCGAAGATGAGGGCACGAGCTGGGGCGTTGGCCACTCCTTCGGGAGCAGGCACCTTGGCGACGATGGTGTCGAGCAGGTCGTCCACCCCGTCACCGGTCTTCGCGGAGACCCGCAGCACCTCGGACTCATCGCATCCAATGATTCCGGCGATCTCAGCGGCGTGACGATCCGGTTCGGCGCCCGGAAGGTCAATCTTGTTGAGAACTGGAATGATCTCCAGGTCAGCCTCCAGGGCCAGGTACAGGTTGGCCAGGGTCTGGGCCTCGATGCCCTGAGCCGCGTCGACGAGCAGAATCGCCCCCTCACAAGCCTGCAGGGACCGCGAGACCTCGTAGGAGAAATCGACGTGCCCCGGGGTGTCGATCATGTTGAGGATGTGGGTGACACCGTCGACCTCCCAAGGCATCCGCACCGCCTGGGACTTGATGGTGATGCCGCGTTCCCGCTCGATGTCCATACGGTCCAGGTACTGAGCGCGAGCGCTGCGCTCGTCAAGGACACCGGTGATCTGCAACATCCGGTCGGCCAGGGTCGACTTGCCGTGGTCAATGTGCGCGATGATGCAGAAGTTCCGAATGATGGCCGGATCTGTGCTGCCAGGCTGAGGCGCGGACATCTGCTCCCTCATGTCTCGACGATGGTGCCGGGGGTGCCCGGCTCAACTTCCAGTGTCTCACGCACCAGCGACACGGTGCTCATTCCGTCGACCACACGTCAATCCCGACGGTCAGCTCCACACCCGACTAGGCTCGAATCATGGTCGCCGACGACAGCCTCCGACATGCGAGCCTCGATCCGTCCACCCAGCAATCCTTCGAACTGCGCTGGGAGCGTTATCTCCCCGATCTGTGGATCGGTCTCAGCAGGGTCTACGGCGATCGCGCCGACGAAACCTTGCAGAGAGTCCGGGACATTCTCGTGACCCGGATCGCCGAGCGCCCCGACGATCTCAAGCGTCTCGACGAGGCTCGGCTCCTCGAACCTGACTGGCTGCAGAAGCCGTCCATGATCGGGTACGCCACCTACACCGACCGCTTCGCAGGCACCCTCAAGGGCATCAACGATCATCTGGACCATCTGTCCGAGATGGGGGTGCGATATCTGCACCTCATGCCCTTGCTGCAACCACGACAAGGAGCCAATGACGGGGGCTACGCCGTCGCCGACCATCACACGATCCGTACTGATCTGGGCACGATGGACGATCTCGACGATCTGACGGCCACGCTGAGGAGCCACGGCATCTCCCTGGTCGTGGACCTGGTCGTCAACCATGTGGCGGCCGAGCATGAGTGGGCTCAGCGAGCACGTGCCGGTCAACAGAAATACCGTGACTACTTCCACGTCCTGAAGACTCAGAACGAGGTCGATGCCTGGGAGAAGGATCTCCCGGAGGTCTTCCCCGACTTTGCGCGTGGCAATTTCACCTGGAACGACGACTGTCAGGGATGGGTCTGGACGACCTTCAACGAGTTCCAGTGGGACCTCAACTGGGCCAATCCCGACGTCTTCTGCGAGTTCCTCGACCTGATGTGTGAACTCGCCAACCGCGGAGTCGAGGTCTTCCGTCTGGACGCCATCGCCTTCATCTGGAAGAAGCTCGGCACCGGTTGCCAGAACCTCCCGCAAGTCCACGACATCACCCAGTCACTGCGCCAGGCGATGCGAATCGTCGCCCCTGCTGTGGCCTTCAAGGCCGAGGCGGTCGTCGGCCCGAATGACCTCATCGGGTACCTGGGACGAGGCCGTCACTGGGGCAAGGTATCGGACATGGCGTACCACAACAGCCTCATGGTGCAGCTGTGGAGCGCCCTGGCTGCCCGCGACGTCAGTCTCATGGAGACGGCCTTGAGCCGGGTCCCCGACAAGCCCTCGACGACAACTTGGGCCACCTATGCCCGGTGTCACGACGACATCGGATGGGCGATCGACGACGCTGACGCCCACGACACCGGGCTGGACCCCGTCGCCCATCGTCGATTCCTGTCAGACTTCTACTCCGGGGATTTCCCCGGGTCCTTCGCCCGCGGCCTGGTCTTCCAGGACAACCCGGAGACCGGGGACCGTCGCATCAGCGGCTCCCTGGCGAGCCTCGCTGGATTGGAACGTGCCCTGGAGGCCGAGGACCCGGCCCTCATCGACGCCACCATCGCCCGCATCGTCATGATGCACACCGCGATCCTGGGGTACGGCGGCGTGCCGCTCATCTGGATGGGCGACGAGGTCGGAATGCTCAACGACGACTGGCAGCGCGACCCTGATCATGCCGACGACAACCGATGGGTCCATCGTCCGGTGATGGACTGGTCGTTGGTGGAGCAGGCTCAGGCCGAGCCTCACAGCGTCCCTGGTCGAATCTGGCGCGGGGTGAGACGAGCCATCAATGCTCGTCGTCGCAGCCCCGAGTTCCACGCGTCGGTGGAAACGGTCGTGCTGCCCTCACCCAGCCGCAAGGTCATCATGTGGGGACGACCGCATCCCGAAGGCCGGATGATCGAGCTGTACAACGTCAGCGAGCAGGAAGTCTGGTTCCCCATGGAAACCCTGCGATCGGAGCTCGACGACGTCGTCACCGAGCTGCTGAGCGGATTCGACTACGATCTCACCCCCATGAACCTGCGGCTGGCCCCGTACGAGTGTCTCTGGTTGAGCGCCCGACCTGGGTCCTGATGTAACCACCACAATGCTCCGACTAGGGGCGAGGCCACGAGAAGACCCGCTGATTTGGGTCGTACGGCGTCGATTTGGTAACGTGTCCTGTCGCGCCTGTCTGGCGCTTTCCACGTACACCGATCAAGGAATCAGAGGCTGCCCAGTGCCGAACATCAAGTCGCAGATGAAGCGCGTGAAGACCAACGAGAAGTCGCGCCAGCGCAACAAGGCCGTCAAGTCCGCCCTGCGCACCTACGTGCGCAACTTCCGTCGCGCCGCTGAGGCCGGAGACGTCGAGGTCGCCACCAAGGCTGCCAAGATCGCCAACCGTCAGCTCGACAAGGCCGTGTCGAAGGGCGTCATCCACAAGAACCAGGCCGCCAACCGCAAGTCGGCCATCTCCAAGAAGCTCAACTCGCTGGCCGCCTGAGTCTTCCTCTCCCCTTCAGGGGATGCACAGAGCGCCTCGACCCACTGGGTGGCCGAGGCGCTTGACGTGCCTGTCGTGGAGCACGTCAAGACACCACCGCCAATCATGCGGCCCGGCCGAACCCAGGAACTCCATCGAACCTGACACACTTCAGAGCCTCGGCAAGACTACCGTCCGCGGCCCTGGTTCATGATTGCCGGGCCTTCTCGACGTCGATGAGCATCGACTCCAAGGCGTAGTCGGCGTCAACTGCAGCACCCTTGACGGCGGCGTCGCAGGTACTGACGAGCCGAATTGCCTTGGCCGCCCCAGCCTTGCTCCAGGACCGAGCCTGCTTGTTGAGGGCCTTGAGTTTCCACGGCGAGACGCCGATCGCCTGAGCCAGCTGCTTGTCCCCCATCCGCTGGCTGCGCATGTCCAGGAACAGTCCCAAGGATCGCAGACCGCGAGCCATTGCGGCCGTCACCGCTGCTGGCTGAACCCCGGTCGACAACCCCCAGCGCAAGGTTTCCAGGGCATCGGGAAGCCGTCCTTCCAGGCTGGAGTCGGCAACATTGAATGCCGAGATCTCCGCCCTGCCACCGAAATAAGTCTTGACGGTCTCGGCCCCGATCCGACCATCCGGTGAATCGCTGGCCAGCTGGTCGATGGCCGCGGCCAAAGTGCGAAGATCGTTACCAAGGGCTTGGTGCAAGGCGTCGTAGGCGTCATGATCCATGTCGAGATGGGCTCGACGGGCCTCCTTGGCGATGAAGTCAGGGATGGCCCAAGGCTTGGGGGGTTCCACCTTCACCGTCTCGATCTTCGCCTTGGCGAGCTTGGTCAGGAGTCCCTTTCCCTTCATCCCCCCGGGATGGACGAGGACGAGGCACAGGTCGTCCGAGGGTTGTGCCGCTGTGGTGACGACCAGGTCGAAGAGGTCCTTGTCGAGATCGGCGATGGAATCGACGACGACGATCGTCGCCTCGCTGAACAGGGACCCTCCGGTGGCTTCCATGAACCGGCCCGCGTCGACCTCGCGGCCCTCCAACTCAACCAGTTCAGCCTCGGGGACCTCCCGTCGGGCAGCCGTCACCCGGGCGTCGACGGCCCTGTCCGACAACAGGGTCTCCGACCCCTGGACCAACAATGCCGTGCCGTAGACCGAACTCACCCTCCCAAGGATGCCAGAGGATGCCGTCAGGATCGCGTCAGGTGGTGTTCTGGCTCGTCAGAGGATCAGTGAGAGTGCAACCACTCCAGCCGGGTGCGCAGCAGATCCATCGGCGCTGACTCATTCTTGGGGCCCGGCACCTCTCGGTAGAGCTGCCCCCAGCCCGCCTGCGGAGTGAGGTCGTGATGGCGGGAGTAGTCGAGCAGGGCTCGATGAATCTCTCGGCGCATTTCGCGCGGGTCACTGATGGTGTCATACACCGAGCCACCACGGCGCTGCAGGGCGACGAGGTCGTCACGTCGGGCCTGCCTCTCCTCGGCCGCCTTCGACGCCTTGGAGGCACGGCGAGCCGAGGCTACACGGCGGGCCTGCTCAGCGCGGATCTTCTCGTCACGGGCCAGCAGGGCGCGCTCCTGCTCAGGACTCAAGAGGCCGTCGAGGGCGAAGAGTCCGCCATCGGACGGGAGGGGAGCGTAGGTGTCGATGACCTCGCCGAGGATGGCATCGGAGGCGACGGCCTGCCAGGTCCCGGCATCGGGGTCAGGCTCGGAGCGTTCCCGGGTGTCGAACTCCTCGATGAGGTCCGGCTCCTCGGGCGGCCCGATGACGTGGTCGCGGGTCTCCTCCATCTCGGAGGCCATGTCGAGCAGACGTCCCACTACCGGCAAGAAGACCGTGGCACGCTCGCGACGATTGCGCGCACGAACCACACGCCCCACCATCTGTGCGAAGAACAGCGGGGTCGAGGCCGTCGTCGAGTAGATCAGCACGGCGGCGTCGGGAACGTCGACCCCCTCGGTGATGAGGCGCACACAGACCGCGCAGATCTTGTCCGGGTCGTCACGGTAGGCGGTGAGTTTCTTGGCCGAGGCCGCGTCCTCGGACAGGATCACCGAGGGCTCATTGCCCGTGACCTCTCGCCAGACCTCGGCGTATTCCTTGGCCACCTTCTGATTCGAGGCCGGGATGAGCACCTTGGCATGCGGGATCGTCCCGGAATCGCGCAGCTGGTTCACCCGCGCCCATGCCGCGGCCATGACATGGGCGATCCACTCCCCGTCTGAGTCCAAGGCGGTACGCCAGGCCATTTCCTCGTTGGCCTTGGTGAGTTCGGAGTCGCCGAGAATGGCGGTGTGGGTCTCCCCCAGCGCGTCGGTCCAGGTGGATCGTCCGGTGTAGGTGGCGAAGGTGACGGGACGCACGACCCCGTCACGCAGGGCGTCACCGTAGCCATAGGTGTAGTCGGCCACCGACTCGAAGGCGCCGTCGCCGACTTCCTCGTAGCGGACGTGAGCGATCCTGGCCTCATCGGAACGGAACGGGGTTCCGGTGACACCGAGGCGTCGCACCGCACCCGAGAAGGCCTCGATGACGCCAGATCCCCAGCTCATGACGTCGCCGGCGTGGTGGATCTCGTCGAAGATGACGAGGGTACGCATGTTGGTAGACCGGGCTGCGTGGAGGGTTGGTTTCTGGGCGACCTGGGCGTAGGTGACGACGCAGCCGTGGCAGTCGGGCGGAAGCGCCTCGGCATTCGTGGTGTCGCGCAGGTCAAAGCCGAGTCCGCGGGCCGCACCTATCCACTGGGTGCGCAGATGATCGGTCGGGCAGACGACGATGACACGGTTGATGACGTGGTCCTGCCACAGGTGAGCCGCGACGGCCAGGGTGAACGTCGTCTTGCCGGCACCAGGGGTGGCGCACACCAGCCAGTCACGTGGGCTGGAAGCCAGGTACGAATCCAGTGCCTCCCGCTGCCATGTGCGCAACCGCATCGGCATGCGAGGCCCCTTGGTCGTGAACCGTGACGCCACCTGCTCTCCTTCCCGTGAGGGCTCACCTCAGGTGAACCGACCGCTCAGACTAGCGCGCTCTTCCGACACCTCCACATCGACGATTCTCCCTGCGACGCGGAACACGGGATCTGTCACGGTCGCGTCTGTACCAGGACGGTCCCGCCACTGCGCGCCAGCAGAACCGTGCTTTCCTCGTCAGTGCGGTGAACCTGCATCCCCATCTTCTTGGCCAGGGAAATGGCCTTGTGAGAGGGATGTCCGAAAGGGTTGGCCTTGCCTGCCGAGATCACCGCGACGCTCGCCCCTGTCGCGGCCCAGAAGTCGTCGTCCTGATGAGCGGATCCGTGATGGGGAACCACGAGGACGTCACTCGACAGATCAGCGTGATCTGCCAGGACGTTGCGCTGCTCACCAGGCTCGGCATCTCCTGGAAGGAGAACCCGTAGTCCCTCAACGGTGGCCTTGACGATGACAGAGGAATTGTTCTCAACGGCAGGCTCCTCCTCCGATTCCTCAGCGTCGACCAGGTGGATTCCGCCGAAAAGCGTGAGCCTCGCCGTACCAACCGTCATGACCTGGCCCGGGTGTGCGACGAGAACCTGGGCTCCCATCTGAGTGGCGACCTGCGTCACCCGCTTGGCTGCCCATTCCGGAGACGCCAGTTGAGAGACGACGACAGTCGTCGTCGGCCCGTGACCACGAATGACGTCCAACCCGTCGATGTGGTCGCCGTGGTAGTGACTGAGAACCACCATGGGCACCTGATTGACGTCTAGATCATCGAGGCACCGGCCCAGCCTGTCAGGATCAGGACCAGTGTCGACGACGACTGCGGCACGAGGGCCAGCACGCACCAAGGCAGCACTTCCCTGCCCGACGTCGCAGATGGCCACCTGCCACGCCCCCGGCCAGCCAGGAACAGGAGGGCGGACGACAGTGGCCGCAACCACCGCAAGACCCGCCACCACCGTCAACCATGGCCGTGCCAGGACAGCAGGCGTGATCAAGGCCAGGCTCAGGCACAACCCACCGAGGACGACGAGGGCCGTCCCTCCCGCTGGCCAGGTCAACAGGCCAGCCGGAGCCTTGGCTCCCAGGTGCGCGATCCAGATGATCGGCTGGACACACCATCCCGCCAGGCGTCCCAACGGCACGGCCAGCGGTGGCCAGATGAAGGCCACGAGTCCAGCCGTCATTCCCAGGGCCGAGGCGAGCGGGACGAAGGGAGCTGCGGCAAGGTTGGCGATCAGACCGGTAGTGGAGACCGTCCCTGCCATCCAGGTGACGACTGGCTGGGTCGCAAGCTGGGCGGCCCATGGCACGGTGACGGCCGCTGCCAACCAGGTCGGCACCCACGCCATCGCGGTCGTCCAGGGTCGGGCCCACCACAAAATCCCTGCCGTGGCGCAGGCGGACAGCCAGAATCCCACTGATCGCACCAGCCACGGATCGACGAGCATGAGGCTGGTCACCGCGACCGCCAAGGTCCGTACTCCCCCGCGACGGTCGAAAGACACCCCGGTCGCTGCCATGGCGACGGCTCCCATGGCAGCTGCACGCACCACGGATGCCTCTGCCCGACACACCGCGACGAAACCGACGACCCCGATCACCGAGAGCACGCGTAACCCGCGCCTCCTCATGCCGCACCACGCTCCGATCCACCACAGCAAAGCGGTCGTGGACGCCAGGTTGGCTCCTGAGACGGCCATGAGGTGGGTCAATGCAGTGACGCGGAAGTCCTCCGACATCTCCTCCGAAACCGCTGCGGTATCCCCCACGACCAAGGACGGCACGATGGCCCGCTGACCGTCAGGGCACCCTGCCACCGCCCTCACCAAGCCGGCGCGAAAGCGATTGACGGCGCGGTCTAGCGGACCGGCGGGAGCGACAACCTTGGGCGGTGAGCGCAGCTTCATGACAGCCGCTTCCGAGCGTCCCTCCCGTGGCGGGGTCAGCAGCCCACGCACCTCGATCTGTTCCCCGACGGACAGCTTCGCGGCTGCGGCCGATCTGAGCCCAGTAGCCATGACGACAACCTGGGTCGACTGCCTGATGACCCGGTCCTCGGTGGCGACGCGACTGACAGCGAGGGTGATCATAACCATCGGTCCTCCCGACCCGTTGCCGTCAAAGGTCCGTGGCTCCACGGTCACTCGACCTATCACGGTCACCATGGCCCCTTCGTCAGCCAGCTCCGCCACTCCCATGCCATGGACGATGTGGTCGCGCATTCCGGAGGTGACAAGGACGCTGAGACCCACGAGGGCCGTGACGACCACGAGCCATCCCTTGCGCCGGGCTGCGATCATGCTCGCGAGAAGCCATCCTGCAGCGGCGACGATGACGAGCCGAGGACGACCACTGATCCCAAGTGCAGCCGCCACACACGCCGTCACGGCGACCGGAACCATGCGGACGTCAGGTGTGACGGCCTGCTCCCCATGGCCATTCTCAGACCGTGGCATGGGGTCTGATCTTCTCGAAGGTCTTGGGACCGACCCCTGAGATTTCGCGCAACTGATCGACCGAGGTGAAGCGACCATGTTCCTGCCGCCACGCCACGATCCGACCGGCCATGACCGGCCCCACCCCATCGATCGACTCGAGCTCACCCTGGCTCGCGGTGTTGAGATTGATCGGAGCGCCAGCCGCGGACGACCCACCGGCGGCCCCACCAGTATCACTCGGTCCGGTTCTCTGAGTCGCTGCGACACTGCCAGTCTGGCCAGGCGGGGCCACCGTTCCGTCCCCACGAGCTGGAATCCATATCTGGCAGCCATCGCAGACTGGAGCGGCAAGGTTGAGGCGTCCCGGGTGAGCTCCAGATGCCATGCCTCCAGCTGCTTCGACGGCGTCAGCAACCCTCGCGTCGACAGGCACCGTGTAGACCCCGGGATGCCTCACCCGCCCCGCTACGTGCACCTGGACACTCTGGTTCTTGGTGGGAGCTGATGAGGGGCTCAACACTGCCGCTGGAGCAGACGCAGATCCCTCAGGAGTCTCCGCATCGCTGCTGGCCGCGCCCGGCAGAGTCGCACCTTCTGGCACCGTCGAGACGACCACCGCCCCAGCGGGTACCTCGGCGGGTTTGGATCTCAGCAAGACGACGGCCACCACCGACAGCACCAGGACGAGCAGGATGCCCACGGCCGAGGCGTGGACACGGGTCACTGTTCGTGTCGGACTCGGGGCCTCCTCCTCTGCCGGTTCCTCCGCCACGGGGGTGGCAGAGCGTCTGGGCCCCATATTTCGGGCAGGCAGCCGCGCCATGAGGTCCTCAAGACGTTCTCGGTACTCATCGCTCATACCGTCAGTTGTCGTCGCAGGACCTGGAATCCGCCACCTTTTTCAAATCTGTGGACAACGCGACGCGGCGGCGAGTCTGTTTTCCACAGGCTCGCCGCCGCGTCGTCAGAGTGTCAGCTCATGACCGGCATGATCACGAAAATTTCAGGGGGTCACTTCGCAACGATGGAAATCATCTTCGGCAGACGGGCAATGACCTTGATGATCTCCTTGCCCTCGGTAAACCGCTGGACGTTGGAGTCAGCCAGGGCCAGCTCACGCGCCTCCTCCTCGGTGATGTCAGGGCTCACCTGGATCTTGGCACGAACCTTGCCCGTCACCTGGACGACCATGGTCACCTCCTCGGCGACCAGCAGCTTCTCGTCAGCGGTCGGCCACTGGGAGTTGGCGACGGACGGCTCGAGGCCGAGCATCTCCCACATCTCCTCGGCCAGATACGGGGCCAGTAGGGAGAGCGCCTGGGCGGTGAAGGTGACGGCCTCGCGCACCGCGGGGTCGGCCGGGCCGCAACCCGCGTCAATGGCCTTGCGGGTGGCATTGACGAGCTCCATGATGCGCGCCACGACGACGTTGTACCGACCGCCGTCGAGCAGCTCGGTGATGTCGGCGATGCTGCGGTGAGTCACACGGCGCAGGCCGGCGTCGCCCTTGGTCACGTCGACGTCGGGGTCGCTGGTGACCTCGGAAGCCACCCGCCAGGCACGCTGCAGGAACTTCAAGATCGAAGCTGGGGAGACGTCCGCCCAGTCGATGTCCTCGTCCGGCGGACCGGCGAAGATGACGGTGGTCCGCACCGCGTCGACGCCGAACTCGTCGATCTGCTTGCCGAGATCAACACCGTTGCCCAGCGACTTCGACATCGCCCGACCCTCATTGATGACCTGGCCTTGGTTCATGAGCCGCTGGAAAGGCTCGGTGAAGTCGACCATGCCGAGGTCGTGCAACACCTTGGTGAAGAACCGCGAGTACAGCAGGTGCATGGTGGCGTGCTCGACGCCGCCGATGTACTGGGCGACCGGCATCCAACGACGCACGGCATCGGTGTCGAACGGCCCCTGGTCGAAGTGCGGAGAGCAGTAACGCATGAAGTACCAGGACGAGTCCACGAAGGTGTCCATGGTGTCGGTGTCACGCTGGGCGGCCTCGCCACACCTGGGACAGGAGACCTTTCGCCACTCGCGGGCCTCCTCACCGGCGAGCGGTGACTTGCCCTTGGGAGCCAGCTCGGCCCCGCGCAGATCGGGCAGCTTGACCGGCAGCTGGTCGTCGGGGACCGGGACGTCGCCACAGGTATCGCAGTGGATGATCGGGATCGGACATCCCCAGAAGCGCTGACGGCTCAGCAGCCAGTCGCGCAGACGGTAGGTGATCGTCGGCTCGCCGATGCCTTTGTCCCCGAGGAACTCGCACATCTTCTCGATGGCCTCAGCCTTGGTGGTGATGCCGTCGAGGAATCCGGAGTTCTGGTATGCGCCATCACCGGTGGTGGCAATGCCGGACTCGCGCGGATCGGCCTCGCCGGTGTCGATGACAGGGATGACGTCGATGCCGTACTTGCGGGCGAAGTCGAGGTCGCGCTGATCGTGGGCCGGCACGGCCATGACGGCACCGGTGCCGTAGTCAGCCAGCACATAGTCGCCAGCCCACACTGGAATCTTGGCCCCGTTGACGGGATTGGTCGCCTCGACACCGAGAGGCACACCGGTCTTCTCGTACTCGGTGGACTGACGCTCGATCTCGGACTTCTTCTTGACCTCGCCAAGGTAAGCCTCGAAGTCGGGACGGGCTTCGTCGGAGACGATCTCCTGGGCCAAGGCCGAGTCGGGAGCGACGACCATGAAGGTCGCTCCGTAGAGGGTGTCGGCGCGAGTGGTGAAGACCCGCACCGGCTCCTCGCGACCGTCGATGGTGAAGTCGACGTAGGCCCCTTCGGAACGCCCGATCCAGTTGCGCTGCATCGACAGCACGCGATCGGGCCACTTACCCTCAATCTGGCCCATGTCGTCGAGCAGACGCTGGGCGTAGTCGGTGATGCGGAAGTACCACTGGTTGAGCTGACGCTTGGTGACGACGGCGCCGCAGCGCTCGCAGCAGCCGTCCTTGACCTGCTCGTTGGCGAGCACGGTCTGGTCATTGGGGCACCAGTTGGCCCAGGAATCCTTGCGGTAGGCCAGCCCCTTCTCGAAGAAGCGATTGAACAGCCACTGGGTCCAGCGGTAGTACTCCTCGTCGGATGTGTGCAGCCTCATCGACCAGTCGAAGGAGACGGCATAACGCTTGAAGGAGGCTGCCTGAGTGTCGATGTTGTTGTAGGTCCACTCGGCGGGGTGGGTGCCGTGCTTGATGGCGGCGTTCTCGGCCGGCAGACCGAAGGAGTCCCAACCGACCGGGTGCAGGACGTCGAACCCGCGCAGTCGCCAGTAGCGCGCAAGCACATCGCCGATGGCGAATGCCTCGGCATGACCCATGTGGAGGTCACCGGAGGGGTATGCAAACATGTCGAGGACGTAGCGGCGCTCCTTGGAACCGTCGTCAAGGGCTGCGAAGGTGTGGTTCTCCTCCCAGTACCTGGACCACTTCTCCTGGGCTGCGGCTGCGTCGTAGCCCGTCGTCTCGCGCACCTGGTCGCTCACGTCACACCTCTCGGATCCACTACGGGTCTCACCGACCCGCGACACATACGGACCAGAGTTTAGCGAAGCTGCCCCACACCTACCGTCAGGATGCCCTGTCCTTCCTTGTGAACACTCGTTGAACACGAGCACAGTTGGTGTCATGAGCACCACGGCACACCGCGCGAACAGGTCAGTCGGGAAGACCGAAACGGCCTCCGTTCCGGCCATGTCCGCCCTGGCCCCCGCCGACGACGCAACGTCGGCCGACTCCCCCGCCCCAGCCCGCAAGCCTCACGAGGCCGACAAGGGCATGGGAAGCCTCAACTCCAAACTCAACTGGCTGCGTGCCGCGGTGCTCGGAGCCAACGACGGCATCATCTCGACGGCAGGCATCGTCATGGGTGTCGCCGGCGCCACCATCGATCGCTCCTCCCTCCTCATCGCCGGCTTGGCTGGGCTTGTCGCCGGTGCCCTGTCCATGGCCGGCGGCGAGTATGTCTCCGTGAGCTCACAGCGCGACATCGAGAAGGCCGTCATGGCCAAGGAGGCCGCTGAGCTGCGTGACTTCCCTGACGAGGAGCTCGAGGAACTCGCCGGGATCTACGCCGAGAAGGGCCTGTCCGAGCAGACTGCTCGTCAGGTTGCCCGAGAGCTCACCGATCACGATCCGCTGCGAGCCCACGCCGAGGCCGAACTGGGTATCGACCCCGACGAGTACACCAACCCCTGGCACGCGGCCTTCGCCTCGATGGCTGCCTTCACCGTCGGTGCCTTGGTCCCGTTGCTCGCCATGGTGTGTTCCCCGACGGCAACCCGCGTCTACATCACCATCGCCGCCACGATGATCGGCCTGTTCCTCACCGGTCTGGGGTCAGCCATCGCCAGCGGCAGCGGCAAGGCCCGTCCCATCGCCCGCAACATCATCGTGGGCATCTGTTCCATGACGATCACCTATCTCATCGGTCACCTCGTCGGTATGCAGGTCTGACTGTCGTCGCCGCTGCGACTCATTCGCCCACCTGCTCCGCCGGGAGTGGGTGGGCGATCAACGTTGGGTCGCGATCCATGATCTCCCACAGCTTGGGCGGCACGAAGGCGTCGACGATGACTATCAAGGCCTGTGGCAGGTCCGCAGCCCCCACCATGGATTGGCATCGGTGGGCGCACACTGACGCCACCGCCCCGTCTCCATTCAGCCACCCGGCCAGCCCGCAGAGGGCCAGCGGGGCCGGGGCCATCCGATCAGGGATCATCCCGACGGCTTGGCTCCAGATCGTCAGCCATCTCGACGCGTGCTCCCGTTCCATCGTCATCCACAAGGTGCGCGCCACCTCCGGACGCTGGACGGCAACGGCCATCTCGACGGCGGCGGCATCATCAATCGGTGAACCGGACCTCACGAGAGCACGGCATCTGGCAGCGACGACGTCATCACCGCAGCGAGAGAGTCGTCGTCGCGCATTGGTGATGAGTCGACGAGTACCTGAGTCACAGGTTCTTCCGGGCCCGGACAGTTGATCGACCAGATTGGTACGGCTCGGCAGAACGGTGAGCCCTCGGTAGACCGCCTCGGCAGCAATCTCCGGGGCGGGAATGTACGGGTGATTCTCCCCACAGCTCCGTTCATCGCCGAAGATGCTGCGCCAGCACTCACCATCTGTCCAGGCAGCGTCACCAATGTTCATGCCCTTCATCGCCCGGATGGCCAACGCCAAGGCAGCCATGCCACGGTCTTGGTCCTCGGTGAAGGCCAGGATCACCGTCCGTCCACGCCCTGCCAACGAGACGACTCGGGATGCGAAGGCGTCCATGGCCAGGGTCAGTTCAACGTCGTCGAGATCAACCCGGGCGACGAAACCTTGGCAGGTCGCGCCATCGTCAGCGACGATGAGGAGCAGGCTCTCGCTGGGTTGGAAGCCGAGCAGGTAGGGCGCCAGGGTTATCGCCTCGTCGACAGTCCTGACAGTCAGTGGATCACGGTCATCGGTGGTGGACGAATGCAGTGTTGTCATACCTTCAGTTGTCGTCCCGACCCCGTGAAATCCGCCAAGCAATTGGGTACCTGTGGACAACTCCCGGCAGCGTCATCTCGTCTCAACGCCAACCTGTGGACAGCACCGACGGCCACCAACCACGTACAGTGGAGCCACCATGAGCCAACCGCCTGACATCAGCCAGTATCAGCCGCCGAAACGCCACTGCGGCTGGATCGCCGCCATCATCGCGGTGGCTGTCATCATCGCCCTCGTTCTGGTGGCTCGCCGGGTCACCAGCGAGCCTGATCTCCCCCCGTCCCCCATGCCAACTCCGGTGGCGACACCGTCATCGGCAACCACTCCGACACCGATTCCGGCATCAGTGACGGCTGTGGCCTCCTCGGTGCCGTTCTCGTCCAAGGACAACTCGACCGAGGGAACATGGTCGATCGACGACGTCAGTTGGGGCCCCGGAAGTGTCACCCTCACGGTGACCATCGAGGTCACCAGGGGATCCCTGAGCGACTACACCTTCTTCATCATGGAGAACGAGTCGACCAACATCCACGAGGCCAACCTGCCGCCCACCGGAACCCTCGGCGACACCGTCTCCCCGGGACATAAGGTGCACGGCACGGTCACCATTGACTGTCCGCGCGCTGACGCCACCGTCATGTTCACACATGGATCGGGGATGTCCTCCCCCATCTCGGCTCTGACGATCAAGGCGTGACTCGCCACCTCTGATGCCCATCTGGCATGGCCTGGGGCCCGGCACGATGCCGGTCCCCAGGTCATCAGCTCAGTCCCGTCACTTCACTGTCATCAGTCTGCGTCGTCGCTCAGATGACCTCGACGCGTGGGTAGCGCGGCTGCCACATCGCCGAGAACACCTTCTCAACCGGGGTGTCGGTGGCCTCGGTCGCCACACCTTCCTCCATCGCCTGCTGGGCAACGGCAATGGCCACCGACGCCGACAGCGGTCTCAGGGTCTTGATGGACGGCAGCAGCGAGGCTCCCATCACCCGGTTGTCGACGTGCATGGCGACCGCCTCGGCAGCAGCCGCGATCATGCCGTTGGTGACGCGAGACGCCTGCACTGCGATGGCTCCCAAACCGATGCCCGGGAAGACCAGGGCGTTGTTGGCCTGAGCGATCTGATACGTCACACCGTTGACCATGACCGGCTTGAACGGCGAACCGGTGGCCACCAGGGCGCGTCCTTCAGTCCACTTGAGAATGTCGGAAGGCAGTGCCTCGGCCTTACGGGTCGGGTTCGACAGCGGCATGATCACCGGACGATCACAGTGGGCCGCCATCGTCTTGACGATCTCCTCGGTGAAGGCCCCCGTCTGGGCGGAACAGCCGATGAGGATCGTCGGATGGACGTTACGCACGACATCACTCAACGTGTACTGGTCAGGGGCGTCAGTGGTCCACCCTTCCAGCTCCTCCTTGCTGCGAGCGAAGGGCTGCTGGAAGTCACGCAGCCGCAGACCTTCCCGCAGCAGGCCACGGGATCCCAATCCCCAGAAGTGGGAACGCGCAGTTTCCTCGTCCAGCCCCTGGCTGACCATGAGCTGTACCAGGAGATTCGCGATGCCGGTGCCAGCCGAACCAGCGCCGTGAATGACGATACGGTGCTTGCTCAGCGGGGTGCCGGAAGCCTTGACGGCACTCAACACGGCGGCGACGACCACGGCTGCGGTGCCCTGGATGTCGTCGTTGAAGGTGCAGTAGTCGTCCCGATACTTGTTGAGGATTCGGGTGGCGTTACCGGCCGCGAAGTCCTCCCAGTGCAGCAGGGCGTGCGGGAACATCCGGTGGGCCGTCTCGACGTACTGTTGGACGAAGGCGTCATAGCGTTCTCCGCGCACACGGGGGTGACGCACGCCGAGGTAGCCGTCGTCATTGAGGCGTTCCATGTTGTCGGTGCCGACGTCGAGGATGACGGGCAGGACGCGGTGCGGGTGGATTCCGGCTGCCGCGGTGTACACCGCTAGTTTCCCGACGGTGATCGCCACGCCACCGACACCCTGGTCACCGATGCCAAGGATGCCCTCTGCATCGGTGGCCACGATGAGGTCGACATCGTCAGGGCCATGGCCCAACTGCCCCAGGGCCTGCTCCATGTCCTCCGGGTCGTCGATGGACAGGTAAATACCGCTCGGACGGTCGTACCAGTGGTTGTATTCCTCAATTGCCTTGCCGATCGTCGGGGTGTAGACGATGGGCAGCATCTCCTCGATGTGCTCGGCGATGAGGCGGAAGTACAGCACCTCATTACGGTCGTGCATGTGGTTGAGGTACAGGTACTTCGCCAGGTCGTCCGGCTGCGCCGAGTACTGGGCGTAAACCCGCTTGAGCTGGTCAGTGATCGTCATGACTCCCGACGGCAACAGGCCCGTGAGACCAAGGGTCTTGCGCTCCTCGAGGGTGAAAGCCGTGCCTCGGTTGGCCAGGGGGTTCGTCAACACCTCCTGGCCGCGAGCCGCAATCTTGAGAAGTTCTCCGTCACTGTCCTGTGCATACTGAAAAGGAACTGACATACCCCCTAGCCTAGAAGGTCGTCAGCACAAATGTTCAGCAGGTCACGAGATGGATGACAAAGTGTCACGCAAGCGTTCCGCGGAGGCCGCAAGGGAGGCAATTTCCGCTGCGCTCATGGAGACCGGGACCACTCCCTCGATGCCGTCACGCGAGACGATGCACGGCATGGACAGGGCTACCCCGGAGACTCCGTGGACATCCTCGATGACGCTGGACAGCGGCAGGACGGAACGGCCCGGACGCAGCAGGGACTCGGCAAGACGAGCACCCGTCAGACCGATGGCGTAGTTCGTCGCACCCTTGCCCTCGATGATCTTGTACGCGGCGAAGGCGGCCTCGTGGGCCAGGTCAGCGAGCACATCCTCGGTGAAGACGCGCTCACCCTCGACGGTCCAGTCGTGGATCGGCACACCGGAGATGTTGGCGGTCGACCACAGCGGGAACTCCGAGTCGCCGTGCTCGCCGACGATGGTCACGTGTACATGGCGCTGCTCGACGTTAGCCCACTGACGGATGAGCCAGCGCAGCCGCGAGGTGTCGAGCATGGTGCCGGTCGAGAAGACACGGTTGGCCGGCAACCCGGTGGCCTGCTGGGCTACGACGGTCAGGACGTCACAGGGGTTGGTGACGAGCACGAACAGGGCGTTCGGAGACTGCTCGACCAGCTGCGGCATGAGGGAACGCAGAATATTGGCATTGACGCCGGCGAGGTCCAGACGGGTCTGGCCCGGCTTCTGACGAGCTCCGGCAGTGATGAAGACAACATCAGAGTCGGCAGTGTCGTGGACATCAGCGCCACCCATCACTGAGGCGGGGGTGAACTGAGTGCCATGGGCGAGGTCCGCTACCTCGGCCTCGACCTTGTCCTTGGCGATGTCGTAGAGGGCAACGAGGTCGGCCGATCCGCGGATGAGGCAGGCGTAGGCCAGCGAGGAACCAACCGAACCGGCCCCGACGACGGAGATCTTGGAGGCGCGACGAGTGACGTCAGAAGTGCTCATGGCGCTCATCTTAGGGTGCCCTCGCACCTGATCCCCAACGCTGCGCACCAGGGCCGCGCATCTGAACAAGATGCCAGCAGCCCTGAGCGGTTGTGCACGCCCTGATGTCACCGCCCCTTCGCGTGGCACCATGCCTGTGCGAGTTCCCGAGCGTTGGATTCAGGGTCGGCGTTTCGACAAATTGCCGAGACGACGCTGAGGCCGTCGCAGCCCACCCGGGCTACATCCTGAGCGTCGGAGGCAGTAACTCCGCCGATGACGCACACCGGCCACGGGCTGACGTCGACGACATCGCGTATCGCAGCCAGGCCGAGCTCCCCAGCCTCCGGTTTGGTTCCTGTGGCGTGCAAGGCCCCAACGCCCAAGTAGTCGACGACGTCAGGGCCATGAGACAGCGCGGCCTCCACGTGGGCGGGGGTCTGCGCGGACAAGCCGATCAGCAGATTGTCCCCGAGAACCTTTCGAGCCTGGGCGACCGGCATGTCGGACTGCCCGACATGGGCGCCGTCAGCTCCGATCTCAGCGACCAGATGGACCCGGTCGTCAATGATGAGGGGTATTTCGTCGCATACATCTCTCACCCGTCGTCCCAAAGCGACGAATTCGTCATCAGGCAGGTCGTGGTCGCGGAATTGGACCAGAGTCACCCCGCCGGAGATAGCGCGTCGCACGGTCTCGACGATCTCCTCTGGGCCACCACATTGGGCGGTGTCTGTGACGAGGTACACCGAAAGATCGAAGTCAGGCCGTGACATCGCGAAGCCCTCCCCGCGCGCCGACTTCGTCGGGTGACACCAGGAACAGTTCGTCGATGAGAGCTTGAGCGAATCCGCCCAGGCCCACACTGCGATCCGCCGCTCGTTCGGCAGCCACGCACAACATGGCGGTTGCGGATGCAGCTGCAATGAGATGATCTTTCTGGACGCCTGCAAAGGCCGCTGTCAGAGCCCCTAGTGAGCATCCAACCCCGGTCACTCGCGCCATCCATTCATGCCCCGATGACACGGTTACGTGCCGGTGCGCGTCCACGATGTGATCGACGGGGCCGCTAATGGCGACCACGGTGCCGTATGTGCGCACGAGCTCAGCGGCGGACCCCAAGGCATCCTCGACGGCATCTCCGGCCTCAGGGCCTCGGGGGGACGCTCCCGTCCCAGCCAGGGTCAATACCTCGGAGGCATTCGCCCGGATGACGGCTGGAGCACCGACATGCAACGCGTCCAGGGCGACCTGGGTACGCCATGACATCCCGACTCCCACCGGGTCGAGCACCCACGGTGTGTCACTACCTGCTGCGCCACGCACGGCAACAACCATGGCTTCAGCGGTCTCCCGGTACGGAGTACCAATATTGACGAGCACGCCGTCAGCCAACGATGCGAATCCCTCAGATTCCTCGGGGTTATCGACCATGGCGGGGACTGCCCCCGCAGCCAACAACACGTTCGCGGTAAAGTTGGCAACCACGATGTTCGTCAGGCACTGGACCAGCGGCTTGTCCCGACGCAGCCGCTCCACGGACTCTGACACCAAATTCGACAGTTCAGTCATGTCAACCACTCCCTTCGCCGGCATTACCCGGACAGGTTCAGGCGGTCGGTGCCATCTCGGCACCCTCTCAGCCCTTGTGGTGGGCTCCCGCGTTGTTGTGGTCCAATCTTACCCACGATGCGCGCTGGCAACGCCGCGGTCCTGTCTTCTAGGGCCAGCGGTGTCCTGAATCCGCTCTACCAGCCCAATGTCTCAAGTGGCACAATGCGGCCATGAGTTCCCGTCTTGACCCTGTCGTCGACGTTCTCAGTGCTGCTTCGTCAGAAGCTGCCGGGAGTGGAACCTCGTTGTCCTGGGCAGCCGTTGACGACAGTGAGGTGCGCTGTAGCGACACCGACGATCGCGTCTACAGCATCGCGTCGATGTCGAAGTCGTTCACCGCTGCCAGCGTCCTTGGGATCTGTCACGGGCTGATCGACGTGGCTTCTCGACGGCCCGCTCTCGACGACACCCTCGGTAGTTGGATTCCGCAGCTTCAGGAGCCCATCGCCAGCGCAACGATTCGTGACGCGTTGTCCATGTCTACCGGTCTACCACCGGACGATCCGTGGGCTGACCGTCAGCAGGCCATGTCACGCGAGGAGTTCGAGGCGCTGTTGGGTAAACCCTTCATCACGAACTTCGCGCCGGGAACGGGGTACGCCTATTCCAACCTCGGTTACGCGATCCTGGGCCGCGTCGTCGAGTTGGCGACCGAGCGGCCATTCATCGACGTCGTCGAGGAAGACATCATCCGTCGGGTGGGGATGACCGAATCCTTCCTCGACGTCACGCAAGTACCCGAGGGAAAGCTCACCCCATGCCTCGGCAGAGATGGCAGCGTCCAGCCCTTGCTTGGCCCCGGAACCTTCTCCCCCATCGGCGGCCTCATCTGCACCGCCAAGGATGTCGGGATCTGGGTGAGCCATTTCATCACCGCGTGGACCAGCGAGGACGATGGTTGGGGTCGGGTCTTCCGCGAGATGCAGCAGATGTACCGGTACTTCACGACATACGGCCCAGTCACCGAAGGGTACGGATATGGCCTTCACGTCGCTGTCACGGGGAAGGAACACATCGTCTATCACTGCGGTGGGTACCCGGGTTATGGATCGACGATGATGTGGCATCCGCGCTCGGGAGTCGGCATCGTGGTGCTGGCGAATCGGACGTATCACCCGGCCATCCGCGTAACCTCCACGGCCCTCGACACCGTTGTTCCCGGGGTGGGTGACCTGCTGTTGCCCTCGGCAGCCAAGGATCGCAAGACCTGCGACGCCGTCCATCCTTCGCCGATGAATCCCCAAGTCCGGCAACATCTCGACGACGTCGAGAAAATCATTCGCAACTGGTCGAACGATCTGGTGGCTCGGGAGTGGAGCCCGACGATGGACATGGATCGTCCGTTGGATCAGCGCCGCAAGGATTTCGAGGACGTGGTCGAGGCCACCGGGGAATCCGTGGATGCCGCGATCGACGTCGTCGAGATGACGCCGTATCGCTGGATCTGGCGTGTCGAGGGCCCCCTGGCTACCCGTCAGGTCACGGCTTCGGTTAACCCGTTGGGTCAGGTACAGGCCCTCGACGTCAGGATCGTTTGATAGGTCAGATCGTGTCGAGTGAGGTGCCGCGAGTTTCGCGGGCGAACATGTATGTCACACCGCCGATGACGAGCAGCACGGTGAACAGGATGAACGCCGGGAAGACCGCGTCCAAGGTGACATTCTGTTTGACCGCAGATCCGCCCACCATGAGTCCCATGAGCGCCGGACCGATGACCTTGGCAGTCGCACCGATGCCGTAACCGAGTCCCAGACCGGTGGAGCGAGCCTCGTTGGGAAACTGCTCGGCTCCGAAGGCGTTCAGAATGCCGAAGGCGCCGTCGCCGAAGGCCATCGCAACAAGGACGCCGGCAAAGAAAACCTGCCAGCCCCAACCCAGATGAGCCGAAAGCGCGATGATCAGAGTTCCGGCGGCACCTACCAGACCGAATGACAGCATCGTGATCCTCCGACCGATGCGGTCGGCCAGCCATGCTGACAGGAAGCGCCCGATGAGATCGGCCAGAGAGACGAACATAAACAGGATCCCGACTTGCTCTGCAGACTTGCCGAACCCGGTCTTGAGGAGGGTCTGACCCCACGACTGAATCGTGAATGACCCCAGAATGAAGCAGAAGGACCCTAGGCTGACTATGAGGAGGCCCTTGCGGTACTTGCCGAAGACAAGTGAGTACGAAGCGTCTTGGACGTGCTCTACCGACGGCAGATCTCCAATGTCGTCAGCCGGCATCTCCAACGCCCACGCCAAAGCCTCACGGGCTTCATTTTCCCGTCCATGACTCTGTAGAAACCTTGGTGACTCGGGGACAAAGCGAATCCACACAAGCAGGAAGACAGGAATCGCCCCCAGCGCGATGAGAGCACGCCAATTATCACTCAAGGCTTTTTGCCCGAGAGATCCCAGGAAAAGACCGAGCGGTATGAATACCGACGCCAATCCCGCAAGAAGGCCGCGCTGTTTAGCTGGCACAAACTCTTGAACATACGGAATCGACGTGATATTGAGGCCGCCAACACCGATCCCCACACCAATACGCAATATGGCTAGCATGATCCAGCCGTGATCTGGAGTGAACACTGATACGACGGTGAATGCAACGAACATGAGGACGCACCAGAAAAATGACGAACGGCGTCCGATTTTGTCTGCCAGACGTCCCCACATAATGGCACCGATGACCGTACCCAGGCCAGAACAGGCGAGGATGACGCCCGCCTCAGTGCCGGTCAGGTTCCATGGCTTAGTGAGGACGGATACCACGAAACCAATGAGGAAGATGTCAAAGAACTCGGAAATGTTTCCGATG
>OKBA01000118.1_pt1 | contig 21242 bp, 7 predicted proteins | sample 1614821 | NCBI WGS metagenome assembly OKBA01 (sample SAMN04436972, study PRJEB24849) | human gut metagenome | biome: human gut; feature: NICU; material: stool | host: Homo sapiens | place: USA: Saint Louis, MO | collected 2010-04-02
AGCTTGGAGCCGATCAGCGGGATGTCCGGGCGCAGCTTGAGCAGGTAGGGCACGCCGCCGATGTGGTCCTCGTGGCCGTGGGTGAGCACCAGGGCGTCGACCTTGTCGAGACGGTTCTTGATGTAGCTGAAATCGGGCAGGATGAGATCCACGCCCGGCTGCTCCTCCTCGGGGAAGAGCACGCCGCAGTCGATGAGCAGCAGGTGACCGTTGTATTCGATCACGTTCATGTTGCGGCCGATTTCACCCAAGCCGCCGAGCGGCGTGATGCGCATGGAGCCCTTGCGGTACTTCGGCGGGGCGATCAGCACGGCATCCTGCTGGGGTGCGGTGGCCTGCCGGGTGGCGTTGATCTTACGGGACGGCGTACGGCTGTTGGATCCGTTGGAGTTGCGGCCGCGCGCGGAACCGCGACGGCGAGAATTCGTGTTCTTGCTTGTTTTCTTTTGTTCTTGTGCCATAACCTTTTTGGGATTTCTGTTGTGGTGCCTCTGCTCTGTCATGCAGGGGCGGCGGGCTGGCAACCCGTATGCAGCGTTTCGGGCTTACAGCAGTCCGGCAGCGCGCATGCCCTCTTCAGCCTTGTCAAGCTGAGTGGCGTCGGGACCGATGTTCGGCAGACGCATGGTGGTGGAGGGGATAACGCCCTTGACCTTGAGCGCAGCCTTGGCCATGACGGCCTGATAGCCGTCGCCATTCAACGCGTGGACAAGGGGGGCGAGCTGGTTGGCGAGGCGACGGGCGGTAGTGATATCGCCGCGATCGAATGCCTGGACAAGCTGCTGCATGGGGTTGGAGGCGACGTGGGCAATCACCGAAATGATGCCGACGGCACCGATGGAGAGGAACGGCAGGAACAGGCCGTCATCGCCGGAATACCAGGCGAGGCCGGTGCGCTGCTGCTTCTCCACTGCGGCTGCAAGATCGCCGGTGGCGTCCTTGACAGCCTTGACGTGTTCAAGTTCGGCCAGTCGGTCGTAGGTTCCGACCTTGACCTTCAAGCCGGTACGGCCGGGAACATCGTAGACGATGATCGGCTTTTCGGCGGATTCGTCGACGGCCTTGTAGTGGCCGACGATACCGTCCTGCGAGGGGCGGGAATAGTAAGGCATGACGACGAGCACCGCGTCGGCGCCCGCTTCCTGAGTCTGTTCGACCATACGCACGGTGTGTGCGGTGTCGTTGGAGCCGGCGCCGGAAATCACCGGAACGTCGACGACCTCCTTGACGGCCCTGACCAGCTCGACCTTCTCATCCATATGGGTGACGGGCGATTCGCCGGTGGTGCCATTGACCACCAGACCATCCGCGCCATCGGCGACGAGGTATTTGGCGAGCTTCTGCGCGGCGGCGAAATCGACGCTGCCGTCGGATTTCATCGGGGTGACCATAGCCGGCAGAATGCGGCCGAAAGGTGCTGAATCAAGAAGGTGCATGTCATGCTCGCTCATAGTGTTCACCGTACTTCCCATTGTGGACTCTTATACTACGTACCTTGATTGTTGCTGAATGCGTGGCATTATGGCCGGAGCCGGTGGCAATGCCGTGATGCGCGTCCCGGCGCGCTTCCCTGCCTGAAATGCGGGGGCGACTACTGGTCGACTGCGGGTCGATTACAGGTCGAGGAAGTGGTCGAGGCCGATGGTCAGGCCAGCCGGAGCGTCGCCGGCGAGCTTGCGCACGGCAAGCAGGACGCCGGGCATGAAGCTGGTGCGGTCGAAGCTGTCGGCCCGAATGGTCAGCTGCTCGCCGGCGTTGCCGAAGAGCACTTCCTCGTGGGCGTTGAGGCCGCGCAGACGCACGGCGTGCACGTGGATGCCGTCGACCACCTGGCCGCGTGAGCCGCCATCGGTTTCGGTGGAGTCCGGCACGGGGGCGAGTCCTGCGGCCTTGCGCGCTTCGGCGATGCCGTGGGCGGTGTGGATGGCGGTGCCGGAGGGAGCGTCCACCTTGGTGGGGTGGTGCAGTTCGATGACTTCGGCGGATTCGAAGTATTTCGCGGCCTTGGTGGCAAAGTAGTCGGCCAGTACGGCGGAGATCGCGAAGTTAGGTGCGATGAAGACCTTCTGGGTTTCGGGCTTCGGACCGTTGGCGATGGCGGATTTGACCTGGGCGAGTTTCTCGTCGGTCCAGCCGGTGGTGCCGACCACCACGTCCACGCCTTGGCCGATCAGGGTCAGCACGTTGTTCAGGCTGACGGACGGCACGGTGAATTCGACGACCACATCGGTGTTGTCGGTGGTGATCTGGGTCAGGTCGTCGCCGGCATCCAATGCGAGCGCCAGCTGCGTATCCTCGGCGTTGTTCACCGCTTCGACCACGTGCGAGCCCATGCGGCCCTTTGCTCCGACCACCGAAACCTTGATCATGTCTTCTTCCCTGTCTACCCGTACCTGCCCGGCAATGTACCCGGGACGTTTTCCAATCGGCAATCAGCCTATCACCGCAGGCCCCTCACGCCAATACCCCGTCCACAGAATCAAGCTCCCTCTGACGAGCCGAACCGTGAAGTCGAGCTCCCTCTGATGAGCCGAACCGTGAAGAAAACGCCGGAGGCGTTTTTAGGTGAGGGCGAACGACAGTGAGCAATAATTCAGTTGGCTGAAAGCCATCATTAATTGCGTTCGAGCTGGACGCGAAGCGGACTGAGGGAGAGACCCCGGCGAAGCCGCCAACCATCCATCGGGCGTAGCCCGATCCCGTTTCACCCACGCCGCTTGGCCAAGGCCCATCCGGCCAACGCCAATGGCACGGACGCCAGCGTGAAGATGAATGGCAGCATCATGCCCACATGAGGGTTGGAGGCGTCAAGCACAATGCCGGCCACGGACGAGCCGATCGACGTGCCGACCGTGCCTGCGGTGGTTACCCAGCTCAGTCCTTCGGTCAGGGATTCCGCCGGCACCAGATCCTTGACGATGAGGTTGCCGGTGGCGAACGTCGGCGAGACGGTCAGGCCGGCGAGGATTTCGAAGACGCCCAGCAGGATGAGATTGTCCATTGACAACCGGAAGAACACGTAGCCGACGGTCAGCAGCGACAGGAACATCACCATATGCGCCCAATGGGAGCCTTTGAGTTGGCAAGAGCCGAACACCAGCGCGCCGATGCACGAGCCGACCGCGAACATCGCCAATTGCAGACCGAGGAAGGGCTCAAGTCCCATGGATTTCATGGTGGCGGTAATGGACACGTCGAAGGACGTGAAGCTCATATTGAACACGATGAACACGGCGAGCAACGGCAGTACGCCGGCATAGAGCAATACACTCTTGGGCTTGGCACCGCTGCGTTTGAGTTGGCGCAGGGTCAGCTGGTCGGCATCTTCGCTTGCAGCGGGGCTGCCGTCATCGTGCGCGGCCACGCTGACCTGTTCCACGATGACCGGCGGCTGGGTGGATTTCAGCGAGAAGAATATGGTGCCGCCGATGCCGCATGCCACGGTGGGCACGAACAGTTGGGATACCGGATGCACGGAGGTGGCCAGCCAAGCCGCCAGAATCGGCCCCAGAATAAAGACGATCTCGTCAATGGCGGCTTCCATGGCGTAGGCCGTGTTGAGCAGCTGTTCGCCATCTTCCACACCGCGCAACGCATAGGACCAACGGGTTCGGACCAATGCGCCGAATGAGAACTGCGTCAGACCCATGATGATGGCCAAAGCGAACAGCAGCGGAATCGGCACGCGCACCAACGCCGCGAAGGCGAAGGCGAGCATGGCCACGATCTGCACGGCGAGCGCAAGCCGGCCCACGCGGGCTTGGCCGAAACGGTCGAAGGCGCGGGCGTAGAACGGGGTGACGCAGCTCATGGCCAGCACATAGGCGGCGCTCATGGTGCCGGCGATGGTCCAATTGTCGTAGAGATGGTTGAGCGCCAGAACGATGCCGAGACTCATCATGGAGATCGGCAATCGTGCCACCGCGCCGGACAGGCAGAACGCCTTGGCTCCGGGCAGCATGAACAGGCGCTGATAGGGCGAGTGGGCAGCGGACGACTTCGAAACCGCGCGAGTCGTGGACACAATAACTCCTTACTGGTGCGTTGTCCGGCACGTGCGCCCGCCCACACGTGCCATCCGAGGGGTAGCGGTTCCCAAGCAACGTCACGCGGCGCGTTTCAACCGCGGACCGGTACGTGGCCAGTCGTCTTCATCGTCGGAGATGCCTTGCGATGCATAAGGTCTCTCCGCCGGTGAAGGCCGTCCGATGCTGTACAGGTCATGAGCCTTTGGGCTCAGTCGTTGTCAGATTGTTCGGGAATGCCGGAGCTCAACTCGGTAAGGATTTCCTGTTTGGTTTTCGCGCGGGCGTGAAGCTCGCGCAAGCCCTCGTCGGGCTCACTGACATAGTAGAGAGTGGCGTCGATACTGTCCAATTCCACACCTTCGACCGCTGCCAGCAGCAGTCGGTACATGTCGAGCTGGGCGAGTTTGCGGGTGATGTCGTCTGGCTTGGTGGGCCGACGACCGGTTTTCCAGTCGACCACGGTAAAGCGTGCGGTGGTGCTGGACGGGTCAAGTCCACCGATGAATACCGCATCGAGTTTGCCATTGACCAGGCCCACGCCCGGCACGTCCACGACAATGGCACGCTCCGTCCACGCCGGGATGCGCTTGGCCCACGATGATTCGGCCAGTCTGCGCTGCCACGCCACCAGCTTGGACTCGGTGGCATTGTCGCTACTTATGGAAGTGGCGGAGGCGGCGGATACGGCGGATGCGGATTGTTGAGCCGTGGGCTGTGGGACAGCGGGCTGCCGTGTGGATGGCTTGCGGCATTGCCGCTCCCGTTCGGCCAAATCGGCCAACATGGCTTCCCGGGAAACGAATCCCGCATCCTGACCTGTATGCGGCATACTTGATTCGGCTTCATATGCCAGTACCGCTTCATCCGGCTTACCGGCATTGATGAATTGCTCAGCCCACGCATGGAACTGCGTGCCGGCCTCGGCCGCCGGAGACGATATGCGCGGAATCGGGCGGATAATGCTACGCCAGTAGAGGCGCTCCTCCCGTTCGTTCATGCCACCTACGCGGGCTTGCAGGCTTGTCACGTTCTGGCGTCCTGCAGCCAGAACGCGTTGCGCCTTGGCTTTGACTGCCTCATCAAGCGACTGGCCGCTGGCGGCATCGGCCATCAAATCGGCGTCGTCCACCAGCAATTGCGCCCGTTGCAGCAGTGGACCGGCGTCTTGGTGCTGCTCAAGTGACGAGGAATCTGCGGCGATAACATCGATGCCACGTGACAGCTGTTCATGCACTGCGTCGCTGAGGGTAGCCGGCCACGGCAATTCGACAGCGGCATCCGTCTGCGTAATCGGCGTCTGCCATGCCTCCCCCACCACGGCGTCACCGTATGCCGCGGCATGCTCTCCGATAAAGAACCCTTCGGGAGTGGCAATCGCTTCGCCTTGCGCCGAGATCAGCATGGGCTTCCCGGCATTGGCGGCTTGCAGCCGTTCCACACAGTCCTGAGCCGATATCGCATGTTCACGGGCTTGGAGCGCGTCATGCACTTCAAGCCAGAAATTGGATGGCTGAGCGGCGCGAGAGCCTTTGGGCACCACTGACGGGTCCCGCCCGGATTCGCCCGTATAGGCGCAATAGGTCATCAGGGCATCTTCTCGCGCACGGGTAAGCGCCACATACATCAATCGACGTTCGTCGGCATGCAGCCGGCGCCCATATTCCTCCGCCTGCGTCAAATACCAGCCGGATGCATCCACTTCTTCCACGCCATCGCCGAATTCGCGCATGGAGCCGAACACTTCATCATCAATAAGCTCCACATCATCCAAAGCCGCCAACGATGCGATGGGGTCGGCTTCCACATCGGCATCATGGGGGAATCGCGGCAGAATGCCGGCATCGGCACGCATAGGCACGGGTACGGCGGTGGGGTTGGTGAGCCAGGAGTCGGCGGTCTCATGATATTCGGGTGCGGTCCAGTGACCTTGCTCGGTGCCTCCCGTATGGTGCTCGTCCAGCACGATCTTGAGATGGTCGCCCTGATTGCTGGGGAATCCGACGGCGGTAAGCCCCACTACCGCAACGGCATCCCATTCCAACCCTTTGGACTGGTGTACGGTCATCAGTTCCACATCCACCGGAGCGTCAGGGAGACTGGCGGCTTCATCCTCCACCGAAGCCAGATGATCCACCCATGTGATGAACCCATGCAACGAGGGAGTTTGCTCAGCGGCAATCTCTTGCGTGTACGTATCCACCAAATCCACAATCGCATCCATAGGCATATGCGCCAAAGCGGGATTGGCGCGGTGCTGCGGATTATGCAGCACACCGGCCAATACGGTGTCGATGTCAAGATCCAACGCTTCTATGCCGGCGCGAATCACGTCGCCCAGTGGCCGCCCGACGGCATCATGCACCTGACGGAGCATCACCGCGGCCCGGGTTATGGCGTTGCGCCCGTGTGCGCTCAACCGTTCAAGCAGTTTTACCAGGTCGCCGCGTAGCAATACGTCTGGCAGGAATACCGCATTGGCCACCTGATCGCGGTACTCACGCACCACAGCCGCCCATTCATTCGCTGGTGTATCCGGTTGGGCAAGGCCGGCCTGCACCAATGCTTGGAAGCGTTGTTCCGTGTTCTGTTCTTCAGCAAAACGGGCCAACATGGTCAAATCCGCTGCGGACATGGTGAATCGTGGCGTGGCCAGCAAGCGCATCAGCGATCCCGTATCGGTGTGGTCGGCGGCCACGTGCAGCAACGCCATCAGATCGCGGATTTCCGGACGTTCCAACAGCGCGGAATAGCCGACCACGAATGTGGTCAATCCGGCCTGTTCCAATGCCGCCTGATATTCGGGCATATGTGATTTGGACCGAAACAGCACGGCGACCGGCGCTTTCTGTTCGCCCGGCATCTGTTCCTGTTGTTCGGCTGCGGAACGGTGCCGTGCGATGGCCGTCTTGCAGAAACGCACTACGGCGTCGATCTCCTGCCCGGCCGTGGCGAAGCCCAGTACTCCCAATGTTCCTTCGGGGGCATCAGGCATGGGGTCGAGCGATGAGACATCGACCTCACGCATCAATGAGCTGGAAGGACGCGACGGATTGGAGCGCAACGGCAGCGTGAGATTATTGGCGGCTTCGAGCACTATACGGCTGTTTCGCCTGGTGACGGACAGCGGGAATGGCTTGTATCCGGCAGACAGGTGGAAATCTTGCTGGAACATACGGAATGCACCAGGGCTGGCACCACGCCATGCGTAAATCGACTGGAACGGATCACCCACCGCGTTGACGGCGGACCTCTGTGACGCATCCACGTGGAACAGTGCTGCCAGCAGAGCGGCCTGCGTGGTGGAGGTGTCCTGATATTCGTCGAGCAGCACGTGGCTGTACCTGCGGCGCGTACGCTCTCCGATGGAGGGGAAGCGCTCGATAAGCTGATACGCGGCAATGGTGAAGTCGGAGAATTCGGCCATATTGCGTTCCCGCTTGGCTTGGGCATAGGCCTCCACCAGCTGGAGCAGAATATCGCGTTTGCGTGTGGTCTCCAGCAGCGCACCGCAATGATAGGTGCAGCGGGCGTGCAAATGTTCGGCACGGTCATCGAGCTTGGCTTGCCAGCTGGCGTCGGTATCTTTCTTCAGTCGTTTGATCTTGGGGATTTTCGGCTCGTCCTCGGGCATGGGTTCGTCTGCAACGGCTTGTTGCAATCGATTGATGAATGCCGAATCCCATTGCCGTACTCGATTGATCGCATCATCGAAGCTGGTGCAGCCGGCACCGATCATGGCACTGCCAATGGCATCCGACAACGCCAGAACACGGTTCGCCAAACTGGAGAAGGCGCCAAAATCCTCACTGAACGCCAGATCCATGTGACTGTCGATGACTTCGGTGGCCAGTTGAAGCGCTCCGGCTGCGCTCAATGGTTGCGTGTTCTGATCGAATCCGACAAGCAGTCCATATTGGCGCACGATGGTCTGGAAGAAGGCGTCATACGTGAAAATGGCCGGCTTGAGGAATGCCCGATCAGACACCGTGGCGGTCGTAGAGCCCGCCATATCACCGGCCACTGCGGCGGAGACGCGTTCCAGCAGTTCGCCTGCGGCCTTGCGTGTGAAGGTCAGGCCCAGGATGCGTTCAGGTGCCACACCTCGATTGATAAGCGCGATGATGCGTTGGGTCATCGTAAAGGTTTTGCCGGAACCGGCACCGGCAACCACCAATACGTCAGCATCGACTGGCGCATCGATGATGGCGGCCTGTTCCGCACTGGGAGTGAACGTGCTCATGCTTGCCTCGTTTCGAAAATCGTGTCGATCTGGCCTGCACAGGCAGGGCAGACGTTCTTCATACGGCAGAATCCGATATGGGTGTCTTGCGGATGGGCCTCGATGATGGCTGATCTGCTGGCCGCCGCGGCATAGAATACGCGGGCGATCATGGTCAGCGACCATAACGTCTGCGTACCGGCGAGCGCGGCGAATTGCGCCCACGCTTCGGCACTCACACCTTCGGGAGGAGTAGCCGGATCTATGGCGGGTATGTCGAAGAAACGGTTGGGGTCTTTATACCAGTATCGGGGCGTGAACGGTTCGGCATTCAACGAGCCATCAGTGAACAGCGGCGGCTGGAAGGCACCTTCCGGAGCGTAGCTTCTGGCTGGTGCCGCATTCTGCCCGACATGGAATAGCACGCTTTGGCTGATATGCGGCATTGCGGCAAGTGCCTTGGCACCGCGCGGCCCGTCTTCGGGGAACACGAGGCCAAGCTGATAGCACACGAGCTGCAAATCATTGAAAATCTGTTTGACCGTGGGCGTTCTGCCTGTTTTGTAGTCAATGAGGCGAATGCATTCGCCGCCGTCTGCGAGTACGCGGGTTTCCATACGGTCGATGCGCCCGGACAGTCTCACGGTCAGATGCTCGTCCATGCCTTCCGGCCACCCTCCGACCAGTGCTCCCATCAGACGGACCAGCGTGTTCCGACCGATTGGGTGCAGGCCGGGCACGGCATTGTATGCGTCGAGTATGTCACGCACATCGAATCGTGCGGCAAACTCCCGTTCGCATTCGGCACCGGCCAATGCGCCAATGCTGAAGTTGCTGGAGTTCTTGCCAAGATACGTTTCCGGATCGGCGTCGCTGCGCACAAAGTAATCGGCGATGTTGCGCAGGGTATCCGCCGCGGACTCGTCCTTACGGGTGGCCTCATAGCGGTTCCGGGTGTCGGCTATGGCATTCGGATCAGGACGTTTGCTCTGATAGATGGCATTAAGCCGTGCCGAGACAGCCTCGATGCGACGTTCCGCGCCGGCCGTGGAGTCCAAGCCCAGTGCGGCCAACGCCTGGGCATTGTGGGAAAGATGGTCCAGCCCTTCCTCGCTGCCTTGCTGCGCAACCGCATGGATGAGGGTTCCGAAACTGGTGGCCACGGAGCTGGGGCGAGGACCGGCGAACCGGTTCTCCAGCATCCAGCACACCGGGCACGCCCATAGGCTGTCGACCGCCGATGGAGATAAGGTGACCATGGGCGCGGCCTGCGCATCCGTCTTGCCTTTCCCTGTTTGGATACCGTCAGGCTGTACACCACCAGATGACGCGCTGTCGGATGAGGCACTGTCAGATGAGGTATCGCCAGATGACGCACCGCCAGATGACGCGCTATCCGATTGGGCCGGCGATTCCACAAACGCCCAGCTCTGCGGATTTGCGGCGCGCACACCATGCTCTAACAGGAGTGTCAACGCAATCGCGGCGTCCTTTGCGGCAGCCTGCTGCGGTTGAGCAGTGGCCAGAACCGCGCGGGCGGCGCTGACCAACCCACGTGGGTCGGCGTCCAATCCGGCCAGATCATATTCGGCGAATCCCGCATGTGCCCCCACTGTGGTGAAAGGCGCCTGTTGCCGGTTGCGCGGATAGTATTCCGGCAGATACCCGAAGAGAAAGTCCGAGGGGCTCATGCTGTCGTTCCATACCGCGCTGATCATGATTCGCCGTGCACGGGTCAGCGCGACCAGGAAACTCTTCTTCTCGCCCGACAATACAGCCGCGAACCGCGGATCATGCCCGGTTTTGTCGCTTTCTTCAAGCGCTCCCCTCAGCACGAGCTCGGCAAGGTCTTCACCACCGAACATGGTGTTGCGCCCGGCGAGGTTCGGCCACACGTCTTGCTGGACCACCGGTATCCACGCATATTCCCAGTGGCGTCCGGCCGCGCCTGCCGGCGTAGTCAATGTCACCGCGTCTTCCACCGGTCCTATGTGGGCCAAGGAATCGGCCTGCACTTCCATGCCCCGAACCTGTGCCATGAATGACGTGATGTCTCGACTGGCGGTGGAATCATCGGCGAACTGGAACAGGCGCATTGCCGCGTCCAGCCGGTCATTGGCCGTACGCCCCTCTGCCGTGTTGAATAATGCCGCACGCTGCCAGACCGGTGCCAGACCGGTGGCGTTCCACGCAACAGACAGCGCATAGCGCGGCTGTACGCGCTGGCTTGCCGGCAGCCGCTCCAAGCCGGAAGCAACGCTGCCCACCAGATGCCACAGGTTCGCAAAAGCGCGGGCCTGAGGGTCGTTGCCGAGCACCGCGTGGATGGATGCGAGCGCAGCCTGCGCCGGCGCGGCGGCATCATCAATGGCAAGCATCACGTACAGCGCGTCAACGCCAAAGGCCAAGTCATCGCCGGACGGTTCACCGAGTATTTCGACAGACACTGGCAACGAAGTCACTGACGACGAAACCGCTGACGTCGAAACCACTGACGAGGATGTTTCACGACCTGTTTCACACCGTGTTTCATGGTATGTTTCACGCAATGTTTCCCATGCCGTCGTCAGAGAGGTCAGCATGGCATCATCCGTGGCGAGATGCGCCAGCGACTCCAACGACCCCATGGCCGATTCGATCGGCGCAAGCCTTGCGGGACGCCCCTGACCGGGTTTGGCCCCGGCACTCACCAACGGGCCGTTCATCAACGTGGCCACTCTAGTCCTTATATATGCCGCGCAGGAAGCCAACGTCATCTGGCATTCCGCCATCCCCTCGGCACGCAATCGGGCAAGCTCCACAAGCGCGAACAATCCCTGCACGAAAGTCTCGTCCTTCAAAGGACGGGTGACCGACGAATACCGCACCGGTACACCATCTCGGCGCAGTCGTTCGCCGAACAGCCGCACGGCGGCATTGTCGTGGGTGATGACCGCCATGTCGTTCCACCGAATATGCCGGTCAAGATGCGCCCGCTTGATGCGCCAGACCACATCATCCAGCTCCTCACGTGAGGATCGGTACAGGCCGGCGGTCACCGTGCCGTCCGCCTGATAATTCGCTGCATCGACTCCGCCCAGTATGGCGGTCAGCTTGCCGGGACGCTCGGCCGGAGGCAGCGGCTCGTCTTCCGGCGAGGGAATCGACAGCGAAATACGAGACGCGATCACATCAGCCATCGTCATGTGCGACTGATCAGCGACGGCACTGCCGCCAACCAGCTGTTCTTCCTTGGCCTTCAGCCGCCCTTCCACGGCACGGCGCATCAGATATTCCGGATACGATCCGCGGAAGGTCTGCACCGATTCATCCGGGTTGCCGACCAGCACCAACTTGACGCCGGCATTCCCCAACTCCTCCAAGAAGCGCATGCCGGCCAGCGTGGTGTCTTGAACATCATCCACAACCAGCAGCCGGGGCAAGCCCAACGCCTCCATACGCATAGGCCGGTCGGAATCATCCGCGTGATCGGCGGCGAATGCCTCACGCACCACACGAGCGCCTGCCACCAGCAAATACGAGGCATCCAAACGGTATTGCCCCGGATATACCGCGCTTTGGGCTGCAATATATTCGCGGCGCAACGCGAAAGCCAAACGCCATTGCACCGACAATCGCGCGTCCTCCGTCACGGCGTCCAAGAGACGTGGCTCTTCGTGAACGCCTACACCGAGCTCATCCAATCGGGCCAGCATATCGCGCAACTGGCTGATAAACGCATCTGAAATACCTCGCGTGAACCTATCCGCGCTGGTCGAGCCGCCTGCCGACGTCGGAGACGGCGAATCCGACCCTTGTTGCGAGAGGCTTGATTGTGCGGAAGCGGCCGAGCCGGGCATCTCGCCGGCACCGGCATCGCGTATGAGTCTCGCCCAGTCATCCTGGGCAAAGTAGACGCGCAGCAAATCACAGGTGCCGCAATCATCTCCCGCTACGGCATGGCGCAGATGCACGGCCATGACTTGACGCAGCAAAGCATCCTGTTCCGCACCGTTCAGCAATCGAGGCGACGGCAATCCAGTTCCCTCGCGCGAAGCCGATATGGCCCGGAATGCCACGGCACCCAGCGTGGTGACCGGCCTGGCCTGCACGGAAAACCCGAGCTCACGAATCACCCGATTGCCCAATGCGTCGGCGGCCACACGGCCGGATACGGCCATCACCGCCTGCGTGCCACCGTAGCGGCGCAGCCCCGCCATCAACACCGATAAGGCGAATTCAGTTTTGCCGCTTCCAGGCGTGCCGACAATCAGCCTCGCCGCTCCATCACGGTCGATGCCGTCCAGCACTGTTCCAGGTTCAAGTCTCGTCATCATGGCTCCAGCCTAAACCCGACCGTCACAGAGGGAAAAATTTTACCGAACCCGACGAAGAATCGTACCCTTGACGGTATCCTGTAGAACGAATGCAGGGAGAGCGCATTTTCCAAGGAGGGAGGGAACAGATGGACAACATTCCGATGAGACCGCCGAAGCTGCCCGGATATGATTTCGTCCAGATGTTGGGAAGCGGTGCCACCGCCACGGTGTACCTATATAACCAGCGTATGCCCGCACGCCCGGTGGCGGTAAAGGCCAGCGCCAAAACCCTTGACCCACGGGCCGCTGCCCTGTTCAACCGCGAGGCCAACTTCATGGCCAAGCTGTCATCCCACCCGTACATTCTGCCGGTATATGGTGCCGGCGTCACCTCCGATGGCCATGGCTACATCGTCATCGAATATGCGCCGGGCGGCACCTACAACAGCATCATGAAGGCCCGGTCCATGACCTGCGAGCAGGTACTCGACCTCGGCATCAAGCTGTCAAGCGCGCTGTTCACCGCGCATCGCAGCAATATCATCCATCACGACATCAAGCCCAGCAACATTCTCATCACCTCGCAGGGCTTGCCTGTTCTGGGTGATTTCGGTATCTCCACCGATGTGTATGACCGCACCGAAACCGGATTCTCGCCGCCGTGGGCACCGCCTGAGGTGCTTCAGCATCTGACCAATGGTTCGGAAGCCGCCGACATCTATTCACTGGCGGCCACCCTGTACGCCATGTTCGTCGGCTGCTCGCCATTCCAGCACGATTATCACCCGCGTTCGCAATCGGAACTGATTTCGCTGATCGTCAACCAGCCATTGCCTCGCCTCAACCGCCCCGACGTGCCGGCCGATGTGGAAGCGGTGCTGCGCCGGGCCCTGAACAAGGACCCCGACCAGCGGTACTACTCCGCGTTGGAGTTCGCACGTGCCATGCAGCGTGTGCAATTCGCATATTTCGGGCATGCCACTCCCGTTACCGTGGAAGGGATGCCGGCCTATCCCAAAGACATCGAGCGTCGGCGCCGGGCCACGGACCAGCGAGATCAGATCACCCGTTCGTCACGGCGATGGGTCAAACCGGTGGGTATTACCGTCGGTATACTTGCGGCGATCACCGCAGCGGCACTGATATTCGCCTTCGTGGTCGTTCCCCGCATGGACAGCGCCACCGGATCAGATACCAAACAGGTGGCGACGCCCGGCACCAAGGATGATGACAACAACCGCAATAATCAGGATGACGTGATCACCGATACCGCGAACGCCCAGATTCCTTCCCCGGAGAATCTGAACGGCACCTATGCGGCGGATGGGTCATCCGTGACGTTCACCTGGACGAATCCAGACCCGCAAAGCGGTGATACCTATGCGTGGGCCATAGTGCAGGGCAGCAATACCGACCAGAGCGCGCAAACCGTCACAACGTCAGATCCCACGGTGACCGTCAACGCGCAGGAAGGCTCGCAGACCTGCATTCAGGTGTCCATTGTGCGCAAGAACCGCCAGATGTCCGTCAGCCCCGCCATCGCCTGTGCGGCCAAGCCGCAAGAATGATCCGCTCGCCACTGCCGGGCATGCCACCCTGGCATTGCGTATCGCATCAGACGTGCGCCCAGCAGCGGCGAATTCACCAAATGGACAACAGGAACGGCAGGTATTGGAACCGTAAAGCGTTGTCATTACACCAGCAACCAGAGAAAACAGGGGTCAGGGAGTTCAGATGGCCACATCGTCCCAGTCATACGATCGTCGCCGACGCATCAGCGCGGCTTTGCGCCGCCTTATGCCCTCCGGAGGGCATACGTGGACGGTTCCCGTAATCACGCTCCTGCTGCTTCTGGGACTTGTTGCCGGCGCGGTGATCATGAGCACCGTCACGCGCCGCCATGTGCAACTGGACGATGGCACCGTATGGGTCACTTCGCTGAAAAACCAGAAGGCCGCACGATTCAACGTAAAGAACAAGGAGGCCGACGCCGGCGTCTCCTCCTCCGCCCCACGATTCGACATCGCACAGCATAATGGCGACACCATCCTGACCGAAACGACCAAAGCCTCCACCATCAAGGCATCCACGGTCAGCACCGGTGTCAAGACCGACATCAAAGCCAGCACCACCACTGTGGTCGGCGGGGATACCGCAGCCCTGATCAACGAGAAGACCGGCAATGTGTGGACCGGCTTGTCGGAAAACCTTGATTCCGTGACCCCCACCACTTCCGATCCGAAAATAAAGCTGGGCGAGGGCGGGCGCATCGCAGTAACCCACGATGGCAAGGTCTACGGATACCGTCCATCCGACGGTATGGTGCTGCGTCTTGACAATCCCAGCAGCGCCAAGGCCAAAACCCTCGAATCGCTGACCGACGGCAAGCAGCAGACCGTTGAAAGCTTTACCGTCATCGGGAGCACGCCGGTAATCGCAACCGGCAAAACCGTCATATTCAAGGGCGGCCGCGTCGATGTCGACACGACCGGCACCCTCACCCTTCAGGAGCCTCCCACCGATGACATACAGTCCGATTGGGTGGCCGCGGCATCACCGAGAGGCCTTGCGCTTATCCCGTTGAAGTCCAATGCCAAGGCGAATTTCATAGCCAACGGGGGCAAGGCGAATCCAGCACGACCGGTATCGTCCAAGGGCTGCGTGTACTCGGCTTGGAGCCAGAAGGCCAGCAACTACATTCGCGCCTGCTCCCCCACGGATACCAGCGTCAAGCCGCAAACCCTCGAATCCGTCAATACTACTTCCGAATTGGTGTTCCGCACCAACCATCGCCTTGTGGTGCTCAACGACACGGTTAACGGCAATGTGTGGAACCCTGAGGATTCCACCAAAGTCATCAAAATACAGTGGAACAAAATACAGACCGAGCAGACCGAGAAAGAACAGCAGAACAACGACTCGGCCAACAACCACCACGACTTCTCCAAGACCTGTTCCGCACAATCCGGCCAAATCAAAGCCGAGGATGATGAAATCGGCGCACGAGCCGGTTCGGAACAGATTCTCGACGCGCTGCGCAATGACGAGCAGACCGATTGTTCCGTACTGAAAATCACCAAGGTTGGCGCACCAAACAACAAAGACGTCACCATTTCGCCGATTTACGACGGCCGGTATCTGCAACTCGATGCCTCCGCCGCATCCGCAGGCACCGTTACCTTTACTTACGATATTTCCGATGGTCGCGGCCAGACCTCTTCCGCCACGGTGACCGTAACCCTGAATGATGGAGGCAACCACGCTCCCGTACAGTTCGACACTCCTCCCGAGATCGATGTGGAGCAGGGAGCCAGTTATACCGCCAATGCGCTGAGCAGCTTCAACGATCCGGATGGAGACCCGCTCACTCTGGTCTCCGCTGTGGCCCAGAACACCGACCAGGTGCAGGTGTCCACCCGAGCCGACGGCCAGCTTACGTTCAACACCGGTGCGCTGGCGTCGGGACGTGTGGGCGTCGAGGTCACCGTCTCCGACGGCACGGCAACCGGCACCGGCATGGTGTATTTCTCGGTCAAGCCCGCGAACACCTTGGCCGCGGTCATCGACCCGGTAGCGAAAACCACCGTTCCCAACACGGATACCGTCGTCAAGCTGTCCTCTTATGTGCATGGCACTTCCTTGCAGCCGGCACAACTGACTCAGGTGGATACGCCCAACGGCGCTTCGACGACCACCAATGCGGCGGATATGTCGTTGACGTTCAAGGCCACCAATCCCGGCACCTATTATGTGCCCTACATCATTACTCAAGGTTCGATTCCGGCCACCGGATTGGCTCGAGTCGAGGTGCAGCCTGCCACCGGCGAGGCCGCCAAACCGGTTGCCGCCAACGATGTCGCCCTGCTTGGCGCGGATAATACCGCCATTGTGGAGCCGCTCACCAATGACGTCGATCCGATGGGCGGTGTGCTGTCCGTCACCACGGTGAGCGCACCGGCCGACTCCGGCATCAAGGTTGGTCTCGTCAGCCATAAGCGCGTGTATATCACCGCGCGTCAGGTGCCCACGAAGCCCGTCGCCCTTACCTACACCGTGGCCAACGCCTCCGGAACCGCCAAGGGCACCATCGTGTTGCAGCCGCCGGCTCTGGCCACCTCGAATTCAGTGCCCAAGGCCAGCAATATCAATGCCCAGGTGCGTACCGACGGCATCGTGTCCGTGGATGTGCTTGACCATGTGGCCTACTCGGATGGCACCACGGTCAAACTCAAGAACAACCTGCAATACGACAAGGGGACGTTCAAGGGTCTGGCCTTCGTCTCTGGAGACACGGTCCGCTACCAAGCATCCAGCGAGACCGGCAACTTCCCCATCACCTATACGGTTGAAGACAATCTGGGTAATGTGGCTTCCGCCAATATCACCATTACCGTGCATAAGAGCGACGCAGCGAGCAAGGCCGCGCCAACCCCGCATGACGCCGAAGCGCAGGTTGCCGCCGGGCAGAAGGTCCGCATCCCCATCACACTGACCGGCATAGACACGGATGGCGACGACGATCAGCTGTTGGGTCTGGGCAACAAGGCACCCACGCTGGGCCGCATATCCGAAGTCGGTTCCGACTACTTGGTCTATGAAGCGTATCCGGATTCGTCCGGCACCGACACCTTCTCCTATGCCGTGGAGGATTGGACCGGTCAGCGCGCACAGGCGCAGATCCGCGTGGGCGTATTCCAAGGATCGTCCGACTCCGGCGTATACGCCAGGGATGACGAAATCACGTTGAGGCCCAATACGGCCGCAACCGTGCCGGTCGCGCAGAACGACATCTCCGGCGACAACACCAATCTGACCGTCGACAAGCATGTCGAGGTCCAAGGTCTCGACGGGGTGAGCGTGAAAGACAATATGCTCTCCTTCACCACGCCCGACAGCGCCACCACCGACTATATCGCCTACACGGTCAAAGACAAGGCCGGCTTGTCCGATACGGCCACCCTCACGGTAAACGTGGATCCGAATGCCGCCATCGAGCCGCCTACCGCCTACGACTATCGCGTGCCGTCCGCCGCCACCATCGATAAGAAGTCCGTGGATGTGGATGTTTCCCAGTGGATCGCCAATCCTTCCGGCACAGCCAATGAGCTCAAGGTCGGCGTGCATCCCTCCGCCAGCGCTCACGCTCACGTCAGGGGCGGCGAGCATTCGACCACCATCACCGTCGACCTGACGTCACAGGCGCGAGCCGTGCCTTACACGGTGACCAATACGAAATACAACATCACCTCCACCGCGTTCATCCAGGTACCGGCCTATGGTGTCTTTCCGCCCACGCTGCGTCCCAAGGCACCGGAATTGAAGGTCAATTCGCGCGAGACCATTGAAATCAACATCAATGACTATGTCCGCGTCGGCGCCGGCAAGGAACCGTATATCGAAAGCGCTGATTCCGTCAGCGCCACCAAGGCCTCCAACTCCGATTTCTACGTGAACGACAAGACCCTGAAGTTCACTGCGGCAAAAGACTACGCAGGCCCCGCCTCCATTACCTTTACCGCTGTGGATGGCAAGCAGGGATCGGATAAGACCAAGATCATCAATTCCGCAGTGATCACTCTCCAGATCACGGTGATAGGCCGCGATGTGCCGCCGCCCACGTTCTCGTCCTCCACTATTGATGTCGAGGCGGGCGCGGACCCCAAGACCGTTGATCTGACGGCGCTCACCCATGCACCGTCCGGCGTGTATGACGACGAAAAGCAATACACGTATTCCGGTGGAAGCTCATCATCCAGGCAAATCACCGCAAACCTGTCCCGTTCCGGTAGCTTGCAGGTTTCCGCCACCAAGGATGCCGCTCCTGGCACCACCGCGTCCATTCCCGTGCAAATCGCATACGGCGCGGACACCGTGAATGCCGGTGTGACCGTGCGCGTAGTGTCTTCGACCCGTCCGCTGGCACACGTCGGCGACAAGACGTTGAAGATCAAGGCCGGTGCCAGCGATGCCGTGAACGTGCTTACCGGCGCGTACAATCCGTTCCCCGATTCCTCGCTGACCGTCATCAGCTGCAAGGCGGATGACGCCGCCAAACTCACCATCGCCGGATGCGATGCCTCCGGAAACATCACCATCGCCGTCGCATCCGATGTGGGTGCTTCCACGAACACCGTGCTCGTCACCGTGCAAGACGGCACCAAGTCCAAGGATCGTGAAGTCACCGCATCGATTACCGTGTCCGTGATCGACAAGCCCGAGCCGCCACTGCTCTCCCCCGTAGCCGGGGAACCGCAGGACAGCGCGGTCAGCCTCACATGGACGCCCGGTGCCGCCAATGGCAGCCCGATCACCAACTACAAGGTCAGTTGGACCGGTGCCGCCACCGGAGAGAAGGATTGCGGTGCCGTCACCTCATGCCAGGTCACTGGTCTGAAGAACGGCAAAACCTATTCCTTCACCGTCGCCGCGCGAAATGACGTCGGCTGGTCCAAGCCGTCCACCGCCGTCGAAGCCACACCGGACAAGGTGCCGTCCGCTCCCACCGATGTTACGGTCACAGGTGGCAATAAAACCGCCAAGGTGATATGGAAGGCACCGAGCGGTGATTTCAGCGCCGTCGACAACTATTCGGTGACCGTCACCGGTGCAGGTGCTCCGCAGACCAAGGAAACCGGCAATACGGCCACCGAGCTGTCGTTTACGTTCAACAACAACGACATTTCCGATGGCACCGCCATTACGGCGACCGTCAAAGCCCATAACAAAATCAATTGGAGTGCCGAGTCCGCCGCATCGCCGTCAGAAAAGATCTGGGGAGACCCGGATGCGCCGAACATTGCGTTGTCGAACGACGACACCACGGTAACGGCGAAAGTCACTCTCGGCAACAACCGCAATGCCGGCTGCCGGCGAATTTCCTTGGGAGGAGATGTCAAGGACACCATCGATTGCAGTGACAGTGGCGCTACGTTCGATATCAATGAGAACGATTTGAACACCCGGGAAATCACCGTAACGGCCACCGTGGTGCCGCAGCGCGATGCTTCCTCCGGCACGGGCAAGAGCAGCTTTGTCCCGCAGTACAAGGTCCAGCCGCCCACTGACGTCTACACCACCGGATCCGGCAGTACATGCACCGTGCATTGGACCAAGCAGGGACATGCGCAGTCCTACAGCGTGACTGCCGATGGCATCGATTCCGGTACAGCTACTAACCGGAACTCACTCGACTTCCGAATGAGTCCTTGGGCCAAATGCAACACCGCATCGGTGCAACAGGTGTTCAACGGCGCTACCAGCGACGCCGTCACCGGAGGCCCGCACAATGGCGCTCCTTACACCTATGAGAAGAAGGCTGTAATCAACAAACCGCAGGAGCTGCGCTGGTCAGACAACGCTCACGTCATTAACGTCACCGGCGGTTCGGTTGATGTCTATGGCAAGTCGGCCACTGTACAAATCATCATCAATGGCCAACCGTTCACGTGGAACTCCGGCCAGCCATTGGATGTCACCGACTTGGCCGTGGCCGCCGATGGCAACTACGCGTGGAGCGTCAAAGTCACCGGCGGGCCGGGATACTCCGGTCTCGACAACACTGCGGACGGAGGCAGCGTCGCGGGCACACGTCCCTCTGACTCCTCGGAGGGGACCAAGTCGCTCAAATCCGGTACCGATGTCACCACTTTGGCCAAGAACCCCTGGATTCTTGGTTTCGGCAATACCCCAATATCGTCAACCACCATTCACAAGCAGTAGGAGAACATCCATGAGCGAGAACATCGATGACGCGACGCAGTTGTCTGACACGACCCGTCTGTCCGACAGCACGCAGCTATCCGACAGCACGCACTTGTCCGACGCCACGCACCTGGCATCCGCACCACACACCGGCACGACCCCAAGCACCGAGTCGGCGCCGCAGTCCGTTGCGCTGCCTAACCTGCCGCAGCGGCCGTCACAAGCGCCGTCAGAAAAGCCGTCTCCTACTACTGATGCCGCCTCCATTCCTGCGGGCGATGACAGCACCGTGCTCAAGCCGCGCAAGGGATCGACGCCAGCCATCCCGCAGCAGGCCACCGCGCAATCCCAGCCGCAATCACAGCCGCAGCGTCAGTCGAGCAAAGCCGCGCAAGCAGCCGCATCGGCACTGCCCGCCAGCATCAATTCCGGACTACTGCTCCAGCCCACGGCTCAGGTCCGGGATTTCCAGCAGTCCTTCAATGCGCTGGTCGAAAATGTCTCCAAGGTGGTTATCGGCAAGACCATCCCTATCAAGCAATGCGTCACCGCACTGATGGTCGGTGGCCATATTCTGCTTGAAGACAACCCCGGCACCGGTAAGACCCAGTTGGCCCGAGGCTTGGCCAATTCCATTTCCACCGGTTTCAAGCGTGTTCAGTTCACGCCCGATCTGCTGCCTTCGGATGTGGTGGGTGTGACTTTCTACGATCAGAAGCGCGGAGAATTTGAGTTCCGCGAAGGCCCGATTTTCGCCTACATCGTGCTGGCCGATGAGATCAACCGTGCATCGCCGAAGACGCAGTCCGCACTTCTGGAGGTTATGGAAGAGCAGAAAGTCACCGTTGACGGCGTCACACATGATGTGCCGCAGCCGTTTATCGTGATCGCAACCCAGAACCCCATCGAGCAGCTCGGTACCTATAAGCTGCCTGAGGCGCAGATGGACCGATTCCTTATCAAGACGTCAATCGGCTACCCGGGCCATGATGTGTC
>OKBA01000136.1_pt1 | contig 19765 bp, 11 predicted proteins | sample 1614821 | NCBI WGS metagenome assembly OKBA01 (sample SAMN04436972, study PRJEB24849) | human gut metagenome | biome: human gut; feature: NICU; material: stool | host: Homo sapiens | place: USA: Saint Louis, MO | collected 2010-04-02
ACCGAGATCTACACTCTTTCCCTACACGACGCTCTTCCGATCTTGAGAACTCTCGCACTAACGGTCAAAATACCTGCAGAAGTGTCGTCGGGAACGCGTCATGATTTAAACATTCATCTTCTTCCAAATGACCGATTAACCGTTCGTCACAATCTGGCGGGAATGAATCAAAAGATGTATCAAGGGTTAGCAGCTATTGATTCACGCGATTCTTCTGCGAGTAACACACAACGTATGATGAGTTTATTTTTCACTAGAATGGGGTGAGCACATGGGAAAGTTTAGTAAGGAAAAACCGTCAGCAAAGACAACGAATTTCAAGATGTACAAAGCGGGCAAACGCTGGATTTTTGCGTTTAGCACGCTTACTTTGCTTGCTGGTGGTGCTGGCCTTTTATCCTCCGAAGGCCAGTCAGTTCACGCTGATTCAAAAGATGATCAGCAAATTATTAACGCGGCTACGGCAGCGTCAATTCATACTGCGCCGGCAGTACCTAGCACAGCTGCCTCTGCAGCGACCATTGCAGCACCAACCGCTGCGACAACCGCAGCACCGGCCACGGTTGCAGCACAACCAAAAGCAGATAACCATGAGCAAACACAACCGGCGTCTGCCTCTGCAGCAACACCGTCAGCCACACCTGAGGCTACAAGTTCAGTAACAGCCTCAGTTGCTCCCGCAACATCATCAAGTGCGACGCCAATTGTTAAACAAGCGGCGCAATCAAGTGCGCCCGAAGTGACAACGCAGACTGCGTCCAAAACAACTGAGAGTGCTGCCAGCCCTATCAGTGCAGCACCAAGCGCGGCAGCCTCCAGCGTGACGCCTGCTTCTGCTGCCGTTAATGACGTTGGAAAAGCAATTGTGTCTAAAACGCTTGCGGCAATGCCGGTTGTTGATGATGCTGGTACACCAAGTACAATTGTGTATACGCAATCGAATAGCCGCGGTTCAGCTACTGTGACTGCACCAAATGTTTCAATTTTTGCGGGAGATACTTCAATTGATAAAGTAGTCCAATCGAATTTTACAGCTTTCGGTAATGGAAGTTTGGCAACCTTTACACTCACTTCTGGTTTAACGATAGTTGCCAGTACCGCAGTGAACAACATTGATTACACGCATGACTTAACACCTTTTGGTTCTAGCTCGATCAAAGGTCCATTTTTGACATTCCAAGGAACGGGCACCGTAGGAAGTATTCTGGCTAATCAAGTTGGTCGGCCTAATGATGCTAATATTCCAATTTGGATTCCCTCAGTTTCATACAAAACACCAGGAGTTTATGCGGTTCAATTCAATATCGATACGAACCAGTCAAAACCATTAATAGGTCCGTTTAATGGCGTTATCATGTCTTATTTCTTAGTGACGGTCAAATCGGCACTCAATCCTGATACTGATTCATCAACTGCCGCAAGCGCCGCTAGCGTTGCAAGTGCCGCTTCGACAAAGGCTAATTCAGCAAGTTCCATCGTAAGTAGTGCAAGCAGCGCAGCTAATTCGGCTAACACACAAACAGCAAGTATTGCATCGGCTAATCCCGAGAATGATTCACTTGCCAGTCTTGCTAAAGTAGCTTCTAGTGCGACTGCGGTAGCTTCGAGCTATGCAACCGATGCGAGTTCAGATGCTGCTGCGGCTAAAAGTATCGCGGCGGTCGTTGGAACCGCGAATAATGTCGCTGCTTCTGCTGCTACAGCGGCTAACGCAGCAAGTGCTGCAGGGAAAATTGATGATGCTACATCTTTTGCAACGATTGCTTCGAGTGCAGCCTCCGTGGCGAGTCAACAGGCCCCAATTGCAAATGCGGCCGCTGACAAAGCCTTAAGTGAAGCTTATGCAGCCTCTTCAGCTGCTGACAACGCTCTGAATGCTGGCAGATCTGCAGCAGCAATCACTGGATCTGCAAGCAGTACTGCATCAGCAGGAAGTATTGCTTCTTCAGCGGGCAATACTGGCAGTATTGCGCTAGATAAGGCCACAATAGCCTCAACGATTGCCAATAGCGCAAGTGCGATTGCAAGCACCGCAAACAGCACAGCCGCTTCGGCTAAGGCGATTGTTGATAACGCTGCCAGTGCGTTTCCAACTAATGATTCACTTGCAAAGCTTTCAGCAACTGCCTCAAGCGCCACTGCCGCAACTTCAAGTTATGCAGCTTCAGCTTTTGCAAGCAATTCCCAAGCAAGCGATCTTGCTGCTAAAGTAAAAGCTGCAAATGATGCTGTTATCTCGGCGGTTGCGCAAACAACAGCTGCATTGGCTTCGAAGAATTTACCTGATGCAAGTTCTTATGCTGCAATTGCAGCAAGTGCCGCAGGTCTTGCAAGTCAGTTAGCTGATCAAACAAGTACTGCTGCATCGGCGGCTTTGAGTTCAGCACTTGCAGCTAGTGATGCCGCTAAGATCGTTGTTTCGGCAGCTAGTGATGCCAGCAAGATTGCTGGAAGTTTAGGTACGACAACTGGGAGTACAACAGCTGACGGTAGTAATGCTAGCCTAGCAAACGGTGTAGCATTATCAGCCTCTGCGGAGGCCAATAATGCTAGCGCAATTGCTAAGGCAGCTAGCACGACTGCAAGTTCAGCTAATTCTACGGCGTCCGGTCTTGCTTCCGCTTTTCCAGACAATGCGTCTATTGGTAGTTTGGCCGCTAAGGCTGCTGGTGCAAACAGTTTGACTTCAAGTTATGCGACAGCCGCAAGTGCCTTTGCTAGCCAAGCGAGTGATTTAGCAACGCAAGTGAGCGTTGCAAACTCACAGGCGCAAGCTGCTGTTGGTCAAGTTACCAGCGCAGCTAACAAAGGCGATTCTGCCGCGGTTGCTTTGTACTCAGCCCAAGCATCTAGTGCTGCATCTACTGCGGCGGCTTTAGCTAATCAAACGAAGTCAGCTGCAAGTTCGGCGATGAGCAACGCGCTTAAGGCTAAAGAACAAGCTGGCATCGCAGCAGATGCTGCTTCTGCTGCTGGCAACATCGCCGCAGGGTTGACAACTGGTGCTGGGGATAGTGCGGGATCTGGCAGCAATGTTGCTCAGTCTGCGTCTGTTGTTGCCAGCACCGCATCTGTTGTAGCAAATTCTGCTAGCGCTATCGCTAGTACCGCCAGCAGCGTAGCCCTGTCTGCTAAGAATGTGACTGCGAGTGCAGCAAGTAGTTTTCCAAAAGATGATTCATTGGCTGCTCTGTCGACAACTGCCTCAAGCGCCAATGATGTTGCCTCTGACTTTGCGACTAAAGCCAGTTCAGATGCTTCAGTAGCAAGCAGTTACGCTGGTCAAACAAGCTCAGCTAATGATGTTGCTAAGACTGCTGCTTCTCAGGCAAATAGTGCCATTGCTGCTGGCCAAAGCGCAGCTGCAGTTACTTTTGCCAGCCAGGCGGTTGCTGCTGGTAAACTTGCAAGTTCATTGGCGGATAAGACAAGCACGGCGGCGAGTTTTGCACAAAGTGAAGCACTTAAAGCCAGTTCTGCAGCGGATGTAGCTGCTAACGCTGCAAATTCTGCAACGGGTAGATTGTCCAGTTTGACGGCTGATACAAGAAAAGATACCAGTGCTGCTAGTGATAAAGCTAGCGCCGCTGCTGTCGCTGCAAAATCTGCTTCAACAGTAGCTAACAACGCTAGCATCATTGCAAGCACCGCTAGCAGTGTTGCTAGTTCCGCCAATGATGTGACCACATCACTGATCAGCAGCTATCCGACAAATTCATCGCTAACGAGTTTGTCAAATGTTGCTTCGAGTGCAAATATTGCAACGAGTGGTTACGCAAAGAGCGCCTCTTCTGATGCTGCAACAGCTAGCAGTTTAGCTGCGAAGGTAACTGCCGCCAATAAAGCTGCAAGTCTCGCAGCTTCACAAGCAAACAGCGCTATCGCAGTGGGTGACTTGCCAAACGCCTCTGCCTTTAACGCTCAAGCATCAGCTGTTGCTTCAACTGCTGCAGATCTCGCAAGTCAAGCCAATGACGCTGCTAATCAAGCGTCAATAGAAGCTGATCAGGCGAACTCGACGGCGGCAATCGGTTCAAGTGCTGCTGCGGCAGCAATCGACGTCGCAGCAAATCTTGCTAAAACAACTTCTGATACTGCTGATCACGCTTCTTCGGTTGCTAGCTCCGCGTCCGTTGTTGCAAATTCTGCTTCGGTTGTTGCCAACTCAGCAAGTTCAATCGCCAGCGCTGCTTCAAGTACTGCTAAGTCAGCAAACGATATTGCTTCCAGTATTGCAAGCAGATTTCCGAAGGATCAGTCTATTGGATCTCTTTCGGCAGCAGCTTCCAGTGCAGCAAGCCTAACTTCTAGTTATGCTGCTGGAGCCTCTAGTGACGCTTCACTGGCAAGTAGTTACGCAGCAACGGTATCGTCAGCTAATGATGCTGCTAGCGCTGCTGCCTCTGCTGCTAATAGTGCTTATACAACTGGCAGCATCGCTGTTGCATCGTCTTTTGCAGCAGATGCTTCCAGTGCAGCCTCAACTGCCGCCTCGGCTGCTGATAAAGGCAAGTCTGCTGCTACCAAAGCATTGAGCGAAGCTTATCAGGCAAGCTCAGCTGCGAAAGATGCGTCAAGTATTGCGGCAGTTGCCAGCACAGCGGCTTCTAGTCTGGCCGCTTCGATTACTAGTGGCAACACTTCTGCCAGTGATAAGGCTAGTTCGGCAAGTGATCAGGCTCGCTCGGCCTCAGTGACTGCAAGTACTGCCTCAGTGACTGCTAACAATGCAAGTGCCATTGCAAGCACAGCAAGCAGTGTTGCCGATTCGGCTTATCAGGATGCTTCAAGTGCTGCCAGCCGTTATCCGGATAACGGTTCACTGACAAGTCTTTCAGCTGTTGCATCAAGTGCAAACACTCAAACTGCCAGTCTTGCTACATTAGCAAGTTCCGACGCCGATGCGGCAAGCAGTTTTGCAACAGTTGTTAGTTCCGCAAATGCTAAGGCAACCTCTGCTGCAGCTAAGGCTAATAGCGCTATTGACGCAGGGGATCTAACGGCAGCTTCTTCTTTTGCTGATCAAGCAGCTATTGCAGGTTCAATCGCTTCATCTATCGCGGATAAAGCGAGTTCGGCTGCTGGCCAAGCATTAAGTGAAGCAAGAGCAGCAAGCAGTGCTGCAAAAATTGCTGTGTCTGCCGGCTCAAATGCGCGTGATATTGCTGTTAAAGTTGCTTCAAGCACGACATCATATACTGCTGATTCAGCTAGTGCTGTTGCTAACAATGCAAGCGATATTGCAAGCACAGCAAGTAGTGTTGCAAGCTCTGCTTATCAGAATGCTTCTAGCACTGCCAACAATTATCCAGATAACTCATCACTAGCTAGTCTTGTTAAAACTGCCTCAAGTGCGAACACAGTTGCGACAAGTTTTGCTACTGATGCTAGTTCAGACGCTTCTGCAGCAAACAGTTTTGCCGACCAAGTTAAGTCAGCAAATGCTGCTGCTATAACGGCTGCTTCACAGGCAACCGCTGCAAGTAGCAGAGGGGATAACGGTACGGCGCAAAGCTACGGTAATAAGGCCGCTTCCGCCGCTGCTGCTGCCTCTGACTATGCAGACAAGACTAGTTCTGCTGCCGCAAAAGCGTTGAGTGAGGCGTATAAGGCTAGTTCCGCCGCAAAAGTTGCTGTTGACGCAAACGATCATGCCAAGGCAGTTGCAGCCGTCGCCTCAAGTGCTGGCGATCAGGCTTCAGTAAAAGCGAGTCAAGCAAGCGATAGTGCCCAAGCTGCTGCCGTTATTGCACGTTCAGCTTCAACTACTGCTAACAATGCAAGTGCCATTGCGAGTGCCGCTTCAAGCACAGCTAAGTCTGCAAATGCTATTGCATCGAGTGCTGCTAGCCGATTCCCTAACAACGACTCATTAACGAGTCTCGCGCAGGTAGCTGCAGATGCAACCGCACAGACTTCAAGTTATGCGGCACAAGCCTTGTCAGATGTTTCCTCTGCCACTAGTTTGGCAACTGTTACAAGCAGTGCAAACACAGCCGCAAGTCGAGCTGCGTCGCAGGCGAATAGTGCCATCGCTGCTGGCAACATTTCACAGGCATCTTCCTTTGCCGTCCAAGCATCTAGTTTTGCTAAGACAGCTAGTTCTGCCGCCGATGCTGCAAGTAGTTTTGTTGATACTGCCTTAAGCGAAGCAGTTCAGGCCAAAGCACAAGCTGCGATTGCATCAAGTGCTGCTGCCGATGCAAACCGAATTGCAACTGCTGTTGCTAGCCAAGGCGATAAATACATTGGTGATGCGATTAAGGCTGCTAGCCAAGCAGGTTCGAGTGCAGATATTGCACACTCAGCTTCAAGTAAGTATCCGACCGATGCATCTATTACAAGTGCGACAAGTGTTGCCAAAAAGGCAGCTGACGATGCTTCAAGTGCAGCCGATACTGCCAAACAAGCAGCACAAGGGGGCGACATTCCAACTGCATCAAGTGCGGCTGCTGTGGCCAAGAGTGCCGCTGATCGCGCCAGCGTTGCAGCAGATTTGGCTTCCAGTTTAGCTATTGGTCATGACGGGGATGCCAAGAGCTATGCAAACGATGCCGCCAAGTCAGCTAGGCAAGCAAGTTCTAGTGCTGACATTGCTGGATCTGCAGCAACAAAGTACCCTGATGATCCAACTATTTCTCGAGTAACCGATATTGCTAAGAAAGCTGCTAGCGATGCATCAAGCGCCGCAAGTATTGCTAAAGATGCTGCTAAGCTTGGTGATGATACAACGGCATCCAGTGCAGCCGCAGACGCTAAGTCTGCCGCAGATTTAGCAGATTCAGCTGCTAGAATTGCAAGCAGTACTGCGGATAGTATCACTGCTGCTAAAAAAGCAGCTGCCACTAGCTACGCGAGTGATGCTACTAAAGCTGCTAGCTCGGCAAGTTCGAGTGCTGATGTTGCTGACTCTGCTGCAACGAAGTACCCGAATGATCCGACAATCTCTAGTGCAACTGATGCAGCGAAGTCAGCCGCAAGTATCGCGTCCAGTGCTGCAACAGATGCTAAGAGCGCAGCCCAAGCGGGCGATGACTCAACGGCATCCAGTGCCGCCTCAGTTGCAAAGAGTGCTTCTACTGTTGCAAGCTCCGCTGCTTCCAAAGCATCTGATGCTGCAAAGGCAAAGAGCACGGCTGCCACTAGCTACGCGAGTGATGCTACTAAAGCTGCTAGCTCGGCAAGTTCGAGTGCTGATGTTGCTGACTCTGCTGCAACGAAGTACCCGAATGATCCGACAATCTCTAGTGCAACTGATGCAGCGAAGTCAGCCGCAAGTATCGCGTCCAGTGCTGCAACAGATGCTAAGAGCGCAGCCCAAGCGGGCGATGACTCAACGGCATCCAGTGCCGCCTCAGTTGCAAAGAGTGCTTCTGCTGTTGCAAGCTCCGCTGCTTCCAAGGCATCTGATGCTGCGAAAGCAAAGGATGAGGCTAAGTCTAAGAGTGATACTGCATCTAGTTATGCCGATGCCGCAGGCAAGTCTGCTAGTCAGGCAAGTTCTAGTGCTGACGTTGCTGGTTCTGCTGGGAAGAAGTATCCAGACGATCCAGCAATCAAGAGTTCAGCTGATCTAGCGAAGTCAGCTGCTGACGATGCTGCGAAGTCAGCCGCTGTTGCTAAGGAAGCCGCTAAGTCTGGTGATGATTCTAAGGCCTCCAGTGCTGCTGCAGGTGCTAAGAGTTCAGCTGATCTAGCAAGCTCCGCTGCTGATACTGCTAAGAGTCTTGCATCCTCACACGCAGCTGGTTCCGAAACTGTTAACCATCCGGCTCAGAGTGATTATACAAGTGCAGCAAATAGTGCTGTTAACGCCGCCAATTTGGCTGCTTCCATCGCAGCCAAAGCTGCTAGCGAAACAGCTAACATTGCACAAGCAAATCCAAACAACACCTCACTTGCTTATCTGAAGTCAGATGCTGCCAGTGCAGCACTTGTTGCAGCTAATGCTGCTAAAGACGCTGCTTCATACGCGGCCTATGCAAAAGCCGCACAAGAATTGGCCCACGATTATGTGGATCCAAATAAGGCGGCACAAGCATTATCATTTGCTGCTCAGTATGCAGCCTCTGCAACAGCTGCAGCTGATACAGCAAAAAGCGCAGCAACCCGTGCACAAGCTGATCGTGATCTTGCCGCACAGATTACCAGTGGTAAGTCGAACCCAACGGGAGACCATGGAACGACTGATCATGGCAATCAAGGCACTGGTCAAGGTGGACAGCAGGGCACAGGCGGTAAAGGAACCACAGATAACAATGGTTCACAAACCGGTAACAACACGGGCAACAATAACCAGAATGGCGACAATGCAGGCACAGTTCACACCGTTGCAAATGAAACTGGTGCCGGTGCCAAGACAAATACAGCCGACATCACGGGTTCAGGCACAGCAAACGGCAACGATCACACGTTACCGCAAACTGGTGAAACCGATGCGGCTGGTGCTCTAGCACTAGCCGGTGTTGCATTGATGGGTGCTTTGGCACTAATGGGTGCAAAACGGCGCCATGAAAACTAAATTGTAACAATATTGAAAGTGAGGGTGATCCATATGGTAGGGAAACAAAACTTACCCCGTGCGGCACCTTAGGGTGTTGCCAGTCATTATTTCTTCGCCAATCACCGTTAATAAACCATGGAATTTCGAACCAAAAAGTAATTTTAAAAAGAACTCAGTAGAATGCCACAACACTCAAAAACAATGACTTGTTTAAAGCAAGCAATGTTTTTAACGGTGTTACAACGAATGATTAAGTTGTGATAAAGGAAAAAGGGGTGGATTAATTTGAAAAAAAGCCAAAACATCGCGTTTGCTGATACTGAAAAAATTAAGGTTAAGCGCGCTAACTTTCGATCCTGGAAAAAGGGGAAAAAATGGCTCTTTGCCTCATCACTGATTGTGACAGTGATTGGTGCGGGAGCGCTGGATTCTGGTAAAACAGTTAAAGCTGACGAGGTGACACCGGAAACTATTAAGATTGCTGCGTCCATTGATCAAGCGCCGACTAATAAGGAATCGGCCGAAGCACAACAGGCAAAGGATTCTCAGTCGAGCCAGTCGGCAGTCAATACTCAGCCTAGTACTCGACCAGCTTCTCAAGCTTTGATTGCACCACAAATCTCAGCAGTAGCTGCTCAACAATTTGTAGCACCCAATGCCATCGCTCAGTCAACGGCTGCGTTAACGCAGACAAATTCAGCTCAGTCATCCGAAGCTTCTTCAGTTGTAACAGCAAGTGTTGCCCCTGCAGCCAGTCTTGTAGCACCTTCTGTCAATGCAATCCAAGCGACTGTAACGAAGGACAAGCAAACTTTAGAGACGCGCGACGTGCAAGTCCAAACAAAAAGCAGTTTTGACCCAAGCATTGCTCTTATTGGTGGCACAGACAGTAAAGGTAATCCATTGAATCCTGAAGACATAAGTTTGACGGGAACTGTTACCACTGCTTACGCTGGCTCATACTTCCTTTGATACGAGTACATTGACCCTTATACGAAGGAAAAAATAGGAAAAACAGTTAGAGTTAATGTTAGCGATAGAGAAGTTCAACCCCCTGTGGTATCTTCTGCGGGACAAGCATCTACATCTAGTCTTGCTACTTTAAAGAACAACTCAAGTGCAACTGAAGTAGTAACAAAACCGGTTGCTTTAGATTCACTGAATTTGACAAGCGTTTCTGCTTCACTTGCCTCTTTTGCCAAAACAGATCAAGGTCGAATTACTTTGAGTGAAGCTGCAGATAAAATCAATTCTGGCGTTAACTTCTTTAGTGCTGCTGTTTCACTTAGCAACGATCCAAAGGTACTTGCCTTCCAGACACAACTATCTGCTGCAACTGCTGCTTCTGACGTGGCACTTCAAAAGTCGTTAGTGGCTTCATTCAATGCGACAGCGGAAGGCCAAGCAATGAACTCTTTAGCAGCAATTCAATCATCAACTGCCAATGATCCAGCCTTTCAATCAATGCTTGGGTCGTTATCATCAAGTACAGCAGCTGCTTCTGTCGCTGATGCTAGTGCGACATCTTCGTTCATGGCTACAGCTGCTGGAAAAGCATTTATGACGCAAGCATCATTGGTAGCTGATAAAGGATCTCTGGCCAGTGCTGCAGCAGTTTCTGCATTTGCAAAAACTGCTGACGGTCAACAAATGATTGCTGCCATCTCGTCATATGCTGCTATTCCTGAATTTGCTGCCTACAACAAGGCAATGTCTTCGGCAGTCGCTTCCTCAAATGAAAGTCTAGCTCAGTCTTTGACAGCTTCATTCTTTGCTACTTCATTGGGCTCAGCGTTTATTCAAGACATGCAAAAGTATGAGTCTACCAATTCTTACAAGGCGATGCAGACCGCAATTACTGAAGCACAAGATAGTGTTGCTAAACAGTTGCAATCAACTATTAGCGTTACTGCACAATCGCTTGTTAAAGCCGATTCAGGATTTAGCATAACAGGGATTCTTAGCAGTATTACCAGTTTTGCGTGGAACGCAATTAGTTGGTTGGCTTCTAATATCAACCCGGTTAAGTTGGTACCGAATTTGACTGGACTTGGCCAGGTTGGGGAACTGATTGAATCTGTCATTGGTGGCACGCTTGGCAGTGCATTCTACGGCACAATTACAACCGCAATTGGCGGGTTCGCAACATGGATAGTTGCTGGTGTTCCAGCAACTGTCCTGAACTCGATTGTCGGTATCATTCCTATTGTCGGTTGGATTACCAATGGTGGTAACTTGGCTGAACTTGGTTGGACGGGCGGTATTGTTGGTTGGTTAAGCGGTCTTGTGGGTTCCTCAATTGGAGCATACTACGGCGCTACTATGGCGGCTGGCCTGTCCAAAGATGGTAAGGTTGATAATGTTGTCAGTGGTGTGGCATTAGGCGCAACAATTGGCGGTTTGGTTGGCCACACGATTGCTAACTGGGCGATTTCTTATACCTTAGGGATGATCGTTGAAGGGATTGCCGTTGTCATTGCTGTTGCGGCTGGTTTCATTGGTCTTGGTCCTATTGTTAACCCTCTGGAATTCTTCCTACTCGGCTGGTTCACACCTCTTACAGACACGATTGCTAGTTTAATTGGTTCGCCAATAGGGGCTGCGATCGGCGGTGTTATTGGTGGTGTCGCTGGCTGGTTGTTACAACTGGTTGGTATTCAAGTCAACTTACCTGATGCTGGCGGCGTTCTGAAGGGAATCTCTCAATTGCCGGGTATTTCAGATTTGATTGGCACAATTTCACAGATTTCTTCAAAAGCAGGTAAGCTAGTTACGAAAAACGTTGTCATCCAAGCAAAATCCCATTTTGATCCAGCCGACGCCTTTGTTAGCGCAACTGATGGTGATGGAAATGCAGTAGCCCTTGATCAAATGTCAGTTGATGGCGCTGTTACAGTTTCTATTCCGGGCACCTACATTCTGAGGTATTACTTCACCAATGCAGCTAATAAAAACGAGATTGTTACGAATGACGTTTATGTTACCGTTACGAGGTAGACAACCATGAAGGCAAAAATTGAATTAAGGCCATTAGTGTTGAAAAATAAAGAAAGTTTTCAACCTGAAAAGTTGCTTGTTAATGCAAACGATTCTTTGGGCAATCCAGTGCCATTAGAGCTTTTTGGATTGTCTGGTGAAGTTAATCTCACGCGCCCGGGTGTTTATCAGATCACAATTGATTTTACTGATCCTGTTTCTAATCAACATATTGAAGAAAAAACATCTGTCACGGTTCTTTCGTAATTGTTGGTTTTTCAGGAATTAAAGAAGTCAATTCATCAATTGAATTGACTTCTTTTCTACATAACGGAGTCAAATTAGTTGTTGATTCGTTATGGTAACTATTTTAAGGGCTCTTGACTGGATGGAGGGATGTAAATGGGGAAAAGGCAGCGTCAAAATAAAACAAAGTTGAAGGGAAATCTTCCAATTGTTGAATTAACTAAAGTTCAAAGAAGGTGTTTAGATACATCGGGACTTATCTTAGTGTTCGCTAGCTTGATAGCCCTCAATATTGGACATTCTGTAAATGCATCTTCAAATGGCGATGGGGTGATTGCCGGTGATGCAACCACTAATCAATCTTCAGCGAATCAGATGTATCCGAGTGGTCCCTCCTCCATCAACACAACGAACTCTACTGCATCGGCAATTAGCTCTGCCCCAGCTAGGCGTGTTTCCGAAGAAGGGAAAATAGCGCTAGAGAAGCAGCAATCATCAGAGGTCAGTCAGACAGATGTGACGGACAAAGCAAAAAAAGAATTGAACGACTCTGGAGAAAGCGACCAGAAAAAAGAGAATATTGTATCTGTTTCTGAAACGAATCAGGTACAGACACCTAAGATTCAGACAGCCGGGGTCACAATAAGCCGAAACTCGTCATGGTCCCCAGCAGAGAATCTAATAAGCGCCAGAAATACGCTGGGACAAGAGGTTGGTTTAGATGATATTCAAACTGTTGGCACTGTCAATTCGGCAGTAGTTGGAACATATTTTATTCAGTATGGGTTCAAAGATGTTTCAGGCGGAAAAGATGTTACCCAATTCTCCTCAATTACGGTCACAGACAATAATGAACCAGTTCATTATAAACAAGCCGGAGAAAATATTTTACCCAGTGTCCCAGTGGGTGCTTTAGCATCAATTAAGACAAAAGATACTTTTTTACTCACAAAGTCTTCTTGGATGCCAAATAATAACTTTATTAGTGCGACTAATAGCGATGGGGAATCAGTTAACCCTGATAAGATTTCAATAGACGGAACGGTCAATCCAACAGTTGTAGGTAATTATTTTATCCGTTTTAGTTTTACTGATACAAAGTTAAAAACACTCGTTGCGAATATGGCCAAAGTGACAGTTGTTAATACACTTCCACTGGAGAGTGGCGATCTAAGTCAAGGTGGATACAAAGAAAGTCATCTAGCTTCCTTTTTTCCCTCCACCACCAACTACCCCAGCACCAAAACGGTTTACTTGCCAGATGATCCGAATTTTAAACCTGATGAAAATGAAATTTCGAAATATTTTCTTCAATATGTCAATGAACTTCGGACGTTAAATGGCCAAACAACCTTGACGATTTCAGCCAGCGATACGGCGCGGGCACAGCAGCGGGCGCGGGCGATTGTTGATAGTTTCAATCATGAGACTGTCAGCAGTGCCACCGAGAATATCGGAACTAATGCCGGTATCACCGACCAAATGCACTCTAACCAAGAAATTGCTTATTACATGGTGATGGCTTGGTACGATGAGACTGACAATCCGGAACCATTAGGAGATGGCCATTATGGGCATCGCGCCAATTTGCTTTATGGCGGGCCAACAATGGGATTGAGTTTCTATCGATCGTCAGCTGGGACGGCTGAGTTTACAGATTATTATGCCTTTGAAGCACCGATTTATACGGACTTCTTGCTTTATTTGAAAGCGAAGTCGATGGCTAATGCGATGACGAATCCGGTGAGCGTGCCGCTTCCGAATATCACGTTTGTATACGTTAATGCGGCAACACTTGCAATCTTGCGATCGTATTTAAATTGGTCACAGGTGGGACATGCGGATCCAAAAGTAGAAAATAACGCAAAACCCAGCTTATCATTAGCGTAATCACCCCACATTCATGTAAGATTATGTTATGGCATAATCAAGCTTTTTATGGGGGATTATACAATAATATCAATAAATTGTATTTTTATGTCGATAAATTGCACAGAGCTTTATTAATCGCCTGGTGGCCGTTAAAAAACGTCCATGTCGATTGATGAACTTACCAAGGAGTCAAGCATGGGATTTTTTAGTAAGAAGTCACGTTCGGAGACGGCTAATCTGCTCGATTCGCTAGCCAAGCAGTCTAGTTCAAGTGAGCAGCGGCAAAAATTGGGTGGTGGCAAGCAAGCTTTTAGCCCGGCAGATGGTGTTGATCAGTTGGCAAAGGCACTTGCACCTGGTAGTGCCGCGTCAACGCAACAACTTGATTAGTTGAGTAGTGTTGCCTCGCTTGCTAATGAAATTTTAAAACCAACTGAAAGTAAAAGTGATACTTGGTCAATGAATATTACGGGAGGCACAGAGTTAAGCTTCGCAGATGATCAATTGACGGTTTATGTGCAAAATGAATCAGAAGCAGCGGCGCCGAACGATCAGGCAGTTCCTTCAAAAGCGACTGTCAGTCAACCGCAAGATGCTGCTGCCCCCATCCAACCTGATCAGGCTGAACACCATGCAGATGACGCGGGAAAACAAGTGCCTGATCCGATTGTAAAGAGTGTGGATAATACGGATGCTGCTACCGCCAGTCAGGCAGAGGTCGTTACTCACCATCAAGTAAAGGCGGCTGGGGCCAGCGCCACGCAGCAACAATCTGAGGCCCCCGCGGTTGTTTTACAAGAAGCCGCACCGCAGTTGGATAACCAATCGACGATCAAATCAACTGGTGATCAATATCATGAAGCGTTGAAACAAAATAGCATTCTCATTACGCAAATTGCAGTTTTACAGAAGATAAACGAACAGCTGACCACGCAAATAGAGCAGTGGCACACTTATCGTTCGAAGACGACCGTTTACATCAAAGATTTGATGGCTAAGCATCAAGCAACACTTGCTGACTTTGAAAGCAATCGGCAAGCCGCTGAAGAGGCCAAAACGCTTCGTTCACAAAATGAGGCTTTGCTGGAAAAGGAGCAGACACTGCAGGATCAAGTTGCCAATTTGACACAACAACTAACAACTACAAAAGCTGATCTGACAAAGCAATTGGAAGCGGCCAAGACTGATTTAGCAAACCAGTTAGAAACAGCCCAGTCTGATCGAGACAAGGCGCTTAATGCCAAGTCTGATCTCCAAAACGAGTTGAGTAAGCAAATTGTGGCAGAACAGATTGCCGAAACCGATCTTAAGCACGCCCAGGAAGATTTGGCGGCAGCGAAGCAGGCGCAGCAGCAGTTAGAAGCTGAATTAACCAAGCTACGTGCTGAACGCGGCAATCAGGCGGCCACCTCGGTCAGTTCCCAACCAGCTGTAGCTGTCCCAACTGCCAAGGCGTTGGCAGACAGTGGCGTTGCCTTAAATAGGCTGGACGTGTTGCCATCGAGTGATGTGCCTGTTTTTGAAAGCGATTTTCCAGAAGCATAAACAATTGACGGTTTGAGGTAAACGCAATGAGAAATGGGGGATTTTAATTGAACTATTTTGTAAATGAAAACATTTTTTCAATGAACTCAGGAACTGAGTTTTCTGCTGCTAAGCGATTGACGTTGTTCAAGCGTAACGGTGTGCCGGCAAAAGTTTTGACTCGGAATTATAATCCATTATTGATTGACGACTTGAAACGGGTTGGCTTGGAACAGGCTGATGTCTTGAATATGTACAATTATTTTCAAGAGGCTGTGGCGGTGGTGCCGCAAGACATCGATATTCGCTATACGGAAGTCATTGATAAATTCGATTACCATATTGTGGGTATTGACGCGAATGAATCGCAAATTCTTCATCATGGGAAGGTTGTTGGAAAAGCCTTAGTTGCACCAGCTACTGTCGGTTTGGTTGGCTCGCTGGAGTATTACAATGACATGAATGCTACGGTCGCTAAGGATGTCTGGGATCGGCGCGGTTTTAAGTCGTCAACGCAATATTTTCATCCTGATGGCCAGATCGGACCGCAAGTTTTTTATAACCCTGCAGGCGAACCGAAGCTCGAAATTGTCAGAATGAATGTCAATGGGACATTGATGAATACCATGTATCAACTGTTAAATTACAAAGGCCGTGCTTGGCGGTTTAACTCAGAAAGTGAATTGTTCATTTTCTTCATGAATGAAATCGCAGCAGCCGAACCAAGTGTCTTGATTAACGATCGGCCTTCGCTTATCAATGAAGTGGCCGCTGTCACTGAGGCAACCGCCAAATGGCAATATCTGCATAGTGTTCACACGCACAACCCAGAACGAGTTGGCGGGTCCAAGCATTATGTTGACTACCTGAAGCCGCTGTTTGCCACACACATCAATGACTTTGACGGCGTGATGGTAGCGACTGAAGAACAAAAGGCCGAAATAGACAAGTTCTTCCACTTTAAGGAAGTCGTCGTTGTACCTGACACTTTTGCCGATGCACACGATTTAGTGCCGATCAAAAAACGGGATCGCAACAAAATTGTTTATCTTGGTCGCATTTCACCAGAAAAAGAACCGCAAGAGGCTATCAAAATTTTTGCCAAAGCAAAGAAGCAGTTGCCAGATTTGCATCTTGATTTTTATGGGTATGTCTCAGATCAGGACGTCGAGAATGGCATGATTGCGTATAGCAAGGAACTGGGTGTTGATACAGCTATCCAGTATCACGGTTATCAGACGGACGAGGAATTGGCCAAAGAACTTGGCACGGCAGCGGCGTTACTCAGCGTTTCGTCTTCAGAAGCTTTTGGGATGAATATTTTGCAGGCCATGAGCTACGGCGTCCCAGTGATTGCCTACAATGTCAAATATGGCTTGAATCTGTTGGTTGAAAAGGATGTCAGTGGCTACTTGGCACCTTTGAGCGAAAGCAAAGCAGCCGCTGATCATCTTGTAAGGCTGCTGACAGATGCAACACCAAATGCAAAGTGGGCGGATATGGTTAACACAACTTATCAAAAGTCACAGACATTTGATGCTAAAGCAGCTTGGCAGCAGTGGCAAGATCAACTGGCAACCGTCCCGAATCTTTTTCTTAGATAGGAGTCCTGACCAATGATATTCTTTATTAATTCGAGTTTTAACCAAAGCAATTCAGGGATTGAACATGCCCAGTTAAAACGGGCTGGACTGTTCAGGGACCATGGCGAACCGTTCAAAATGATTTTCCGTGAATGGAATCCGCGCTTGCATGAATACCTGAATCATAATGACGTTGCCGACAGCGAAATTCTCGGTATGTTTGATTATTTCCAAGACGCAGAAGATGTGCCAACGAAAATCTTGCACGCTGAGGACATTGACTTCGGTTTAGATAATCTGAGCTACCAAAAAGAGCCGAATCAGTTCCGGTATTTGGTGCTTCGTGGGAACCAATTTGTCGCGCGGGTGAACTATTTTAGCGATGATCCAACTGAGCGTGTCAGCTCCATTGAACAGTTTGACGCGTTCGGAAATCTTTTCCGGGTTGATTTCTACGATTTTCGCGGTTTCATGTCTTTGTCCCAGTGGTATACGCCAGACAACAAAATTGGGACTGAAGTGTGGCATAAGGTGGATGGTCGGCCAGTCCTTGAAACCTTTAACAAATACGATGCTAATCACGTTTTCACAAAAACGGGCTGGCGGCTGACGGAAGATAATGGTGCTGTTTACGTCTTTTCTGATATTGACGAACTGACCTTGCATTTTTATAACCGGTTGAATGAACAATATTGGGATGACAAGCGGCCAAACATTTTCATCATCGATCGATCGCATCTCGGCGATTGGCAACTGGTTAACCTTGCGCGCCCAGCCTATACCGTTATGCATCTGCATAATTCTCATGCTGGGGATGCGCAAGACCCAATGCATTCGGTTATGAATAACTTCTATGAGTACAGTTTGATCCATGCAAATGATTATGATGCGGTGGTTTCAGCTACCGAAAAACAGACTCACGATGTCCGCGAACGCTTCCATCCAGAAAGTAAGTTATTCACGATCCCCGTTGGCGTTATTCCTGATGAACAATTTGCCCGACCGCGCGTTGCAATGGCAGATCGTCAGCCAGCCAAGGTGTTGGTCACAGCACGTGTTGCGCCGGAAAAACGAATTGATCATATCATTGAAGCGATTGGGATTGCTAAAAAAGATGTCCCTAACATTTCACTTGATGTCTATGGTTACGTTGACCATCGTGACAATGATGAAGCAATGACGAAAATCAATGCAGCGATCAAGAAGTATCATCTGGAAGACGACGTTAAGCTACACGATTATGTGAAAGATGTTGGTGCCGTTCAGCGTGAAGCACAAGTCTATGCGTTGGCATCGGTCATGGAAGGCTTTAATTTGTCATTGATGGAAGCGATCAGTAATGGCATGGTTGGCGTTACCTACGATGTTAATTATGGGCCAAATGAACTGATCGTTGACGGCGAAAATGGTTTCGTTGTGCCATTCGAAGGTATCAAAGCCATGGCAGCAAAATTCGTTGAGTTATTTACCCATCCCGATGAATTACAGCAAATGTCAACACGTTCGTATGAATTGTCAGATCGTTATTCAGAAGAAAATGTTTGGCAGGCATGGCAAGCACTTTTGGATGATGCGAAGAAGAAAAAGTTGCCCCACATTGATGAGATTACTGAGGGGATTGGCGATCAGCGGGTGAAAACGAAGGGGTAATTCGTTTTTTGCGCAAGTTGGTTTCAATCACCGTCAAATGAAGATGGTGGTGAGTTGTTTTTCGTCGCAAAAATGGCTTCTACAGGCAGTTTGCCTCTAGAAGCCATTTTTGATGATGATCGCGATCATGAGTGGGTAATCTTCGGCAGTTTAACGATCAGTTGGAAACTTAATCCCGACCATTGACCGTAAGTGGAACAGTGTCGTGTGCACGTCTCGCGCAAGTTGCAACCAACTGGCATATTGTTTTTGTTGTTCAGGATCGTTGAGATTTTCGAGGACATTACCGATTGCCAGTGCTTCCCCAGTTAGGCGATTGGCGTAAGTGATGGTATTGAGGAGATTATTTTGCTTGTCGACATCGTAATGATTGATGAGTTTTAATTCAGTGATGTTGTCGATCACGATTTTTTCATGAAGGCCGTAAATTTCTGACGGCATGAATGAATCGGTGGTGATGCCGATGTTGAGGGTAACATCAAACTTGGGATATTCCAGAAAAATGGCGCCTAAACCATCAACCCCAGTCTGAATGGCGGTGGCAAAATAACTCCCTTTCTTTGGTCGGCCAAATAGTCGCAAGGCGGCATATAACGGGTAAAGGCCAACAATTTGCAGCGCGCCCCCAGCTGATGCAAGCGTGAAGCCATCCGGTTGTTGACCGGCAAGGACTTGATCATAACCGGGAAGATCACGCATGGCAACGAAGGTAGCACCTTGAATGGCTGGCATGGTCGCCAGTGTGGCCGCAACATTTTCAAAATTCGGCATATGCAGCGGATAGACTGCTTCAAAGAACCGAACGTCAGGGTGATCGGCAAGTAGCTGTTCAATAGCCGCAAACTCAGTAGGATTCGTGACGGCAGGCGGCTGCACAATCACATGTTTATCTGCCTGAATGGCTCGCTTAATTTGCTCAAAATGCCTGATTGGCGACGAGGCGATGAAAACTGCCTCAAGACCGTCGCTTTGCAAAAAAGTATTCAGGTCAGAAAAAGCGGTGGAAGCGGACTGCTGGTCCGCAAATGCTTGTGCGTCCTTGGCATCGTCAGCATAAACCGCTGTGAGTTCCCACTTTCGGGAAATGGTGGCTGCTTCGATGAATTCGTTTGTGATTTTATTGGTTCCAATTGTCCCATATCGTATCACTTAAATTCCCTCCAAAGAATTAATATTTGTAGGCTAATTATAACGTGATGGTTGGCAATGAAAAAGAAATCAGTATCGAAACGACCTAGCTTTTTGGTAGGATTTCGTTGGCAAAAAGATTTAGCTGATACCGTTACAAGTAGCTTTATATGATCTGAAGACATTAGAAGTTTCCGACATCATCAATGATGATTAATGGCATGAAATTAAGAAGGACATACCGTTAAAACATTTTCACAGCGAAATTTAAATGAGTGTCATA
>OKBA01000146.1_pt1 | contig 19110 bp, 23 predicted proteins | sample 1614821 | NCBI WGS metagenome assembly OKBA01 (sample SAMN04436972, study PRJEB24849) | human gut metagenome | biome: human gut; feature: NICU; material: stool | host: Homo sapiens | place: USA: Saint Louis, MO | collected 2010-04-02
CACCGACTCCGACCAGACTGCCAAGAGTCGCATTGGTTGGTCGGTGTGGGGAGGGGTACAGGGAGACCCCTATCGCTGGGGAGTTGCGGTCCTCGACGATCATCCCGGCCAGGGTCGGGACTGGCCGGTCGACGATCCCCTCATGCCACTGGACGCCCTCAATTCAGCGGATTCCCCGCAATCCATCGAGCAGGCCATGACGACAGGGATCGGATTGTCCGGGCTGGCACGTCTGGACTCGCGCCGGGCCGGGGAAGTCATCTCCGCGAGCTGGGTGGGGGACGCGGTTTCCGTCGGCCTACACGGTTGGGTCGGGGGAGTCGTCCATGTCCTGCTGGTGGACCGACGCTCCCGCACCATCACCTCCAGCGTGGCAACGGTGGACGAACCTGGTCAAGTGACCTTGACCCTGTCCCCGGAGCGTCGCCCTGGGGGCCGGGTTCGCGTTCTGGTTGCGTGGCTCACCGGTGACGGGGTGGCATGCTCCACCGTGCCGGTAGACCCTCCTCGATAGACTGGAAACGTCCGTCTACCAGCAGTACCAGCAGGGGAGCAAGGATGAGCGAAGAAGGACTTGAAGCTGCACGCCAGAAGATGACCGAGGCAGGTGCCGATCCCGTCGCCATCAATGTCTTCACCTCCTACTACCACCAGCTCGAGACCGGTGTCACCGGACTCATCCGCGAGGACACCATCTCCCCGCTGATCGATCCGCCGATGCTCGACGACGTCGAGCTCAGCGAGGAACAGGCTGCTGATGCCCTCGACAAGACCGTCATCATCAAACTCAACGGCGGGCTCGGAACCTCAATGGGGCTCGATCGCGCCAAGTCGCTGCTGGAGGTGCGTGACGGCAAGTCATTCCTCGACATCATCGCCACCCAGGTGCTGTCGGCCCGCAAGGAGTTCGGCGCCCGTCTGCCGCTGATGTTCATGAACTCCTTCAACACCCGTGCGGACACCCTCAAGGCCCTCGAGAAGTACCCGGACCTGGCCGTCGAGGGATTGGACCTGGACTTCCTGCAGAATCAGGAGCCCAAGCTCGACGCCGAGACTCTCGCCCCGGTCGAGTGGGAGAAGGACCCCTCCTTGGAGTGGTGCCCGCCGGGCCATGGTGACCTCTACACCGCCCTGCTCGGATCCGGTGTGCTCGACAAGCTCCTGGCGGCCGGGTTCAAGTACGCCTCGGTGTCCAACGGCGACAACCTGGGAGCGGTCCCCGACGGTCGTCTGGCTGGCTGGTTCGCTGCCTCGGGTGCCCCGTACGCCGCTGAGCTGTGTCGTCGCACCATCAATGACAAGAAGGGTGGACACCTGGCCGTCCGCAAGTCCGACGGTCAGCTCATCCTGCGCGACACCGCTCAGACCGCCGATGAGGAGATGGAGTACTTCACCGACGAGAACCGTCATCCCTACTTCCACACCAACAACCTGTGGTTCGACCTCGAGGCCCTCAAGAAGGTCCTCGACGAGCGTCACGGCGTGATGGGGCTGCAGATCATCCGTAACGAGAAGACCGTCGACCCGAAGGATTCCTCCTCGACCCCGGTCATCCAGATCGAGTCGGCCATGGGCGGTGCCATCGAGATTTTCGAGGGCGCCACTTGCATCTGCGTGGATCGTTCCCGGTTCCTGCCGGTCAAGACGACCAATGAGCTGTTGCTGCTGCGTTCCGACGTCTACGATCTCGACGACTCCGCTCACTTGGTCAAGATGACTGACGACACCTGCGCCATTGACCTTGACAAGGAGTTCTACAAGAAGGTCGGTGACTTCACCGACCGCATCCCGGAGCCACCGTCGCTGCGCAGGGCCACCTCTCTCACGGTCAAGGGAGACTGGACTTTCGGACCGGGGGTTGTCGTCGAGGGAGATGTCTCTCTCAGCACCGAGAAGCCTCAGACGATCCCTGACGGCACCGTACTTACCGGCGAGATTCCCGGTGAGAAGTGACACCTGATCAGCAGTGTTGGGAGGCAGTGGCCGCAGTCCTCACCGGACAGCGGTTCACCGCCCCTGACGAGCCCGGTTGGGAGGCAGCCGACCTGGTGGAGTGGCTGATCGGGTTGGGTTGGCCTGCTGGACGACTCGCGCAGCGGCGTGCTGAATGCCAACAGGCCGGTCGCTCGTGGCCCGATCCGCTTCCCGGCGACCTGTCCACCGGACTTGAGTTCGCCCGCTATGGAGCGGTGCTCGCCCAGGCGCGTCGGATCGCCGGGCTGGACGGGTTGAGCGCGACAGTGCATCGTGGCGCGGTGGTCATCGGGCCGGACGAGGCTCGTCTGTTGGCCGAACGACCACCACACAGCGTGTTGCACTGAGGCAGCTCACTGAACCGGACGGGAACGCAGCTCGTCGCGGATCTCGATGAGCAGATCGGCGGTGGTGGGGGCGGCCACCGGCTCCTCCTCGGTGTGCTTGAGCTTCTTCGTGGCGATCTCCACGGGCTTGATGAGCCCGAAGTAGATGACGAGGGACATCACGAAGAAGGAGATGACGTCGGTGATGAAGGCGCCGACGTGGACCCCACCGGGTACCCAACCTGAGAAGTTGGGGGTGCCGCCGATCCTGCCGAGCAGATCCATGATCACTGTGGTGAACGACTTGACGACGGTGGAGAACGCGCCGCCAAGGATGAATGCCACGGCGAGCTCGATGAGGTTGCCGCGCATCAGGAAGTCCTTGAATCCCTTCACGGGGCTCCTTTCGGGTTGTGGTGTGTGCCCAATGGCCTCGGGCCCGTCGAGAACTATAATGGGACATCAGGTGTGCGGCTAACACCGTTCACGCTGTTTCGCCGGATGCGAACTCATTCCACAACCAGTCCCAGGGGCTGTCCTTGGCCTGCCACGGCGATCGCCGCGGCATCGGCCGATCGGGTGGACACCACCACCAATTCCGTGGACGGGGAGCCTTGCACGAGTCCACCCCCGCTGGTGGGCAGGCTACGGATGATCGCGCCACGGGTCAGGACGTGCGGTGTTCCATCCTCGCCGGGGGAGACGACGGACACCCGCTGGCCCACCTGCAGCATCCCGACCATCGACGAGTCGACAAGATGGATCCCTACCAGGGCTTTCCCGGATCCGACGCTGGAGCCGGACAACACGGCGGACGTCGTCAGAATCGTCCCCTCAGTGATGCGAGCCGATGCCTGGCGGCCCTCCACCTGAGCGAGGGTGGCTGTTTCATGGGGGAGGACGGCAGGATCCACGCGGACGGTACGTAGGTCAGAGCGTTGAATGGTGCGTCCGCCCTCGATGGGACGGGCGGCAACGATGACCTCTCGTCCGGAGGATGTCGTGGCGATTCCGGGGGAGGCCACGAGCAGCACCGCCAGTGCGGCGAGAAGGGCTGCCAGGCCGCGTCGATGGCGTGCGACGAGGACATGCAGACGACGTCGCGCGGTGGTCTTGTGCTTAAGGGTCGATTGTGGTCGGCGAGGGTCCTGGGAGTTCTTCGATGTCAGTCTCACACCCACAGTTATCGTCGGAGGAGACGAAATCGTTCAGTTGTCCACAGGGCAATTTCTGTCCACAGGCAGTTCACGTCCTGTCCGGACCCTCCACTCAGGACGCGCTGTCAGCAGTCTTCGTCGTCGAGGGGGATGACGAAGACTGCTCGGACTTCGTCGAGGAGGAATCGGAGGGGGTCGAGCTCTCTGCGGTAGCCGCCTTGGAGGCTCCCTTGGTGTGATTGTCGGTGGAGTAGAAGCCCGACCCCTTGAAGACCACGCCCACTGCGTTGAAGACCTTGCGCAGCTCACCCTCACAGGTGGGGCATTCGGTCAGCGAGGGATCGCTGAACTTCTGCACGACCTCGAGGTCATGGCCGCAGTCGTTGCATCGATATTGGTAGGTGGGCATGGTCTCCTCGTTCCGGCCCGATCGGTGTCAGGCGCCTGTCGAATGATAGGCGTACTGCCGGGTACCAAGAAATTCCGCGTCATTCACTGACCCAGCAGGTGTAGGCCAGTGGGAGTGAGAGCAGCGGTGACCGGCTCGTCCCATGGATCATGGGGAACCTCGTCGACGATCTCGTCGTCATCGACGACCGCCCACACCGGAACCCCAGGAGCTCGCTGGGTGAGGACGCGGTCGTACCAGCCGCCTCCCACGCCAACCCGGTACCCCGCCCGGTCGATCAGCAAGGCTGAGCACAGCACGACCTCGGCCACGGTGATGGCCGAGGCTGGCAGCACAGGAGCGATCGGCTCGGGGATCTGCCACAGACCGGTACGTACGTTCTTGCCGTCGTACCACGCCCACGCCGGTTCGTGCAGGGAGTGACCGTGGCCGTCCGTCAGGACCGGAGCAAGAACCTGTTTTCCCATCATGACGAGGGTGTCTGCCAGTCCTACAGTGTCCGGTTCGTCCCCGCGAGACAGGTAGAGGGCGACCTTGTGGGCCCACAGCAGCCGACTCATGGCGTGCTCGGTGCGTCGGTCGTCCCTGCTCATTCGGGTCCGATGGTCCACGGCTGCCCGGCGGTCATGGCAGCCACGTCGGAGCTCCTCCTTGCCGAGCCGAGGACCAGAGAGGTCCTCATCGGCGAGGCCGTGGTGCGTCATCACCCCCCTCATGGTACGCCCTGGCCGAGTCGCTGTCGGCCAGACAGCGCAATGACCTCTAGGGTGATGCCATGGCGTTGTTCCACAGGAAGAAGCAGGTCGATGCCCCGGAGCCCGAGGTGGAGCCCCTCGGTCTGCCGGGAGCGCCCGAGACGGACATGTCCGGGCGTCGGTCAGTCGTCGATCATTGCGACTACCTGTGCAGCCTCGTGCAGGCCGTTCCGCCAGTCGCCATGGACTTGCCGCGGGCCGTGGGGCTGGCGGTGTGTGAGGACATCCATGCACCTCATGACGTCCCGGTGGTGACGACCGCCGTCATCGACGGGTATGCCCTCGATTCTGCGTCCACCAGGATGGCAGGTCGTTCTGGTGCCGTGGAGATCCAGGTCGATCGTCGGCCTCCCACTCCGGTGATCCCGGGCACTGCTGTGCGCGTCATGGCTGGGTCACTGTTGCCGGAGGGCACCGATTGCGTCCTCCCACTGGACCTGCTCGACGCCGACGGTGACATCGTGCTGTTCTCTCCGGTCAAGAGGTGGGCTGGGGCTCGCCTCGCGGGTTCGGACTACGGATCAGGTGAGGTTCTGGTCCGCAATGGGACGATCCTGCATCCCGGGATCATCTCGATGCTGGCCTCGGCCGGTATCGACGAGGTGTTCGTACGGCCGCGGCCCAAAGTCGTCATCGTCGCGGTGCGAGCTGATGAGGACCAGCGCGAGGAGATCGAGAGGCGGGCTCGGGCCAATGGCGTCGAAGAGGTTGCCTCCCTCGATGCCACCGCTGCAGCCATCGAGTCCGCCACCCGAGCCCTTGACGTCGACGTCACCGTCATCTCCAGCGACACCTCGAGCGACAGCGAGTTGGCACGGCTGCTCGCCAATGCCGGGCGTGGTGCGGATCTCGTCCTCACCACCAGCGATCATATGGTTGTCGGTCAGCAGGACCCCGTCTCCTCGGTACTGCCACGAATGGGAGGTACTGACTTCGCCAGGGTGGCGATGGAGCCGGGGGCCAATCAGGGATTCGCCCTCATCGACCCGAGCCTGGTCCCCCTGGTCGTCCTGCCGGCAGGCCCTGGACCAGCTCTCATCTCGTTCATGGTGTTCGTGCAGCCTCTGCTGCGCAAGCTGTCGGGCCTGCCGCCGGCCGATGTGCTCAGGGCCGAGACGGATCGTCCGATTGCCCGTCACCCGGACTCCACCACCTTCGTCCCGGTGCGTCTGGCCCGAGTCGGAGGCCGTCCGGTCCTCTTGCGAGCGGGAATGGGTGATGTCACTCACGCCATCGACCTGTCGATGGCCGACGCGATCGCCGTCGTCGGGGCGGGCGATGAGCCGGTTCCGACCGGTATGCCGCTGGTGTGCTGGCGGTTGAGGTGACGCCATGGCCTCAGCTCGTCTGCCGTGGGGGGTGACGCTGCCACGTCACCACCATTGGCCGGTGACCCTGCAGGCCGGTGGGGTGGTTTTGCGTCCGCTTCGGCGAGCCGATGAGGTGAGATGGACGACCACGCGCGAACTCGACTGGGAATGGCTCGCTCCTTGGGAGGCGACGAAACCACCGGGGTCCCACGAGCGCGTAGGTGGATATCTCGCGATGGTCTCCAGGAATCGCAAGCGTGCCAAGGAAGGCAGCAGTCTGCCGTGGGCCATCGGTTGGGACGACGGATGGCCCGATCATCGGGCCACCAACCGTGCCACGACTCCGCTCATCGGTCAGCTGACGGTGTCGTCGATCTCCTTGGGATCGGCGATGTCATGCTCGATGGGCTATTGGGTGGCGTCCGCCCATGCGGGCAAAGGGGTCGCGCCGACAGCAGTGGCCCTGGCATGCGACTACGTCTTCCAAGTGATGGGGTTGCACCGAGTCGAGATCTGCGTGCGTCCTGAGAACGTCAAGAGCTTGCGTGTGGTGGAGAAACTCGGCATGACAGAGGAGGGTATGAGGCCCGCTTACCTCCACATTGACGGTGAATGGCGCGATCACCGAGTGTTTCGTCTGCTGGCCGACGACTACCCCGATGGCGTCCTGTGCCACTACCTCGCCAACCACCTTCTGCCGGGGTCGCCGGTGAGCGAGGACGAGGACTGAACCACATGGTTGTGATTCGTTTTCCGACACTCCGCGTGTGGTCCACGCGACACGCCGAAGAGAGACCGTAGCGTGTCAATCGTGCAAGCCGTCCAAGCTGTTCTCATCGCCATCGTCCTCGTGGGATGGATCGCTTATCTCGTCCCCACGGTCGTCAATCGTCGACGTTCCCAAGAGGTGTCTGATGACAGGCACGAAGACTTCCCGGACACCATGAACGTGGTGTCCCGAGGCTTTTGCACAGTTACCCCTGACAAGACCGAGGACGGCCCCGAGGTGGAGCTGTCCACCCCGTACACCAGGTCGTACGCCCGTCGTGACTTGAGGCGGTCCTGGGCGGTGGCTGCCAAGCGTCGGATGGCGACGATGTTGGTGCTGTTGAGCTTGACGGTGCTCTTCATGGTGCTTGCCATCGCCGACGTCACTCCGTGGTGGCTGGTGGCGATCTTCGCCCTTCTGCTGGTCGGGTTCTTCGCCCTGGCGCGGTGGTCCGTGGTGGAGATGACGAAGCGTTTTGATCGTCGTTATGCCCTCATCGACAGGGGATGGGACGAGGAGACCATTGTCTTGGAGGTGAAGACGGAGCCCTTTCGCACCGACGACGAGCCCACTTCCTGGACCATCGACCTCGACCGTCCGGTGACGGCCCCGGAGGGCTCGCTGTGGGACGACGTCGTCGTCACTGCTCCCACCTATGTCTCGACGCCGTTGAGCGCCCGGACCGTTCGCACCATCGACCTCTCCGCTCCCGGCCCGGTTCCTGGCCAGGTTGACACCCCCGTCGTCGCAGAGAAGCCGGTCGAGGCCTCCGACGACGAGCAGTCTGTCTCGGAGGTCCATGAGGGGCCATCGGGGATTGTCCGAATTGCGTCGGCCTGAGCACGGTTCCGACAGTCGCCAGATGAGGTGGCACAATGGCACCCGTGTTGTCCGGTCTGACGCTGTGCGCGGTGCTTGCCGCGGTCGTTCTCCTCGTCTCGGGCGTCAGCAAGGTTCAGTCTCGTGACACTGTCGGCGACGCCCTCGACGCACTTGGCCTTCCCGGTTCGCAACTGCCGTCGGGAGTGCTGTCCATGCTGCCGTGGGCAGAGATCGTGCTTGGTGCCCTGCTGCTCATCGTCGGTGGGGTGTTCGGCATCATCGTCGCCTCCTGTGCCGTCGCGCTGTTCTGCCTCTATCTCGTCATCATCATTCGGGCAGTCGTGACGATCCCGGATCCGGTGGACTGCCATTGTTTCGGTGATCTTGCCCCCGGTGACATCGGAGCTCGAACCATCGTCCGCAACGTCTTGCTCGTCGCTGCGTCGGTGTTGGCCCTCATCGCGGCCACTGACGATCGTCGTCCGGCCATCGAGAGGATCGTCAAGGCCTCAGCCGGTGACCTGTGGTGGTGGCTTGCCGCTGTGCTGACGGTCGTTGTCGTCGCGACGGTGCTCTACCGCCCGGTCGATGATGTGGCCGAGGAGGACGACGCCGAGGAGATCGCCGACTATGAGTCGGTGCCGATTCCGCTGGCATCGGTGACGGATGCCGAGGGACGCACCACCACCCTGCGTGGCCTGGTGGCGCAGCGCCCGGTTCTGCTGATCTTCGTCTCTCCCGGTTGCGGTCCGTGCGAGAGAGTCATGACGAAGGCTCCGGGATGGATGATGCTGTTGCCCGAGGTTGACGTGCGATGCCTGGTGACGAGCGAGTCTGTTCGCGAGGCACTGCCGGAGTCGCTGCGTCCGCTGTCCCTGGTTGACAAGGACGGGTCCACGAACCTGGTCTTCGAGGTTCATGGGTACCCGACGGCGTGGTTGCTGGGTGTGGATGGTCGTATTGCAGGTGGACCGCAGAAGGGTCCGTCGAACATCGAGATGATGGTTCAGGACATGCGCGCCGTCCTCGACGACGTCGCCAGCGAACAGGGACAATCCGGGGCTGACGAGGTCCTTGTCGACTGAGTCACGTCCGTGGCGCGGGTCGCCCGGATGTGGTAACGTAACCGCGTTGTTGGGGGCATTGGCGCAGTTGGTAGCGCGTCTCGTTCGCAATGAGAAGGTCAGGGGTTCGAATCCCCTATGCTCCACCCCACCACAAGGCCCGAACTTGCGCCATCCTCGATGGTTTCGGTTCGGGCCTTGTTGCTGTCTTGGGCTCAGGTGATCGTGCTCAAGCGCATGCGCCGTCTGGACGGGATCGATCAGATCGTACTGTTGTTGACCGCGCGGGTTGATGACTGGTGAGATCGCCGCGCACTTCGACGAGGTTTGTGGGGGCGACGGCCTCCACACACCATCAGCCAGATCACGGAGAAGGCCACCGGTGCACCCACCCAATGGGCGAGCAGACCGCTGGATGCGATCTATCCGGTGATTATCGTCGACATGATCGTGGTGACGGTTCCTGACGGGGCAAGTCCGTAACGCCCCGTTCCATGCTGTGAAGGGCGTCACGGTGAACCGGGGCCGCGCCATCCTCGCCATCTGGGGTGGCGACGGCACAGCGGGTGCTCGGTTCTGGCTGCAGGCGCAGTTGCGCCTCGATTCGGCGCACTGCGCTTGTCAGCACGGTTCAGGGAGTGTCAACCGCTGGCCCTGCCATCGTTTGCGCAGCCACCGGTCGTGTGAGGCAACGACGACGGTGCCAGGGTATTGGACGAGTGCATCTTCGAGTGCGGTGACGAGGCTGAGCGAAAAGTGGTTGGTCGGCTCATCCAGCAGCAGGATCTCTGGCGGGTCAGCCAGCACTACCGCGAGGGCAAGGCGACGTTGTTGGCCGACGCTGAGTTCCTGCACACGTCGGTTGTGGTCTCGACTAGCGATCAGCCCGAAGGTGCTCAGCGGCACTCGTGCCGCACGTTCCGCACCGACCAAATCTGTGTAAGCGTCGAGCACGGTGCGACCAGGACCGCGATCGTAGGGATCAGGTAGAGCGGTTTCTTGCGCAAGCAGCTGTACGCGGTCCACCGGGGTGCGCGTGACCTGCCCACTGCTTGGTTTCAGCGTGGCGGCGAGCAGGCCGAGCAAGGTCGATTTCCCTGATCCGTTCGGGCCGGTGATGAGCCATTTCTCGCCTCGGCTGATGCTGAGCGACGTGGCCGGGAGCCGATCTTTCAGAGCCGCGTTGACGGTGGTGAGCACGGGTTCGAGGGCGCCGATGGTACGCGGGTCGCCGGCAACCGTGAGCCCCTGGAACTCAAGTTCCCGTGGCGGCTTTCGGATCTGGCGGTTTTCGAGATCCGTCAGGCGTGCGCGAGCGTCGTTGACGCGGCGAGAGATGACCTGCGCGTTGCGGTCGGCGTAGAACTTCTTTGCCGTGCGCACCTCGGAACGCGGGCGCCAATCCGAGTGTCCCACCATCTGCTGATCCTTCACCGCGGCACGAAGCCGGGAAAGCTCGACTTGTTCATCGCGATACCGCCGTTCCCATCTCTGTCGTGCTTCAGCTCGTGCGGCGAGGTAGTCGCTGTAGCTGCCGGTGAAGCGGGTGAGGCCGATCCCGGTTCCCGTGCCGTCGTCAACCAGCGGCCCCGCGACCGCGTGCGGGAGTGGCGATGGGTCGAGGTCGAGCAGCGACGTGGCCGTCTCATCGAGGAAAGCCCGATCGTGACTGGCAATAAGTAACGGCCCTCGCCACGCCGTGAGCACGCTGACGAGATATGCGATCGCGGCATCGTCAAGATGGTTGGTCGGCTCGTCCAGCAGCAGCACATCCGGTGCGCTCAGCAGTAGCCACGCCAGAGCGAGCCGAGCTCGCTGCCCACCGGAGAGCGTCCCTATCGACCGGTCGCGGTCGATGTCCCCGAGCCCGAGTCCAGCCAGCATCGCTGAGATCCTCGCCTCGATCTCCCACACCCCAAGACGCTCGGCTGTTTCCAGGGCACACGCATAGGCGTTGGCGGTGACTGGATCATCGGGGTTGTCCGCAAGCGCGACACCGAGCCTGCTGACCTCTTCGGCTGCGCGTCGCGACGGGGCGACCGCAGTCTCCATGGCATTCTCGATGGTCTCAGCTGCGGAGAACGGGGACTCCTGATGAAGCAGCCCAATCACTGGCACATCGGCATCCGGCGCATTCACGGCGACCGTTCCCGATGTCGGCTCCAAGAATCCGGCGAGCACCCTGAGCAAGGTCGATTTCCCCGACCCGTTTTCCCCGATCAGCCCCACCCGGTCACCAGCAGGTACGACGAACGACAAATTCGTGAGTACTCGCCGATCAGGGTAGGAGAATGAGAGACCGTCCACTCGCAAATGCGAGCCCGTGGCAGTGAACGACGATGAAGCAAGTACGTGAGGCATGAGCAAAATCCCGAAGAGGTGACGAAACCTGCCGGGCAGATGGCCTCGGACGCAGGTCAGGGAAACGCTCAAATGGTCACGACCCCAGTCTACCGAGGTTTGTCATCGGATCAACCACGCCGGAACCCGTGGGTGGTGCGGGCCATCCTCGACGCCAATCCCGGTGATCTGCGGTTCGCAAGGTTGGTAGCTGGGTTCGGCCATCGCTGCCCTGGGGCATGGTACTCGCGCCTGGTTTGCAGGGGGACTGCCCCCAGTTTGCTTGATAGTTTTGTAGGGGTAGGTCAGGTGACCTTGGTGGTGGTCTGATGGACTGCTTCGGCCTCTACCGGGGTGAGTGTGTCGAGGCGTTGTTGGCGGCGCCGACGGTGGTAGGTCTTCTCGATCCAGGTGATGATGGCTAGCTGTAGCTCAGCGCGGCTAGCCCAGGGATGACGGTTGAGGACGTTCTTGTGCACCAGCGCGAAGAAACTCTCCATGGCGGCATTGTCCGGGCTTGACGCGACTGGACCCATGGACCCCTGCAGGTCATGGGCGGTCAACTCGGCCACACATGCGTGGGCTCGAAATGGGCTGTCCCTGTCTGAGTGGACGATGCACCCAGCCACAGGTCCGCGGCGCTGGAGCGCCATGCGCAGCGCATTGATCGCGATCGGCTTCTTCATGGGGCTGTCGATCGAGTAGCCGACGATGCGGTTGGACCAGACGTCCTTGACCGCACACGAGTACAGCGTGCCCTCGCTGGTGTGATGCTCGGTGATGTCGGTCAACCACACCTGGTTGGGTCCCTCGGCATGGAACTGGCGCTGCACCAGGTCGTCGTGCACCGGCGGTCCAGGTTTCTTCCACGAGCCGTTCTTGACCGAGTGGAACGAGCGGATCCGCTGCAGTCTGCACAGGCGATGGACCCGATTCTCACCAGCGGTGATACCCATCTCGGGCAGCTCATCAGCGATGAGACGGTAGCCCAGGCCGGGGTCTTCGGCATGCACCTCGAGGGCGGCGTTGATCAGGTGGGCATCGTCGCAGTCACGTTGCCAGACCGGGCAGGCGAGCCACTGGTAGTAGGCCTGCCGGGACAAGCCCAGCACACGACACGACACCGCGACCGGCACCCGGATCGACCCCGTGGCCTGGGCCAGGTCGGTGACCAAAGGGAACATCATTGTGGGTTGATGTCGCAGGACAGATAGGCCGCACCTCGACGCAGGACCTCGTTGTCCTGCTCCACCAGCCGAATGCGCTTCGTGGCCTGGCGCAACTGCGCCGCCGACTGGTTGGTCCCGGCCGGGGCATCAGCACGGTCGGCCTTGGCCAGCCAGCCGCGCAGACAAGACTCGCTGATCCCGAAGTCCCTCGCGATCTAGCTGATCGAGGCCTCGCCCTTGCGGGCCACCGCGATCACATCATCGCGGAACCCTTTCGGATGAGGCTTGGGCATGACATGCATCCTCTCACCAGGCCCTCACGGACCCGAGGTGCCAGTATCAACCAAACCCGGAGCAGTCCCTAACGTGCGTGCAGGCTGATGCGCTGATGACCCTCGGTGAGCTCGGTCCAGTGTCGCTCAAGGAACTTGCGGGCTGCTTGGTTGCTGAGTCGGGGCATCCGAGCCGTCTTGTGTCGCAGCTTGTTGATCTTGGTTACGCCACCCGGTCTGCCTCATCAGATGACGGTCGTGCGGTCATCTTGACGCTCACCGAGGAGGGGGCATCTCTCGCTGCGGCAGCAGCGGACGTGCGGGCACCGCTGCCTACGGCGATAGCCGAGGGTTACGCCGCCCGGCTTGCTGAGGCGACGGCGTTGCTGTGTGAACTCCGTTCGGAGCTGGAAGCCGACTCACCTCGGGGCATTGGCGGGTGAGGGATTTGTCACCATGACGCCATGCATGGGCTGCTTCTTCACGGAGTTTTGGGAACGTTCGCGAAGTTTAGGTATTTACAAATGTTCCCATTGGTGGTTGTGTGGTTCCTGTCAACGCGATCAAAGGAGAACGCATGCCATCGAAGGCACATCTCATCGACCACACCCTGCTGGCCCCCACTGCTACTCGCGACCAGGTACTCAGCCTGTGCGAGGAGGCCAAAGAGGCCCACTTTGCCAGCGTGTGTGTCAATCCCTATTGGGTTCCCACAGCTCATGACGCGCTGCAGGGGTCTGGTCTAGCCGTATGTACGGTGATTGGCTTTCCGCTAGGTGCGACTACCACTGCCACGAAAGAGGCTGAGACTCGAGAGTCGGTGGCACACGGCGCGAACGAGATCGACATGGTCATGAACCTGGGGCTGGCAAAGGCTGGCGACTGGGAGGGGGTTCAGGATGATATTCGTGCCGTCGTCGAGGCAGCAGACGGCGCACTCGTCAAGGTCATCCTCGAAACGTGCCTGCTGGACAATGGCGAGATCGTTGAGGCCTGCCGTCGATCTGTGGCTGCGGGCGCTCACTTCGTCAAAACGTCGACGGGGTTCTCCACCTCCGGCGCGACGGAAGGCGCCGTCCGCTTGATGCGCGAAACGGTGGGGCCAGATTTCGGCGTCAAAGCCTCCGGCGGAATTCGCACAGCCGAGGATTTCACTCGGATGGTTGAAGCTGGTGCAAATCGGATCGGTGCTTCCGCCGGGCTCAGAATCATCAAGGAAGGCAACTGACATGCTCATCAAGCACAGCGCAGTGCAACAGGATGACGGTTATCTGGATCGAACGCCGATCTTCCAGTACATCCTTCTATCGATCTGCTTCCCATTATGGGGAGCGGCGGCGAGTCTCAATGACATTCTGATTACACAATTCAAGACGATCTTCACTCTCTCGGATGCGGCTTCTGCCTTTGTCCAGAGCGCCTTTTATGGCGGGTATTTTGTCATCGCCATTCCTGCATCGCGAGTGATCAAAAAGTGGAGCTACAAACTCTCTATTCTCATTGGCCTGACGCTGTACATCGTCGGCTGCATGCTGTTCTTCCCGGCATCGCACATGGCGACGTACTCGGTGTTCCTCGTCGCTCTGTTTGCCATTGCGGTCGGTCTCAGCTTCCTCGAGACGTCCTGCAACACGTATTCATCGATGATCGGTCCCAAGAAGTCCTCCACGCTCCGGTTGAACATCTCGCAGACCTTCTACCCGCTTGGATCTATCTTCGGCATTCTGCTCGGCAAGTACTTGATTTTCTCCGAAGGGGATCGCTTGCAGGGGCGAATGTCCGGACTAGACGCGGAGAAGAAACGGGCCCTTGCTGAGGAGATGCTTGCGCGCACCCTCCTGCCCTACAAGTACATCGTCATGGTCCTCGTCGTGATGCTGATCCTCGTGGCTATCACCCAGTTCCCCCACTGCAAGCCCTTGAGGCATACAAACTCAGGAGAGGATCAAGAGGCCAGCGCTAGCATTGGGGAAACGTTACGTTATCTCGTTCGCAATAAGACTTTCTGTCGCGGAATTTTCGTTCAATTCCTCTACGTGGGTTTGCAGACGGCGCTCTGGTCATTCACTATTCGCCTGGCTTTGTCTCTCGATCACACTATGAACGAACGAACTGCTTCTAATTTCATGATATGGGCGTTCATTGCATTCTTTCTCGGGAAATTCCTGGCGAACGTTCTCATGGCTCGCATTGGCCCGAATAAAACGATCATCATCTACTCGACGCTGGGCTGTCTCGCGCTGCTGTACGTGATGCTCGTCCCCAACATGAGTGCAGTATGGGCAGCAATCCTGACCTCGGGTCTGCTCGGACCCTGCTGGGCCACGATCTACACCCGTACTTTGGACGCGATCACTGACAAGCGGCATACCGAAACTGGCGGCGCTGTCATCGTCATGTCCATCGTTGGCGGCGCAGTAGTTCCACTCCTCCAAGGCATGGTCTCCGATAGGACTGGGTCGATGCCGTTCAGTTTCGTAGTGCCGCTGGTTTGTTTCGCGGCTGTGCTGACGCACTTCATTCTCCTGCAGCGCTCCGATTCGGCGGCTGTGGCCGACTAACCATTTATCTGAATAAGGAAGTCTCTCATGTACATAATTCCATTGCATGAATCACTTTTCACCGCTGGGCATGACAATGTTTTGTTGTCATCTGATGAGTTCACCGTCACCGCAAAGCGTTACGAAAGTGGCGTGGCGTCTGTGACAGTTTCGAACTCCCGTGGGCACGTAGAAGTTCTGCCGTTCATGGGTCAGATCATCTGGGACGTGGTCTTCGATGGTGTCTCACTCACGATGGACAACATGTTCTCCCAGCCTCAGCCCGCGGATGTCATCGTCAATACTTATGGCTGCTTCGCCTTCCACTCAGGACTGCTCGCCAATGGCTGTCCAGCCCCTGAGGACACGCATCCTCTGCACGGTGAGTTCCCTTGTTCTCGTTTTGATGAGGGATGGCTGGAGGTCAGTGGTGACACCATCGCCGTGAGTGGTCGTCGTGAATACGCGCAAGGGTTCGGGCACCACTACCAGGCTGTTCCTCGTGTGTCGCTTGTTGCCGGGGCCACGATGATCGACATCGATCTGAGCGTGACCAACCTGTCGCACTACCAGCCGATGCCGTTGCAGTACATGTGCCATATGAACTACGCATGGATTGACGGTGCGCGCATGAGCCAGTCGATTGGTGACGTTTTCCAGCTGCGTCGCAGTGTTCCTGCCCATGTTTCACCCACGCAGGATTGGTTGGCATTTAACGAGGAGATTCTGGCTGGCGGAGTTGATTCTCAAGTTCTCGCTGACGGTAGCCGTTACGACCCCGAGATCGTCTATTTCGCCGATGATCTTCCGCAGTATGGCTCCACGGCACGTTTTGAGATGAGTTTGCCTGAGGGCGGGCGCTTCGTGACAGAGTTTTCGACCGAAGAGTTCACCACTGCTACGCGCTGGCTGTTGCACAACGCCGACCAGAGGGTGTGCGCGTTCGTGCTTCCCGGAACATGTCGCCCTGAGGGGCGCAACGCCGCGGAGGCGTCAGGCACCCTCATCAACTTGGAAGCGGGGGAGACCCGCCACTTTCACGTTCACACAGGAATGGACAAGTAGTCATGGACATCGCTGTCATCGGATCTAACATGGTTGACCTGATCACCTACATCAACCGGATGCCCGTGCTGGGGGAAACCCTCGAGGCGCCCGACTTCCAGATGGGCTGTGGAGGGAAAGGAGCCAACCAAGCTGTCGCCGCCGCCCGGTTGGGGTCTCAGGTGATGATGCTGACGAGGGTCGGAAACGATGTGTTTGCTGAGAACACGGTTCGCAACTTTGCTTCCAACGGCATCGACACTCGCCACGTGATGCGGACCGAGGCTTCCTCCGGGGTGGCCCCGATCTTCGTCGACCAGGAGTCACACAACTCCATTCTCATCGTCAGGGGGGCCAATGCTCTTCTCACACCCCAGGACATCGACGCGGCTATCGACGACATCAAGTCCTGCCGTCTGATCGTTTTGCAGTTGGAGATCCCGCTCGACACTGTGTATCACGCGATTGAGGTGGGGCACGGACTTGGGATCCCCATCCTGCTGAACCCCGCTCCGGCGACTGCCAACCTCGACTACTCGCGGATCGCTTCAGTCGACTACTTCGTTCCAAACGAGACGGAGCTGGCGCTGTTGACTGGGAAGCCGGTTGACACCCTCGAGGAGATCACCGAGGCCGTGACCGAGCTCGTCGCGAAGGGTATGCACAACGTGATTGTCACTCTCGGGGAACGCGGTGTGTTGTGGGTCAGCGAGAAGGGGACCCAGCTGATTCCATCCGTCAGCGTCGATGCGGTAGACACAACCGGCGCAGGAGACGCCTTCATCGGCTGCTTCAGTCATGCTCTTGTCTCAAGGTGGCCCATTGCCGATGCTCTTGAAATGGCCAACGCGTACGCTGCCGACTCCGTCACCCGGAGAGGAACCCAGTTCTCCTACGCCACCGCTGAGGATTTCACCGCACGGACGGGGGTCAGTATGGACAAGCGGTAACGAAGTACGAGTTTGTGGGCGCTAGTCTCGCTGGTGCGGCCAGCAATCCGCTGGCCGCACCCGGCATCGTGACCGCAAGGATCTTTAGCATGGACGAGCGAGACGCCCAAGCCCTCGATGTGGTCCGCCTCTACTACGAGAGCGGCCTATCGCAAAGCGACATCGGCATCCAGATGGGAATCTCCCGGCCCACCGTCTCGAAGCTCATCCAGCACGCAAAGGACCGTGGCTTCGTCACTATTTCCATTAATGATCCTCGAGAGGACAGTTCAGTGCTCGCCGACGCACTGAGGACCCACTATGGGCTCACGGAGGTTCACGTGGTGGTCCCTCCGGTCGATGATGAGGCAGAGGTGCTCAAGGCCCTGGGACGGGGCGGCGCCCGCATGCTGGAGGATGTCGTCGCCGATGGGATGACCCTCGGACTGTCCTGGGGAGGCACCATGTTTGAAGTGGCTCGCCAGCTTGAGCATCAGGACCGCCGAGGTGTCGAGGTCATCCAACTCAAGGGAGGGATGTCACAGTCGGACATCCCCACCAACGATGTCGAGACTATCGCCGCTGTGTGTGAAGCATTCAACGCTTATGGTCGCTATTTGCCTTTGCCGGTGATCTTCGACTCTCTACAGGTGAAGCAACTGGTCGAGACGGAACGCCACATTGCCCAGATTCTGAACCTGGGCAAGCAAGCTGATGTTGCGGTCTTCACCGTGGGAGCGATGGACCGTGACGCGCTGTTGCTGCACATGGGCTACTTCACTGATGACGAGCTCAACCGGTTGCGCATGCAGGCGATAGGGGACATATGCTCACGCTTCATCAATGCTGATGGTCAGCCCTGCAGTCCGGAGATCGATGCGAGAACGGTCGGCATTCAGCTGGATGAGCTGCGCCTCATACCAACTCGCATCCTGGTGGCGGGAGGGCGCCGAAAGACCGAGGCGCTTCACACAGCACTCCGGACTGGGTACGCCACGCATCTGGTTACCGACAGATTCAGTGCACGCCGATTGCACGAACGTATGGGTGGCTGACCCAGGCCCCGAGTTTCTGCCGTCCCGTCAGGGGACGCAGTCTGCGTGACGCGCCCGCCTCTTCCGGACCGATCTGTGTAGGCATCGCTCTACTTCTTCTCTGCAACGACGCGGGCCTCATCCCACGTGGATCGCTGGTTTGTAGATGTCTCCATCTGCCCCCAAAGATGAGGGAGTGGTCGGAACAGTGTGTGAATAATCCATCATGGGCAGCGGTGAGCGTCGTGCCTTCAAACGCTCTAATGCTTGCTGGAGAGGTCCGAAGGAGACCACGTCAAGGTCGTTGGGGCTAAGTAAGTTACGGGCCTGAGCTAGTTCCGTACGACTTCACCGTCCGGCAGTCTCACGGCCGTGACCGTCATGAGAGCGGTGACGGCCGTGAGCGCGGCGAAGGTGACCGGGTGGATTCCGTCAGTTACCGCGACGAGTAACGCACAAACCGCGACGCCAGCCGCACTACCGAACTGGGTGGCGAGTCGTCCAGCAGTACTCGCGTGGACGATCTCGTCGGCGTCGAGCTGGTGGTAGGCCGCGGACATACAGAGCACGGTGAGCGCTCCGAGCCCGCCGCCCCGCAACAATAGGCCAGCCACTTGTGAGACGAGCAAGAGTGGCGCGCTGCCGCTTGAGAACGCAAATGGCAGTGTGCCGAGCACGGTGCTTCCGATATATAGATATGCGCAGGTGCGCGTACCTCACCGAGTTGTGAGCGTGGGTGCGAGCGAACGGCTCCCAAACGCGCCGAGGCTCTGCACTGCCAGCAACAAGCCGGCGATCAATGCTGACGTGCCAGCGTTCTGCTGATAATGCAGGGGGATAAGGAAAAGCCCACCATAAAACACAATGCTCGCGAGTGCGAGTGTTGTCCACGCCGACGTGAAGGTGCCGCGGCGGAAAAGGCGCACATCGATGAGTGGTTCGGTGGTTCGCACTGCCTGGATCAGATACCCCCCGAGCAAGAGCACACCAATGCAGAAGAGCCCGAAACTAAACCAGTGCGGGGCAGTACCGACGCGGGTGAGGCCGAGCACTGTGGTGACGAGCGCAGGTGCGAGCAGTAAGTAGCCGACAATGCTCAGACGGGCGGTAGTGTTTGCGGGCGAGGGGTCAAGATAATGGTCTCTTCGGACTTGAGGTGGGGGTCACGTGTCGAGGCCGTCGGCGATGAGCAGGCA
>OKBA01000160.1_pt1 | contig 18370 bp, 16 predicted proteins | sample 1614821 | NCBI WGS metagenome assembly OKBA01 (sample SAMN04436972, study PRJEB24849) | human gut metagenome | biome: human gut; feature: NICU; material: stool | host: Homo sapiens | place: USA: Saint Louis, MO | collected 2010-04-02
GGTAGTCAAAGCATAGCTATTGAGAATCAGAAATATATATAATACAATAGTGGGGTAGAAAAGAAGTCAGCAGTCCGAACGAAGTGAGGACAATGCGCACTTACACATAGAATAAATTCTATGTTGTGCTAACCCCAAAAATCCTGTATTAGAAGTCGCCGATGGCGACAACAAAGTCAAGCCCATAGAATCAAAGCAAAGAGGTGACTAACATGGCAATTTTTCATATGAGTTTTAGTAATATTAGTGCTGGAAAAGGACGAAGTGCGATTGCCAGTGCCGCTTATCGAAGCGGTGAAAAATTATTTGATGATAAGGAAGGACGCCACTACTTTTATGCCCGCGCGGTTATGCCAGAAAGCTTTATTTTAACCCCAAAAAACGCACCAGAATGGGCCAGTAATCGAGAACAATTATGGAATGAAGTTGAAAAGAAAGATCGGCGAGCAAATTCTCGGTACGCGAAAGAGTTTAACGTAGCCTTACCAGTTGAACTAAGCGAAGATGAACAGAAAGAATTATTGACAAAATATGTTCAAGAAAATTTTGTTGATCAAGGCATGGTAGCTGACGTAGCAATTCATCGCGATCACCCAGATAATCCGCATGCACATGTGATGTTAACGAACCGACCATTTAACCCCGATGGTAGTTGGGGATTAAAAGCAAAGACGCAGTACATTAAAGATGAAAATGGTAAGCAACTTTTAACCAAAAGCGGGTTTCCAAAACAAAGAAAAATTTGGTTGGTTGATTGGGATAAAAAGGAAAAAATTAATGAGTGGCGGCATAATTGGGCAACAAGTGTTAATCAGTTCTTAGCACAAAAAAATATTCCGGATCGGATTAGTGAAAAATCGTTTGTCGATCAAGGGATTCAAGAGACACCTACCCAACACGAAGGCATTAACAGCCAAAGAAAAAATCGAAAAGCATTTAATCAACAAGTTAGAGCGCAAAGAAACGCTCAAGCTAAATATCATAATCTTGACGAAAAGATAAGAAATCATGAACATTTTGATGCGTTAACTGACGAGCTATCGTTCTCTGAAAAACACACAATTAGTCATCTAAGTCAGCAATTGAAAACCTATGTCGATTTAGAACATTTAGATGATAAACAGCGCATGCTATTTAATTGGAAAAACAGCTTATTAATTAAACACGCGGTTGGTGAAGATGTAACCAAGCAACTGCTGACTATTGACCAGCAAACGACATCACTAGCACAAGCTAACCAGTTGTTAAATAAAGTGGTGGAACGAGCAACGAAAAAGCTTTATCCGGAACTTAATTTTGAACAGACAACCGCAGCTGAACGACGGGAACTGATTAAAGAAACTAATAGTGAACAAACGATTTTTAAGGGTAGCGAATTGGCAGAACGGTTAGCGGATATTCGAAGTGACTTATTAACCCAGCAATTATTGACGTTTACCAAGCGGCCATATACCAGCTGGCAGTTAGTTAATCAGCGGGCCCAAACAATTGAGAAGCAATTAACCACGGTACTAGCCAAACATGGTCACCAGTTAGACGATTTGAGGCATACTGATCGGGGCATGCTAGCCGCTTATCAACCTAACGAACTTGAATTCATTTCGAAAGCGGTGAAAAATTTACGGGTCATGCGGGAAGTTAAAGCCGTAGTGCAAACCCAATACAACAGCATTCTAACGACTGCTTTTCCGGACAGTGACCTGGATAAGCTAGAGACGATTGATAAGGAGCAAATCTATACCGCTGTGGTTTACTATGACCCAGAATTAAAGCCATTAAGCGCCGATGATCTTAGGCAATTGCAACAGCAGCCACCGGTAGTCTTTACTAGTCAGCAACACCAAGCCGGTTTAAATTACCTGTTAGGTAAAATGGAATTAAAAGATATTCAGGATCATCGACTGCAACGGGTCTTGAAACATGATGGCACCCGGCAACTGTTTATCGGCGAATGTGGCCAAGATCCTAAGTTGGATCACAAACAAATTGAAATGGTACAAGCCCGTTTGAAACAACAGACAACACGGTTTGATCAATATAAGCAAGACCAAATTAAGGACTATCAGGCCATTAATTATTACCCAACTAGCCCGAAAAACTACCTGACTAATATTTTGGACGAAGCCTTAATGACCATTTTATATGCGAAAAATACGGACTATCTAAGAAAACAGCAACTACGCGGTTTAAAAGAGACCGAGTGGGCAATGACGAAAAAGCAGCGGCAACACCAAACCCGTAATCGGCATGAAGATGGGGGTATGCACTTGTAATTTAAATGTAAAATAAAAAAGCTATCAGCCCGAGCGCTTAATAAGTCCTATCAAGGCTTGCAACAACAAGTTCAGCAAGCAACTAATCCACAACAAAAATCAGAACTACAAAATAAATTAAATGATGTACACCATGAAATCAGTAATCGAACGCAAAAACAACTGAAAGCATTTTCTGAACAAAACCCGGCAATTAAACAACCAGAACATAATGTAGCTAAAACATTGAAAAGATAGGGGGATTTAACACTATGAAAATTGTTCTTTTAGATGGATATGAACTAAACAAAGATTTAAATTGGAAAAGCTTGCAAGAATTAGGCGACTGCACTTTATATGATCGTACCCCAGTTAACGATAACGCTGAAATCATAAAACGAATTAAATATGCTGATATCGTCATTACACACAAAACACCCCTAGATCATGAAGTGATTAGCAAAACATCACGATTGAAGTATATCGGAATCATGGGAACCGGTTATGATGTCGTTGATATTGAGAGCGCACACCAGAACAAGGTTGTGGTGACTAACATTCCCACATATGCAAGTGATGCAGTGGCACAATTTACTTTCTCGTTATTATTAGAAGTGACTAGCCAAGTTGGATTGCATAATCAGCTTGTTCATGAAAACCGGTGGGCACAGGCTCGTGATTTTACTTTTTGGGAAAAACCGCTATTAGAATTAAAAGGGAAAACTTTAGGAATAATCGGTTATGGCCATATTGCGCAAAAAGTTGCTAAAATAGGACACGCTTTTTCTATGAAAGTTATTTTCTATAATCATCGTCCTAAAAAGGTTCCTGAATCATGGATTCAGCAGGTTTCATTTGATGAACTATTAAGGCAATCTGATGTGCTTAGTCTGCATGTGATCCAAACACCAGAAACAATTGATTTAATTAATAATGATACGATTGCCAAAATGAAAACTGGGGTTATTATATTGAATACGGCCCGAGGCAAATTGGCTAATGAAGCGGACATCAAGAATGCCTTGAATGAAGGCAAAATTTATGCCTACGCCACTGATGTTGTTAAAGGGGAGCCCATTGCTAGTGATAGCCCATTATTACAGGCCAAAAATTGTTATATTACCCCACATATTGCTTGGGCACCATATGAGACAAGAGAACGGTTGTTGCATATGACTGTTGATAATATAAAAGCATATTTATCAGGAGATCTGAAAAACGTTATCAATTAATGGCAATGGTCTGTGAATTCTTTTGCCTACATTGAAGTAAAACTGTCTAAAATAAAGCAATTAGAAAAAACAGAGCCAGCAAATAAAGTGTTAAGAAAAATACGGAGAGCTAGAATTTTATAGCTTCTCCGTATTTTTAAAGGCCACATTGCGAATTTCTTGTAGTGGGATAAACCGATCAGCGTCAATCACAATATCATTGGCATTGTAGCCACGGATCAAGGTGGTGATATCTGGCAAATGACGGTTGTTTTGGTCAACCGTTTTTAATTGAATGGTCACTGGTTGCTGACGCTGATATGCGTCCGCCAATACCTCGGTAATTACTGCTAAGGATTGTTGCGGTCTTGGAACGTATACTGCATTCAACTGCTGGTTCTGTTGGTTTAAAGCGGCAGTATGATCAGATAAATAGAACCCCTGCCATTTCATCATGCCCCGGTCATGATAATCGTGTTCAAAAAAATGCTTAACCGTGCCTAAATCAAAGTCTTGGTTATTCAAGGGGCACCCGCTTTCGTTGAATCAGCTTTTGACTTGCCGGCCACCGTTCTCCTGTAAAGCCGACAAATTCGATCGTTAGCTTTATATCTTGTCGTAATGCTTTTAACAGCTTTTCTAAATCAGCTAAATCATAGTGTGCTAATTTATGTAAGGGAACGGATTGCAAGCGCTCGTTAGCCCGTTGACTGTTAAAAAACAGATTATAGGTCTGATCGTAGGTATCATTAGTCAACATTAACCAATAGCGGGTTTGGGGACACCGCTTAAACAATAGGGTTAATCGCCCCTTAATAATCTCTATATCGCTATTCATAGCTATTACCTCCATTATGTCCGCCCACTAGTGAAGCCCGCTTGATAGCGGTGCCCCCCTTTAATAAACTGGTCGCGTAAACTAGTTTGGTGAACCCAAATTGCCGGTGAATTTCATCAATCACCTGGTTTAACCGGCTACGGCGAATTTGGTTGCGCGGTGTTTCAAATAAATTAAGTTGTTGGCCGGAGTTGGCACTTAGTTTACTGCTATAAACGCCAATATTCCGGACAGCTTGACCGTCCCAATTCTGACGGAATAACCACAATAATTGTTGCGTCAAAACTTGATTGTCGTTAGTCGGGTCAATTTTTAAAGCTTGGTGAAAGCCACCGCGACCATCTGCTTCAGCTGCGGCATAGGAAAACCCAATGCTTAGCGATAGACACCCCGCCAGTTTATGGTGGTGCCGAAGCCGCGCCGCCACCTGTTCCCCAATTTCTTTAATGACGGTTTCAATTTCGACTTGGTTAAAATAATCTCGTGGCAATACTTGCGAATTACCCAGGCTAGCTTCTTTAACCTTAGTTGGTTCCGTAACTTGCGCGCGATCAATTCCCCAGGCCGTAGCAAATAACTGGCTACCAATGACGCCAAGCTGCTGTTTGAGTAAATAAGGGTTGGTATGGGCTAGCTCATACATATTGTGAATGTGAAGGCGGTTCAAACGTTTCGCCATACGGGGACCAATCCCCCAAACGTCCGTTAATTCAGTAATTGACCAAATTTTATCCGGCACAGTTTCGTAATGGATTTCACCGATCAATTCATGATTATGTTTAGCGTAAAGGTCTAAGGCTAATTTAGCTTGCACCGGATTGTCACCAATTCCCACGGTGGTATACAAGCCTAGCTTTTGCCGAACTGTCTTTTGAATCAAGCGTGCCACTTCGCGAACGGAATTGCCAAACAGCCGCCAAGTATGGGTCATATCAAGAATGCTTTCATCAATTGAATACGGCCAAACCTCTTTTTCAGTAGTAAATTGATGAAAGATCTGATTGATCTGCAAATTACGTTGAATATAAAGGTTCATGCGCGGTGGCACGACCCACAACCTGGGGTCATTGGGTAAGTCACGTTTACGGGAGACGTTGGCTTTAAGATGAAATAAGTGCTTAGCTTCGGGTGACGTGGCTAAAATGAGTCCGCCATTGGTATTTTCAGCTTCACTAAGGACCACTAATGGGACTTTTAAGGGATTTAGCCCCCGGGAAACGGCTTCGCAACTAGCATAAAAGGACTTGTTATCAATTAAGAAGAACACGCCATGCGGTTCATCATGAGTAAACAATTTCATCACTTCCGTTAGCTTTTACCTGTATTGTAGCACAGAGGGCAAACATGTGTTCCCTAAAAACTGCTAGAAAGCTGATTAAAAATAGTCGAAAATCCATTATAGTCATGCTATAATGTAGACAGAAAAAGGGAAGCCCCGCTAGAACAGGACTTCCCATGCAAGCCGCTTCAAAGGCGGTGGCGAAGTTAATAAGACAGCATTAAGCTACCCTGTAACTGGCCAAAGTTACGCAGGGTGGCTTTTTTATTTGTTCCTTTTGTCGATGTACGTTAGCAACGCTAAAATAAACATTGCAAATAGCAACATCAACGAGAGTGTCTGGAAGACGCTCATTGACTGTGAAACCTTCCTGAAGATTATTCCATGTTCCCATGGGCCTCACCTCGCAAGGGAAAAGACAGCCACCGCCCTTAAAACTTCCTGCGTAATCCATTATACAGGTGAATTAAGTGTTGACCAAGCACAATAAAAATTAAGTCATGGGGTTTCATAGGATCCTAAATTTGATCAAATTAAGCTCAGCAAAACATCTTTTGTAGATACCCTTTTTTTAGTTCCTGGAGTTTTTCAAGCTTACGCTGATGAAGAGTGATAGTGTTGTCCAATCCATTCAGAAGCTCAGCGAGCTTAACTTGTTCTCTCTTTCTTGGGAGCAGAACAGGAAAATCAATCAAGATGTTCTGATTGAGGTGCTTGATTGTTCCACCGGTCGACTTGGCATTGGCATACTTCATTAGAAACGGGGCTGCCAAGTATTGATAAACATAATCAACGTCAATTGTCTCTGGATCCTTTATCTTGACATTGAAGACTCCTGCATTTAATGTTGCTGGCATGTTGAGGCCTTGAACAAGGGCTACTTTGCCCAAGGTCCCATCCTTTGTTATAAGGATACTACCATTTTCGACTTGTATCTTTGTATCTTGCTCATACCGATTTTTTTCTACATAGTGGACCGTCGAATAATCAACCGTACCGTCGTGAAAATTTGTTCCTGTGATTAACATATAATCTCCGGACTCGAGAAACTCTGATGTACGCAAATTCTGCCACCCAATCCGAGCATTTAAGGTTGCAATGTCAGAAAGCTTACGCTGTTCCCAAGCGTCAGCAAACCCTGCAAATCTTAATTGCGGGAACTTGCTACCATTTCTGGGGAACAATTTCTGCAAATAGCCCTGTTTAAGTTCCTTAAGCTTAGCTAACTTACGCTGATGAAGAGTGATAGTGTCGTCTAACTGTTTGAAAAATGAGCCGATTTTTTGTTGTTCATCTACTATCTTAGGAACAACTAGTAGAGTATTAAAAAAATCAGTAGGTGCAATATTTAGTAACCCATGATTACGAGCCCCTTCTGCCGCATTCTTAGAAACCTCCCGGTACCATCTAGTGGTATCGTAATATGAAACTAGAAACTGAGAATTGATTTTCGTAGGTCTAAAGACTATATAAAGTGTCGATAGAACGCCCATATCATACTTATCTAAACGCTTAATAGCGCCCCATGGATATCCATTTGAATAACTTTTATTATATGCAAACTCACCATTTTTAACTAAAAAATATCCAGTAACATCACGACTCGCTACTTGCTTATTGAAAAAATCATTTTGATCTACCAAACCATCTTGTGCAGATATTGTTAGCGGAAGAGTCGACTCATTATTTTTGTTTTTTCTAGTAACACGCTCTGAGATGCTAGATAACTTACGCTCTTCCCAAGGATCAGTAAACCCTTTAAATCTTAACTGCGGGTAACTAGCTTGTTGATCTTTCATTTGTGGGCCTCCGGTTTTGACTGGTCATTAACCTGGGTGGTCACTAACTGGCTAGCTAATTCATTAAAGATTTGTTCATTCTGACTGATTTCCTCGTCCAGTTGCTTTAGATCAGCTTTGACTTGGTTCAGATCAATCTCGGGTTCCGGCTCAAACGTATCAACGTAGCGCGGAATATTTAAATTATAATCATTCGCTTTGATTTCTGCCGGTGAGGCCACATGGGCATATTTATCGACATCCTGCCGGTTTTGATAAGTGGTCACAATTTTTTGAATATTCACTGCCGTTAGCTTATTTTGATTCTTGTCCTTTTCAAATTCCCGGGACGCATCAATAAATAAGACGTCGTCAGTGGTTTTGTGTTTCTTTAAAATCATGATCAACGTTGGAATACTGGTGGAATGAAAAATATTGGCGGGTAGTCCAATAATGGCATCAATCCGGTTATCCAGCAGGAGTTTTTGGCGAATCTTACCTTCCTTAGCCCCCCGAAATAGCACGCCATGGGGTAAGACAATGCCCATAGTTCCGTGCTCCTGCAAATGATAAAAGCCGTGTAGCAGAAAGGCAAAGTCGGCTTTAGATTTAGGCGGTAAGACGCCATAGTCGCGGAAGCGGGGATCAGACAAACGTTTGTCACTATTATCCCAGTGCGCCGAGTAGGGCGGGTTCATAACGACCGCATCAAATAAGTAAGGTTCGTCAACCGGCCAATCTTTACTTAACGTGTCGCCATTGCGTAAATGCATATCGTCATACGAGACCCCATGTAACATGAGGTTCATACGGGCCAGGTTATAGGTCGTGGTGTTCAATTCTTGGCCGTGATAACTCACTAAATTGGGGTCTTGCACGTGCTGTCCGACATTTAATAGCAGTGAACCGGAACCAACCGCTGGATCATAAATAGTTCGAACTTGTTTGTCACCTGCATTGCGCTGATAAGTCACAATCTGGGCAATAATGTCGGACACCTGCCGTGGGGTATAAAATTCACCCGCTTTTTTACCGGAATCACTGGCAAATTGCGCGATTAAGTATTCATAGGCGTCACCTAGGACGTCGCCTTGATGGTGGACAAGATCAATTGCATTTAAAGCCAACATAGTATCACTAATAGTTTGGTTACGTTGTTGTAAAGAACTGCCTAATTTATTACTACTTAAATCCACATCGGCAAACAAGCCCGAAAAGTCTTGCGCTGAAGACAGATTTTGCGTCGACTGTTCCAGATCATGAAGTGCTTGAGATAAATCGTCTAACGCAAAAGTATGGGCTTGAATCTTGCCAATCAGGGTGGTGTACAACGCTTGTGGTTGAATTAAATAGCCGAGCGTGTTTTGCAAATACTCCACTAAACTGGGCTGCACCGAGACGCCTTCCAACTCGAACTGAGGATCCATATACTGAGCATATTTCTGAGTGACATTTTCGGTTTTGCCTGCCCAATCACTAAAAGTCGTTAAGGTTTTCTCGGATAGAAACCGATAAAAAATTAACCCCAATAAATAATTTTTATATTCAGAAGCGTCCATTTTCCCGCGTAAGACATCGGCCGCATTCCATAGGGCGCTTTCAAGTTGACTAGCTTGAGTTGTTTTTTCTGACATTGTTTAACCTCACTTATTTTTGTAGATAAATTGCTAAATCGTGTTCAATAAACTGCCGCCAAGCGGCCTGGGACTTAATCCGGTATAGTGGCAAAATAGCTGGAATCTTCGGCCCAGCGGCTGTTTGAGCTTGTAAGGCCGCTGCTAAATTCGCTGACTGCGTTAATTCTTGTTCATGATGCCATTCATCAGTACCCACGGTGTGTTCACGTGCCACCCGTAATAGGGTTGCTTGATCTAGGCCCCACGTGTGGGCAAAAGCCGTCGTTTTTTGGACCAATTGTTTCTGGGCATAAGCGGCCACCAACTCCCGAGCATTCAACGCTACTGGCGCTTGATTTTGGTCACTCTGTTGCTGAGACTGTTGCATTTGTTGCTCAATATAAGGCATGGCTTCGCGAATTAATTGAGCCTGTTGCGGTTGCGTTTCCGCTAATTTATTCAAACTAGCCTGTACTTTGGCACTATTTTGCAGGTAATCGGTCATATGGGCTTGGGCTTGATCAGGTGTCGTGTACTGTTGCTGTTCATCAATCCAATCTTGAATTAATTGCGTCAAATAATCATAATCCACCAAGACGACTGAACCAACGGCTAAGGAAAAGTCTAAAGCGGCCAACTCTTCGGGGACTTTCTCAGGCTCTTGGTTAGTAACCGCCGCTTTAATCCGCAGATATTTACCCGTATAGGATTCTACTTCGGGCTGAGCAATACCAAAAGTCTTTTCGCTGTTCTCCCAAGTGAAATCGTTGTACATGGATAAGGAATTCAATTGTTGATTCACTTGGCGAAAGGCTTTCACAAACTGTACCTTGGCAGTAGTTCCTTTAAGGTCATCGGCAGCCGTCGGCGTTGGAGCAATGGCTTTTAAATCCACCACAGCCTTTTGAAATTTTAAGACGGCCTGCTGATAAGTGGGACGAATGATGACATTAAAAGAGCCTTCGCCACTATATAACTTATAAGCTTCACGTTCATTCGCTTCCATGATTGCCGGCACCCGAAAGGTCACAATTTGGCCTTCTTGTTTTAATTCCCGGTTTTGGAGCCGGTTGGTGCGTGAGTAGGCTTGAATGAGTTCTTGATAAGCTAAGGTGCGGTCAACAAAGAGCGTGTTTAGCCGAGGGGCATCAAAACCCGTTAATAACCGTCGCACCACAATCACTAAATTAATTTCCTGATTGGGTTGCAAATGAGCAAAGACCGCCTCACGCCGGGCGGCCCGTTTTGCGACATCTTCGTTGTAGAGATTCAAATCGGCTAAATCAAAATTAGTGTGATACTGCCGATTATAATCTTTTAAAATGGTGGCCATTTGGTCATGTTTTTGCGCACTCTGATCTTCGTTTTCACTTAATGAATAAGTAATCGCAATTCGGGGCCAATCAGGATCTAGCTGATTGTGAGTAGTCTTTTTCGCGGCTTTAAAGGCTTGATAATAGCGTTGCGCCATTTCAATGGAGCTGGTGGTTAAAATCGCATTGTAGTTGCCATGCCCCAAGCTGGTTTTACGTGGGCCTTTTTGTAAAATATATTGAACAACTTGTTGGATATGTTCATCAGTCTCAAAGTCAGCCGGAGTTAAATACGTTTCTTCCAAGTCCTTGACTGACATCGCTTGAATCTTGGCTTGAATTTTTGCTTCATCAGCTGTACTCAGCAGGCGGCCTTGCTTATCGCGACGTGCTTTGACGCGCTGAGTTTCTTTTTCGAGGGCCCGGATTATTAACGTGTCTTTCCCAATCGTCGTTACGTGTTCCACGTTAAACGGTAACACGGCTTGGTCCTCTAAGGCATCTCGCAAGTTATAAACGTGACAGACTTTACCAAATAGCTCCTCAGTCGTGACCGCTAGATCACCCTTGAGCTGTTTTTTATTTTCATTAAAGATGGGGGTGCCGGTGTAACCATACCAGTTACTATTGATAAACGCTGCTCGGATTTCCTTTTGCATCTTACCAAACTGCGACCGGTGGGCTTCGTCAACAAAGAAGATTACCCGTTGCTTTAAAGTCTTACTAAAGCGGGATTGCTTACCGGTTGCCAGCTGGGCTTGCGTTTTTTTGACCGCCCGATGAAGTTTTTGAATCGAGGTGACCAAGACCTTACCGTCATTTTGTTGCAATTTACGCATTAAATCACCGGTATTTTGGGCTTCGTTAATGGCAATATCGTCATTGGCGGCATAGGCACTAAAGTTGCTGGTTGTCTGTTCGTCTAAATCCCGCCGGTCAACTAAGAAGATGACCTTATCGACACCGGGATCTTGCGCCGCTAATTTAGCGGTTTTATATGAGGTGAGTGTTTTACCAGAACCCGTGGTATGCCAAACAAAGCCATCTTGATGGTCATGAATCCGGTGCATCACGGCTTCAATCGCATAAATCTGATAAGGCCGTAAGAGAATTAAGCTCTGACGTTCTTGGTCGATGACCGTATATTCACTGACCATTTTGTGGGCCATGGGAATATTAAGGACTTGGCGCGTAAACGCTAAGCCGTTTTCCACGGGGTGATTATCCCGCGTTCGCCAATTGAACAAAAAGGCTTTATTGAAATGATCCGGTTCGGCATTCGCAAAATACGCCGTACTATCCGGCGTCATAATCACAAACATTTGCAGCAGCGAGTAAATCCCCGTATATTTACCTTCTTGCGCGTATTTTTCAATTTGATTAAAAGCCTGGTTAAGTTCAACCGTGGCTTTTTTTAGTTCCAATTGAATTAAGGGTAACCCATTAATCAATAGGGTTACGTCAAACCGGCGATCAGGATCGACATCTTGAGTACCAGCTAACCGTGGTCGTACTGCTTGTCGGACCACTTCATAACTAGATTTACCACCAGCGACGTCCGCTTTCCAAAACAATTCCAGGGTGACGGTCCCCAATTTGGCATCATCACGTTCGATTTCAACTTTACCAATGCCGTTTTCGGCAGCTAGTAATTTAGCCGCTTCGTAAGGCGTCCGTACTTCAATAGCACGTTTAACTTGATTAAATTCAGTATCAGTTAATGGCTGCCCTTGCAATTTAGCATAATTATTGTTGTTTAACTTATCTCGAAAATTAGCCCATAATTGATCAGGAGTGGCACCATATAGATCTTTTCGCTCCACCCATTGATTGTTCCCGGTTGTTAAGGTTTTAACGACTTCTTTTTCAAACGACAGCTCCAACATAAAAATAGTCCTTCCCCGCCAATTTTAATCTATTCACTAGTTTAGTATACGCGAAGCAAATGAAAGAATTTGTACCAGAACCAAATTAATCACTAATTTCAGTATTACGGATTGATAAGAAAGGATGTTTATAAATGTCTATACGATTAACGCTATCACCTGATATCAAGGCTAATGGACGACTATCTCATCTTCAAAACATTGTGGATCGTATAAATAATCTGAACAAGTTTTCACGGGAAATGGATGACTATCATCATATGGTTAAACAAAACGTTAACTCCATACCAGATGATTTTTCATTTAATGAAGTAGCTACAGTGGCCTTTTTTAAAACGGTGTCTGACCAAGTTAATACTATTTTTCTTTTAACGGCACATCATATATGGAAAGTAATTTTAGGAGAGCAAATAATAGAGGATAGTCTCAGTTATGTGCGGCTCATCGTCATAGAATCCCCTAAATTTAAGACGGAAGGATTGTTTAGTGGCAAACAGTTTTTGTCCTTTCAACCAAAAGCAAATTTAAAACTATACTTTGACTCGAAAGAGGACAAAAGCTTTCTGGAAACCACTTTCACAAATGAAATAAATCGTTTTTTGAATAAAGAAAGAGTTATGCTAGCCAAACCTGAACCAATACCAATCAGTGAACCGCAAGAAAGTACGAATAACCATGCACTGGAGAACCAGAACAAAGCGCTTATTGAGACACTAAACCTAGAAAATAACGAAACAGCAATTGCACTGATAACGCTTAGTCAGCTCAAATATCCTAAAAATAAGATAAAGCCATTGTCTTCCGGGGACATTCCCTTGGGTTTCCAATTTATAGAAAACGATTATGTCACGGAAAGCGGACTAGCTATTCTCACAATGGGTGGAGCCTATGAAAAAGCATTGCAAAAAGTAATTAAGGATATTCGTAACTTGATTGAGCAAAAGAATGCAGATGGCGCCTTTAACTTATGTCTTACTCATACTGAGGACGAAGGCTCATCGACCGTGTGGATTTATGCATATTTTGACATTGCAAAAAGGATCCTTTAGTCAGCCCCTTCCCTTCAGAGTGGAGTTTGTGCGAGTTGTTCAACTCAAAACAGGCCTTCCATTTGCAAATGGGTTCATACGTCAATAGTAGGTGCTATGGCTAATGATCAGCTTAAGCAACTTCATAAAGACCATTGTTTTCTCCAGGAGAATGGTATTTTAAAACGAGCAGTGGTGTTGACCAGATGTTGATTCGTAGTGGCCGAAAGGCCATTTGTTGTTCAGGTGCACCTGTGCCGCGGACACTGCGTGATGACCGTTCTGAAGGCATTATATGTTCGCAGCCCCTATTATGACCGTGAGATTTCACCCCTAGCCCTAGGTATTAACTTATATATTCTTGCCGATCATTACATAAAGGAAATTTATTGTGAGCTTTCAAAAATTTTCATCCGCGCGTTTTAAAATCAAGTTAGCCACTTTTATTACAAATTTGGGACAATAAAAAACATCAAGAACAGATATCCTGTATCATTGAAGTTCCAACACAAACAATGAAAGAGGTATTGTCCTGATGCATGAACAGGATATCACACGTCGTCAACCAGGTCATCATTTGTCTCAAATGGAACGCGGTAGAATTGCAGAACTTTACGCCCCCGGCACCTCCAAACGCGAAATTGCTGCCAAAATTGGCGTCTGCCATCAAACCATCAATAATGAGATTGACCGAGGGACTGTCAAGCAGGCTAAGCGCATTAATGGCAAACTGATCTATCATACGGAATATAGTCCTGAAGCTGCTCAGACGCGCTATGAGACCGCACGTCTGAATTGTCATAGGCCGGATAAATTCGCCGCTACAAGCCACTTCCTGGCCTGGTATGCTAATCAGGCCAAGACTGAACACTGGTCGCCTGATGCAGCCGTTGGCGCCGCACGGCGAGCCAAGCTATTCACCCCTGAGGAGATGGTGTGCACAACCACTTTATATCGCTACATCGATGATCAACGCTTAGAAATTCGGAACATCGATCTCGTGGAGAAGGCAAATCGGCGGACCAAGCAACACAAGAGCACTAAGCATAAGCGCCTAGCCGGCCGCAGTATTGAGGAGCGTCCTAAGGCTGTCGAACGCCGCAAGCAGTTCGGACATTGGGAGATGGATACCGTTGTCGGGAAACGCAATGGCCGTGAGAGCGTCATCCTTAGCCTGATTGAGCGGAAGACTCGTTGCCAACTTCTCCGACTGATCGACGGCCGAGACTCGGACTCTGTGGAGTTTGCGTTACGAGAAATCAAGCTTGAGTGGGGTGACTGTCTGCGCACGATTACCGCAGACAATGGCCCGGAGTTCTCGACTCTGAATAAGGCCTTTGAGGACACAGATACAGACATCTTCTACGCTCATTCATACACCTCATGCGATCGCGGCTCCAACGAGGCCCACAATCGCATGATTAGACGTGACTACCCAAAAGGCGAGTCGCTGGATGATGTTAGTCCCAGCCAGGTGCTGGCTACCCAAGACCGTCTTAACGGGCTTCCCCGGAGAAAGCTAGACTACCGTAGCCCCAGGAGTGTTTTGAGACCGAAGTGCGCCGGACTCGGCGTTCAGCACAACACGTAAGCTAAACAATGAACCACTCATAAGATAACAGGCTGTTCTTGGGAGTGTCTCAACACCCCGGCTAACTTGTTCTTGCAATTTGGGATAATAAATCTTCAGCATTTGCCTCAGTAACACGAGTGATGGTGATCGCCATGGCATTGGGCCTCCTTAAATTTGCCTTGAGCTTACCTTGCTGACGACGGTATTGCAAGACCACGAATTCTTTCCTTACATTAGCTAAAACTTCGACTATAATTATTTTGGAGGCGATTACATGTTTTTAGATCATCGAACCATTCGCAAATTTTCCACGCAACAAGTTGACCCGCAATGCTTGAACCGCCTGATCACTGTGGCCCAACATACTGCAACCTCACATTTCTTGCAGTCTTTTAGCATTATTCATATCACCGATTCCGCACTGCGTTCACAAATCGCCGCCATCAGCCACCAAACTTATGTCGATGGCAATGGCAATGGTGAATTATTGATTTTCGTGGCGGATCAATACCGCGCAGACCTATGCGCCGACCACCCTAACCAACTCAGCTCAACGGATAAATTTATCCAAGCCGCATCGGATACTTTATTGGCGGCAGAAAACCTCGTCGATGCCGCTGAAAATCAAGGGTTAGGAACCGTGATTTTAGGCAGTATCCTCAATGATCCAAAACAATTGATCTCCCTGCTTCACCTACCGAACCTCACCTTCCCGATTTGTGGCGTGATTGTCGGCTATCCCGATCAAAAACCAAACTTCAAGCCGCGCATGCCGCAAAGCTTAATGAGCTTCGACAATACTTATCACTTACCTGACGACTGGAAAACGCAACTAACAGATTACGACCACGTGATTCAGCATTACTATGCGACCCGCGATACCAATCAGCGCGAAGAAACCTTCTCCCATTTGTTAGCTAACGGTGCCGCCCATACGCCGAAAAAGCGCAGCGAACTACTCGATGCCTTGCATCAACAAGGGTTCTGTTTGAAATAACAGGATAATAAATCGATTCATCTTTTAATTTTAATTTGTGTCTTGTCAAGTGTCATGCGACAATCATCTCTAGGCAGCTGCCTCCAAAGGGGGTGTTGTCTTTGTTGAAGGATCTATTCACAGTCGTTGTCGGCCCTGTGGTGGTCGGGGTTATCATTGAGTTGATCAAACGTTGGCTGGACTTGCGACAACTTTTGCGACTGCCGTTGCTGTTTGAGGATACTACCGATTGTGGGTTGCATAGGGGACCTTCTTTCATAATGCCAAGTTTATTTGCTTTTAGCCACTAGGGTATACCCTAGTGGCCGTTTTTGGCTTAGTGCTATACTGGTGATTATAAATGTTCATTAGAACTGTCCAAAAGGAAGTGTTGACAATGGCTAAAATAGGTTATGCTCGCGTGAGCTCTAAAGAGCAGCATTTAGATCGGCAATTAGTTGCCTTAAAAGGCGTTGACAAACTATTCACGGATAAACTAAGTGGAGCTAATACTAATCGGCCAGAACTGCAAAAACTTCTGGCTTATATTCGCGATGGTGATATTGTCATAGTCACTGAACTAGACCGTTTAGGCAGAAATAATCAGGACCTAACTCAGATTATGAACACCATTCAAAATAAAGGCGCCACCCTAGATGTGTTAAATTTGCGGTCCATGTCTGGGATTGCTGATCAGAACTTACGTCAACTGATGACTAATCTCATTATAGAACTATATAAGTATCAGGCCGAAAGTGAGCGTAAGCGAATCATTGAGCGTCAGCAACAAGGAATTGCTCTGGCCAAACAGAAGGGTAAATATCATGGGCGAAAGCCCCAATATGCCGAAGATGATCCCCGCTTACAACATGCCTTTACGCTTTACCAAGCGGGCATGAGTGATGTGGACGTCGCCCGTAATACGGGTATTAAAAGGACAACCTTCATCAGATATCGAAAAAAATTCAAGGTTTATAATTAAGGCAGGTATGTTATTCAAGCGATGTGTGGTTAAAACAATGGTATAGATATCGCATTGAAAAATTTTTCTAAGAAGGCGGCCAATCTATGGCTAATAATAGTGATAAAATTAATTTTTGTGTGAACTGTGGAGAAAGGTTAACAACTCAATCGAATTTTTGCCCAAAATGTGGGAAACCAATAAAGCAAATAAAAAGTGTTTCAAATAATGCTTCAGGAATGCGATTGACACAAAGAGGGCCCGCATTAAATCAAAAGGCGGCAGAACACTCTTCCATTTGGCAAAGTGCTACGACAGCATTGAATCATTACACCGGAGAAACCGGTCCGGTCAATATCAATCTCAAGAATCTATTTTCTGAAGTATTTAAGCGCCATTCCCAAAATGAAGCTGAGGAAATATTCATTGCTGGAACTGTGACAACAACGCCCACAGTGTCAGAGGTCTCTGCAGACTGGGGGCGTCCATGGCTTTTTTCTCGAATTTTGATGTTCTTCGGAGCAATCTTCATGTTACTTGTCTACATTGCAGCTGATATGGATAACTCTAATGCCATTCCAGGTGTGATCATGATCGGAGCCTTTACGGTACCGTTTAGTGCATTAGTGTTTTTCTTCGAAATGAATACATATCGTAATATCAGTTTTTATGAAGTCTTAAAGGTGTTCTTCTTGGGGGGTGCCTTATCTTTATTTGTCACGCTATTTCTATATCAATTTGTATCCTTTTCGGTTCAAAATCAAGTTTATGGCATGATGACATGGTCAGACACGATTTCTGTTGGGATAGTTGAGGAACTTGGAAAGCTGTTTATTGTGATCTATTTTGTGCGCCGCAAGAACTATCAATATATTTTGAACGGTATCCTCATAGGTGCTGCAGTGGGAGGTGGCTTTGCTGCTTTTGAAACAGCTGGCTATATTTATAATTCGGGTAATCTATTGCTTCAAACGGCCTTATTACGTGCTGCGATTGCGATAGGTGGGCATGTGGTTTGGGCTGCGATTAGCGGCGGTGCGCTTGTGATGGTTAAAAAATCTGAAAGATTCAATTATCATCAATTACTCATTCCTAATTTTTGGGTGTTTCTTGGAAGTGTAATCGTTTTACATGCGCTTTGGGATAAAGGAATCGCGCTGATGGGAAGTTTGATGATAACCTATATCACGCTCATAGTAGTAGCGTGGCTTATTGCATTTGTCCTGATTAACGCTGGTTTAAAGCAGGTCTCAAGAATCAAACAAGGATGACTTCTCACTCGCATACTAACCTCATCTCGTAAAATCTAATGTCATTAGAGCAATCACTATGGGTAGATCTCTATAAATATTCGAAACACTGCCCACAATAATCTCAAGTAGCCGCAGAAAATTCATTTGCTAATTATAATCAAATTGATATTATGACTGTTAATCATCATTTTCTTTGATGTAGTCATACGTGACTTCTCCTTCAGATGCAATGTACAAATCTAGGTTACTATTTAAGGGATTCAGCAGAACAATATTCACATCCTTCAGTGATGTAGGCATTTTAGGCGATAGTTCAGCAGAAATTTTTTCTAAACTGTTTTTAACTGTTTTTGGATGTAAGCTGATTCCTGAGACAACTTTTAAGAGAGGGTATAATGAATAAATC
>OKBA01000179.1_pt1 | contig 16852 bp, 12 predicted proteins | sample 1614821 | NCBI WGS metagenome assembly OKBA01 (sample SAMN04436972, study PRJEB24849) | human gut metagenome | biome: human gut; feature: NICU; material: stool | host: Homo sapiens | place: USA: Saint Louis, MO | collected 2010-04-02
AACACCCCACCACCGGTGCCGCCATCGCGTCCCCGTTCGTCGCCATGTCGCAGTCGTTCGGGAAGCAGGCGAATGTGTACTGGTACGAGATTTACGAGATCGTGCGCGCCACCTGCACGACCGACTATGCGGGCACCACGCCCGGTGACGAGGTGATGGAGCAGCTGCTGAAGGCCCGCTCCTAACCGTCTTTCCTGATCTTGGCGTCCATCCCCAAACGTGGGGTGGGCGCGTTCTTGTTCCCTCTGTGTTTCGTGGAAGCGAGTGTGCCCATGTCTACTGTTCATACTGCCGAGTCCGTGTGCGCTGGTCATCCGGACAAGTTGGCCGATCAGATCGCCGACCAGATCCTCGACGACATCCTCTGGGAGGACAAAGCTGCCCGGGTGGCGGTCGAGGTGATGGCCGCAGGCAGACGGATCATCGTCACCGGCGAAATCGCCACCAACTACCGCCCCCGCATTCGGGAGTCGGTGCGCACCGCCCTCGCGCGTGCCGGTTACAGTCCGCTCGGGTTCCTGATCTATGTGTGGACGCGCCGCCAATCCGGTGACATCAGCGCCGGGGTCACCATCTCGCTGGAGGCTCGCGGCGGTGACAGTTCGGCGTTCGCGTTGCAGGGTGCTGGTGATCAGGGCACGGTCTACGGCTACGCCACCAGTGAGACTCCCGAACGGCTTCCGCTGCCGCTCGTCTTGGCACACCGCATCTGCGGGCGTCTCGACACCGCACGGGTCGACGGAACCATCGTGGGGATCAAGCCGGACGGGAAAGCACAGGTCTCGGTGCGTTACGACGACACCGGCACACCCATCGCTGTGGAGGCGGTTGTCGTGTCGGTGCAGCACGAGGCGGGCAAGGATCTGGCGGTGTTGGAGCGTGAGGTGCGCTCGTTGATTGTTGCCCCGGCCTGCCAGCCTTACCTGCCCGTGGACAGCAACACCGAGGTGCTGGTGAATCCGTCGGGCAGGTTCGTGCCGGGCGGCCCACGAGCCGACACGGGCCTGACGGGTCGGAAGCTCATGGTTGATACCTACGGCGGTCTCGCCCTGCATGGCGGGGGCGCGTTCTCCGGCAAAGACCCCTCCAAGGTCGACCGGTCCGCCGCTTACATGGCCCGCCTGATCGCCAAGACGGTCGTCGATGCCGGGCTGGCTACTGAGTGTCAGGTCGCGATCTCGTATGCGATTGGGAAGGCTGATCCGGTCGCTTTCAGTGTGGACACGCTCGGCACCGGCGAATACGCCGACCTGATCCTCACCAAGGCTGCCCGGGACGTGTTCGTGCTACGTCCGGCGGGGATCATCGACGCCCTCGCCCTGCGCATACCCCGCTACCGGGATCTCGCGGTCTACGGGCACATGGGCAGGGACTGGCCGCGCTGGGAACAAACCTGGCGCTTTGAACGCGACCTGCGGAAGGCGGTGGAGACACATGCGCATCGAGCAACTGGCAATCGCTGACCTCACGCCCGCCGACTACAACCCGCGCAAAGACCTCCAGCCCGGCGACCCCGGGGCAGTCCCATCTGCCCAATCTGCACGTGACGGGCGCAGGTAGTGGTGGTCAGTTCTTCCCCCGCTGGACCTATGAAGAAGCCACCGACGACACCCTCCTGGGCGCTAGTGGCGACGTCGACGAGTGGGGTTACCGTCGCGTCGATAACATCACCGACGCGATCCTGACCCACTACCAGCAGGCCTTCGGGTCGCAGGTCACCAAGGACGACATCTTCTTCTACGTCTACGCGGTGTTGCACTCTAAGCAATATCGCACCCGCTTCGCCGCCGACCTCAAGCGGATGCTTCCGCGCATTCCCCTGGCCGCATCAACCGCGGACTTCGAGGCGTTCGCCGAGGCCGGTCGGCGTCTGTGTGATCTGCACGTCGGCTATGAGAACGTCGAGCCCTACCCATTGCACGAACCGACCCACCCGCTCGACGTCGACGAGTGGGACCTGTACCGCGTCACCAAGATGCGGTGGAAGGACAAGACCACCAAACGCGACCTTGTCTACAACTCGTACCTCACCTTGTCTGACATCCCCGAGCAAGCGCACGAGTACATGCTCGGGTCGCGCTCCGGCCTGGAGTGGCTCATCGACCGATACCGGGTGAAGCCCGACAAGGCCTCGGGCATTGTCAACGACCCCAACGACTGGGCGCGCGAGCATGACGACCCTCGCTACATCGTCGACTTGGTGAAGCGGGTGACCCGGGTGTCGGTTGAAACCGTCAATATCGTGAGGTCACTTCCTGAGTTGCCGATCTGACTATGTGTCTGCCAGGTGGCCAATCGACTGCTCATTGTTGGCACATCGTTGTGGGGCCGCGCCGAGGTGGTGAGGCGTCGATTTGGGTTCAGGGCAGGTAACCGTATATTCTTGTTCAGTTCCCGAAGGAACCCCCGAACCCAACGATTGCGTCGGGTGCGTCATGCACCCGGCCCTGAACAGGAGATCTCCCAGTGGCTGCTGTGTGTGACATCTGCGCCAAGCGCCCCGGTTTCGGACACAACGTCCCCTGGTCGAAGAAGAAGACCAATCGCCGGTGGAGCCCGAACATCCAGCGCGTCCGTGTCGTCGAGAACGGCACGCACAAGCGCATGAACGTGTGCACGTCGTGCCTCAAGGCTGGCCGAGTCAGCCGCTGAGCAATTGCGTTCGACGTTAGAACCCGCCGTAAGGCGGGTTCTTTGTCGTTGTGGGTGTCATTGCCTGTCGGTACGGTGACACTGTGAATGCAGTGACCAGGTGGCACACCCGCAGCCAGCAGGAGCTTCATCGCCCTTTGGCGGAGGCGGTGGGAGCCAAGACGGCCAAAGCATTTGCTGCGATGCACGTCGAGACGGTGGGCGAGGCCCTCGGTCACCTTCCGCGTCGTTACCTCACCGGTACCGAAACCACGGATTTGTCCCACCTCGTCGTTGACACCGAAGTCGCCTTGGTGGCCGACGTCGTCGGCGTCGAGGTCCACACCAACAAGACCGTGACAGGTCGAGAGAGGCGACCGCGTCAGCGGCTGGAAGTCATGCTGTCCGACGGCAACGCACGTCTGCCCGTCACCTTTTTCGGCAAACCTCACATCATGTCCTATTGGCAGCGCATTTTTTCTGCCCACACTCACGGCATCTTCGTCGGCAAGGTGGGGGAGTTCCGGGGCAATCCGCAGCTCGTCCATCCCGACTTCGTCATGGTTGACCGCAACGGCAAGGTCGTGGCGGGTCGTGAGGAGGGCAAGGTGATGGCTGCGCAGGTGCAGCGTCACGGTTTGCTTGGTCTCTACCCGCAGACCTCGAAGTTGCGCACCTGGGAGATCGCCTCGGTGGAGTCGATGCTGCTCGAGTCCACCCCCGAACTTGAGGACACCCTGCCCGGATGGCTGCGTCAGGAGGCTGATCTGCCGAGCCTGTGGCAGGCCTACCACGCCATCCACCACCCGCATTCGGTGGAGGAAGCCAATCGCGGTGCCGAACGACTGGTGTGGGAGGAGGCCATCGCCACCCAGGTGACGATGGCGGTGCGTCGACGTGATGCCGAGAGTCGTGATGCGCCGGTGTGTCGACGTCATGACGACGGCCTGCTGGCAGCCTTTGAGTCGAGACTCCCGTTCACCCCGACGGCAGGCCAGGACGAGATCAGCCAGGCCATCGACGCTGACCTGTCTTCCGATCACCCCATGCATCGACTGCTGCAGGGGGAGGTGGGTTCCGGCAAGACCTTCGTGGCCTTACGCGCCATGCTCCAAGTCGTCGACGCCGGGTACCAGGCCGTTCTGCTGGCACCCACTGAGGTTCTCGCCCAGCAGCATTACGCCACGATCACCGGGATGCTGAGGGAGCTGGCCGCTGGCGGTGGCCTGGATGCCCCAGAGAACTCCACCGGAGTTGCCCTGCTCACGGGTTCGATGAAGACGGCTGGAACCCGAACCGCCTTGGCCGACATCGCCTCGGGAGCGGCCGGAATCGTCATCGGAACCCATGCCCTGTTGTCAGGCAAGGTCATCTACAACAACATCGGTCTGGTCGTCGTGGACGAGCAGCACCGCTTCGGCGTCGAGCAGCGCAGTGTCTTGACGACTGGTGACGGTGCTCGACCTCACGAGCTCGTTCTCACTGCAACGCCGATTCCTCGCACGGTTGCCATGACGGTCTTCGGTGATCTCGAGGTGTCGACCTTGCGAGAACTGCCGTCTGGACGTGCCGACATCCAAACCACTGTGGTTGATCTGCCAGCCCACCGCTCGTGGCTCGCCCGCGCCTGGGAGCGCATCCGAGAGGAGTGCGAGGCCGGGCATCAGGTCTTCGTGGTGTGTCCTCGTATCAGCAGCGATGACGCTGACGACGTCGAGAGTGGTCGCCCGCCGACGGCTGCGGTCGAGGAGATCGCTCCTCAGCTGGCCTCCGGTCCGCTCACAGGACTGCGCATCGACGTCCTTCATTCTCGGCTGGACGCCGATGAGAAGAAGGCCGTCATGGATCGCTTCGCTGACGGTGAGTCCCAGGTCCTCATCTCCACCACGGTCATCGAGGTCGGCGTCGACGTCCCCAACGCCACTATGATGGTCATCATGGACGCCGACCGCTTCGGCGTCTCCCAGTTGCACCAGTTGCGCGGACGTATCGGGCGAGGAAAACTGCCGGGCCTGTGTCTTCTGGTGACGACGGCCCTGCCCGGAACGACGGCCCGTGAGCGGCTCGCCGCGGTGGCATCATCCCGTGACGGCTTTGAGCTGGCCGAATTGGACCTGGCCCAGCGTCACGAGGGCAATGTGCTCGGATCCTCCCAGTCGGGGTATTCCTCGCCGCTGCGGTTGTTGCGGGTGCTCGACCACGCCGAGATCGTCACTGCGTCCAAGGATCTCGCCGAACGGTGGGTGCAAGAGGAACCTGAGGATCCCCGGCTGCTCGACGTCGTCACCGCGACGGAAATGCTGGCTGAGGGCGATCTCATGGAACAGGGATGAGCTGCCCAGGCGTGACGAAGGTCCGGAACGTTGATGACGATCCGGACCTTCGCGAGTGGTCTGTCAGTTGTCCTTGGGCTCCGGACCGAAGGCGAAGGTACGGCCGGTGATCTGATCGGCCTGGACACGCACGTAGTTGCGCTTCACGGTCGGCACCCACGGCAGCAGGGGCATCTTGTCGCACAGCGCGAGCTCGGCCTCGTCGGTGATGACCTCGGCGCTGCCGCGCACGACGACCGACCAGCCGGTCTCCTCGGTCCAGCCGTCGGCCTCGAAGGCCACACGGTTGTTGGTGACGATGTCCTCAAGCTTGCTTCCAGCGGCGGTGCGGAAGACGATGCTCTGCCCGTCGACGACGTAGTTGACGGGGAATACCTCGGGCTGGTCATTGACGCTGGTGGCCAGGCGGCCGACCTCAGCCGTGTCAAGGTAGCCCCAGCAGCTGTCCTCCGGGACCTCGGTGATCGGGTTCTCCTCATTGATCATGGAGCCATTCTTCCTGAACACGGCCCATTTCGGGAGCCGACCGGCACAAAGTTGCCGATATTGGTGAGGATGGCTCGCCACATGACCATGTCGAGGGGCCCGCGCGGTCCAGGAGTGGATGCAATGGGTACGGCGACGATGCGGGCAGGATCGGGCGAAACCGCTAGCCTGGAGGGATGAGCAGGATTATCTCGGGTCGTGCTGGCGGACAGCGTCTGGCCACCCCGTCAGGACGTCTCACACGTCCTACGACCGATCGGGTGCGCGAGGCTGTCTTCTCTGCATTGGCAGCCTGGAACGGAACGTCTGATGAGGCTCCCGAGGACCAGCTTGCCGGGCAAGCCTTCTGCGACCTGTTCGCTGGGTCCGGAGCGGTGGCCCTCGAGGCTGCCAGTCGCGGTGCATCGACGGTCCTTGCCGTCGACCGGGACCGCTCAGCGTGTCATGTCATGACGGAGAACGCCCGGACCACGCGCCTGCGGATTCAGGTGGCCGCCCAGACGGTTTCGACATTTCTCTCCGACAACCGGCAGACCTTTGACGTCGTCTGGTTCGACCCGCCCTACGACTTGGCCGACGACGTCATGGATGGCCTCATCGCCGCCACGATTCAGAACGCCCTGGCCCATGACGGACTGGTCGTGGTGGAGAGGTCGCGCCGCAGCCGAACCCCTCACTTCCCGGAAGGGTTTGAGTCGTGGAACTCTCGTTACGGTGAAACCGTCGTCTACTACGCCCAGCGCAACCGCGAGCCCATGGAGCAGCAGTGAAAGCAGTTTTTTCAGGATCCTTTGACCCCATCACCCTCGGCCACGTCGACATCGTGACGCGAGCCGCCGAGCTTGTTGACGAGGTCGTCGTCGGGGTGGCGGTCAACTCGGCCAAGAACGGCATTTTCTCCATGGAGGAGCGGGTGACCTTTGTCCGGGATGCCGTCGCTGACATCCCGGGTGTCGAGGTCGCCCTCGTCGATGGGTTGCTCGTCGACTTCTGCACCGAGCAAGGAGCTGACGCGATCATTCGTGGCCTGCGCTTTGGTGGGGATTTTGACTACGAGCTCCAGATGGCCCACCTCAACAAGGCCATGAGCGGGATTGAGACGATCCTGCTGCCGGCTGGGCGCGAATTCGGGACGATCAGCTCCTCCATGATTCGCTCGGCGGCATGCAACGGGGGCAACGTCTCAGAGTTCGTGCCAGCCATCGTCGATGCCGCGCTGCGAGAGAGGTTCCCGCACTCATGACTACCGGGTGTTCTTGGGCCATGGCCAGGCCTCTGGGAGTCGACCATGAGGTCGCAGTCAGCAGGTCAGCGGGCTAGAGCACTGGTGAGGGCCTCTCGGTCTGTGAGCCCATGGGTGGGATGAAGGACGAGCTTGGGCGCTCGTCCGGTCTGTATGGCTTCATCAACCCACCGGGCGAAGAGATCGCCCATGGGGAAGGACACCGACCGTCCCGCCCCGGTGTCCCAGTCCGCGCTGAATTCCAGCGGCTCATCGGCCTGTTCCTGAGGCTGGGCGTTGTGCAGATCGGGCAGCATGTCCGACATGGCCAGGGCTTCCGGCTTTGGCTTGCCGTCGTTGGTGAACAGGCCGAGCGAATACTCCAGCTTCGGGAAATCCAACAGCTGGTCTGACACGTCGTGGGAGCACCACCATGTCACCGCCTCAAGACTCGGGGTGGTGGCCACCGAGGCCAGGGACGACGTGACGAAGTCCGCTGCCCGGTCGTCGGGAACGTGGCTGCGAGGCGCACCAATTTCCTGCAGCCAGAGTGGACGGTGGGGATCAGGGCTCCAGGCCCGGGCCAGTTCGAGCAGATAGCGCGGGAACCACGTCAGGGCGGGATGTCCCTCCCCGAAGTGCGGTCCGACCTGCGCGAACACCCAGGAATGGATGGTCGTCGAGGAGCCCAGGGTGACGGCGTGACGCGGGGTGAAGGGATGATCGTCAACGAACCAGAGGTCGTCGTCGAACCCGAACCAGAATCGTCCGTCTGGCCACTGGTCCCGCATGGTCCCGAGCATCGTCTCCAACCACGTCTGGGCCTCATCGATGGTGCACCCGCTGCGCGTCGGATGATGATGCCCCGGGGCCAGAGCCGCATACTGCGGGAACTCATTGCCCACCGTCATGCCGGTGACGTTCGGCTCTTCCCGCAGGCGTGTTGCCAGTTGGCTGATGAGTTCGGTCTGGCCAGCCTTGACGAGCGGATCGGTGAAGAGATTTGACTCGTGCCATGTGACCACCCAGGAGGGCAGGAAATCATAACTCGACAGATGTCCGTTGAGGGCGTCGACGGTGACCTCAAGGTCGAATTCGCCAGCTGCGCGCACGACGGAGACGACGTCATCGAGGGCGCGGGGACGCACCAGACCGCGATTGGGCTGCAACAACGGCCACAGTGGGAAGATCCGTACGTGATCGAGGCCCAGTCGTGCAATTGCTTCGAAGTCGCGTCGTGTCGCATCGATATCGAGGTCAAGCCAGCTGTGGAACCATCCCTGCGACGGTGTGTGATTGACGCCAATCCTCATCGGTTGCGTCCCAACCTCAAGGTCGCAACCTGGAAGGGACGCATGGACAGACCGATCGTGTCGTCAGCAAGGTCAGCGGTGATGACTGACGGACCGACCTGGGCGTGCGGGTTGCCCTCAAGGGGTTCCTCGAGCAGGTCGGACTCGACGGCGGACGTGGCGCCAAAGCCCACCGTCATAGTGGTGTGAACATGACGCCCGTAGGGCTCGTACAACCGGACGATGACGTCACCAGAGCCATCCTCAGCCAATTTGACGGCCTCGACCGCAATGCCTTCGACGCTGACCAGTGGATCGACCGGCGATCCCTGACGACGACGTACGCACAGGTTGGCGGCATACCCGTCACGCACGGCATCGGTGAGATCGGCTCCGACGTGCAGAGTGTGGAAGAAGTCATGCTCTCCCTCGTCAGCGCGCGGGTCGGGGTAGCGGGCTCCCTTGAGAAGGGAGGCGCGGGCCATCGACCACGTGCCACCGTTGTCCTTGGGATGGCGGGACACATTCCACCCATAGGTACCGGAGTTGGCGATGGCGACGCCGAATCCGGGCTCGGAGATGTACACCCAGCGATGGGCATGAACCTCGAAGCGGAAGGCATCCCACGAGGTGTTGGTGTGGGTGGGGCGGGTGATGTGACCCATCTCGATCTCGTAGTCGGCGTGATCGGTGTGGACGTCCACCGGCCAGGCCAGTTTGAGCAGACTGTCTCGTTCGTGCCAGTCGACATGGGTGCGTACCTTGACGCGCGGATCTCCCGGATTCACGGTCAGCGACTGGGTAGCGCGGGAATCCCCGAACGTCCTTGTGACGCTGATGGTCACCGAATCACCGTTGCGGGACATGGTGGCCTTGCCATCATCCAGGTCGGTGACGTTGTTGGCGTAGAAGGGATCGATGTCCCACGCGTCCCACATGTTCGGGAAGTCAGGGTGAATTTGGAGAAGATTGCCACGCTGACCAGCTGGTATGGCGTCGCGACCGGAAGCAGGGTCGACGAGGTGGGTGATGAGGCCGTGCTCGTCAACGGTAAGACGCAGCAGGCCATTGTCGACGACGAATCCGTCAGCCGCATCCTCAGCCTGAACCCCGTGGGCAATTGCCGGAGCAACTCCGGCACCCATGGCCACGGTGGAAGCCCACGGACGAGTCATCGGAGCAGAATCGAAGACGACCTGCTCGTCACCCTCTCCGGCTAGCAGCTCCTGGGCATGGTGAATGAGCTCGGTGAGTTCGTCAGAGATGCGCCGGTGATCGGCGACGACCTCGCGATACACCCACGCGATCGCCGATCCAGGCAGGATGTCGTGGAACTGGTAGAGACAGATGGTCCGCCAGATCTCGGCCAACCACTCACCGGGGTAGTCCATCAGGCCGCGTACCGCTGCGGTGGCGCACCACAGCTCGGCGTCGCGCAGCAGGTGCTCATTGCGACGGTTGCCCTTCTTGACCTCGTACTGGCTGGTGAACGTGCCGCGATGCAGCTCGAGGTAGAGCTCTCCAACCCAGGCGCCCGGATCCTCGTGCTCGGCCTCGGCGCGGCTGAAGAACGTGGCCGGAGGCTCGATGGTCAGCTTGGGGGATCCGTCAAGATCGGCGACACGACGGGCCTGGGCGAGCATTTCGCGGGTGGGACCACCGCCGCCATCTCCATAGCCGAAGGGCACCAAGGAGGAATTGGCGCGGCCCTTGTCCTGGAAGTTGGACCTGGCGTGTTCGAGGTCGCGGGCCGAGAGGTCAGAACCGTAGGTGTCAGCCGGCGGGAAATGGGTGAAGATGCGGGTGCCGTCGATTCCCTCCCACCAGAAGGAGTGGTGGGGAAACTTGTCGACCTGGTTCCACGAGATCTTCTGGGTCAGGAACCACTGGGCACCGGCCAGCTTGGCCAGCTGCGGTAGGGCTCCCGAGTAGCCGAAGGAATCAGGCAGCCACACCTCGGGGCAGTGGTGGCCGAACTTCTCCATGAAGTACCGCTGCCCGTACAGCAGCTGACGGCACATCGCTTCCCCACCAGGCAGGTTGGCGTCAGACTCCACCCACATGCCTCCAACCGGGATGATCCGGCCGTCGGCGACTGCCTTCTGCAATCTGGCGAAGAGGTCAGGATGGTCCTCCTCCAGCCAGGCCGAGTGCTGAGCAGCAGGGAAGGCGAAGAGATGGGTGGGGTCATTCTCGATGAGATTGAGCTGGTTGGAGATGGTTCGAGCGACCTTGCGTCGGGTCTCGCGCAGCGGCCACAACCAGGCGGAGTCAATGTGGGCATGGCCGATGGCCGTCATCGTCTGAGCAGAGTCGTGGGCAGGACGAGCGAGGACTGGGGCCAACTCGGCCCGAGCAGCTGATGCTGTGGAGGCAACGTCGAAGAGATCGATTCTGTCCATGGAACGATCCAGAGCACGACGGATCTCCCACCGGCGCTCGGAATCCTCCGGTAGCTGGGAAGCCAAACCGGACAGAGTCATGATGTCAGCGATGAGCTCGCGGACCTCGTCGTGGACGACGACGAGATCAGCTCGCTTGAGGGTGTAGTAGGCGTCAGTCGAGGCAGTGAGTTTGTCCCCGTCCTCGGTTGGCTGGAAGGGAGGCTGGGCCAACAGGATCGGGTTGGAGGCAGCCTCGACGTAGATGTCGATGTGACCTTCCGTGTCGATCTCGACGGGAATCCACGTGTTTCGCGGGTTGAGAGCCTTGATGACCGACCCGTCCGGACGCACCACGAGGCCCTCGGACTGGAACCCGGGGGAGTCCCAGACGCCCCCGAGGTCGACGATCATCTCGAGATGGTCGTCGCGATGCTCCGGCGGAACGGTGGCCATGAGATGGAGCCAGGTCGTTCCCCATGGCGGGCCCCACTTGTCTCCCACCCGGAACGGCTCATAGCTCAGCGACAGCCCCTCTCTGATCGAGATGGGCTCTCCCTGTCCGCGGACTCCGGGGCGACTGTTCGGTCCCTCGGTGGTGTCAGTGACGGGAGCCCACTCGACGTCGAGTGGGCACACCGTGGTGGTCTCGGCGGGGCGAATCTTCTCAGCGAGATGACGGCGCACCCGACCGTCAAGAATGGGGGCGTGATCATGCATGGGGAGTCCCTGGCGGTTGCGACATTGACAACGGATAATTTCAGAATTGAAGTGTAGTGACTAATACGGTTTAGTCAACTCACTCGGAAGAAAGTGCCCAGACGATCTCCAACAGAGCGTTGCGAAGAGAGTCGGGCGCATCCTCGTCCAGCAGCATTGCGGTGAGGTCGAGGGGAGGACGGCCGCTTCGCAACAGGTCTGCCAAGCGAGTTTTCGTGGTGAATTCGATCTGAGCAGCATCGATGAGCGTGATGGCTCTCATCATGAGGTCATCGGCGCAGTCGGACGAGACCGAGATGGTGGTTTCGACGACCTCGTCCAGACGATGCTGCCCGAGATCAATCGTGACGGGACGCCCTCCTGCGTGGACGCTCACGCGCCATCGCCGCATCACAGCTGTGTGTGGACCTTCGCATGGACCGATTCGCAGCCGTCCATCGGAGTCGAGGTCGAGAGGAGTCGTCCGCAGGCTGTCGTCGTCCTCAAGCAAGTCAAAGTGGCCGGCAGCGCCCGGGACGACGACCAGAGTGAGATCGGTCGTCACGTCTCCTCTGGCCAACGGGTCGGTGGCAGTCGGAATGATGGTTCCAGGTTTGGCAAGGACAGGAACCTCGTCGATGGTGCGAGACATGGTGACGAAACGCTGTGGCGAGTAGGTGAGCCCAGTGAGGAGGTCGACCCACCGAAGACCATCATCGAGAGGGGGTAACCAGGTACGCGTGGTCGCGAGTCCCGTGACGGGGTCGCGTTTGCTGGTGACCGGCCGCACCAAGAGCTGGCTGCCGAACCAGTACTCATTGCGATCGACATAGGACTCCTCCCACTCTGGGTGAGTCCAGTAGGTAGGTCGGAGGAGAGGGCACAGGTCGCGATGGCCTGACAGATTCTCGCTGTGCAGATACGGGATGAGACGGTGACGCATCCGCAGGCACTGAGTCATGACCATCTCGGTTTCAGTGCGGTAATGCCACGGCTCCTTGGACCCGAACTCGTTCTTGGTCGAGTGCAGTCGATTGATGGGGGAGAGCACCCCGAACTGCGCCCATCGAGCCATGAGCTCGTCATCGCGGGACCCGAAGATGTGCCCACCGATGTCGTGGCTCCACCATCCGTAACCGATATTGGAGGCGGTGGCCGTGAACTCGGGCTGGAAGTCCAGAGTTTCCCAGGAGATGACGGAATCGCCCGAGAAACCAATGGGGTAGCGGTGAGACCCGGGTCCCGCGTAACGCGAGAAGGTCAGCGGGCGGCGACGGCCATCCGGGCGGGGGCGTCCCGAGTCGATGTGGTGAACGTGGTTGAGCATCCACAGTGGGTCCAGTCCGGGTACCGAGCAGGTCTGTCCTTGCTGCCAGTCCACCCACCACAGATCGACTCCCTCGTCCTCCATGGGATGAAGGACGTCATCGACGTACACCGTGGCAAAGTGTGGATCGGCAATGTCAAAGGGGATGGGATCGCCTGAGTCTGGATCGACTCCCATATCAGTGGCGACCTGTCGGTAACACTCTTCATGACGACGGATGCCATCGGCCGGGTGCAGATTGAGGCAGGTCCGTAATCCCCGCTGGTGAAGGCTGGCAAGGAAGGCGCGAGGGTCGGGGAAGAGTTCTCGATTCCATGTGTATCCAGTCCAGCCATGTCCCAGAACTGGGTCGATGTCGGTGAGGTGCCAGTCCATGTCAATGACGGCCACCGACAGCGGGATTCCGTCCGCCTCGAATCGATCCATGAGGGTCTCGTACTCGTCGGCGCTGTAATTGTGGTAGCGAGACCACCAGTTGCCCAGGGCCCATCGCGGAATAACCGGTTGCGGTCCGGTGATGCGGTAGAAATCTGCGGCTGCGGCAGCATAGTCATGGCCGTGGAGGAAGAGATAGACATCCTTGCCACCGGAATCAGCTGGGTTGTACCGACGTACCGGTTGAGACCATCGGGTGGGTCCGTCATCCTCCAGTGCGAGTGAATGAGAATCATCGAGGACGGCCCATCCCTGCGCACTCGCCACACCTGCGCCCATGTCACAACGGCCGTCGACGCAGTCGAGAGTACGAGCGGTCCCGCCCAGATTGGTGGGGATTCCGAATGGGTTTTGCGAGAGTGGGTCATCGCCCCAGTGCCACACGGCGTGGTAATTGCCGACGCTCGTTATCGATGCGTGCAGCCCTTCCGGGGAAAACTCCATGCCGTCGTAGCGAAGCTCGTAATACCGGTTTCGAATGATGATATGGCCATTCGCCTCATCAATGGTGTTGGTGACCTCGTGGGGCGTGCGGTCCGCGACCACCTGTGTCGGTCGGTCCTCGAAGGGCTCCGTAGGGTCATCGCGCCACTCACAGCGAATGAGTCGATCGGTGATGAGGGTTATGCGGTAGTGATCTGTGGCAAGACAGGTTGTCTGAGGCATGACGTCTCCCAGCGTTGGGGACTCTCACCCTAATAGCCAATGAACCGTTCTGGAGGGCATCGTGAAGGCATCGCTGAAACGTTTTACCCATTCTCCGGTTTGGCCCTAGGATGATGCTGCGCGGGTGAAGGCCATGTGCTCCCGGGCGAGGATGCCTTGTGACCTGCGCCCATCAGGGCATTCATGCTTCCGGAAGGGACCGTGGCTTCATGGGCAGGACGACGATCAAGGACATCGCCAGAGTCGCCGGTGTGTCGCCGGGCGCGGTGTCCTTTGCCCTCAATGACAAGCCTGGAGTTTCTGAGGCTACCCGAGCTCGTATCAAGGCTGTGGCCAAGGACATGGGATGGCGTCCGAACGTCGCCGCGAAGGCGTTGTCGGTCAATCGAGCCGGTGCTGTCGGTCTCGTCATCGCCCGTGACGATCGCAGTTTCGCCGGGGAAGGGTTCTTCCTGCACCTCATCGCGGGGATGGAGGAGGTTCTCACTCCTGCTCGAATCGCCTTGGTGTTGCAGCTGGTGGGCTCTCCTGAGGAGGAGTGTGAGGTCCATCGACAGTGGTGGGCTCAGCATCGTGTCGACGGTGTCGTCCTGGTCGACCCGGCCCGCAATGACCCGCGGTGGTCCCTCATGTCGGAGATCAACATGCCGTGCACCGTCGTCGGAGCCACGGAGGACACCCCGTTGCCCGGCATTCATATCGATGACGCCACTGCTGCGCGGAGCATCGTCAACCACTTGGCCGACCAAGGGCATCGTCGCATTGCCCATATCGGCGGTGACCCGACCCTTGAGCACAGCATGGTCCGACGCCAGGTCTTCGCCCAGGAGGCGGAGAGTCGCGGAGTGGTCGTCATCGAGGCAGCGGCCAGCGACTACTCCGAGCAGTCCGGAATTCAGGAGACCAGCGCTCTTCTTTCCAGGCCTGACCGTCCCACCGCCATCGTCTATGACAATGAAGTATTGACTCTGGGGGGCATCACCTCCCTGACGCAACACCGGTTGCGGATTCCTGCTGACGTCTCGGTCGTGTCCTTCGAGGATTCCCCGACATGTCGAGTGATACCGCCCGGAATTACCGCTCTGCGTCGTGATCCGTCAATTCTGGGTAGGGACGCCGTCGCGATGTTGATGAGCATCATTGATGGCCAGGACGTGGAGGACATCACCGAGCAGCCGCCTGAACTCGTCGTCCGGGGTTCCACAGGGCAGCTCTGAACGTCTGCCTGCCCCGGGACATTGGAATGGGCCAACGACAAGACGGTCGGAACCCTTCTGGTTCCGACCGTCTCCTGATTTGGGTGTGGGTCGCTCAGCCTTTCACGCCGCCGCTCTCCACGCCACGGAAGAAGACCTTCTGCATCGAGGCGAAGACGACGATGATCGGTATGAGGGCGATGATCGTTCCGGCTGCGACCTCACGCGGGTCGGTCGACATCGTTGAACTGAGGTACTGCATGCCGACGGTCAGGGTGTACTTGTCAGGATCGTTGAGGACGACCAATGGCCACAGGAAGTCGTCCCAGGCCCCGATGAAGGAGAACACCGCAACCACCGAGGCCATCCCCTTGATGTTGGGCCAGACCACGTGCCGGATCTTGTCCCATGTGTTGGCTCCGTCAACGGTCGCCGCATCGAGGACCGACGGAGGGACCGCCCGACAGGCGGTGGCCATGAGGAGCACGTTGATGGCACCGACGACACCGGGGATGGCGACGCCGGCCAAGGTGTTCGCCAGGCCCATGCCCTTGATGACGAGGTACTGGCTGGTCAGCGTGACCTCACCGGGAAGTAGGAGGACCGACAGCAGGATGCCCATGACGACCTTCTTGCCGCGGAATTTCATGCAGGTCAGCGCATAACCTGCCAGGGAGGCCAGCACGACGTTGCCGATGACGCAGACCGCGGCGACGATGACCGAATGCCAGGCGTAACTGAAGATCGGGACGACATGGGCAACGCGACGGTAGGCGTCGATGCTGAAGTCTTGGGGGATGAGATGGGGCGGGAAGGAGTAGACGTCCTCGCTGACGCCTTTGAGGGAGGTGGACAGCTGCCACAGGAAGGGGCCGACCGAGATGATGACCACGAAGATCAGCAGGATGTAACGCCCGATGAGTCCGGCAAGGGTAGGGCGGGTTGGGTCGAATGCTCGCCGGCTACGCCACGGCTTCTGCTTGACAGGACGAGTTGGGCTGGAGGTGCTCATGCCATCGTCTCCTTCGTGGCGGCCTGGACGGCTGCTGCCCGGCGGGCACGACGGCCAGCCTGCTTGGGCTTGCGGCCAGACCGCAGGTCCTTGTTGTTCGCCCAACCGATGGTTGCTAGCGGAATGAGGGTGAGGAAGAACAGCACGACTGACAGGGCCGACGCATAGCCGAGCTGTCCGGACAGACCGGTACCGACCTGTTTGATGATCATGACGAGGCTGGAGTCCTCACCGCCTGGGCCACCAGTTCCATTCGTGAGGACGTAGAGCTCGGAGAAGATCCTCATCCCGGACACCGCAATGAGGGCGATGATGAGAACCATGGCCGGCCTGATCCCGGGGATGGTGACGTTGCGGAACCGCTGGAAGCTGCTTGCGCCATCGAGGGCGGCGGCTTCATGGAGGTCATGGTCGACGTTTCCGAGGGCCGCGAGGTAGACGATCATGTAGTACCCGAGGCCCTTCCACACCGTCAGCAGGATTGCGCAGCCCAACAGCTTCCACCGATCGACGAGGAAGGGGATGGAGCTGTTCGCGACACCCATCCACTGCAGGGACTGGTTGATGAGACCACGGGAGTCGAACATCCAGCTCCAGATGAGGGCCACGACGACGACCGAGGCAATCACCGGGAAGTACGCCACGGTACGGAAGAACGAGATCCCGGGGATCTTCTTCTCGACGAGCAAGGCCAACAGCAACGGCAGGATCGTCAACAGTGGGATGCACACGATGACGTAGATGAAGGTTGTCGCCATGGCATTCCAGAACATGTCGTCGTGCCACAGCTCGACGTAGTTGTCGAAGCCGATGAACTCCCCGCCGACGAGGGGCCGGGTGTTCGTGAAGGACAGAATGATCGTGTTGATGAAGGGGTAGAGGGCGAACACGACGGTCCACACGACTGCCGGAGCCACCAACAACCACGGGGTGTACCAGCGGTGGGAGTTCATGGGCGCAGATCCTTGGCGGGGTAGGGGCGTTGTCAGCGGGGAGGTGAGCCGGCCCCGCGCGGGGAGCGGGGCCGGCTGAGGATCACTTCGCGATGTGGTCGTTGCAGTACTTGACGGCGTTATCGAGGGCGTCCTTGGCCTTGATGTCACCACGCATGGCCGAGGAAATCTGCTGGCCGACGTAGGTCTTCATGGCGTCGGTGTAAGCCATCGGCTCGC
>OKBA01000187.1_pt1 | contig 16422 bp, 9 predicted proteins | sample 1614821 | NCBI WGS metagenome assembly OKBA01 (sample SAMN04436972, study PRJEB24849) | human gut metagenome | biome: human gut; feature: NICU; material: stool | host: Homo sapiens | place: USA: Saint Louis, MO | collected 2010-04-02
TTCGCGCTGCGCCACGGCACGACGTGCAGCAGCGCGCTGTTGCCGAACAGCAGCATGGCCGAGGCACCGTACACTGCGCAGGCCGCTTTGACCGAGCCGGCCGGCGCGATGCAGATGAGTACGATGGACGCCGCGATGCACAGCGGCAGGGTGGCGAGGTGAAGCCATCCGCGCAGTCGCGGCTTGCGATTGCCGAATGCATCCACGGGGACGATCTGGCGCTTGATCGCCTTCAGTGCGGCCTTGGCTTGGCGGTAGCGCGATTGCGCGGCCCTGTATCGGGCCGATGCACGGTCCAGTGCGGTGGGGTTGGCGCTTGCGCTGGATTTTTGACTCGCGGTTGCGGAAGGCGCAACTGTTGCGGCGGAAGCCATGGTTCGTCCAGATGGCGTGCTGATGGAAACGCTCATACTGATCACCTCGCTATGGCCGGCGACGCTCTCCCGGCCACTAACTTACGCTGCCGTAACCTAGTATAGGCCCGCGCAATAATCAAGGTTGATTTCGTAATGCTTACAGTTCTTCCGTGGTGTGGTATTCGGTGGTACGGTTGCGGAATGCATCGCTAAGTCTGTGAACTCGTATTATGCGTGTCTGCTGGGGTCCGACTTGTGCTGGTTCCTGATTTCGGATTGCTGCGAATGATGCTCCCGACACCGCCCTGCCAATTGTCGGATTCGTACGGCTCGGCCATTCGGTCGAGCTGGTCGTCGGTGACTCCAAATGCTTCGTTGATTTCGTCTCGGTTCATGATGCTATGTAATGCTAGTTTATGGCGGACGGAAAGTTGAGGAAAGTTAAATCTACTTCATGGGCTTCTCTCTGATCTGTATTTGTCCCGGTTCATATGTCAATCGTTTGACCTGTCGACCGGGGCAGAATCCGCTGTCCCGGTCGGCGATTTCGGCTTGTTTTCGTGAACCGGGACACTCCGGTTTCCTCAACTCATATCGTCTGGCAGACGGAATCGGCGGAATAAGGCCGATTCTGGAATTGGCACGTTGTCCCGGTTTTCGCATAAATCGATTGACATTTATACCGGGGCAACAAAAATTGTCCCGGTTTGCAAAGATCGCCCGAAATCGCGAACCGGGACAGCGGATTCTGGCCTGGCTTGAACGTCAAACGATTGATGCAGGTACCGGGACATTTTCCGCCACGAAAGTTGGGCCATAAGTCTCAAGTCCTAAAGCCCCCCTGAAAAACGGCGCTTGCCCGGACAAAGCAAAAGGGCTGGAACCTTCCGATTCCAGCCCTTTAGTTGCTGGTGCGAGTGGGGGGAGTTGAACCCCCACGAGCATACACTCACTGCCACCTGAAGACAGCGCGTCTACCATTCCGCCACACTCGCAGACAATCGACTAACTTACACCCGGCTGGGTAATCATGCAATCTTCGGCGTGTCGCATGGGAGGCAGGGATATATCGCTTGTGGGTCTCCTGCGGGCGCCGTGATCTTTGAGGGTGGCGGCACTCCCCTCAGTCACTTCGTGACAGCTCGTCCGCAATTAAGGACGGGCCTTGCCTGCAACCTGCTGGTTCGACTATCGTCTCACCTTCGACTACAAACAGCCCACTGGGCTGTTTGCTTAACGTCTCAGCCTCAGCGGGGGAGCAGAGAGAAGTTCGGCACAAGCCGCAACGAAGGAGAAAAACTCACAACCCTGGCCGGCGCTCGCCGTTGCCGTAGAAGTGGGCCAGCGCTTCGTCGCGGAACTCATCAAAGTATCCGCCGTCGATCGAGGCGCGGATGTCGTCTAGCAGCTTCACGAAGAAATGCTCGTTGTGGATCGTGGCCAACGTGAACCCGTTGAACTCGCGGGCGCGCAGCAGGTGGTCGACGTACGCGCGCGAATAATGCTGGCATGTGTAGCAGTCGCATCCCTCCTCCAGCGGCCCGAAATCGAACTTATGCTGGGCACGCTTGATGTTGTACCGGCCGGCGCGCGTGTAAATCGCGCCGTTTCGGGCGCAGCGTGCGGGGGCCACGCAGTCGAAGGTGTCGCCGCCGTTCTCCACGCAAGCGAAAATGTCGTCCACAGAGGCGATACCCAGCACGTGGCGTGGGCGGTTTTCCGGCATCGCGTCGCAGATCCATGCGCAGGTGTCGCCGATGATGCGCTTCTCGATCGCGCCGCCGATGCCCACGCCGTCGAAGTCCAGAGAGGCGATCTGCGAGGCCGCACGTCGGCGCAGATCCTCGTAATTCGCGCCCTGCACCACGCCATACAACGCCTGATACGGCTTCCCGACTCGATCAGCCGTCAGCCGCTGGTGCTCGTCCACGCAGCGACGGGCCCAGCGGAACGTGCGCTCCACCGAATCCTCCTGGTAGGAGCGGGTGTTCATCAGCGTGGTGAGTTCATCGAACGCGAACATGATGTCCGCGCCGATTTTGTGCTGGATGCCCATCGAAATCTCAGCGGAGAAACGATGTGCGTCACCATTCAAAGGCGACTTGAACGTCACGCCGTCCTCATCCACCCAGGCCATGCGCTCCTTGCCCTTGGCGATGATGTCGTCCGACTTCATGCCGGTCACGTCCATTGCCAGCGTCTTCTTGAAGCCGACGCCCAGCGACATCACTTGGAAACCGCCAGAATCGGTGAACGTGGGCCCATCCCAGTTCATGAAACGCGCCAAGCCGCCGGCCGCGTCCAGCACGTCCTCGCCCGGGCGCTCGAACAGGTGGAAGGCGTTGGCCAGCAGGCACTGTGCGCCTAGATCCTTCATCTGCTCGGGCAACACGGCCTTCATCGCGGCTTGCGTGCCCACCGGCACGAAGGCAGGCGTGCGAATATCGCCGTGGGGCGTGTGAATGATGCCGGTGCGGCCGTATCGGGCACCGTCTCGCCCAAGCCCGCTGGCCGTGGATGGCAGGCGGGTGATCGTTTCGAAATGGAAGGCGCTGCGGTCGCCGGGCTGTCCGGGCTGTGCGCCCAACGGATGTTCAAGAAGGCTGATCGTCATATGTTCACTTTAGGCAGAAGGGCCAGAAAAGGGCCGGAAATTGTGAAGAACTCGGTTTCGAGGGGCGGATTTCGCCGCTCCCGAACGTCTACTTCCGCTTCAAGGGGCTCCCGGTCAAGTAGGCCGGCTGCAAAAATGGCGGAATGGCGTTAAATGAGGGCCCTTGATACTCGGAATTGACCGCGCGAACAGCCCCTTGAAGTGCAAGTAGATGTTCCCGAAACAGGAAATCAGCCCCTCGAAGCCGAGATGCCCATAAGACTCTGCGATGATTACGCATAGACTTTCAATCAACGTTCAGAAAACCTCCAGATTAACTGCCTTTACTACTGAGGTAGCACACGAGAAGCGGCAAGGAGCAAGTGCCCGAATAGCCGCCGAACAGACGCGATAGGAATTTAGGAAAAGGAGCAGCAATGGCTGACGAATTTAACCCGCAGGGCGTCGACCAGACCCCGCAGAATAACGAAAACCCCAATAATACTGCCGATACCGGCAACATCGAGCCGAAGAACCCATTTGTAGGCGGCGCCTCGGTTGATGCCGGCAACGCCAGCGATTCCAGCGAGCAGCAAGCCCCGGTTCCCCCGGCCGCCCCCGCTGCCGATCAGCGGCCTACGCAAGCCGTTACCGATACCGCCGCCACCGAGCCCATCCCGGACTACGCCTCCGCCAAGGGCGAGAGCACGGTGGTCTCCTCCTCGCCGGCTTCTCCGGCAGCGCCGGCCGCAGACCAGACCTCGGCCACAACTCCGCTGTATCGTCCGGCCCCGGAATATGGCGCTTATGGTCCGACCCCGACTCAGGCACAGGGCCAGCAGGGCGGCCAGGCCGGCAGCAATGCCCAGCCCACGCAGCAATTCCCGTTCGGTCAGCCTGCACAGCAAACCCTACAGGGCCAGCAGGGCAACCGCAATCCCTACTACACCAATAACCCGCAGCCGCAGGGCAACGGCAATCCGTTCAATCCGCCCACGCAGCCGCAGCAGAACAACGGCAACCCGTTTGCCAGCCAGTCCGGTCAGAATGGCCAGAATGGCCAGCAGCCCCAGCAGGGCGGTCTGTTCGGTTTCGGCACTCCCGGTACCGGTACGCCGAACGGTCAAGGCCCGGCCCAGCCGGGACAGCCCGGTCAGCCCGGCCCCGCCAAGCAGGGCATGTCCAAGACGGCGAGCAACATCCTCATCGCCGTGGTCGCCGCCGTTCTGGCTGCGGCCCTCTGCCTGGGCCTCGGTTACGGCGCCCTCACCAGCGGCCTGATCACCTTGCCGACCAGCAATTCGCTGTCCAACGTCAGCTCGAATAAGTCCGGCTCCGGGTCCGCCACCGCCAAGAGCGGCGAAGCCCCCGACTGGCAGACCGTCGCCAGCGATGTCTCCGGCTCCGTGGTCTCCATCCAGACCGCGTTGAGCAACGGCACCGCCAAGGGCTCCGGCGCCATCATCGACACCGAAGGCCACATCATCACCAACAACCACGTGATCTCCGGTGCCCAGCAGATTCAGGTGACGCTTGCCAACGGCAACATGTATTCCGCCACGCTCGTCGGCACTGACGCCACCACCGATCTTGCGGTCATCAAGCTCGACAACCCGCCGAGCGACCTCAAGGCCGTGGAATTCGCCGATTCCGACAAGCTCGCCGTCGGCGAGAACGTGATGGCCATCGGCAACCCGCTCGGCTACGACGACACCGCCACCACCGGTATCGTCTCCGCCCTGAACCGCCCGGTGACCGTGACCGACGACAACAACAACGAGATCGTCACCAACGCCGTCCAGATCGACGCGGCCATCAACCCCGGCAACTCCGGCGGCCCGACCTTCAACGCGGCCGGCCAGGTGATCGGCATCAACTCCTCGATCGCCTCCACCGCCACCTCCTCCGACTCCGCCGGCTCCATCGGCATCGGCTTCGCCATCCCGTCCAACCTCGTCAAGCGTGTGGCCGACGAAATCATCAAGGACGGCAAGGTCAAGCACGTTGCCCTCGGCGTGGTCATCAAGTCCGACACGGTTGAAGCCGACGGCGTGACCCGCGGCGGCGCGACCATCACCAAGTCCAGCGCCACCGGCAGCGCGGTCGTCTCCGGCGGCCCGGCCGACAAGGCCGGCCTCAAGGAGGGCGACACCATCGTGGCCTTCAACGGCAACGCCGTGAACAACAACTACTCGCTGCTTGGTTACGTTCGTGCCGCGGCTTTGGGAGACAAGGTGACGCTGACCATCGTGCGCGACGGCAAGACCATGAATGTGGACGTGACGCTCGATCAGGAGGAGTCGTCGGTGAACGGTTCGTCCAGCTCCGATTCCAACGGCAACAGCCAGAATAACCAGAACAACCAGAACGGCAATGGCCAGAACGGTTACGGTAACGGCAATGGCAACAGCGATGGCGGCACCGGTGACGGCGGCGGCTTCTCCGACCCATTCGGCCTGTGGTAAAGCCGACTCGACAACGTCACACGGTGTTGAGCGGTAACCGCTGAACACCGTGTCGGACAAGCAAAGGCCCGTGACAGTGAGCAAACTCCTGCCACGGGCTTTTCGTATGCGCGATTGTGCCCCGCGCCCATGCCGCCAACGCAGTTTCGATATCCGGCATGTCGCGCAACGCTCGTTGATAGGGTAGGCCAAGCACTGAGTTCGGGCGACGTCCTGAACACGGCGCATAATTCAATACAAAACTGAATACATTTCTTTACGCCGTGTATCGGAAGGTTGCGCGGGAGCCGAGCAAAGCGAAGCCCCAGGCAAAGCCGCCGGTGGGTTAACAAGGCGTGACCGCAGCGCCGATTGCGCGGGCCACGCTTGCCGTACCGCAATCGACTCCGTATACGAGCGTAAGGAGCAATGATGGGCGCACTCATCAGATTCTTCACCAAAATTCTCGACATCTGCAAGCTTGTGCCGATGCTTCCGGTCGTCGTCATCGCCGCAATTCCGTTGGCTTTACTAGGCGATTGGCGTCCGTGGGGCAATGCGATGGCGATTCCGGTACTCGGCAATCCGGGTTTCGGCCAGTGGCTGGTTATCGCACTGGTGCTGATTATTGTGATTGACACTGTGCGCGGCATGATTGACGATTTGCGTCATGGGCAGGTTGGAGTCGATGTGCTGGCCGTGGTCGCGATCCTCTCCACCGTGGCCGTCGCCGAATACTGGGCAAGTTGGGCGGTGACGCTGATGATCACGTCCGGCGAGGCCATTGAGGAATACGCTCAAGCCAAGGCCGAGCGCAGTCTGACCGCGCTGATGGAGGCCGCGCCGCAAACCGCGCACGTCGTCAACCTGCCTGGCGTGGGGCGTGGGTTTGCTGCCGATAAGGGCGATTCGTCCGATGGCTTCCGGCGCGTGGGCTCGGCATCGGCTGCCGCCGCCGCGCACCGCTTCGACACGGTGCCGGTCGAGCAGGTGCAGCTGGGCGACGTACTCATGGTGTTGCCGGGCGAAACTGTGCCGGTTGACGGCGAGCTGCTGTCCGGCACGGCCACGCTCGACCTGAGCAATATCAACGGTGAGCCGGTGCCGCGTGAAGTGTTCGCCGGCGCCCGCGTGATGTCCGGCGCGGTGAACGGCTCGACTGCATTGACCATGCGTGCCACCCAGGTGGCCGCCGATTCGCAGTACCAGCGCATCCTCGAGCTCGTGGCCTCCGCGCAGGAGTCGCGCCCGGCCGTGGTAAAAACCGCCGACCGCTTGGCTGTGCCCTTTACCGTGCTCTCGCTGGTGATTGCCGGCGTCGCATGGGCGGTGTCCGGGGTGCCGACGCGATTCGCCCAGGTGCTGGTGCTGGCCACGCCCTGCCCGCTGCTCATCGCCGCACCGGTGGCATACATCGCCGGAACCGGACGCCTCGCCGCAGCCGGCGTGCTTATCAAAGCGCAGGACGTGCTGGAAAATCTCGGCCGCGTCACGCAGGTGTTCTTCGACAAAACCGGTACGCTCACCGTCAAGCAGCCGCAGGTGGTGCGCGTCGAGATGTTGCCCGGCGCTGCAACCCGTCTCAACGAAGACCATGTGCTGATGATGGCCGGCGCGGTGGAAAGCTACTCGGTGCACATCCTGTCCAAAGGCATTGCCAAGGCCGGCGCGGAGGCGCTGGCCCGACTGCGCCAGCGGTTCGAGGATGGCCAGCGCCTGTGCCCAGAGCCGGAGGCCAGCTGGCCTGGCCATGGCCGGGAGTATCCGGTCGTCAAGAACATCAATGAAGACGCCGGCAAGGGCGTTTCCGGCGAGGTGAACGGACACGCGGTGCGCGTTGGCCGGCTGTCTTTCGCGGCCGCCGGGGAGGATGGATTCTTGGCGGTCGGCGAGGCTGTTCCCAGTCGGTCTGAGGATGACCTGCGCACACGATTTGGGCTGCTTCAGCCGGACGAAATGGCGTCGTATGTGTCTGTTGATGGTCAGCTGATCGCGCGCATCGTGCTGCGCGATGTGCCGCGTGCCAACGCCAAGGCAGTGCTCGCCAAACTGCATGAGTTGGGCGTCACCGAGCTCGCCATGCTTACCGGTGACAAGCGGGCTTCCGCCAATATCATTGCCAGCGAAGTCGGCATTGACGAGGTTCACGCCGAACTGTTCCCGGAGGATAAGGTAGCCGCAGTCAGGGCCGCTACAGGAGCCGGCAAAACCGTCACGATGATGGTTGGTGACGGTGTGAATGATGCCCCGGTGCTCGCTGTTGCCGATATCGGCGTGGCCATGACCGATGGCACGTCCACCGCCGCTTCCGAAAGCGCTCAGGTGGTCATTATGAATGACAATATCGCCGCCGTGCCGCGCGCCATCGCCATTGCACGCCGCACCAAGCGCGTGATGCTTCAAGCCGTAATCGCGGGCCTTGTGCTTGCCACCATCGGCATGATTGCCGCCGCGTTCAACCTTATCCCGGTCGTCGTCGGTGCCTTCCTCCAGGAGGCCATCGACGTGGTGAGCATCCTCTGGGCTCTCACTGCTTTGATTGATCGGGACTGATTAAGATAAACCGGAATTGATTGGAGCCGCATCCGGATTATGTGCAATATAACAATTTGATATCAATATTTTGTGTGTGCTTACCGGATGCGGGTGCCGTAGGTGGCAGTCTATTAGACTAAAGGCTGTTTGCAGCATCATTTAGGGGCATTGAGGCCCTTGCCAGAGGAGTCGATATGTCAGAGGGTGAGGAAGAGCTCAATGTGGGCGCAGTCCGTTTGGAGGAAGTGGCATCGGCGGCTAATGTATCGCTGTCCACTGCGTCCAAGGCCTTGCGTGGAAAGCCTCACGTCAGCGAGAAAACCCGTATTCGAGTGATTGATGCTGCGCAGAGGTTGGGTTATAGCGCCGCAGAAGCTATGGCATCGATGGCAAGGTTAAGCGTCAGGGATTCTCACGGCATGCAGGATTTTCGCGTTGGCATCATTGGCGTTGATATGAAAGGCGTCTTTTCCCCGACCATTCTTATTGGAGCGGAGAATGCGTTTCAAGCGCGCTCAGCCGCAGCGCTACTGTTCAATGCGTCAGGCAATGAGGCATTGTTCCACAGTGGTATTGAACGAATGTTGGTGCAAGGAGTGTCGGGACTGTTGATTATCAGCAGGTGTACGGATCCGGTGCCATACTACGTGGATTCTCCGGTACCTGTGGTCTACGCCTATGGCCCGTCCCGTGATCCCGATGATTGTTCCGTGGCACAAGACAATGTGGAATCAGGGTGTTTGGCCGTTCGCCACCTTCTTTCCTGCGGGCGCACTCGTATTGCGATTATTGCTGGCGACTCCGAGTACTCGGTTACACATGAACGGATGCGGGGTGCGCTCAAGGCCTTGCATGATGCTGGATTACAGTTGGCTGGCGAAGCGCGGTTCGGTCCATGGGAAGCGGAATGGGGGCGCGCCGCTGCCCGTCTGCTGTTCAATGACGGTGCTGCATTCGACGCAGTGATATGCCAAAACGATGTGCTGGCTCGTGGCTGCATCGAGGAATTGGAACGTAACGGATGTCGCGTGCCGCAAGACGTAGCGGTTATCGGGCACGACAACAGTCCGGATTATGTGTCGTACGCGCATCCGTTGCTTACTTCTATTGATGACAACAACGAAATGCTGGGGCGTCAAGCTGCCCTATGCCTACTGGATGCGATTGCGGGGCATCCTCACCATGGTGTGGAGCGTGTGCCGGTGAAGCTAATCCAACGCGAGTCAACGTTGCCGTTGGATTGATAACGTCACCGGATAGGCGGCAGCAGCCGGTTCACATCTTGCGTGGCATCATCCAGACCTTTGCGAATATCATTGATGCCGGAATCCTGTACAAGGCCGTGAACGTCGATGTTGCTTTGTTCGCTCAACGCTTGGCCGCGTACGCGCATGCTATGGATAAATCGTCCGACCTTGCGTGCGTAGTCGGGCAGCTTGTCGGGGCCTACCAGCACTAAAGCGATGACAAGAATCACCATGAGTTCCGTGCCCGAAATGCCGAACAACATATTATTCTCCTTCTGCAGTTATTGTTGCAGGGGCTTCCTGTTTGCCGGTGCGCTTGGCTTTGCGCGCCGCGCGAAATGGTAACGCGGCGCGCATTTTATGTAAAAGTTTGAGAAGTTTGGGTTCTTCGCCCGCCGCGCGCATGACTTTCCATAGCTGGATGTGCTCGTATACTGCGCATACGGCTATGGCTGCGAAATAGATTGCGATGATGGGCAAAGCGAGTGCGCATAATGTTCCTGGGTCGCCGGTTGGCGTGGCCACGGCCGCGAAGATAAACGCTATGACCGTTGCGAGACGCCACTGCTTCAACCATGTTCGTGTTTCGACCGCATTCATCATCGTCAATGCCGCCATAACTACGGGTAGCAGGAATGAGAGGCCGAAAGCGACTGTCATGCGCAGAATGAAATCAAAATAGACGTCGGCGCTGAGCAATGTGGCGGTGTTTGCGGGGGCAAAGCCGGTAAGGATCGCCACCGCTTGGGGCAGCAGATACCATGCCAGTCCGGCTCCGGTGAGGAACAGCGGCACTGAGGCTCCGATGAATGTAACCGCGGTCCAGCGCTCTTTGCGCTTCAACCCTGGATTAATGAATGCCCACACTTGGTATGACCACCACGGGCAGGAGGCCGTCAGACCAAGGAAGAACGCAATCTCCAGCTTTACGTTGAATGCGGAGACCACGCCATTGAATGTGATGCTCATCAGTCCCTGTTGCTGCCCGGCCGCCGTCAGGAACGGTTGTTGCAGGATACGAAACACCTGATCGCTGAACATCCATCCCACTATCGACATGATGATGATGCCGGCAATGGCCCGAACAAAGCGTTTGCGAAATTCGACAAGATGATCGGCCAGAGGCATCACCGCATCGGGGTTGCGGGGCTTGCGCGTTTTGGACTTGCGCCCTACACCCCGCTTCCACCGGCGTGTAGGGTGTTGCGCACCCGCGCTGGCCTGCTGCGTGGCCTCGTGTGAGTAATCGATGAGATCGTCGAGGTCAAGATGTGTATCCCGATCGCCGGGATGCATCGCCGGTGCAAGGGGTGCCGGAAGCGCGGGGTTTCCGGGAACCGTGCTCATCGCTGTTCGGCTCCGGTTGCTGTAGTCGGGGCGGCGGTGGCGTTCATCGTGACGGCTTGGGGTACGGCGGGAGCGGGAGCCGGTGCTGCCGCCGGAGCTGGGGCAGGGGCGTCGCTGACTGTATTGACGGTTTGTTGTGTTGCCGGGTCATCGGTCTTGGTCTCGGCACGGAAAATCTTCATCGATTGGCCAATGCTTTTGGCTAGCTCAGGGAGCTTCTTCGCGCCAAACAGCAGCACGATGATAAGTAGAATGATAATGAGCTCGGTGGGGCGAAGATTAGGCATGATAGTATGTCCTTCCAATTTCTGTGTTGTGACAGGGGAAGGGTATACCTCATTAACGCACCAGTTTATCAGTATAGCGAGGAATGGTGTGTTGTTCAAGTTGAAGTGCGGTGTTGCGTTTGAGCTGCTTGTGAGAGTTGCTCGGGAACATGTTAATTTGAATGCATTTACTGTGTTATTGGTGAGCATATGTGTTTGGGTTCGTTGGTTTTCGCAAGAGGAAAACAAAAGGAAAATTACGAAAATAGCATGGCTGGAAATGCTGATAAAGACTGATTTTCATTGGTATTGTGCGCTACGAAAACCAGAGAAAAAATGAGTGAGTCGCTTTCTTTGACGCATGGTGAGAATCGTCTGTTTGAGTTATTGTGAACGCGCACAACGAAGACAAGCGGCATGGAGGGCGCGCAAAAACTCGAATAATCGCATATGGTAACTGTTTGCTTTACCGTCATCTCTCCCATACATACATGACGACGGGGACGCACCACAATGATGTGATGGTAAAACGGGCAGTACCAGACGATTCCGAGTATGTGTGTGCCATCCACTGACGCATCTTACCTGCGTCGTCGGGCCATTGAATGGATTAAGTGCATTGAATGGTTGCGAATGCGGCAGAGTGTCTTCGTCCGTCATGCCTCGCAATGAACGCGCGGCAGTCCAACGAAGGAGCAAGATGAGTTCAACGGAAGCAACAAACGGCATCTCTCGCCGTGCTGTGCTCGCAGGCGCGGCCGCCATCGGCGGCACCATCGCCGTGGCGAGTGCATTGGGTACAGGAGTGACAACGGTGCAGGCAGCGCCATCCGTCGCTGGCACGGCAGGTGCAACGGGCGCGAACGGCGCGGGCGGCGTGGCCGTTCCCGCAGCGCAGCGCACCACGAAAAGCGCGAAGACCATTACCGACGCGCCCGCTCTGCCGGGCTGGAAGGTAGCTCCGTTCCCTCTGCGGAACGTCGCCATCACCTCGAACAGCGTGTTCGATCGTGCCAAGGAAGGGATGCTCGACTATGCACGCAACTATCCGGTAGACCGCTGGCTGGTTTGCTTCCGTGCGCAGGCGAACCTGCTGCCTAAGGACAACACGACGCAGCCTTCCGGTGGCTGGGAGAACTTCCCCAGCGGCTCGCTAGACAAGGCTGTTGAACAGCAATGGGGCGATGCCGAATACACGCGTGGCCAGAACAAGAACGGTGCTGATGGTCTGTTGCGCGGCCACTTTGCCGGACATGCATTGCACATGCTCTCCCAAGCGTATGCCGAAACGGGGGAGGAAGCGATTCTCAACAAGATCAACGAGTTCGTCTCCGGCCTGAAGGAATGCCGAGATTCCCTGCGCGAGATGAAGTATAACGGCAAAGCCCGCTACAGCCACCCCGGCTTCCTTGCCGCCTATGGCGAGTGGCAGTTCAAGGCATTGGAGGAATATGCTCCCTATGGCGAGATTTGGGCACCGTGGTACACGGAGCACAAGATTCTTGCCGGTCTGATTGCCGCTTACGAGTTTGCCGGTAATGCCGACGCGCTCGACCTGGCTGAAGGCATCGGACATTGGACCTATGCGCGTCTGAGCAAATGCACCAAAACCCAGCTGCAGAAGATGTGGGACATCTACATCGGTGGTGAATACGGCGGCATGAATGATTCGCTGGTGGATTTGTACAACGTCTCCAAGGACAAGGACCGTAGCGAATTTCTTAAGGCCTCCGCATTTTTCGACACTGACAAGCTCATTGACAACTGTGGTGCTGGTGTCGATATCCTCAACAACTTGCACGCCAACCAGCACATTCCACAGTTCGTCGGTTACGCCAAAGACGCGGCCATGGGCGACGCGGATATCGATGCTGATGCTCGTGCGCGTTATCTCAAGGCCGTTGAGGGGTACTGGGGCATGATTGTGCCCGGCCGTATGTATGCTCACGGTGGTACTGGCGAAGGCGAGATGTGGGGGCCGGCACATACTGTGGCCGGCGATATCGGCAAGCGCAACGCGGAATCCTGCGCGGCATACAACATGCTCAAGGTGGCTCGCTATCTGTTCTTTATCGAACAAAAACCTGCCTACATGGACTATTATGAGCGCACGATTCTCAACCATATTCTCGGAGGTAAGTCCCGTGACCTCGATTCCGGCACGGCCCTCACGCCGGGCAACTGCTACATGTACCCAGTGAATCCGGCTACGCAGAAGGAATATGGTGATGGCAACATCGGCACTTGCTGTGGCGGCACCGCTTTGGAAAGCCACTCGAAGTACCAGGATTCCATCTACTTCCACTCGACGGACAACAAGGAACTGTACGTCAATCTGTTCACAGCTTCCACACTCGACTGGACCGACACCGGCCTGAAGCTCGCACAGGAAACCAACTATCCGGAGGAGGAGACCTCGACGATTTCCATTACGGCCGCGCCGAAGAGCGCCGTCACCTTCCGCATCCGCATCCCCGCGTGGAGCAAAGGTGCGAAGATCGAGGTGAACGGCAAGGCTATAGATGGCGTCACCGCTGGCGAATACGCCACCGTGGCCGGCAGCTGGAAGGTCGGGGACAAGATCGTCGTCACCATCCCGCTGCAGCTGCGCACCGAGTCGACTGATGACCGCAAGGACATCCAGACGCTGTTCTACGGTCCCACGGTGCTCAACGCGCTCAACCCATCCACCAAGTTCATCCAACGCGGCTTCTACGAGCGCAACGGCTTGGATGGCACCATCAAACTGGGCGTACAGAAGAAGGAAGGCACGAAGAACTACTTCATCATTGACGGCGACGAGTTCGAGCCCGCCTACAACGGCGACAACACCCCGTACCACATGTACTTCCAGCGCAAGGACGAGTATGTGGGCTTCGCAGGCAAGCTCACCGATGTGCTGAACCCGAAGCGCCCGGCTGCACAGGACCGTAGCGAGAGCACGCTGATGGATGACATCTGGGCGGGCGCGCCGTTCAAGGACCGTGCCGCCTTCATCAAGAAGGTGCAGGAGGTCACGAAGACCTATCAAGACGAGGGGCTGCTTTCCAGTCGTGATCGTCAGGTGGTTCTGCTTGCCTCCGCTCGCGCCAAGATGAGCTGACGTTTTCCTGCGACCAAACCGTCTCCCGTAGTGCACGACACGGCGGGAGATGAGTGATACAAACCATAACGCCTAACAGAAAGAATATTATGACCATCGAAAGCACTACTTCGGCCGTGAAGGGCGGTGTGGCGAAACGATTCGCCGCACTGTTCGTAGCTGCGGCCACGCTGCTGGCTGGCGGTGTCTTCTCCGTATCGGCCGCGCCGAGTGCACTGGCGGACGACGCTGAAACGAATGTTGCGCTCAATGCAGAAAAAGGCAACGACAATGCACCAGACGTTCAGGTCAGCTATGTCACTGGCTGGAACAGCACTGCTGCCATCAATGACGATAGCTTGGACGGCAACGCCAGCTATGGCGGTTGGGGCACTTGGGGCAACACCAGTGCCAGCGAAACTGCCACTTACACATGGAATCGCGCCGTGACCACGTCCAAGTCTGTGGGCTACTACTGGACGAACGTCAAGACCGGTGATGGTGGCGTGCCGCTGCCCAAGGATGTCTCGATTGAGTATCTCAATGCTGATTCCGGCCAGTACGAGACCGTGCCGAACCTGAAGGTGGACAAGACATTCCCCGCCGACGACGAGCTCGACGCCACCAACCCGGTGTATGGTCCGTATACCTACACCTTCGACCAGGTCACCACCAAGTCCATGAAGCTTGTGGTGAACAAGAAGGCCAATGACAACAAGGGTATTACCGTCACTGAGTGGCAGGTGTTTGGTACCAGCGCTGCACTACCAGTGGATCCGGGCGACCCAGGTGCTTTCTTAGACGTGCAGCAAGTTGCCGTGCGCACCACGCCGGGCGTGGACCCGACCTCGAAGTTGCCTGCAGAAGTGTGGGCGACACCTCAAGATGGTCCCAGCATTAAGGTTCCAGTGACTTGGGAAACCGTTCCGGCCGACGCTTATGCTACAGCTGGTACTACCGCCGAAGTCAAGGGCACTACTGCTGCCGGTACCTATGACAACATCAAAGTTGCGGCCGGTCAGGCGACGGCCACTATTGGTGTCTACGACCAGCTCAACACCGAGGTGACCGACGCGGAGTACGTCTCCACCATCACCGCTCCCGGTGTCAAGCCGGTATTGCAGGATACCGTGGCGCTGACCTACGCTGACGGCTCGGTCGAGTCGGGTCACAAAGTGACTTGGGACAGTATCCCGGCCGCCGAGTATGCTGAAGCCGAACAGGTCGGCTTCGTGGAAGGCTCTATCGAGGGTGTCGGCAATATCAAGGCGGAAGGCACGTTCTTCGTCGTCGCGCCTTCCGACCCGAAAGCCCAGCCGATTGTTGCTATCGATTTCGACTCCGCGGCCCCCGGCTCCGGCTGGTACACCACTGCCCCGAAGTTCACCATCACCGCGCAGCGCGGCGTCTCCACCGTGCCGATAAAGACGATCGAGTACAAGATCGGCAAGGGCGAGTGGACCAGTGGCAAGGGCCCGATCAGCGTGACCGCGCAGGGTTCCGTGACCATTTCCGCCCGTGCCACCGATGAAAACGACAACAGCCGCGAGGTCTCCCAGACCATCAAGGTCGACACCAACGTGCCGGTGGTCACCGCTAAGCAGGAGAGCAAGAACGGCAACGATGTGGTCGTCTCTCTCACCGCTGATGACGGTGCCGCAGGCTCCGGCGTGACCCGTGTGCTGTACTCCACCGGCCCGTCCAGCAACCCGAAGTCCAACGAGAACACGATGTGGGGCACCTACACCGACGAGGACAAGGTGAAGGTGCAGCTCTCCGCTGACCACGACACTTACGTGCACTTCTATGCGCAGGATGCCGCCGGAAATGAGTCCGACTACGCCAACATCAATCTCGGCAAGGGCGAAGCCGTGACCCCGACCCCGACTCCGTCTGTGGATTCCGTTGCCGTCTCCGGTGATGGTGTCAAGGATGGCAAGCTGGCGCTGGTCGCTGGTGATACTGCCCAGTTGTCGGCCGAGGTGAAGGTGACCGGTGATGTGGCCAAGACCATGGCCTGGAAGTCCTCCGACGCGAAGGTCGCTACTGTGGACAAGGATGGCAAGGTGACCGCCGTTGCCGAAGGTACGGCGACCATCACCGCCACCTCCACGGTTGACGAGAACAAGTCCGCGTCCGTCGAAGTCACGGTAACTAAGCCCGAGGCTCCGGTTCCGCCTGCCACCGATGAGGAGCGCAAGCCTCTTGCCGACAAGATCGCCGCTGTTGAGAGTGAGAAGCTCAACCAGAACGACTACACGGCTGATTCGTGGAAGGCATATGCGGATGCACTTGCTGCCGCAAAGCAGGTAGTCAAGGATCCGGCCGCAACCGCACCGCAGGTGACCGCTGCGCTCAACAAACTCACTGCCGCACACGATGGTCTCGCCAAGAAGGATAGCGGCGAAAAGCCTGAACCGCAGAAGCCCGGTCAGCAGAAGCCTGGGCAAAACCAGAAGCCCGACCAGCAGCAGAAGAACGCTACTACCACTGCCCCCACGGGTAGTGCGGTGGCTGCCGTTGCTGCGGCCGTAGTTGTGCTCGGCGCGGCT
>OKBA01000218.1_pt1 | contig 14218 bp, 12 predicted proteins | sample 1614821 | NCBI WGS metagenome assembly OKBA01 (sample SAMN04436972, study PRJEB24849) | human gut metagenome | biome: human gut; feature: NICU; material: stool | host: Homo sapiens | place: USA: Saint Louis, MO | collected 2010-04-02
GCGGCTCACACAGCAGGATTAGGCGTCATCATGGACTGGGTACCGGGGCATTTCATCAAAAACACCGATATGTTGGCCCAATTTGATGGCACGCCAACCTTCGAATACACCGATCCGCACCGCGCAGAAAATGTCCGCTGGGGGACTTGGAACTTCGATCTTGGCAAGGCACAAGTGCAGAGTTTCTTAATTTCCAGTGCGATGTATTGGTTGGATCACTGCCACCTTGATGGCCTGCGGGTCGATGCTGTCTCGAACATGTTGTACATGGATTATGACGCTGGCAAGGAAAACGATCGCAACAAGGATGGTGGGCGTGACAACCTTGAAGGCATTGCCTTTATCAAGCAATTGAATACAAAGATTTTTGCCAAACATCCAGATGTGCTCATGATGGCTGAAGAAAGCTCCGCCTATCCGCAAGTTTCAGCACCGATTGATACTGGCGGCTTAGGGTTTAACTACAAGTGGAACATGGGCTGGATGAATGACACGCTGAAGTTCTTCGAGCAGGATCCGGTTTATCGCCACAGTGATATGAATTTATTGACGTTTTCATTCATGTATATGTATAACGAGCAATTCGTCTTACCGTTTTCACACGATGAAGTTGTCCATGGCAAAAAGAGCCTGATGCACAAAATGCCGGGAGATCGGTATAACCAGTTTGCTAATCTTCGGACGATGTATGTGTGGCAGGCAACATTCCCTGGTAAACAGCTATTATTCATGGGCAGCGAGTGGGGGCAGTTTCTTGAATGGCGCGACTGGAGCGAGCTGGAATGGACCGATCTTAACGACCCAATGAATAAGAAGATGCAGCATTTCACCACCACACTGAATCATCTTTATAAAGCTCGGCCAAGTTTGTGGCAGCAAGATCATGAACCCGACGGCATCAAAATCACGATTGCCGATGAACCGGATGTGCTGAGTTACATCCGTTATGGCAAACAAAAAGATGACTTTACGGTAGTAGCCATGAATCTGGTGCCAGTTCAAAAAGATCATTTCCGCGTGCCAGTTCCTAGTCCGGGAAGGTACGAGATTATTTTAAATACCGAGGATGCGGCTTTTGGCGGTACATGGACCAAGTGGCAGCAGACCTTGACTGCTGAGATTGGCGAAAACCATGACGTTCCTGCATGGCTTGACGTCATTTTACCAGCAATGGGCGCTTTGTTGATTAAACCAAAACAGCTGAAGCCGTTGCCGAAAAAAACGTTGGCACTTAAAGGCAAGCAGCCAACCAAGGCATTACCGAAACACGAAACACCGTTGTCACTCGCCGGTCATCAACGGCAACCGATTCGTCATCAAGAAGACTGGGGCACATCGCCAGCGCGGTCGCAACCACGTGACATTAGCAAAGTTAACCATCAGCAATCGAAGACGTTAGGGGGGAAGGCGCACAATGCACCGCAATCATGAGTCCTGAAATGTTGGGAATGATTTTAGCCGGAGGGCAGGGAACCCGTTTAGGGAAACTGACCAAAACGACGGCTAAGCCTTCGGTGCCATTCGGAGGTAGATATCGGATTATTGATTTTACTCTGAGTAATTTAGCTAATTCAGGGGTCAACACCGCGGGGGTCATTACCCAGTATCAACCGCTTGAGCTGAATCGCCATATTCAAAATGGTGCCAGCTGGGGGCTTAATGAACGCGGTGCCGGTGTGACCATCCTGCAGCCGTACGCTTCAAGTGAAGGCGAAAAGTTCTTTGAAGGCACGGCGCATGCGATTTATCAAAATATCGCTTATATTGACTCGTACAATCCGCAATATTTGTTAATCCTTTCAGGGGATCATATTTATAAAATGGATTATCAAGCGATGCTGGATTATCACAAGGCCAAGAAGGCTTCATTGACTGTTGCTGTCATGCCGGTTGAAAAAGAAGAAGCCAAACGCTTCGGCATCATGAACACCGATGACACGGACCGGATTATTGAATTTGAAGAGAAACCAGCCAAGCCAAAGAGTAACTTAGCCTCGATGGGGATTTACATTTTCAACTGGCCAACGTTGAAACAATATTTGACCGAAAGTTATGCAACAGATGGTGCCATGGAAGACTTTGGCCATGACGTGATTCCAGCTTACCTGACGCATAATGAAGCCAGCTATGCTTATGCCTTCCGCGGTTACTGGAAGGATGTCGGGACGATTCAGAGTCTGTGGGAAGCTAACATGGGATTCTTGAATCCTAACAATCCATTGAACATTGGCAATCGCAACTGGCGGATCTTCAGTCAAAACGAGGCGCTGCCGCCAATGTTCCTGACCAAGACCGCCAAAGTTGCAGGCTCCATGATTGTTGACGGCTGCTATGTCGCGGGTTCAATTCAGCACAGCATTTTGAGTCAAAACGTCAAAATCGGTGAAGGCTCCGTGATCAAGGACAGCATGATCATGCCAAACGCCGTTATTGGTAAGAACGTGACTGTCGATCATGCCATTGTCGGTGAAAATGCGATTATTGGGGACAATGGTAAAGTTGTCGGCAAACCGAATGAAATTAGCGTTGTTGGTTATGGGGAAGTTTTAGGAAGGACTGAAAAAGAATGAGAAAAGGCGATTTAGCAGCAATTATTGATCTGAATGAACCAGACGACCAAATTCAGCCGCTGACAGCAGCCCGCCCGATCGGTACCTTGCCGTTTGCTGGCCGCTACCGTCTCATTGATTTTCCACTGTCATCATTGGATCATGCCAATGTGCGCAGCGTGGCGATTTTCCTGCCAAAGTCCGGTCGTAGTGTCACGGACCACATTCGTAGCGGGTCGACTTGGAACATGGATCAGATTACTGGTGGTATTTTCACGTATCCGTATATGGCTGGCCGCGACTATGAAGATCCAAAATTACGCGCGCGGTATTTTGACGACTATCTGCAATTTCTGCGCAAAAGCAGCGCGCAGTACACGATTATCATGGGTACGCAAATTGTGGCCAATGTTGATGTCGATGCCATCGTTGCCTATCACCAAGCTGGCGAGAGTCCGGTGACGGCGGTTTACAAGAATCTGCCGGAAGAAGCGATGAAGCCGGAAGATTTAACGTTGGATATGACGGAGCTTGGCACGGCTAGCTCAGTTGTCCCAGCATCGGAAAATCGTGGGCATCTCAAGGAAGGTAAGATCCCGGCGTTCATGGATATTTATCTGATCGGGACGATTGACTTGATTGATCTTCTGACGGATGCCTCCGAAGCGCCAACATTCAAACGGTTGCCGCAAATTCTACGTGAAGCCGTACTGGAAAATAATGCTAACGCGTTTGAATATACTGGTTTTCTGGCAAAGTTGAATACGACTCAGCGGTATTTTGACGCGAACATGAGCATGTTGGAAGACCAAAACTATCAAGCGTTGCTTTATAGTGCTAATTCGATTGAAACGAAGAATAAGAATGAAATTCCGACCTTCTATTCAACCGAATCCAAGGTGACCAACAGCTTGTTAGGTACTGGTGACTTCATTGAAGGTACGGTCGATAATTCGATTCTCTTCAGAAATGTGCATATTCATCGTGATGCAGTGGTTGATCACAGTATTGTGATGCAAGGCAGTAAGATTGGCACAGGCTCCAGTGTGAAGTATGCGATCCTAGACAAAGGCGTGGTCATTGGGCCAAACCTTGCGTTGGAAGGGACCCCTGAGGAGCCATTGGTCTTTTCGAAGAATCAGAAAGTCTTTCAGCCAGATGGCCAGGGGGTGACGGCCCGTGCTTAAAGTACTCTTTACAGCTGCGGAAAGTGCGCCGTTTTATAAAACAGGTGGTTTAGGGGATGTAACCTATGCCTTGCCTAAAGCAATTAAGAAGCAAGGTGTGGACATTCGGGTTGCCATTCCATTCTATGAAAAGAAGTTCCCGGCGAAGTATCTGCCTAAGGTGAAGGATTTGACCCATTTCACCTTGGAGATGGATGGCCGTCCAGTTTACGTTGGCCTTAAAACAATTAAACTCGGGGATGTCACGTACTATCTCATTGATAATCGGCAGTATTTTGATCGGGATGGCTTGTACGGTTACTGGGATGACGGCGGCCGGTTTGGTTATTTCCAAATGGCCGTGATTGAAATGCTTCAGGTGATTGAATGGATTCCAGATGTCATTCATGCCAACGATTGGCACACAGCTTTCATTCCGGTGCTATTAAAAGAAAAGTATGGTTGGATCAAGCCGTATCAACAGATTAAGACACAACTGACGATTCACAATCTGCAATTCCAAGGCTGGTTCCCGCCGTCAACGTTAGCGACCGTTTTTGGTATTGGCCGTGAAGGTTTCAACGACGATGGCTTTGGTCAAGACGGGTCAATCAATTGGCTCAAGGGCGGGATTAATTACGCCGATCTTGTGTCGACGGTTAGCCCGAGTTACGCCAAAGAAATTCAAACACCAGCATTTGGCGAGCATTTGGATGGCACCTTACGAAAACAAAGTGGTAAACTGGTCGGGATTCTGAATGGGATTGATTCTGAAGTCTATAATCCAGCCACTGATCAGAATCTGGCTTATAATTATGACGCCAAGAATTTGGCTGGCAAGGCCAAAGATAAAAAGGCTTTGCAAGACGAGATGCATTTACCAAAGAGGACTGATCCGCTGTTTGCGATGGTCAGTCGCTTGACCCGGCAAAAAGGGGCTGATCTCTTAGTTGATGCTTTGGAGAATTTCTTAGTTCAAAATAATGTACAGGTCGTGGTTCTTGGTACTGGCGATCAAGATCTGGAAGAAGATTTGTCATCATTGCAGGATCGGTTCCCTGGCCAATTGGCGGTGCGGATTGATTTTGATGAAGGCTTAGCGCAGCGGATTTATGCCGGCGCCGATTACTTCATGATGCCAAGCGCCTTTGAACCAAGCGGCTTGGCACAAATGATGGCGATGCGCTATGGCACGCTGCCAATTGTGCATGAAACTGGTGGTTTGCGTGACTCGGTTCTAGCCTATAACGCTGAAACTGGCGCTGGTGATGGGTTTAGTTTCTGGGATTACAACGCAGGCGTGCTCACAAACATTCTGCGCATGGCGAAGAGTGTTTATGCGGATCAGCCAAAAGTCTATGCTAAGTTGCAACAACATGCGATGGTGAAGGACTTTGACTGGCACCATTCCGCAGCTGAGTATTTGAAAGGTTATCAACGCATTCTGGGCAAAGCATGAGGTGACAACAGCGAGGTCGTGTCGGGATCAGTCGGAAGGCAGGCGAGGCGTAGATGCGTCAAACCGGCTGGCAAGGTGACCCGATCCGACCTCGTTTTGTTTATCAAAATGAGTTTCGGCTCGTTTTGGAGTCGCCGTGGGTACGACGACATGGTGTCACTCCCGGGGTGCGTTGCGTTTAAAAGTTGCTGTATTTAATTTGGTGAGGTGTATTTATGTCATTAACAAAGGAACAATTCATTACAGAATTCAAAGATATTGCTTTGAAGCTGTATGCAGCACCGCTCGATGACCTGTCCACCCAACAGCTTTATCAGGCGTTGGCACTATTAACGCGGTCATATATTGGCCAACCTTGGGCCGAGACCAAGAAACGTTACGATCAGGAGGAGACGAAACAGGTCTTCTACTTTTCAATTGAGTTTCTGCCAGGCCGACTGCTGCAGTCGAATTTGCTAAATCTTGGCATTCTGAGTGAAGTTGAAGCAGGGTTGAATGAGTTGGGACTGCGACCGCAGAAAATTTTTGATGCTGAAGCAGATCCAGGTTTAGGCAATGGTGGTTTAGGTCGGTTGGCATCAGCGTTTATGGATGCCATGGCTAGTGTCGGCATGGCTGGCAACGGCAATGGTATTCGCTACCAGTATGGCTTGTTTAAGCAGGCATTTGTTAACGGCTATCAAGTGGAGCTGCCAGATGATTGGATGCGGAATGGTTTTGCGTGGGAAACCCGTAAAGAAAATCGCGCAGTCACGGTTAAATTCGGCGGCTGGGTTGAGTTACGCCCAAGTCGTAGCGGCAATCTGCGGGTGACCTATCACAATACTGACGATGTATTGGCTGTACCATACGATGTGGCTATGGTGGGGTACCACAATCAGGTGGTGAATAACCTGCGTCTGTGGTCTGCTGAAGCACCGATCAATGCCAGCACCGATTTTACGTTGGAACAAAAAGAACGGATCAATCAGATTACACAGATTCTTTATCCTGACGATTCCGATGCATCCGGTAAGCAGCTGCGATTGCGGCAGGAGTACTTCTTTACGAGTGCTGGGATTCAAAGCATCGTCCGCCATTATCGCCGAACCCACAACAGCATGGCCGGGTTTGCAGATCGCGTTGCCATTCATATCAATGATACCCATCCGGCAATGGCAATTCCGGAGCTGATGCGGGTGTTAATGGATGATGAGCATGTTAGCTGGGACGAAGCTTGGCGCATTACGCTCAAGGTGATGAGCTACACGAACCATACGTTGTTGTCAGAGGCGCTGGAAGTTTGGCCAATTGATATGTTCAGCGGCATGGTACCGCGAATCTATCAAATCATTCAGGAAATTGATCGCCGCTTCCGGCTGGTTTTCGTGCCGCAATTTGGTCAAGCAATGATTGATCGGATTGCGCCGCTTGGTAACGGACAGGTGCGGATGGCCTATCTCGCATCAATTGGTTCCCATGCGATCAATGGCGTGGCCCCAATTCATAGTGAGTTGCTTAAAAAAGACGTCCTGCATGACTTGTATCAAATCTTTCCAGAACGGTTCAATAACAAGACAAACGGCATCACGCCGCGGCGTTGGATTCAAATTGGCGACCGACCGCTTTCCCACCTTTTGGATAAAAAAATTGGGACAACTTGGCGAAAAAACCCGTTGGCATTGCGGCAGTTGCATGACTTCGCCGATGATACCCGGTTTCTCGACGATTTGAATGCTGCTAAGGCCGAAAATAAACGAGCATTGGCGAAGTATATTGATCAAGTTGTGCACGTCAAAGTTGATCCTGATGCCATTTTTGATGTGCAGATCAAACGCCTGCACGCGTATAAACGGCAATTATTGCATGTCTTAGGGATTCTTGATGCTTACTTGGCGATCAAACGTGGCGAAAAACGACCAAAGCGTTTGCACATTTTTGGCGCTAAAGCTGCGCCAAGTTACGTTTATGCTAAGGAAATCATTAAGGTTATGAATGCAGTTGCCGATTTGGTCAACGGTGATCCAGATGTCAGCAAGTACTTGCAAGTTGTTTTCTTGCCGAATTATGGTGTCACCATGGCTGAAAAGATTATTCCTGCGGCCGATATTTCTGAACAAATTTCCACAGCCGGTAAGGAAGCCAGCGGCACCAGTAACATGAAGCTGATGAGTGCTGGTGCCTTGACCTTGGCGACGCTTGATGGCGCAAATATCGAGATCAAGGATGCCGTGGGTGATGATAACGTTGAGATTTTTGGGTTGACAGAGGAAGAAATTGCCGGTTATTACCAGCGTGGCGATTATCATGCTCGCGACTTTTACGATCAAGATCCACGCTTGCACGCCGCACTGGATATGCTGGTCAATGGGCAGATCCCGGGGATTGAAACAGAAGGTCGTGACATTTTCAATTCGTTGTTGACTTACAACGATGAATACTTCGTGTTGGCCGATTTTGAAAGTTATCTGGCTGCGAACGAAAGACTGGATAAGCTTTATCAACAACCGCGCATTTGGGCCAAAAAGGCGTTGGCTAATATTGCCGAAAGTGGCCGATTCTCGGCTGACTTTACGGTTCAACGTTATGGTCGCGAGATTTGGCATGTGGTGGCAAAGACACCAGAAGATGATCACGAGGCTTAAAGCGGTCATACAGAGGCTACTTTTGATGATTGTTTTTTAGATAACATGCAGAAAGTTGGCCGCGCAGCCACCAGCCTGAATCGCCGCGACGCCAGCTCGGACTTATCGGAAACACTCGATGTAGAATAGCATCTGATCAGCATGCCTTGGCGCTCATTGTTATCAATCCAGCTATCGGTTGCGTGATTAATGAAGGTTCATTTATCGGTTTTGAGAACGTTTCGTGTACATGACACATGGAGGAACACAATGTTTCAATTTGATTCATTTACCGATCGCCGACCTTTTGGCGCGGTGCAAAAAGGCACGGCTGTCACATTGACGGCACAGGCTGATGGTGCGGTGACACAAGCCACACTTGTCATCATGCCAGACGAACATTGCGATCAAACGCAATCCTTGCCGATGACGAAAAGCCCTAACGGCTACACAGTGACGTTTACGCCTCCTAATGACGGTCTTTGGTTTTATCATTTTGAGTTGCAAAGCGACAATGGCCGGGAACGCTTTGGTGCAGTCGGCGGTGGCTTTGGCGGGCTTGGTCAGCTTTACCCGGAAAATGTGGATGTGGTTAATTATCAGATGACCGTTGTGACCGCATTTGATCCCGTTCCGGCGTGGTATCAAAATGCCCGTTTTTATCACATCTTCGTAGATCGCTTCAATAATGGGAATGCTGACGGTCACGTGAATGCTCCGAAGGAAAACTCTTTTCTGTATGGGCGAAAAACCGATCGGCCCATGTATATTCGCGGGAACGATGGCGAGATCATTCGCTGGGATTTTTACGGCGGTAATCTGACTGGCATTCAACAAAAGCTGCCATTATTGGCAGCCCGTGGCATCAACGCCTTATATTTAAGTCCAATTTTTCAGGCGCGGAGCAATCATCGGTATGACACCGGCGATTATTTTGCAATTGATGAAGTCTTAGGTTCGCTGCATGACTTTAAGCAGTTTTTGACGGCAGCGCATCAGTTGGGGATGCATGTCATTCTTGATGGCGTGTTTAACCACGTCGGCGCTGATAGCCGCTACTTCAATGCCGTCAATGAATATTCAGACGTGGGTGCGGCCAATAGCTTGGATTCCCCATATGCCTCGTGGTTTTCATTCAAGCGATTTCCTGATGACTACAATAGCTGGTGGGGCGTGAAGGATCTGCCAGCCATCAATAAGGATAATCAAGATTTTCATGACTTCATTGCGGCTAAAAAAGGTTCGGTGATCAGTTATTGGACTGACTTAGGCGTTGATGGGTGGCGCTTGGATGTTGCCGATGAATTGATGGACGATTTTATCCGGCAGATTCGCAGCACGCTTGATCAATTTCCGGAGCGGGTGCTGATCGGCGAAGTCTGGGAGGATGCCTCCAATAAACAGGCTTATGGCAAGCGGCGGCAATATTTTGAAGGCGGCGAATTGAATGCAGTCATGAATTATCCGCTGCGATCCATGTTGATTGACCTGACAAATGGGCAGTTAAACGCGGCAGGATTTGTGCGTCAATTGATGACGTTGAAAGAGAATTATCCAACAAATGCGTTTGCGTTCAATTTCAACAACATTGGCAGTCATGATACACCACGGATTTTAACGATGTTGGATGGTGATCGGCGTAAGTTGCAGTTTATCGTCTCGCTATTTTACTGGCTGCCTGGGGTGCCGTGCCTTTACTACGGGGATGAGGCCGGGTTAACTGGCGGTAAAGACCCGGATAACCGCGCCTTTTATCCGTGGGGCCATGAAGATCAGGCTGTTTTGGATATTTATCAAATCGCGCTTCAGACCCGCATTGATCAGCCAGCCTTGGCTGCAGGTGCCGCTTTTTTCCCATTTACGTTTGAAGACAGTTTTGGCTTCGTCCGCCAAAATGATACCCAAACGCTGGTAGTTCTGGCCAATCCAACTGGATCACCGCAAGTGTTACAGGATCCGCATGCTGAATTAGTGCCAAAAAGTTTGCGCGCTTTATTGCCAGTAGGCACGATGGTACCAGCAGGCGGTGTGATTTGGCAGCAGATTTAACGCTTATGTTATTGTTATGAATGCTGTGATTTGTTATAGCATTTTGGCATAAAAGAATGGAGCATAATTGTCGTATTGGGTTTGTGATTTATTAGATTCTGAATAATCGGGGGGGTAAGGTCTAGGCCAAAGAGTCTCATGCCGTGCCAAACTCCGCAATCTCTGGCCAGACGGGGCTGGAACGCTGTGACGGCGCTTCGAGCCCAAAAACCGGTCTCGAAGTCGCCTAACAACCGGTCTCGAAGTCGCCTAACAACATCAGCGACAAAGCCCAGTCGCTGTGTTGTTTGCACGGCTGAGCCCCATCTGGCCTACGATTGCTTCGCCTTGGCACTAATATCTTTAAAATTCCAATAGATTAGGCAAATTCTATAATTAATCCGAACAGAAATTAAAAAGCCCAAAGCAATCACTTACAATGGTAGTAGCTAATTCCAACCAATATGGGGAGTGATTACTTTGGGTACATCTACTTTATCACGTTTTCAACGTGGCGCACTAGCACAACTGGTCAATGAGGGGAATAAATCTTACCAAGTAATGGCTGACGCCTTAGGCGTCGCCAAAGCTACGATTAGCTATGAGTTGGACCGGGTTAAACCTTATAATCCAGAATTAGCTCAGCAAGATGCAGATCGCAAAAGGCGGAATTGCGGTCGTCGTTCGATGCTGACGGCAGCATTAGCGACTTTAATTACCAATCACTTACGATTAACCTGGTCACCAGAAACCATTGCGGCCGCTTATAACTTGAGCACTGCGTCAATTTATAATTGGCTTAATCGTGGCTGGCTCCCCTTCAAATTGACTGATCTACCCAATCGGAATGTCCGCCAGCACCGAGTGAGCGAAAATCGTGGGAAATTTACAAGTGGGACTTCCATCGAACAACGGCCAACAACTGTTAATCAACGGTTAGCTTTTGGTCATTGGGAAGTAGATACGGTGCTTTCTAGTCGAAGTGAGTCACGATCATGTCTGGTTACATTCGTAGAACGTAAGACCCGACTTCTATGGGCCATCAAAGCCCCTAATAGAACGGCTAAGGCTCTAACACCGCCTTTGGCAAGTTTATGGGGGCCTTCGGTCCCCAAGTAAAATCCATTACTGTTGATCATGGTAAAGAGTTTGCCAATTATCAGGCCTTAGAACAGGATTATCAGATCAAAGTTTATTTTTGCCATCCATATTCACCATGGGAGCGAGGTTCCAATGAATATTTTAATAGACGGTTACGCTGGTTCTTCCCGAAAAAGACCAATTTTAGCCAAGTAACGACTGATGAGATCCTAGCAGCACTTGAACTAATTAATCAACGACCATTAAAAATACATCATCAACAGACTGCCATTGAAAGATTCCGGGCTTGTTCGGATTAAACTTGTAATTTGCCCTTTGTTAACACAGCACATCATGAAGATTGTTTACTAATTATTGGCGTGAATGATCAGCATAAAATTACTGGAGTTGAGAATGATGATAACGGCCGTCTTGACCAGCAACAGTTAATTGACTTTGTAAGAAAGCTTCCAATTTCGGGAGAGTTCATTCCACGACTTGAAGTTAGTACTGTGTATGCTGAAGAACATGAAGTTGACGTCATTCGAATTTTTAACTCGGAAAACGTACCTATATTTCTTGGTAAGAAGTGGAATGAGAAAGGAGTTCCAGGTAATCTTATATTACCTGGACAAATCTTCACGAGAGAGCAGGATGTAAATACCGCCAGAGATTCAACTGCCGACTACCATCAAGTGGAAAAGTTGTTTAAAAAGCATTTACGACTGGACGTATCAATCGAGGAAAGGTACAAGTATGTTTTGACGGATACTTCAAATTGGCGGTATACGGAAGCTGATGGATTCGTGTTTCAATACAATCTGAACCCTGATTTCTACATGGTTCTTTGTGAGGACGATCAAAGCCGTTATAAAGCGGAAGCATATTCACTGGATCAATTTCGAACCAAGATGAGTTGGCAGTACTTAAAAATAAAGTATCGTCAGAGTACAATCGAGACCTTGTTAGTAGTTTGGTTAGACGGTGGAAGATTGATGGTTGTTACTCCAAATTCTGGATTTATACGTAAGGGCGGTAGTGATTCTTTAGCGTACTACTGCTTAATTGAAAATACCGTTGCTGGCCGAGTGCAAAACCTTTTTTCAACAGGATTACCGTTATTGGCAAATGCCCATTCGTTAGATGAGTTTTATAATGGCGTAGTTTTATTTCATTCTGAGGAAGAGAAAGAACAACTCGAATTTCTGTTAGGCGGGCAGACTGATGAAATAAGAAAACTAATTGAGCCGAAAGAGCATGAAATCGCTGGTTTAGCCGGTCGAATGGCGATGGATTTTAATAGCTCGGATCAGGAAGTCCAACCTAGTAATATTCGGTACATGCTTCTTCAACATACTTTAGGAAGGTTTATGAACGAATGTTTACTTGAGTATCGAAGTGGATATGATGTGACAAGCGTTATTGGTAGGTGGCAACAGAAGAATGCGAGGAATTAGGCATGGATTCGTTGGTGAGAGACTGTGACGAGGTTATCGGGATTATTTTTGATTCCAAGTTTGACGACAAGCATCCTTTAGAGGTTTTTGATACTGCAATACTTACCTTGTACTCGTCACTAATCGACAAGTATAAGACAGTGAACATTTTGCAAGATCAGCGGGTTACGACAGAAGTAAATTTGATTGAGCGTAGCTTTATAGAGCAATATGTATATTTGCTATTCATTTTAGACAAGCATACAAAGGAGCGTGGTCGTGCCTATCTGATAAATCAACGTTATGAATCATATCGTCAAACAAAACGTCTTTTGGATAATCTGTCTGACGAAAAACAAGTGCGCGAATTAAAAGCATCAATCGATGGTATCATCAAAGCTGACAGAACAGATCGACAGACGTTCGCCGATGGCTTATCATACTTTTCTGGGAAATTTGAGAATTTATTTAAACCAGCGCTTTTACGGAACGAGCAAAAACGTAGAAAAGGATTGAGTGTCCCTCCTGACAAGAAAATAAAGCGTATCTGGTATAACGTCGCAGCTGATGGCACGAATAATTTCAGAGACTTATGTCGTAAGCTGGGATTAGATGATTTATATTTCGGTTTTTATGGCCCGCTGTCCATGAATGTACACGGAGTTGATTCACCCGCAAATTTGGTATTTGACAATATTACTGATCCCGGTCGGAATGTAGCAGAGGTGGTATTGCAAGCTGGACATGATGAACAAGGTACCATTAGCTTACTGAAAGCGTTCTTAATCGAAATTACGCTTAAGGTATGCCATCACTATGCTATTAGCAGGAATAAGATACCGAATCAGATGTATTTGAAGCAAAAGATTCGAATACTGAGCCATCAAAATTAGGAAATCAAAATTAGACCGCTGAAATTGAATGTGTTAAGTATTGATTCCCACATTTAAGTTCGAGGTTGTTGGCGATGGTCGGAGGACTTAGAACTCAGTATCGTCTTGATAGCATATATTGATATTACAGTTCGCTGGGTGTATACTGAACTCATGGAAAATCCTAAGTTCGAGTTTTACACGCGCCCAAGTGGACACAATGAATTCCAAGAATTCTTAGATAGTTTGAAGCCGGTGGAAAAGCAGAAGCTGGTCACCGTCATTGCTAAGACACAGAAATTCGGTTTGCTGGTGGCGGCGCGCCAAATGTGGATCAGAAAAATCTCAGATGGCATCTTTGAGCTTCGGACAACGGGATCTAATATCCAGCGGGGTTTGTACTTCCACGTTGAAGGCCCGCGTTATGTGATTACGCATGGATTCACGAAGAAGACCCAGAAGACGCCAGTATCTGAACTTAATCACGCCAAAGAACTCAGGACAGAATACTACGATAATTTGGGAGGTAAGTGACATGGCAAAGAACATTCTTTTTGACGATTATCTCGCTGAACAACTTAAGGACCCTGAATTCAAGGCAGGCTTTGATGCCGAATCTGCCAAACTTGAGAGCGCAGTGGCGTTGATGAACGAGCGTGAACGCGCTGGTTTGACCCAACGAGAACTAGCCGAGCGGGCGGACGTACCACAATCAACGATTGCACGCATCGAGCATGGCCAGAATACTAGCTTTGACACCATGAGTAAGATTGCCTTTGCGCTGGGAAAGAAGCTCAAAGTTGAATTCACTTAGAATATAGAGATGTCCCAATGTTTGTGAGCGTCAGTTTTCGGAACTTTCGAGACTGGCGCTTTTCTTTATATGGTTGATGCGTGATACTTGAAATATGATACTGACGAATCGAGGCTGTTTTATGAAGGAAGCAGATCAAAAACGTGCCGCCACGGCTTTTGGATGTAAGCTGATTCCTGAGACAACTTTTAAGAGAGGGTATAATGAATAA
>OKBA01000247.1_pt1 | contig 12927 bp, 10 predicted proteins | sample 1614821 | NCBI WGS metagenome assembly OKBA01 (sample SAMN04436972, study PRJEB24849) | human gut metagenome | biome: human gut; feature: NICU; material: stool | host: Homo sapiens | place: USA: Saint Louis, MO | collected 2010-04-02
CGCCGTGCTGGAATGCGTGGGATCCAAGCAGTCCACCGAAACGGCGCTCGCCGTGGCCAGACCGGGATCGACCGTCGGCCGCGTCGGGCTCCCCCACGGCGCGGAGCTGACGGCCGCGAGCACGTTCTTCCGCAATGTCGGCGTGCGCGGCGGCATCGCGCCGGCGCACCGGTATGCCAAGGACCTGATCCCGGCGGTGATGTCCGGACGGATCCACCCCGAACGCGTCTTCACCGTGACCACCGGCCTCGCCAACGCGCCGGACGCCTACCGGATGATGGACCAGCGCACCACCGTCAAAGCGCTGCTCAAGGTCAGCGAGATCTAGCGGGATCCAGTGATCTGGCATACATATCAGGCTCCCCTCCCTGAGGTTAAGCCGTGAAGCAAACGCCGGAGTCGTTTGTAGGTGAAGACGAACGACAGCGAACAGATAAGACTGCGGCCGTAAGACCGTCCTTGATTGCGGACGGGCTGTCCGCGCAGCGGACTGAGGGGAGCCCGAACGAAGAAATCTTGATTATCAGATATCCGGAACGGCGCTCCCCAGTCACCATGCGATCCAGGTGTGTGCCGCTGTGTGCATTCGCCCGCATCAGCGCACACCCCCAACCATTCCCTTCAAACAGCTCAGAGATGGCGCAGATCGTTGGCGCTGCGCAGCACATTGCCAGCGGCAAAGAGCGAGGGCTCATCCACCTTCGGCGAATCGATGCGCCAGACAAGGCTCTCGCCCGGTAGCAGATCAACCATTCCGTCGTTTACGCCTGCTTCAGGGTGCACCTTATCTGCCATGCAAAACAGGTCACGCACGTAGGACCGTGCCGTTACGTGCAGCAGATAACCCTGTTCCCCGGATTCCACACGGGCATCAAACGCATCCGCGCACAGGCGCTGGCCGATGACATCGACCGGGTTATACACCGCCCGAGAGAATCCTTCGGAAGTCTCGGCGACGATGATCTCATCTGCAGCGTCACCGAAATCGGCGATCTCGCCAGGCAATTCCAGATGCGCCGACTGATGAGCGGAAACCAAGCATCGCATCGTTGTCTCCGCCAAGACGCTGCCGTCCAGTTTCATGCGCCGGACCGTCCATTCAGTGTCATAATCCGCCATGCCATCGTTGATGACGTGCAGTATCAGCCGATCCGGACCGGGAACGATGCCCGGCCACGCGGTAGCGCGCCGACTGGCGGACACCCCCGGACGGATGGTGGCGAAGCGCGGGGCAAATGTCTGTCGGGAGACATACCACAACGGCTTGCGATGTCCGTCATAATCGACTGCGGCCCATGAAATGACGGGCCAGTCATCATTGATCTGCCAGATCAGAATGCCGTCATTCACTGGTTCCAGCGAACGCATGTGTTCGACGGCGAACCGCACGGCCTGCGCCTGCTGCAGCTGCGCCGCCCAGTGCCAGTCCTCGATGTCATTCCACTGATCGGTATCGATGAGCCATCGTCGCCAACCCTGCTCATCTGGCGTCATATCGTCGAATGAGCCCGGAGTCAGGTGAGACCGCATGCCTCGGGCGATTTTGATGTTCCCCAAGACCGCTTTCTGATGAGCGAGCATCTGAGGGGAGAACGGATCCATTGGAACGTCATGTACCACCCTCGTCAGCGTGCTGAAGGCCGGAGGGCCCTGATAGCCGAACTCGTCGGCAAATCGCGGGGTATAGTCGGCATACTTGCGATAGTCGGCGCTATTCCACACATCCCAGATATGGATGGTGCCGTCGACGTCCGACGACTGCGCGGCGTGTTTGTTGAAACTCATCGGAGAACTGGGCAGATAGATCCTCGTCGGGTCGAGCCGTTCCAGCAGACCGGGAATGATCGTGTCATAGTACAGATCGCCCCACGGCTTTTCGCGACCGCCATACCGGTCGGGTTCGCGGTCATCGTCGCGCAATCCGGATCGGTATTCATCCCATTGCGCATAGGCGACGTAGTTCTCATTGGAACCGTTCCACACCGCCAAGCTCGCATGCGGGCTCAGACGGATGATCTGTTCACGCGCTTCGGCTTCCACCTGAGCGACCATGTCGGGCTCCTGAGGATACATGGCGCATGCGAACATGAAATCCTGCCAGATGAGGATGCCCTGCTCATCGGCCAGATCATACAACGTATCGGACTCGTAGATGCCGCCGCCCCACACACGCAGCATGTTCGAATTGGATTCCGCCACATCACGCATCAGTCTCCGGTAATCGCCGTCAGTCACTTGGGAGACAAAGGCGGAAGCGGGGATCCAGTTGTAGCCGCGCGCATGGATCGGCTGCCCGTTGACGACCAGCCTGAACGGCCGGCCGACCGAATCGATCGCGGTATCGGCGGTGATGGTGCGGAATCCGATCCGCCCATGCCATCCGATGCCACCGAAAACCGGAGTGCCGTCACCGTTCACGGGAGTCACGTCCACGTCGTACAACGGGTGCTCCCCATATCCGGCCGGCCACCACAACTCGGGATGCTCCACCGTGATCTCGACGTCGAACGCGGATCGATCCGACGGTACGGCAACATTGCGGCTGAGGCTCAGGTCTCCGCGCGTCACGGTAACCGACAACGTAATGTCATGATCTCCGCCATGCGGGTGAAGCATGTCCCGGACGCGTCCTGCCCCTTCACGCTCCACAGTCCCGAACACTTGCAGCACGCCGCGACCCTGATCGTCGACCCGCGCCAGCGGGCGGACCTCATGCACACGCGCGACCGACCAAGATTCGATACGAATCGGACGCCACAGACCAGATCCGGGCACGGCGATGCCCCAATCCCAGCCGAAGCCATAGGCCGGCTTGCGAATCTGGTTGAACGCGAACCGCTCCGCATGCGGATAGTATCCGCGCCGGTGTTCGAGCTCGTCAGAGGCCCGAACCGGTGAGGTGAACTGCACGACCAGAATGTTCTCCCCCTCGACCAACAGGTTGCGCACATCCCAGCGGTAGGCGAGGAAGGCGTTTCCCACCGCATCAACCCGCCGCCCATTCAGAACGACCGAAGCCAGCGTATCCACTCCCAAGGCGACCAGATCATGGCGCGAGCGTCCATTGTCATGCCAGTCGAACCGGCACTCATATCGCCAGTCCACGTCGCCCACCCACAGTGTCGACGCCTCGTTGTCCGCATCGAACGGATCGGCGATCAGCCCCGCACGCAACAGGTCCACAGAGGCTTCGCCGGGGACCGTGGCGGGGATACCGTTCGTCAGTCGCTTCCTCAGCTCCTCCGGCGCCGACTCGGGATTGTCGGCAGTGAGCGTCCATCCGGAATCGAGGGTCAGGAAAGTCATGTCATCAGGGATCATCTTCGTTCCTTTGCATTCATGTATATGTTTGTTTCCAAAAAGGCCGGCATCGACGGAACGCCGAGCCGGCCCGAATCGCACGACGCGATCGCGCTGTCATGCTTTTGACAGACTGCCAACCTTCGCCACGCTGGAGCGCGGGTTGAAGCCTTTCTTGTGCATGGCGCGGGCGAGCTCACCGGCACTGCGCAAACGCGGATTGACGTATTCGTCGATGCCGAAGTTGATAAGCGACAACGCCATACCGAGAACCGCGATGCATAGGCCGGCGGGGATATACCACCACCAGTAGTTAGGGAACGCACCGTTCTGCTGCGCCCAATAGAGCACGGTGCCCCAATTGAGATTGGTGATGGGAATCACGCCAACGAACGCCAACGTGGTCAGGTTGAGAATGGCCGCGTTCACGGTGCCGACAAAGCTCGAAGCGATGATCGACATCAGATTCGGCAACATCTCCACACAGATAATGCGCCAGATCGGTTCGCCGTTGGCCTTGGACGCTTGGACGAAATCGCGGTTCTTCAGCGACAAGGTTTGTGCCCGCAGAACGCGCGCTCCCCATGCCCATCCGGTAACCGCCAGTACGGCGGCGATCAGGAGGATACTCGGATTATCGAACTGGGACGCCACGATGATGAGCAGCGGCAGCTGCGGGATCACCAGGAACACGTTGCTCAGAGCCGACAACGAATCGCCTTTCCACCCGCCGACATACCCGGCGGTGACTCCGATCAGCACCGACACGCAGGTGGCCAGCACTCCGACGGTCAAGCCGACGACCAGCACGCCTCTGGTGCCCCAGACGATCTGGGAGAAGACGTCCTCGCCCATGTGGGTGGTTCCGAGCCAGTGCTTTCCACTCGGCGGTTGCAACAGCGCCGTGTAATCCTTTTGCAGCGGATCGTAGGGGGCGATGATCGGAGCGAAGATGGCGATCAGCGCAAAGAACAGCATGATGCACAGACCGGTGATCGATTTCGGATTGCGGAACATCGCAAAGGAATGCACCAATCGGCCCATGATGTGTTTGAGTTGCCGATTGCGCCGTGATGCTAGCGCATCGGTGGACTTGTGTGTTGCGGTCTTGTTCATGATCGTTACTCCTCCGATTGCCTGGTGCGAGGATCAAGGATGGCGTACGCCACATCGGCGAGAATATTCGCGACGAGCACCGTCAGGGTAATGATCAGGAACAGACCTTGCATCAACGGGTAATCCTTCGCATTCGTCGCGTCGAGCAGTAGCTTGCCGACGCCGGGGTAGGAAAAGACCAGCTCCATGACCAGCGTGCCGCCGACGATGAAGCCGAGTGACATCGCAAAGCTCTGTAGCTGAGGCAATACGGCATTACGGGCCGCATACGCCAGCATGACGCGTTTAGGAGCCAGACCTTTCGCCTCGGCCACAGTGATGTAGTCCTCGTCAAGCACGGTGACCATCTGATTACGCATGCCAAGGATCCATCCGCCCAGCGAGGACAGCACGATGGTCACGATGGGCAGGAACCCATGGGAAATGATCTGCCCAATGAAGTCCAGCGACAGATTCGGCACCGTTCCCTTGTCATAGGCGTGCGACGCCGGGAACCATCCGAGCGTATTGGAGAAGACGGACACGATGATCAGTCCCATCCAGAAGTACGGCACTGCGGACAGGAATGTGGTGACCGGCACGATTGCGTCAGCCTTGCTGCCACGCTTCCAACCGATGTAGGCGCCTCCGAGCGTGCCGATGGCAAAGGAGATGATCGTGGCGATGCCGACCAATCCGATGGTCCACGGCAGCGCATTGCCGATGACCTCGGTGACCGGAGCCAGACCCTTCGAGAAGGATTCACCAAGATCGCCCTTGAACAACAGCACCCAGTAGTCGCCGTATTGCTGCAGCAGAGTCTTGTTCTCGTCCAACCCGAACAACGTCTTCAGCGAGTCAATCGCGTCCGGGCTGATCTGCCCCTGATGCTGGTTGATATATGCGGTGACGGGGTCGCCCTTGAGCATACGCGGCAAGAAGAAGTTGACGGTGATGGCCGCCCATGCGGTAAAGATATAGAATATCGTTTTCCTGATTGCGTACCTCATGATCGTACCCCTTCCTTGCCTCGTTCCTCAGCCTCGAGACGCTCGAAGAACCGTTTCGGATTCGGCGACGCATCGCGAAGATTTCTGGTGTACTCCTGCTTGGGATGGAGGATGACATCATCCGACGGGCCTCGTTCAACGATCACACCATGGTTGAGCACGATAAGCTCCTGACTGAAGTACCTCGCGGTCGCCAGATCATGCGTGATATACAGCACGCCGAGATTGTCCTCTTTCTGCAGATCCGCCAGCAGGTTGAGCACGCCGAGGCGCAGGGACACATCGAGCATGGAAACCGGCTCGTCGGCTACGAGCAGACGAGGCCTTGACGCCAAAGCCCTGGCGATGGCCACGCGCTGCCGCTGGCCACCGGACAACTCATGCGGCCGCCGATCAATGACCGCATCGGGGTCAAGACGCACACGCTCAAGTAGACGCCGGACCTCACCGTCCACCTCATCCTTGGGCACGACATGGTCAAGCAGCAGAGGACGTTCCAGATGATGACGAATCGTATGATATGGATTCAGCGAAGCGAATGGGTCCTGAAATACCATACGCAGGATCTGTCGGTAGGAGCGCAGATCCCTCCCGGACCGGGGTATCGGCTTGCCGTCCAGCAGGACCTTGCCGGAGGTTGGCGTCTCTAACTGTGTCAGAATCTTCGCAATGGTGGATTTCCCGGAACCAGACTGGCCTACCAGCCCGATAATCTGACCGGATTGCAGCTCGAAGTTCACGTCGTCAAGCGCCAGAAAATCGCCTTTCCCTCGCACATGGTATTTTTTGGACACATGCTGGAGCTCGAGCTTCCAGATATGCTCCCGGTCGGCGCGATCGTGTAGTTCGCTCATTCGCGCTCGCCTCCTTCCCCGTCGGGACTGTCATTGTCAAGACCGGCCGTGCCATACGAAAATTCGCTGCGGTCACCGGTCAAGCTCGGGAACGAACTGAGCAGTCGCTTGGTGTAGTCCTGCTGCGGATGGAAATAAATGTTGCGGGCCGTATTGGTCTCGATGATCCGTCCGTGGCGCATGATGGCGATGCGATCAGAGATCTCCAACAGCAGTGGTAGATCATGGGTGATGAAGATGACCGAGAATCCGAATTTATGCCGTAGCTCGGTGATCTGCGTCAGGATCTCGCGCTGTACCAGCACGTCCAGCGCCGTTGTCGGCTCATCCATGATCATCAATGTCGGTTTGAGCGCCAATGCCATCGCGATCATCACACGCTGGCGCATGCCGCCGGACAATTCGTGGGGGAACGACCTGATTCGATCCGCTCCCACCCCGACGATATCGAGCAGCTCACCGCACTCTTTACGGATTTCGGACTTGCTCATGTCAGGTCGATGCGTCGTGAACACATCAGCCAGCTGTTTGCCTATATTGCTGACGGGATTGAGAGCGTTCATCGCTCCCTGGAACACCATCGAGGCCTTGTCCCAACGGAATGCACGCATTTGGTCCACGTTGAGATCATTGATCAGAACGTCTCCATCCCGCTCATGGAGCACCGTCGTACCCGACGTGATCACCGCCGGAGGCTTGAGCAGGCGCTGCACCGCATAGGCCAATGTGGTTTTGCCGCAGCCGGATTCTCCCGCCAAGCCAAGCACTTCGCCTTTATGCAACTCCAATGACACATGCTGCACAGCCTGTACTGGAGGATCAACATCATATTCGACACTCAGATCGGAAATAGAAAGAAGAACGTCATCGCTCATCGGTATGCCTTTCATAGGAAAACGGGAATGCCGCACGCATGTGGCGGCCGCGCCGGCCAGGCACGGCCGCCACATGCATCACGGTTCAGTGGACGAGCAAGCCCGTCACTTGACCGCCTTCAGCTTCGAGAGGATGTACGTCATCGTGTACAGAGTCGGGTTGGGCGACACGTATGGGTCCTTGTCGTCCGGCCAGCCCGTGAACTTGCGCGTGTTGTACTGTGCGGTATCGGGACGGTTGCCAAGCGAAATGGCTGGAACGTCCTCGACCCAGATGGTCTCAAGCTCTTCCAGCGCCTTTTGCCTCTCGGACTCGTCCGTGGTGTTGGCGTAGGTGTTGAGCGCCTCGGTAGCCTTGTCATTGTCGTAACGGCCAAAGTTGTAGGAGGCGGCTTCGCCGACCGGCTTGAGCCAGCGGCCATCCATCACGTCGCTGTAGAAGTCGTAAGGCGTATCACCAGTATCGATCCAGTGGAGAATCGCGCCGAACTTACCGTTGTTGACATTATCAGTCCAAGTATCGGAGTCAGGAGTCTTGACTGTCACATCAGCACCCAACTCCTTGACCTCGTCGGCGATCAGCGAGATGCCGGTCACATAGTCGGTCCAGCCCTGCGGCACGGAGATCTCGAAGGACACGGCCTGACCGTCCGGGTCGAGAAGCGTATCACCCTGATAGGTATAGCCGGCATCGGTCAATACCTTCTTGGCTCCAGCAAGATCGACCTTGGTCTCCTGCCCCTTGTATTTGTCGATGATGAACGAATCACCGGCTGGCGTCGGAAGACCGGTCACGGACGTGATCGGGTCCACGATGCCCTCACGGGCGATCTGGGCATGCTTGGCACGATCAACAACCATGTTCACGGCCTTGCGGAATGCGACGTTATTGAACGGCTTCTGGGTGACATTCAAATACATGATATCGGCGCCCATAGTGGCCGGGGCCCAGTTCTTGTTGTGCTCCTTGTCCTTGTTGATGTACGAGGTCTCAACGTTCGGCGGCTGGCTGATCTGTGCCCAGTCGACTTCGCCGTTACCCAAAGCATTGAGCAGCATCGTGTTGTCGTTATACGACTGCATGTAAATCTTCTTGACAGCCGGAGTGCCCTTCCAGTAGTCGTCACGCGCCTTCAACGTCACGGCTTCGGTGGAGAAATCTTCAAGTACGAATGGGCCAGTACCCATTAATTCGATGTCCTGAGCGGTCGGATCTGCAATCTTCTCCCATACGTGCTTGGCGACAATAGGCTTGGTAAGCACCAGCCCCTGCTTGACGAACATGGGTTTCTCGAACTCGACCGTGGCAACATTGCCGTCAACCGAAGTCCCGGCCACGCCGATGGCATTGAGATCCAGCTCAGGATGGTCCTTGAACAACTGGTAAGTATAGGCGATATCGTCGGCGGTGAAGTCTTTGCCGTCAGCCCATTTCACACCATCGCGAGCGGTAAGCTTCACCGTCTTGTAGTCCTCCGACCATTCAATCTTCGATGCCAGCCAAGGCTCCGGATCACGGGACGGATCAATGGAATCAACGATTGCGACCGGCTCATAGACCGGGACCGACATCGGGACCGTACGACCGCTGACAAGGAACGGATTGAACTGCTTGGAACTGATGGTACCGTTCGCTTGAGCGATGGTCAGCGAGGCATCGCTGGCGTCGGAGCTTTTATTACCCCCCCCCCGCAAGCAGCGAGAGAAAGCGCAGTCACTACCGCGATCGCCGCCGCGGCGACCTTCTTGAATGTATGTCCCATAGGATTCCTCCCCTTAAGTCCAAGCATTCCCACCGACCCTTCAAATCGATGAAGACGACAATGTCTTTCAGAACGCCTGACTACTGTTTTTGTCCATGCACAACCTTGCGTCGCACAATTGCGTTCACTGAATTCTCCAGTGAATACGTGATTTACTATAACACCAGAAAAGACCCCCAATAGACCCGATATTTTCGCCCCACAGCGTTTCGCAAGCAAACCAAACCCTCCTTCAGCGTGTTGCAATTTCAATATTTTGACAACCTAGCAAAAACTAGATACCATCTGGTAATTAATTGTGCCCCTACGATGAAGTGCATGGGTATATAACATTAACAAAATCAGGGGGAAGGCCATCATGGATGATCGCACTGCCGTCGCTCTATTCGATGATTTCGTGCATTACTCGAACGACCGCGGACTGCCGATCGAAGGCGTGGCTATCGGTGACGAATCCCACATAATCGCGGAGCATCATTTCCTGTCCGACCGCGCACGCAGCATCTACTCACATACGAAAAGCTATGTGTCGACGGCCATCGGCATCGCCATCGGCGATGGGTTGCTGACCCTTGACGACACTTTGGACGACGTTGTGGACGGCGATCTGCCCGAAGACGCCGACCCGCGCATCGCGCAGATCACGCTGCGGGACCTGCTGACCATGTCCAGCGGGTTCGGCGACGGGTTCCTGATGATCCCTGGCAGACGCGCCGGCGAAGGATGTCCGGACTATCTGAGCTACATGCTGCACAAGCCAGTCGCCGTCACGCCGGGAAAGGATTTTTGCTATTCTTCGGCCGACACATATCTAGCCGGACGCATGCTCGAACATGTCACAGGCATGCGACTGGGCGAATACCTGTGGCGCCGCATATTCGAACCGCTCGGCCAAGGTTGGCCGGTCTGGGAGCACGACCCGCAGGGGCACGCCATCGGCGGCAGCAGCATCGAGATGCGTTTGACCGAAATGATGAAGATCGCGCAGGTATTCCTCAATGGCGGCATATGGGCGCCGACCGGCAGGCGCATCGTCGATGCCGCATGGGTTGCCGAGGCCACATCACGGCAAATCGATACGCCGCCGAGCAACGACGACGGCTGGTCATGCGGGTATGGCTACCAGTGGTGGCTCTCTCCATATCCGAGTGCATACCGCGCGGATGGCGCCTATGGCCAGATCAGCACCGTGCTGCCCGAGCAGGGTCTGGTCGTGGCCATTCAGTGCCCGGAAGGCGACGGCTGGGAACGCGTCGTGCGTCACGCACTGCACGAAAGGCTTCTCATGCCACTGACCACCTGAGTCGGTTCGGGGAATATGGGAACACGGGAACGGATCCCTATCTCGGATAAGGGGCTCTTCGTATTTTGGCGCGCAGGGGTGGTTAGAGGTAGGTTCGAACGGCTTGCCTGAATCCGCCGGCGTGGGGCAGGCTTCTGGTGATGTAGTTGTCGAGACTGCGGAAGCCCAGGACCATGCTGCGTAGCGTCTCGAACCTGCCGCCGATGGCCTCGGCGGGCCCGTTCGCCCCGTCGGCGTGTTTCTTTTGCCGGTCAGCCCACAGAAGGAAGCTAGACATAGAGAAAACGAATTAATGACGCAGGACACTAGCCGGCGGTCTCGCGCAGCATGCGTTCGGCGTCGATCAGGTGCAGGTTGTCCTCCAGATCGGCTTTGCGCCGGGTCGTCTCACTCGCGGGGCGCTTGGTGAACAGGTAGAAGATCCGATCCCCCTGAGCCTGTATCAGAGAGGACCTGCTTTTGAGCGTGTCTATGGTCTCGGTCTCATTGACCCGTTCACGCCATTTGCATTCGCCCAACAGCACCGTGCGATGGAATGAGTCGGCCATGACGATGTCGATGTCGGCCTGCTCGCGGCGCGTCGGATCGTTGCCCCACCATTTGCCCATGGACGTCGGCACGAATGCGCTCTGGCCGTCCCCGTAATGCCGCAGCAGCCATTGCAGGCACATGGCTTCAAACTGCTGGCCCACATACGTGTCGAACGCCGGGCCCTGCGTCCCGATCATGCCGGCCGCGCGGCCATGCTGAGCGTCGATCATCTGGGTCGCAGGCGCAATGAACCTGTACCAGTATGCGAAGAAAGGATCCCGCAGCTTCCAGATTCCCTTGCGGGAGCGTACGGGATCCTCCCCGAACGGGATCTGCCGTTCGACGATCCTCAGCTGGTCGAGCGTACGCAGGTAGGCGCCGATCGCATTCTGCTCGATGCCGGCATATTCCGCGATTTCCTTCGGTTTGGTCCTGCCTGATCCGATGGCATCCAGTATGGAGTTGTATACGGCCGGCTCGCGCAACTCCTGGCGAAGCAGCATCATGGGCTCCTGATAGAGAATCCCGGACTGGCTGAAGCAGCGTGACATGACATTCTCTTGGAATGTCCCGGCGTGATCGATCTGTTCCAGGTAGTAGGGCGTACCACCGAACACCGCATAGTACTGGATGCGGTCCTTCCAGTCCGCTTCTGCGGGCATCATGAGGCATGCCTCAAACAGGTCGAAGGGCTTGAGCTGAATCTGCGCGTTGCGCCTGCCGTAGAGGGGGCTATGGTAGCCGAGCACCTTGCTTTCCATGAATCCCTCATTGCTGCCGCACAGGACCATCATGACCCGGGTGCCCTTGAACTGGTGGTCGATGGCTATCTGCAGCACGGACGGCAGGCTGGGTTCCACAGCGGCCGCATAGGGAAACTCGTCGAACACGAAGACAAACCGCCTCCGCTCCTCCTCGGCCTTTCGCGCCACATAGGAGAACGCATCATCCCAGGTCCGGAATGCGCCGCTGTCTTCGGTCTCGCCAAAGAACCGGCGAGCCTCCGTTGAAAAGTCGCGCAGGTTCATCGCCGCGCTCTGTTCCTTGGCAGTGAACCACAAGGTCGGTCGTTCTTCGCAGAACTTGACGAGAAGCGCGGTCTTGCCCACGCGGCGGCGGCCATACACCACGATCATCTGGAATGCATCCAGCGAGTAATGGTAGTTCAGCGCGCCAAGTTCCTCATCCCTGCCTACGAATCCCATATCCTGCCACTCCAACCACAATGTTGTCCAGATTAATGTTATCTAGATTAATGTTATCTAGATTAATGTTATCATATCAACATTAATCCGATATCCTGCGTTGCTGATTCGTCCGTCATGTCCGGCGCCCCTCCGCGGAAGAGTGCAGCCGCATAACAAACGGCCCGGTTTTCCGCAAAACCTTGCGGGAAACCGGGCCGTCAACGCCGGTCTCACACGATCTTCGGCATCGGGGTGGTCAGCGAGGTGGTGAGGTTGACCTGCGCCAGTCCGGCGCCGGCGTGCACCTCGACCTTCTTCAGCGTCACGGTGCGCTCGTCCTGCGGGGCGCGGTCGTTGTCGGTCATGGTGGCCGGCGACTTGACCGCGACCAGCGCGAGATCATCGAGCGAGATCCCCGCTTCGGAGCACAGCGTGTTCGCCGCGCCGACCGAATCGAGGAAGCCGTCCTTGAACAGCACGCGATCGTTCGGCACGCCGTAGGCGTTCTCGGCGACCCACTTCACGTTTTCGATGAGCGGCATGCCCTTGTGGCTGTGCTGCGCGGGCGGCATCGAGCTGTTCGTCAGCACATCGACGAAGGCGTCGAGCTGCGAGGCCAGGCCGTCGCCGCCATCGCGGTACAGGTTGCCGATGATCGGCTCGCGGAATTCCAGGCGCTCCGCGGTCTCGCGCAGCTCGGGAATCTGATCGTCCTCGCCGTTCCACAGGTTGACCAGCGGGAACGCCGGGATGTCGAGCTTTTCGAGGCGGTCGACGTGGAACGGGTAGCGCCACGAGAGGTCGGGATCGTCGCGCCACGTCGAGGCGCGGGTCACGACGATCGCGGCGGATGGCCACTGCGCGCCGTACTCGCGGCAGGCGATGTCGAGCCACTTCTGCGCGCCGGCGTCGGTGCCGTAACCGGCCTCGACGATGACCACGTCGTGCAGCGCGCACGCCATCTCCACGGAGACCAGCGTCGGGATGCCGATCGACACGTTGGCGAACG
>OKBA01000271.1_pt1 | contig 11966 bp, 6 predicted proteins | sample 1614821 | NCBI WGS metagenome assembly OKBA01 (sample SAMN04436972, study PRJEB24849) | human gut metagenome | biome: human gut; feature: NICU; material: stool | host: Homo sapiens | place: USA: Saint Louis, MO | collected 2010-04-02
ACCACCGAGATCTACACTCTTTCCCTACACGACGCTCTTCCGATCTTGAGAACCTAAAAACTTACGCTTGTTAACCATTACCGCTAAGGGTGTAGTGAGTGAAGCACAAAAGCGGCACGACTTGTGGTCAGCTTCAGCTGCTGTGCTTGGTCGTACTTTAGTAGGATCTCTTTTACTTGCTGGTGCAGAATTGACAGATAAGGAAGAATTGACAGTCCGTTTATTAGGCAATGGCCCTGTTGGTCCAACCATCGTGACAGCTACCTCCGATTTGAAGGTAAAGGGTTATGTTAAGAATCCACATATTGCTTTACCACCTAAGAAAAATGGTCATATTGATGTGAAAAAGGCTGTTGGACAAGGATGGTTTGAAGTAACTAAGGACCTTGGCTTGAAGGAACCATACACAGGTCAGGTACCAATTGTTTCTGGTGAAATTGCTGAAGATTTTGCTTACTATTTGACTAAGTCAGAACAAATTCCGTCAGCTGTTGGTTTGTCAGTATTTGTTAATCCAAATAATTCAATCGGTGAAGCTGGTGGCTTTATGTTGCAAGCACTTCCTGGTGCTAGTGATGCTTTGATCGATGAAACGATTAAGCGAATTGATGCATTGCCAGCACTCTCAACTTCATTTTTGGATGGAATGACACCAGAAGACTTAGCACGTAAAATCTTAGGAACCGATTGTAAGATTCTTGAAAAAGATGATGTAGCCTTTAACTGTGATTGCTCTAAAGAAAAGTATGCTGGTATTTTGGAAACTTTGAAGAGCGATCAATTGGAAGCAATGATTAATGAAGATCATGGTGCCGAACTTACTTGCAATTTCTGCGGTAACAAGTATCATTATTCAGAAGATGAATTGAAAGATATTTTAGCTAAAAAGAACAAAGATAAAGATTATTAAGGCAAATAAAGCCCTAAGGTTTTAACCAGCGGGGCTTTTTTGATATCATAATAGGGTAATTTTGAAAGGATGATTTGGTGAATAACAGCTGGAAAATTCGCGATATCACCATTCCAAACCGAGTTGTTGTTGCGCCGATGGCGGGAGTTTCAAACTCTGCATTCCGCGTTGTCTGTAAGGAATTCGGAGCGGGGCTGGTTGTCTGCGAAATGATTTCTGATCATGGGATCATTTATGGAAATAAAAAGACATTAAGTATGATGGATGTTGATCCGCGTGAACACCCAATGAGCATTCAAATCTTTGGCGGAAGCGAGGAAACTTTGCTTCAAGCTGCTCAATATATTGATCAACATACCGATGCGGATATTATTGATATTAATATGGGTTGTCCTGTACCTAAAGTAACAAAGACTGATGCAGGTTCGAAGTGGCTACTTGATTCAAACAAGATTTATCAGATGGTTCACGCAGTAGTGCAGAACGTTAAAAAGCCGGTTTCTGTTAAAATGAGAACAGGCTGGGATAAAAAGCATATTTTTGCTGTAGAAAATGCTTTAGCTGCTCAAGAAGCAGGCGCAAGCATGATTGCGATGCATGGTAGAACACGTAAACAAATGTATCAAGGTGAAGCTGACTGGAAAGTATTACATGATGTTGCCCAGGTGCTAGATGTGCCTTTTGTGGCTAATGGTGATATTAGAACACCCGAATTAGCTAAAAAAGCATTGGATGAGATCGGTTGTACTGCAGTAATGGTCGGTCGTGCTGCCTTAGGTAATCCGTGGATTCTGAAGGATATGGTTCACTATCTTGAAACTGGTGAAAAATTACAACCGCAAACTGTTCGCGAGAAGGTTGAAACGGCCAAACACCAGTTACATGCACTCGTTAAGATTCACGGTGAAAAGCGTGCTGTACCAGAATTTCGACAACAAGCTGCATACTATTTAAAGGGAATTCCCCGTTCGGCCCGTACTCGTGCTAAAATAAATGAGGTCTGGACGCGTCAAGAAGTATATGACTTGCTCGATAATTTTGTTGATGAATATGAAAAAAGAGAAGAAGCTCGTGCTGCACGACGCGCGGTAATGAACAAATAATGGAGGAAAGATAAATTGGCAAAGAATGAAATGAACGACCAATTAATAGTCCGTCGCCAAAAGATGGAAGAATTACGTGAAAACGGAATTGAACCATTTGGCCGAAGAAAATTTGATCGTCAAGATTTGGCAAGTACTTTGGAAGAAAAGTATGGCAATGAAGATAAGGAAGAATTAAACGCTGATATGCCTAAGACCAAAATTGCAGGTCGTATGCTTGCAAAACGTGGTAAGGGTAAGGTTGGTTTTGCTGATCTTTATGACCGTACTGGTAAGATTCAAATTTATGTACGTAAGGATATTGTTGGCGAAGATAACTACAAGATCTTTAAGAAATCTGATATTGGTGATTTCTTAGGTATTGAGGGTGAAGTTATGAAGACTGATACTGGAGAGCTTACTATTAGAGCCCTTCACGTAACTTTCTTGTCAAAGGCTCTTCGTCCATTACCAGATAAGTACCATGGTTTAAAGGACGTTGAGGCAATTTATCGTCAACGTTACCTTGATTTGATTACCAACCGTGACAGCTACATGCGCTTTGTTCACCGTACTCAAATCATTCAAGCTATTCGTGACTACTTAAATGGTCAAAACTTCTTGGAGGTTGAAACTCCAGTACTTCACAACATTCCTGGTGGTGCTGAAGCTCGTCCATTTATTACTCACCACAACGCTTTGGATATTAACCTTTACATGAGAATTGCTTTGGAACTTCCACTTAAGCGTTTGATTGTTGGTGATATGGAACGTGTTTACGAAATCGGCCGTGTATTCAGAAACGAAGGTTTGGACACTCACCACAACCCAGAATTTACTGAACTTGAAAGTTACGCAGCATACTGGGACTACCATGATGTTATGGATGAAGCTGAAGGTATTATCCGTGCTGCAGCTAAGGTTGTTTCAGATGACGGTAAGATCACTTACCAAGGTACTGACATTGACTTAGGCAAGCCATTCCGTCGCGTTCACATGGTTGACTTGATCAAGGAAAAGACTGGCGTTGACTTCTGGAAGCCAATGACTCTTGAAGAAGCAACTAAGATTGCGGAAGACCACGACATCCACGTTGAAAAGTTCTGGAAAGTTGGTCACATTATTAACGCCTTCTTTGAAAAGTACTGTGAAGAAACTATTGTTGACCCAACCTTCGTTTACGGTCACCCAGTAGAAATCTCACCACTTGCTAAGAAGAATGCTGACGATCCAAGATTTACTGATCGTTTCGAAATTTACATCATGGGTGAAGAATACGGTAACGCCTTTTCAGAATTGAACGATCCTGACGACCAACGTGAACGTTTCGAAGCTCAAATGGAAGAACGTGAAGCAGGTAACGACGAAGCTGACATGATCGATGAAGATTACCTTCGTGCTATGGAATACGGTATGCCACCTACAGGTGGTTTGGGTATCGGTATTGACCGTTTGGTAATGCTTTTGACTGATGCTCCAGCTATTCGTGATGTTCTTTTGTTCCCAACAATGCGTCCAGAACGTGTTGAAAGCGTAGAAGCTGAAGTTAAGGCTGATATGGAAAAGAAGAATAAAGAAAACAAGTAATATCAAATTTTGATATAAAAATAAATCTCATATCTGTGTTTTGAAACATGGGTATGAGATTTTTTGTTTATTCAAGGACTGTTGACATAAAGGTGCTTTGGTTATAAACTGCAAATGATTTTATTTTTGGAGGGATAGATTTATGAAATTAAAAAAGATTGGATCTCTGTTTTTAGCGTTATTCTTTTTTAGTTTAGTGGCTATAGGATTAACTACTAATCAAGCAGTTAAAGCAGATGATGATGATGAAGATTATCATGCTTCATCTGAACAATTGATAAATAAATTTTTTAATGAGCGTGAATTGTTAAAAAACGGAGCTCGTGCAGAAATTTTAGATGAGTCACAACCTGGGACTTGGTATGAACATACATTTATTATTTACAATGATCAATATCATGATTTTGATCATATGCCTTACGGTACTTATACAATTGCAAATGAAATGTATGTAAAGAATTGGAAAAAGCCAAGTGACCAAAACCTAAGATTAACTTTCTATTCGACTATTAATAATCCTAGAACGGATGCGGCAATTCGAGATAATATTCAAGGCTCCGTTGACATTCCGGCTGGTAAAGACAGCGGATATAGTTTCTGGGTTATTAAGGTTCGTTGTGATAAAGATGGATTAAAAGTTTTATCTCACAAAGATTATGATCACGATCCAGCTTCACCATATTCAGTAAAGCAAGTTAAGAATATTTTCTTAAAGAATTTAACTTTAAAGTCAGCTAAAAAGTCTGCTTTTGTAGGTAATAAACCTAAATTTAAATTTAGCAATATTTCTTTTGTTAACCCTAATATTATTAATGAAGCACGTGGTACTAATTGGAATCGTTCAATGCTTTCACATAAGGGCAAGCTTCCAGTTCACGATTATGATTTTAAAGCACATGTAAGAGTCAATAATTTTAAGCCAAGTAAAAGGAACAGAAATTATGATCTAGTAGACAAAGATGGCGATACCATCGGTGAAATTCATGTGCCTAAGAATTCTAAGAGCGGTACCGGTAATATTAAGTTGGACTTAGAGCTGACCTTTGATAGTTACTATTTTGAAGCTAAGTAATTCAACTTTTTCTCAAAAAGTATTTGCAAAGAGAATAATCTTTGCTATAATACTTTTTGTATTGCGGAAGTAGTTCAGTGGTAGAACATCACCTTGCCATGGTGGGGGTCGCGGGTTCGAATCCCGTCTTCCGCTTCCTCGGGAAGTAGCTCAGCTTGGTAGAGCACTACGTTCGGGACGTAGGGGTCGCAAGTTCGAATCTTGTCTTCCCGATTCTTGGATCACGAATAGTCGTGGTCTTTTTTTGCGTTCAAAGTCATAAATTTGTATAAACGGACAGATGTCAGTATAATGTGTAATAGTCAAGATTGGTCAAAGTCAAAAAGGATTGAATGACATGCAGCGTGAGAACATTTCGGACATCATTGAAACCTATCTAAAAACGATATTGGCGCAAGAAGCGGCTGTTGAAATCAGACGCGCTGAAATTGCTCGTCGTTTCAATTGTGTACCTTCACAGATCAATTATGTGATCAAAACCAGATTCACACCTGCTCGCGGTTATATCGTAGAGAGCAAACGTGGTGGCGGTGGCTATATTCGAATCGTGAAGGTCAAATTGACAGATGATCAGGATCTCATTCAGATCATGCGACAGCATATTCCAAGTCGTTTGCGGATGCGGGATGCCCGAGATTTGATTCAGGAATTGTTTGATAACGGGTTGATCGCCCGCCAGTCTGGCAACCTGATGCTCGCGGTGATGGATCATGAGACATTGGGCATCTTCGATCAAGGGGCAGAAGAGCATCTACGATCGCGTTTGTTCCTTGCATTTTTGGATCGTTTGCGGTATGAAAGATGAAACAGTTTATCATCAGTTTTTAAAAAAGGGAGCGTGCTTATGGACAACTTATTTACCCCTAGTGCTAAAAATGTATTGCTTTTAGCCCAGGAACAAGCGAAGTACTTCCATCATCATGCTGTTGGGACAGAACATTTGCTCATGGCACTGGTCATGGAAAAAGATGGTATCGCTGGTAAGACGCTGCGTCAGTTAGGGGTCACTGAAAATGATGTCCATGACGAGATCGAGCGCTTCACAGGGTATGGGACTGTTGATGCCGCTGGTCAAGCTAGTGATAGTTATTTGCCTTACTCACCAAAAGGTAAAGAGATTTTGGCGTTTGCAGGTGACGAAGCAAAACGGTTAGGTGCTTTAAAGATCGGTACCGAGCACGTTTTGCTTGGCTTGCTACGTGAAGATGACATCTTGGCAGCACGGATTTTGCAAAACCTTGGTCTCAGTCTTTCGAAGACGCGTCAGATGGTTTTCAAGAAGATGGGGATTGCGGACACTGCAGCAAAGCGTCGCCCAATGGCACGTGGCGGTGCTCGTCAAGATGGACAAGGTACGCCAACGCTAGATGGTTTGGCGCGGGATTTGACTCAAATGGCGCGCGAGAATCGGATGGATCCGGTTGTTGGGCGTGACAAAGAAGTACGCCGGCTGATCCAGATTCTGGCACGGCGGACAAAGAACAACCCTGTACTGATTGGCGAACCTGGTGTTGGTAAAACTGCAATTGCAGAAGGCTTTGCTGAGAAAATTGTGTCTGGTAAAGTGCCTGATGACATGGTCAACAAGCGTTTGATGATGCTTGATATGGGCTCACTTGTCGCCGGTACCAAGTATCGTGGTGAGTTTGAAGATCGGCTGAAGAAGATCATTGATGAAATTTATAAAGATGGCAATGTCATTTTGTTCATTGATGAATTGCATACTTTGATCGGTGCTGGCGGTGCAGAAGGCGCTATTGATGCTTCCAATATTTTGAAACCGGCATTAGCTCGTGGTGAATTACAATTGATCGGTGCCACGACCTTAGATGAATATCAAAAGTATATTGAAAAAGATGCTGCTTTGGAGCGGCGGTTTGCGACGATTCAAGTCGACGAACCAACTGAAGAAGAAGCTGAACAAATTTTGGAGGGCTTGCGTCCTCGTTATGAGGCGCATCACGGTGTCACGATTACTGACGAAGCGCTGCATCAGGCGGTGGTTTTGTCATCACGGTACATCACGACTCGGTTCTTGCCTGACAAGGCAATTGATCTAGTTGACGAAAGTGCGGCGAAGGTTCGCTTGGACAAGGCCAATGTTGAGACGAAGGCCGATAAGCTTCAGGATGAACTGGCCAAGCTGGTAGCTGATAAAGAAGACGCTATTGACCATCAAGATTTCGAAACGGCTGCGAACATCCGGACTCAGGAAGCTGATTTAAAAACGAAGTTGGCCGACACGCCTGAACCAGTTAATGAAAGTGGCGTTCGAACTGACATTAAAGTGACGGGCGACGATGTGGCAGAAGTGGTTTCTCAATGGACCGGTGTGCCAGTCACCCAGTTGCAGAAAAAAGAATCCGATCGGTTGGTTAACTTGGAGAAGATCCTGCATGAGCGGGTTGTTGGCCAAGACGAAGCAGTTTCCGCCGTCGCGCGTGCTATCCGGCGTGCTCGTTCTGGTTTGAAAGATCCGACGCGGCCAATTGGTTCCTTCATGTTCCTCGGGCCGACAGGTGTTGGGAAAACGGAGCTGGCTAAGGCGTTAGCCGAGGCAATGTTTGGTTCTGAAGATGCCATGATCCGGGTTGATATGTCTGAGTACATGGAGAAATTTAGTACCAGTCGGTTGATCGGCGCGGCCCCTGGTTACGTTGGTTACGACGAAGGCGGTCAACTAACCGAAAAAGTCCGCAACAAGCCTTACTCGGTTGTGTTGTTGGACGAAGTTGAAAAGGCGCATCCAGATGTCTTTAACATTTTGCTGCAAGTGCTGGATGATGGCTATTTAACCGATTCAAAAGGTCGGCGGGTTGATTTCCGTAACACGATTTTGATCATGACCAGTAATATCGGCGCAACCGCTATTCGTGACGATAAGACTGTTGGCTTTGGTGCCAAGGATCCACAAGCTGACTTTAACGCCATGAAGAGCCGGATGCTGGACGAACTTAAAAAAGCGTTCCGACCAGAATTCCTTAACCGAATTGATGAAACCGTGGTCTTCCACAGTCTCAACAAGGCTGAGCTGCATGAAATCGTTAAGATCATGACGAAGACAGTGCTTAGTCGCATTAAGGATCAAGGGATTGACGTTAAAATTACCCCAGCCGGTATTGACGCTGTCGCCGCTGCCGGCTTCGATCCAGAGTACGGTGCACGTCCAATTCGGCGGGCACTGCAAACCGGTGTCGAAGATCAGTTAAGTGAACTCTTATTGACAGGCCAAGCTAAAACCGGTGACTTGATCCAAATCGGTGCTAAAAAAGGCAAGCTGACATTTACTGTTAAAGAGAACAAAGGCAAGCAAAAAGAAAACGGTGCTTCAAAAGAACCCGTTAAAGCCTAGTGTTGATAATGAAGAAATCGCGGCTGATAGGTTGCGATTTCTTTTTGGCTTTGCTTGCGCAGCACGGATCAACCTCCGCTTGACATCGTTGATTGATACGCGTATTATGAATCTAATCGCATTTCGGTTTGGACAGGCTGTCAGGACGATCTATTGTCCGTTCTGACTAATGAAAAAGCAAAAACAGCAGGCTGGTTGAAGGTCGATCTGTTTTTGGTTTTTTTTTGCTCAAAATGTCTGCGGGATGGTCGTTGTCATGTAAATTTAACAATGTTTACATTATTTTTACAATCAACCTAAGCCGGAAAATCTTACAAGGGGTGAATAATTTGGCAGGACACTTAGTGAATTATGGTAAGCACCGGACACGCCGGTCCTATGCCCGGATCAAGGAAGTTTTGGATCTTCCTAATCTGATCGAGATCCAAACGAATTCTTACCAATGGTTCCTCGATGAAGGTCTCAAAGAAATGTTCGACGATATTATGCCGATCGATGACTTTCAAGGGAAACTGTCACTGGAATTTGTCGGCTATCAACTGCTGGAACCAAAATATACTGTTGAGGAAGCACGCCAACACGATGCAAACTACTCTGCACCGTTGCATGTGACCTTGCGTTTAACCAACCATGAAACAGGCGAGATTAAGAGCCAAGATGTGTTCTTTGGCGACTTCCCGCTGATGACCAAACAAGGGACGTTTATTATTAATGGTGCCGAACGGGTCATCGTTTCTCAGTTGGTCCGTTCACCTGGCGTTTATTTCCATAGCGAAACAGACAAGAACTCACGTGTCACTTATGGCACAACCGTGATTCCTAACCGGGGCGCCTGGCTTGAATATGAAACTGACGCCAAAGATATCGCGTATGTCCGAATCGATCGGACACGGAAGATTCCGCTGACCGAATTGGTTCGGGCGTTGGGCTTCGGTTCCGATCAAGACATTATCAACATGTTTGGTGACAATGATTCCTTGATGCTTACGCTTGAAAAAGATGTGCATAAGAACACGGATGATTCCCGTACGGACGAAGCGTTGAAGGATATCTACGAACGTCTACGTCCTGGCGAACCAAAAACAGCCGATTCATCGCGGTCTCTTTTGTATGCCCGCTTCTTCGACCCGAAGCGTTATGATCTTGCTTCGGTTGGTCGTTACAAAGTGAATAAGAAGCTGAGCCTTAAGACCCGGCTTTTGAATCAGGTTTTGGCAGAAACACTGGCCGATCCTGATACTGGTGAAGTCATTGCGCAAAAGGGCACCAAGGTTGATCGTCAAGTGATGGACAAGTTGGCACCATATCTTGACCGCGACGATTTCAAGACCATCACCTACCAACCTTCCGATCAAGGCGTTGTCACTGATCCGATCGAATTACAGAGTATCAAAGTTTACTCACAAGTGACCCCTGATAAAGAAATCAATTTGATTGGTAACGGTCATATTGGTAAAAAAGTGAAGCACATCGTCCCAGCTGATGTTTTGGCATCAATGAACTACTTCCTGAATCTTCAGGAAGGCTTGGGTTCAATTGATGACATTGATCACTTGGGTAACCGGCGGATTCGTTCCGTTGGTGAACTGTTGCAAAACCAATTCCGGATCGGGCTTTCTCGGATGGAACGTGTTGTCCGTGAGCGGATGTCCATTCAAGATACCGCTACGGTAACACCGCAACAATTGATCAACATTCGGCCAGTTGTAGCTTCTATCAAGGAATTCTTCGGCAGTTCCCAACTGTCGCAGTTTATGGATCAGACGAATCCGCTTGGTGAGTTAACGCATAAGCGTCGTCTGTCTGCTCTTGGACCTGGTGGGTTGACGCGTGACCGTGCCGGTTATGAAGTCCGGGACGTTCACTACACCCATTATGGCCGTATGTGTCCGATTGAAACGCCTGAAGGCCCGAACATCGGGTTGATTAACAGTCTTGCTTCTTATGCGGTTGTTAATCCTTATGGTTTTATTGAAACGCCATATCGCCGTGTTTCTTGGGATACGCATAAAGTTACCGACAAAATCGACTATTTGACTGCCGATGAAGAAGATAACTACATCGTTGCGCAGGCGAACTCGCCTTTGAACGACGATGGTTCCTTTGTTGACGAAACCGTTCTGGCTCGTCACAAGGATAACAACATTGAAATCTCTCCAGACAAAGTTGACTACATGGACGTTTCGCCTAAACAGGTTGTTGCGGTCGCAACGGCTTGCATTCCTTTCTTGGAAAACGATGACTCCAACCGTGCTTTGATGGGTGCGAACATGCAACGTCAGGCTGTGCCGTTGGTTAATCCGCATGCCCCACTTGTTGGGACTGGGATGGAATACAAGGCAGCCCATGACTCCGGGACAGCGGTTTTGGCTAATAACGCTGGTACCGTTGAATATGTTGATGCTAAGCAAATTCGGGTTCGTCGTGAAGATGGTGCCTTGGATGCCTACAACTTGATGAAATTCAAGCGTAGTAACGCCGGTAAAAACTACAACCAGCGGCCAATCGTGACCATCGGCGATCATGTTGATGTTGACGAAATCATCGCTGATGGACCAGCCATGCAAAATGGTGAATTGGCATTGGGACAAAACCCGATCATCGCCTTCATGACTTGGAACATGTACAACTACGAAGATGCGATTGTGCTCTCCGAACGACTCGTTAAAGATGATGTTTACACCTCAATCCATATTGAAGAATATGAATCTGAAGCACGTGACACCAAGCTTGGACCTGAAGAAGTAACGCGTGAAATTCCAAACGTCGGTGAAGAAGCCCTTAAGGATCTGGATGAATTTGGTGTCGTTCGTGTCGGTGCTGAAGTGCGTGACGGTGATATTTTGGTCGGCAAGGTTACACCTAAGGGCGTTACTGAATTGTCAGCTGAAGAACGGTTGCTGCATGCGATCTTTGGTGAAAAAGCACGTGAAGTACGTGACACCTCGCTGCGGGTTCCTCATGGCGGCGGCGGGATCATTCAAGACGTTAAGATCTTTACTCGTGAAGCCGGCGATGAGTTGTCTCCTGGTGTGAATATGATGGTCCGCGTTTATATTACGCAGAAGCGGAAGATTCAAGTCGGTGATAAGATGGCCGGTCGTCACGGGAACAAAGGGACGGTTTCCGTCGTTGTGCCTGAAGAGGACATGCCATACTTGCCAGACGGTACCCCAGTTGACATCTGCTTGTCACCAATGGGTGTGCCAAGTCGTATGAACATCGGACAGGTGCTGGAATTGCATCTGGGGATGGCTGCACGTAACTTGGGCATTCATGTTGCAACGCCTGTTTTCGATGGCGCCAACGATAAAGATCTGTGGGCAACCGTTAAGGAAGCCGGTATGGCATCTGATGGTAAGTCTGTCTTGTATGACGGTCGAACTGGTGAACCATTCGAAAACCGTGTTTCTGTCGGAATCATGTACTACATGAAACTGTCTCACATGGTTGACGATAAGATTCATGCTCGTTCCATTGGACCTTACAGTTTAGTTACCCAACAGCCACTTGGTGGTAAAGCTCAGTTTGGTGGTCAGCGTTTTGGTGAAATGGAAGTTTGGGCCCTTGAAGCTTATGGCGCGGCTTATACTTTGCAGGAAATCCTGACTTACAAGTCCGATGACGTGGTTGGCCGGGTTAAGACCTATGAAGCCATCGTTAAGGGCGAACCGATTCCTAAGCCGGGTGTACCAGAATCCTTCCGTGTGCTTGTCAAAGAATTGCAAGCACTGGGTCTGGATATGAAGGTCCTTGGCGCGGATAAAAAAGAAATTGAACTGCGGGACATGGACGACGACGAGGATGATATTGTTTCTGTCGATGCCTTGGCGAAGTTTGCTGCTCAGCAGGAAGAAAAGAAGGCTCACGAAGCCGCAGCACAAGCAACTGACGGTAAGTCTGCCAACAGTACCGACGATAAGAAATAGGAGGTTAGCCCTTTGATTGATGTCAATAAGTTTG
>OKBA01000276.1_pt1 | contig 11760 bp, 10 predicted proteins | sample 1614821 | NCBI WGS metagenome assembly OKBA01 (sample SAMN04436972, study PRJEB24849) | human gut metagenome | biome: human gut; feature: NICU; material: stool | host: Homo sapiens | place: USA: Saint Louis, MO | collected 2010-04-02
AGATCTACACTCTTTCCCTACACGACGCTCTTCCGATCTTGAGAACTCGCTGGACCTGGCATGAACGATATGAGGAATATGGATACGACGGATAAGTCAGCCAAGACGGATAAGACGGTCAAGAGGCCTGGGCCATCGGCGTTCCGCACCGCGTTCATGATCGCTTTCAGGTCGATGCCTGACTGCGGCTCGCTGCCGGCGCTGCTGGTGCAGGTGGCGGCGGCTCCGGCGTTCACTGCCCTGTTCTACCTGATGCTGACCGAAGCGGCTCCGCGTGTCGGTGCCGCCGCCGGCACCGCCGCGGCCTCGACGGCCATGGCAACGGCTTTGGTCCCGGCTATCGGGGCCTGTTCGGCGCAGGCGAGCGTGGCCATGGCCTCGCTGTTGGCGGAGGACCGGTTCACGGGCGTGCTGCCGTACATGATGCTCGGTTCCGGATCGCGGATCGCCCCATGGGCTGGCCGGCTGTGCGCCGGGCTCGGAGTGTCGATGGCGAGTTCCTGCTGCGCGCTGCTCGTCTCGCTGCTGGCCACCGGAGCACTGCCCGCTGCGGGACTCTGGCCGTCCATGCTGCTGCTGATGGCGGTGTCGCTGGTCGCATCGCTGGGTGTCGGTCTGCTGACGGCCGTATTGAGTCTGATGTTCGACGACGCCTTGCTGCTCACCAACCTAATCGGCTATGTACTGCCTCTGGTCGGCGGCGTGGTGGCTCCGGCGAGCGTGTTCCCCGCGCCGGTGGCCCGTACGGTCCACGCGCTACCGATCACGTGGATGACCGACGCCGCGCGCGCCCTAACCGCCGGGCATCCCGCCACGGCCTTCGCCTGTATGGGCGCGGGGTTGGCGGTCGGTTTGGGCTGGGCCGTCTCGGCGCTGGTGTGCTGGCGCATGTGCATGGCGCTGAGCCGCAGGCGCGGCACCGTGACCGGACTGGGCATGTGAGGCTTACGGAAAGCGGGCCCGGCACCGCGCGATAACGGTGAAGTCCTTGGAATCATTGCGATTCCAAGGACTTTATCGCACCCTGGTTGATTTCATTCCGTTGACTTCATTAGAGTCAAGGGATGTCTGCCACGAGGGTCGACGCTACATGCCGTTCCATTATTTTCACCCACTATCACTTACCCTGTCACTCACCTTGTCACTTATATTCAAGGGTAAGTGACAGGGTAAGTGATAGCGAGTGAAGGAAGATATACTGAAGAGTGATGATGGCAAATGACCCGCTATGACAAGAAGTTGGGATGACGATGTGGACCGATGACGAGATGAGGCGAGTGCTGGAGCGTCTGCGTCGTCAGGGCAATGATGACGGGCGTTTCGAAGCGAAATCCTGCGCGACGGATATCGGCAGCAGCGTATGGGAGAGCGTCAGCGCGTTCGCGAACACGTCAGGCGGCACCTTGTTGCTGGGCATAAGCGAGGAGGACGGATTCCGACCCGTCAACGGGTTCGATCAAAATCGCATTGCCGCAAAGTTCATGGAGGGTATGGGGGACGGGAACCCGCAGGGAGTCCGGCTGACGAATCCGCCGCAATACGAAATCTCACGTTGCGAATACGCGGATAAACCATTCCTCGCGATCGATATCCACGAGAATCCGATCGAGGACAAACCCTGCTAGGTGACGGCGAAGGGCCCAAAGTCGGGCGGGATACCGGCGTATGGACGATAAGGACATCCGCTTGTCCGCCACGGAGGTATTCGAGTTCGAGAACGCCGCGCTCCCAAGCCCGGCGGATCGCGGCATCATTCCTGAAGCCACATTGAACGATCTGAACGACGAAGTCGTAGAGCGCATCATCATGATCCACCAAGGGTCCAAAGCGCTGCGCGGGACCATTACCCGCACCGATCAGATGGCGCGGTTGAACATGACCGACAACAGCGGCCGGGTTCGTCTCGCGGGCCTGCTGGCTGCGGGCCAATACCCGCAGCAGTACTATCCCAAACTGCTCATCGACGTGTCGGTGCATCCCGACGTCGAGAAATCGGATCCGGACGGGCCCCGTTTCCTTGACCGTGTGCTATGCGACGGCAACATGCCCGAGGCCATAGACCAGGCCGTCGAGACCGTAGCCAAGAACCTGCGTACGCCCACGTTCGTGGTCGGCGCCGGCGCCGGGACGGACACGGGAATCCCCAAAGAGGTGCTGCGCGAGGTCATCGCGAACGCGGTGATCCACCGCGAGTACGATTCCCGGTTCACAGGCGAAGCCGTCGCGGTCGACGTGTATCCCGACCGCGTGGAGGTGTCGAACCCCGGCGGCCTGTGGGGCGGCGCGACACTGGAGAACATCGCGAACGGCATATCACGATGCCGAAACACCACGCTTGTCCAACTTATGCACAAGATACCGTATTCCCGTGAGGACGCCGTGACCGTGGAGGGCGGCGGCACGGGAATCCCCCTAATCATCAGGGAGATGGCGTCGCGGGCGCTGGGCGAACCGAAATTCGAGGCCAGCCCTGATCGCTTCACGGTGACATTGGCCCGCTATGGGGTCGAATATCAGCAGAACCACCAGTGGCTGGAGCATCTGCAAACCGGACTGGATCGGCACGAGCAGACCATCCTGCTGATGCTCCGACGTCAGGGAACGATGAATGTGGAACAACTCCACACGTCATTGCGTATCGATTCCGACGATATCCGCAAGATACTGACGATCCTAATCGCCAAAGGGCTGGTGCGAAACAGCGACAACGGTGCATACACACTGACGAACGACAATACGACCTCGGCCGGGGTCGAGCCGCTCACACTTACTCGCAGCGACACTCTGACCGTGGCGGAACGCCAATTGCTGAAGACGCTATCTCCCTCGGAAGCCATGAGCGCCAGAAAAATCAGCGAGATGACCGACAGGAGCCTGCCGTCAGTACGCAAACTCCTGCGTCGCCTTGTCGGTGCCGGCATGGTGATTGCCACCGCACCTCCGTCCAGCAAAAACCGTCAATACAAGCGCGCATCATAACAATAGCAGCGATTACCGTTTCCGCGGAGGGATTTGCTACTAAGTGGTTGAAGTGAGTAGAGAAAAGCACCTACCGATTAGAGTACTACTCGCTCAAACAGGACGGGCAATAATTCAATGGTGGGAAGCACTTCCCACCAGGTTCCCACTACTTTCCACTAAGAGCTCGCCAGTAGAACAGAAAAACCCTTGGAAACTTGGTTTCCAAGGGCTGGACCGTGCCCCCTGTGGGATTCGAACCCACAACCCACGACTTAAAAGGACGCTGCTCTAACCGTTGAGCTAAAGGGGCAACATTACTAAAATACACGCGGCTACCGGACAAACCAAATCCGGTGTCTCGAAAGTGCAACGGACACCAAGCCGGTTGTAGATGTCGCGCTCTGTTCTGGCTGTATCGGGAAACGCCTGCGTCCCCACGATCTTCTTATCGTCGGTGACGCCGAACACCATCTCACCGCCGCCCTCGCAGCTCAACGCGCAGCAGTACTTCATGAGTTTGTCGGAATCGAACTGCTTCGATGCCGTTTTGAACTCCAGACGACGAGACTCGCTGCCAGAAAGGAACTGCCGAAGCCCATCAATACCGGGAACAGTCATCCGAGTCTACCGCTTTAAATAAAGAAACCTTGAAAAATCAACGTTTCTCAACGAAGAGAGCTTCCAATAGTCTACCAGCTGAAATAAAAACCGCCCCAAACACCCATTAAGCCCCAAAGGCTTGAATGACGCCATGCACCCATAAGCCCGCCAGCCTTTCCCCGAAAAGAAAAACCCGGCGGGCGGCCGGGCTTTGAGAGAAGGAAGAGAAGAAGAAAGGGGTTCAATTATCTGCGACCTTGCGGCCGTGGTTACATATAACAACGCCAGTCTCGGCACCGTGTGTGGATTGGCTGGGAATTGCATGTGAATCCCGGCTCGGATCGGATTGCCGCGTTGTATCGTAGAGTCGATCGAGTCGTCGAGGAAGAGGAGCGCGCACCGTGAGCACGACCGCAGCAGCACAGCAGCACCAGGGACTGTATCAGGCACAGACCAGCCGGACAGACCCGAAAACCCCAGCCACGGAAGCGCAATCGCCCGCCGCCAAGGCATCCCCGCGCAAGCCCAATATCGCCATCGCCGGTTTGGCGATCGAGGCGAGCACCTTCTCCCCCGCCCGCACCGGTGCGACCGCATTCCATCCGCGCCGCGGCGCCGAAGTCTTCGACGCGTACCCGTTCATGGCCCCCGGCCAGCCGCTGCGCGAAGCCGCCAACTGGTACCCGACCCTGGTCGGGCGCTCCCTGCCCGGCGGCATCGTCACCGCGGAGGCGTTCGAGAGCCTGACCGAGGAAACCATTGAGCGGCTGCAGGCCGTCGTACGCGAGACGCCCCACTTGGACGGCCTGTGGTTCGACATCCACGGCGCGATGACCGTCGAAGGCATGGACGATTCGGAAACCGTGCTGCTGCAGCGCATCCGCGACGTGATCGGCCCAGACGTGCTCGTGTCGTCGTCGATGGATCTGCACGGCAACGTCTCGCGCGAGTTCGCGCATCTGACCGATCTGATCACCTGCTACCGTATGGCGCCGCACGAGGACGAGCTGGACACCAAGGAGCGCGCCGTGCGCAATCTGGTCGACCGTCTGGTCTCCCATCCGGCCGGACAAGCGCCCCGCAAGCCGATCAAGGCGTGGATTCCCGTGCCGATCCTGCTGCCCGGCGAAAAGACCTCGACGCGCGTCGAACCGGCGCGTTCGATCTATGCGAAGGTGCCGCAGGTCGAGGCGCGCGACGGCGTGCTCGATGCGGCGATCTGGGTCGGCTACGCGTGGGCCGACGAGCCGCGCAATCAAGCTGCGGTCGTGGTGACCGGCGACGACCGGGACGCCGTCGCGCAGGGGGCCGAGGAGCTCGCCGCCGACCTGTGGGCGGCACGCGACGACTTCGAGTTCGTCGCGCCGACCGGCACCTTGGACGAGTGCGTCGACGCCGCGCTGCGGAGCCCCGTCACGCCGTATTTCATCAGCGATTCGGGAGACAATCCGACCGCCGGCGGCGCGGGCGACGTGACCTGGACGCTGCGCCGGCTGCTGGACGATCCGCGCATCACCAACGGCGGGAAAACCGTGATCTACGCGTCCCTTCCGGCACCGGAAGCGGTGGCGGAAGCCGTCGATGCCGGGGTCGGCTCGACCGTCACCGTGACCGGCGGGGCCGCAGTCGATAACCTGCACGAGGGACCCGTCACCATGACCGGCGTCGTGCATGCGATACGGCATGGCGACCGCGACGCCGAAACCGAAGTCGTGCTGCACGTCGGCGGCACCCCCGCCGACCGGTCGAGCGGGCTGTACGTCATCCTCACGGCGCTGCGCAAGCCCTACCATCACGAGCATGATTTCACGGATCTGCAGCTCAAGCCGCGCTCCGCCGATATCGTCGTCGTGAAGATCGGCTATCTGGAGCCCGAATTATTCGACATGGCGGCCGACTGGATGATGGCGCTCACCCCCGGCGGCGTGGACCAGGACCTGATCCGGCTCGGGCACCACCGCATCCAGCGGCCGATGGTACCGTACGATCCGAGCGATTTCACGCCGGATCTGCACGCGCGCATCGTCGCGCCGGCCGACGAACCGGACGACGACTGAGCGGCACCGGCCAAGCAACGCTGACCGGGCAGCGCCGCGGATCTCGGTATCGCATTCCCGTCAATGTGATTAATCTGACATTTTTCCCAAACCCCGTTCCGCGGCCCGGTCCAGAAGCGGCAATCCCTACTGCCACCACGGTTTCAAACACTACATCTAGTGTCAACACGCCCAACACGCCACAATACCTAGTGGCGCGAGGCAAATCACAAGGATGTAGTCTGTACTCTCAGATCGCGTTCAAGCGATCGCGCGACCACGACAGAACCAACAGGAATCGACCGAGGAGGCATCATGACCATCACTGTGTTCACCAAACCGCGTTGCCCTCAGTGTGAAGCCACCAAGCGTCAGCTCACCAAGCTCGACATACCCTTTGAGACTGTGGATCTCACCGAGAACCCGTCCACGCTCGAGCAGCTGCATCAGGCCGGATTCCGCCAGGCTCCCGTCGTCATCACGCCCGACAACTCCTGGACCGGCTACCGCCCCGATCTCATCCGCGAGCTGGCGGCCAGCATCACCGCCGACGCCGCGCAGCACGCGATGGCCCGCGCATGAGCGGACCGGACGGCAATCTGCAGACGGCGATCCCGGACTCAGGCCAATCCGGCGGAACGCACACCGGTGCGGTCGTGTACTTCTCCTCGGTATCGGAGAACACGGCACGGTTCATCGACAGCTGCGACCTGCCCGGCCTCGGCATCACGCCCTACCGCATCCCGCTTCGGCCGAACGATCCGCCGCTCCATGTACGCGAGCCCTATGTGCTGATTGTGCCGACGTACGGCGGCGGCAACGTACGCAAGGCCGTGCCCATCCAGGTCAAGCGGTTCCTCAACGATCCCGACAATCGGCAATGGATCCGCGGGGTGATCGCCTCCGGCAACACGAACTTCGGCGAGGCGTACGGCGCGGCGGGGCATATCATCTCCGCGAAATGCAAGGTGCCGCTGCTGTTCGTGTTCGAGCTCATGGGCACCCCGGAGGACGTGCGCAAGACGCGCGACGGCCTCGCCCGGTTCTTCGCGAACGACCGCCGCTGACACCGGCGCCGCACCGACACCAGCGCCATAACAGAACACTTGGCTGGCGGCCCACCGAATAGACGTGCCCGACAGGCCCCTCGGATATGCCAGCCCAACCCAGATCGTCCCGCCGCCCGGGTGCGTGCATGCACTGCGCGCACCCGCACAGGCCGCCCTGCCGCCTCATGGTCAGGGCGGCCGGCGACGGGAACGGGGCATGCGGAACCGGGAGGGGGTTCGGTTCCGCATGCGTCACCCCACCCCACCGACCATCCCGGCGCGCCCACGGGTTTCCCGCAGCGCCGGCAACACAGCACCATGAAAGATCGCAGTATGACCAACACCACCGCTTACGACCCGTCGACGGATTACCACGCGCTCAACGCGATGCTCAACCTGTACGACGAGAACGGCAGGATCCAGTTCGGCAAGGACAAGGAAGCCGAGCGCGCGTTCTCGACCACCGAGGTCGCCGAGCATACGATGCGCTTCGCCTCCACCGCCGAGCGCCTCGCCTACCTGATCGACAACCAGTACTACGACGGCTCCGTATTCTCGAAGTATTCCGCCGAGTTCCTCGACAAGCTGTACGCGCACGCCGAGTCCTCCGGCTTCGAGTTCGAGACCTTCCTCGGTGCGTTCAAGTTCTTCCGCTCCTACGCACTGAAGACCTTCGACGGCAAGCAGTACCTCGAGGACTTCCCGCAGCGCTGCGCGGCGGTCGCGCTCGACCTGGCCGCGGGCGACGAGCAGGCCGCGATCCGCTACCTCGACGAGATGATCGCCGGCCGCTTCCAGCCCGCGACCCCGACCTTCCTGAACCTTGGCAAGGCCCAGCGCGGCGAACCGGTCAGCTGCTTCCTCGTGCGCATCGAAGACAACATGGAGTCGATCTCCCGCGGCATCAACGCGGCCCTGCAGCTGTCCAAGCGCGGCGGCGGCGTGGCGCTGCTGCTGAGCAACCTGCGCGAGGCCGGCGCGCCGATCAAGCACATCGAAAACCAGTCCAGCGGCATCGTCCCGGTCATGAAGCTGCTGGAAGACAGCTTCTCGTACGCGAACCAGCTCGGCGCGCGCCAAGGCGCCGGCGCGGTGTATCTGAGCGCCCACCACCCCGACATCATGCGTTTCCTCGACACCAAGCGCGAGAACGCCGACGAGAAGATCCGCATCAAGTCGCTGGCCCTTGGCGTGGTCGTACCCGACATCACCTTCGAACTCGCCAAGCGCAAGGAGCAGATGGCGCTGTTCAGCCCCTACGACGTGGAGCGCGTGTACGGCAAGCCGTTCGCCGACATCCCGATCACCGAGCACTACGACGAGATGGTCGCCGACAGCCGCATCAAGAAGACGTACATCGACGCGCGCAAGTTCTTCACCACGCTCGCCGAGCTGCAATTCGAATCCGGCTATCCGTACATCCTGTTCGAGGACACGGTCAACCGCGCGAACCCGATCGACGGACGGATCACCATGTCGAACCTGTGCTCGGAGATCCTGCAGGTGCAGGAGCCGAGCGCCTACAACGAGGATCTGACCTACGCGCATGTCGGCCGCGACATCTCCTGCAACCTCGGCTCGCTCAACATCGCCAAGGCGATGGACGGCGGGCTCGCCGGCACCGTCGAGACGGCGATCCGCGCGCTCACCGCGGTGGCCGAGCACACGAGCATCAACGCCGTGCCGTCGATCCGCCGCGCCAACGAGGAGGGCCACGCGATCGGCCTCGGGCAGATGAACCTGCACGGATTCCTCGCGCGCGAGGGCATCCAGTACGGCAGCGAGGAGGCGCTGGACTTCACCGACATCTACTTCATGACCGTCGCTTTCCACGCCTACCACGCCTCGCACGAGCTGGCGGTCGAGCGCGGTCGCTCATTCGTAGGCTTCGAGCGTTCCGCCTACGCGAAGCCGGCCGGCGAGGGCAACTACTTCGACAAATACACGGACGGCCGCCGCTCGCTCGAGCCGCGCACCGAGCGCGTGCGCGCGCTGTTCGACCGGTACGGCATCACGATCCCGAGCGTCTCCGACTGGGAGCGGCTGCGCGACGCGATCCTCGCGGACGGCATCTACAACCAGAACCTGCAGGCCGTGCCGCCGACCGGCTCGATCTCGTACATCAACCACAGCACCTCGTCGATCCATCCGATCGCCTCGAAGATCGAGATCCGCAAGGAAGGCAAGATCGGCCGCATGTACTACCCCGCCCCGTACATGACCAACGACAATCTCGAGTATTTCAAGGACGCCTACGAAATCGGATGGAAGGCGATCGTCGACACGTACGCCGAGGCGACGCAGCACGTCGATCAGGGCCTGTCGCTCACGCTGTTCTTCCCGGACACGACCACCACCCGCGACGTCAACAAGGCGCAGATCTACGCTTGGCGCAAGGGCATCAAGACCCTGTACTACATCCGCATCCGCCAGCAGGCGCTCGAAGGCACCGAAGTGCAGGGCTGCGTGAGCTGCATGCTGTAGAAGGCCGAAATCCGACGGAAAGGAGCACCTCTATGTCACGCACCATCTCCCGCCAGCGGGAGGGAGACCTCCGAACCACACCAAAACCACAAACCACAAGGAACACCCCATGGCACCGATCTCCGTCCCCCGCAAACCCCTGAAGCTCATCGACCGCGTGAGCGCGATCAACTGGAACCGCCTCGAAGACGAGAAGGATCTCGAGGTCTGGGACCGCCTGACCGGCAACTTCTGGCTGCCCGAGAAGGTCCCGGTCTCCAACGACCTGCCCAGCTGGCAGGCGATGAGCGAGGAGGAGCACACGCTCACCATGCGCGTGTTCACCGGCCTGACCCTGCTCGACACGATCCAGGGCACGGTCGGCGCGGTGTCGCTGATCCCCGATGCGCTGACGCCGCACGAGGAGGCCGTGTACACGAACATCGCGTTCATGGAGTCCGTGCATGCCAAGTCGTATTCGAGCATCTTCTCGACGCTGTGCTCGACCGAGCAGATCGACCAGGCGTTCGCGTGGAGCGAGGACAACGAGTACCTGCAGAAGAAGGCGCAGATCGTGCTCGACTACTACGAGGGCGACAGCCCGCTCAAGCGCAAGGTCGCCTCCACGCTGCTCGAATCGTTCCTGTTCTACTCCGGCTTCTACCTACCGATGTACTTCTCCAGCCACGCCAAGCTCACCAACACGGCGGACGTGATCCGCCTGATCATCCGCGACGAGGCCGTGCACGGCTACTACATCGGCTACAAGTACCAGAAGGGGCTCGAGAAGGTCTCCGACGTCAAGCGCGAGGAGATGCGCGAGTACACCTACGAGCTGCTCAACGAGCTGTACGACAACGAGGTGGAGTACACCGAATCGCTGTATTCCGGAGTCGGCCTGGTCGATGACGTCGAGAAGTTCCTGCGCTACAACGGCAACAAGGCGCTGATGAACCTCGGCTATCCGGCGCTGTTCCCCGCCGAGATCTGCGACGTGAACCCCGCGATCATCGCCTCGCTGTCGCCGAGCGCCGACGAGAACCACGACTTCTTCTCCGGGTCGGGGTCCTCCTACGTGATGGGCAAGGCCGAAGACACCGACGACGAGGACTGGGACTTCTGACGGGTCCTGGACGGACATGGCGGACGCGATCGCGGCTCATAACGCCCCGATTGCGTCCGCCTTTGCATTTCTTAGGCACATTGTGCGTTTCGTAGGCAGGCCTCCGCGCGGGCGCGTTCCAGGAACGGCCGGAATGCTGCGGTTCAGATTGTGCGTCTCGCCGGATACCTGCCTACGAAACGCACAATGTGCCTAAGAAGCGAGATCGGGCAGGCTTGGCCACGCCGGCAGCTTGTGCAGGGCGCGCACGATGTTGCACTGGGCGAGCAGATCGCCTTCGGCCGAGCACATCGTGGGATACCACATGCGGTTGCGGAGCTTGGCCTGTTCCCCCGTGCCCTTGAGCAGCTTGTCCTCGCTGCTCGCGTACTGGAAATGCAGGTGGCTGGCCAGGCCGCCATCCGCCAGAGCGGCGCGCTCCGGCATCGGGTCCATGGAGACGAGCACGCGGAACGGGCTGTCAGCCGGCGCGGCATCGGCGCGGAACACATAGCACGGCTTGCCCTCAAGCCCCTTGGCCAGCATATGGTCCAAGTGATAGGCGAACGTGGCGATGACCGTGGCATCGGTGCTGAGCCACGACAGCGCGAAGCCGTCCTGGTCGCCGAACACCAGCGGCTCGATGTGCCAGCCGGCGATCGGCACGCGGTTGTCGCGGCTACGGGTCCGGCACGCCCAACGCCAGAACCGGCGGATGCTGAACCCGAAGAACGGCAGCATGATCGAGAACGCCGAACGATTCGCACGCATCGCCGCATCGGCCTCCCGCCACGCACGTTCCAGATATGGGTCGTCGCTGTCGATCAGCCGCTCGAAGCTGATCCAATCCCCGGCCCATTCGGTCACGGTGAAGGTCATGGTCAGTCCTTTCTCATATAAATCAATCGGCACGGTCCAGATCAAGAATGCGATCGCACCACAGCGCGGCAAGCTCCTCATCGTGGGTGACGACCAGCACGGCCTTGCCGCTGTCGGCGAGCTGGCGCAGCAGCGTGCCGACCTGCATCATATGCGCTCGGTCGAGTCCGCTGGTCGGCTCGTCGAGCACGATCAGCTCCTTGCCGCACATCAACGCGGACGCGATCGCCAACCGCTGCTTCTGCCCGCCGGACAGGCTCATCGGATGCCGATCCGCGAACTGCAGCAAATCCAGGCTGCGCAACACCGCATCGGCTTTCTTCCCGAACGTCGTGGGCCCCGGGAACCTCGTCGGAGCGTCAGACCAAGTCGTGCCGGATCCGGCCGAACCGGCGCCATCGCGGATCGCCTCGTCCGCCTCGCCCAGGCCAAGCAGCAGTTCTTCGCGGACGCTGTCGGCGAACAGCTGGTAGTTCACGTCCTGCATGACCAGGAATCCGGCACGGGTGAGCGCCGCCGGCCTGGCCGCTTCCCCGTGCAGCAGCACGCTGCCCGAGATCGGCCTGATCAACCCGCACAGCGTACGTACCAGCGTGCTTTTCCCGGCGCCGTTCTCGCCCAGTTCTCAAGATCGGAAGAGCGTCGTGTAGGGAAAGAGTGTAGATCTCGG
>OKBA01000284.1_pt1 | contig 11586 bp, 5 predicted proteins | sample 1614821 | NCBI WGS metagenome assembly OKBA01 (sample SAMN04436972, study PRJEB24849) | human gut metagenome | biome: human gut; feature: NICU; material: stool | host: Homo sapiens | place: USA: Saint Louis, MO | collected 2010-04-02
CTCCTGAGGGCCCCGTCGAGGTCCCGCCTCAGCTCGCCTTTGGCCTGGACGTAGATGGCCTGGTGGATCGTCTCCGCGCATACGTGCATGTCACCATTATCCGGGAAGTCCGCCCGAAGCCTGCCCGCGATCTGCTCGGGGCTCCAACGCGCCCGCAGCCCCTCTCTGATGTAGTCGAGCAGTCCCGGCACCCGATGCACCTTCGCGGTCTTCGGCCGCTTGAGCCGGTCCGCGCTCATCTGCTGGGCCCGGTACGGCTCGTACATGCCGGTGGCGGGGTTCGTGTTCCTGCCGATCTCTCGGCTGACGGTCGACGCCTCGCGGCCCAGCCGGCGCGCGATCTCGCGGACCGGCACGCCAGCCCTCTTCCAGTCGGCGATGCTCAGGCGCTCGTCCTGGCCCAGATACCTGGGATGAATCTTCTTCGGCTTGTCCATGGTGGAACGATACCAGTCCACCTTGGGTTTCTCGTTCCTGCCGTCCGGACGAGTCACGCCATGGCGCCACGCCTTGCCGGTGCGCTTCGTGACGCCCACCGCGCGAGCTGCCTGCGTGAAGTTCATGCCCGCGTCCAGCAACTCGACGTAACGCCGCCGCCTCGCCTCAAGCATCCCGCCATGCGTCGCGTACCCCACGCCCTCGAACACCCACATGATCATCCGATCCTCCCGCCAATCAGCCAAGCGTTGCAACGACCACCAGAACCCACGCTGTCGGCAAAGCCGACTGGGGGTGGTCTACACCCGAAACCCCGTTCAGACACAGACACCAATAAACATATCAATGTGATAACAAGATCGAATCATGGTGTAAATTAGTTCGATGTTGTGCAATAATGATTGTTATAACGTTGTATTAGATCATGCATGACGCGCCAACGGTCAACAAGGCCGTGGGCAGAGCGGGATGCGCCGGCGAATACGGGTATTCGTATCGCAACACTCCGTGTCTCGCGTTGTTTCTTTTTTTTTTATTGCTAATAGGGGATATACAGACCCCCTAAATTGGGGTTTTCTGATCTACGGGGGTAATTTTTATACCCCTATCAGGGGTTATTCGCCCCAGTCTGAAGCCGAATAGGTTAAGAGTCAGTGTCGATGAAGTGCTACCGAAACCGTGCCATATTGCGGGTTGAGGTAGTGACGAGAGAAATGGATTGACCTGATGAGGAAGTTGTTCGATTCGCACAAGAAGGGGGCTATACCCTCGAAGGTGACGGCCGTAGTGGCGGCGTGCGCGATGCTCCTTACCGTCACGGTCACTGGCACCGCGGTCGCGCTCGAAAGCGCCGCCGATCCGGCCAACCAGAACGACCAGTCGCAGACGGTCCAGCAGAACGACGGCACCGCCGCCGACGCCCAGACCGCAAACGACGCCGCGACCGATCAGACCGCGAATGGCACGGAAGCCACGCAGCCGACCGACGGCAACGCGCAAGGCGACGCCGCGCAGAACGACGCGACCGCCCAGAACGACGCGACCGCCGAAACCGATCCCGCCCAGTCCGGTGACGCCGCGCAGCAAGGCGTCTCAACCACGCAGCAGGATGCCACGGAAAACAACGACGTGACGGCAACCACGGATATCGCCAAGCAGGTTGCTCCTGCGCCGGCGGCGGATGCGAGCGTGGCTCGTGCCAGTGTTCCCCAGATCATTCCGAATGTGCCGAGCACCAATAGCAAGATTCATGTGAATCTGTTTGATTACGATGTGATCGACCGCCAATCCGGTAATGTCAATTACTACAATTGCTCTTGGCAGGGTCATTGCGACCAGCATCCATTCACGTTCAGCACTGGTGATACGGGCCACAACGGTAACTACGATTACAACTATTGGACCGGTTCCAATGGTGGTGTCCGTCAGGGTATCGTCACGGGCAATCTGTCCCGTGCTGATGGCTATCCGGTGTTGCGTAACCCGGGCAACAGCACGTTGGAGTACCTGTTCAACCCCGATACGGCTGATAATACCAATGGTGTCACGCTCAAGGGCACGGATGTGGATGGCCTGTTCCGTCAGGATGCCGATGGCTATTACTACTACGACAGCACGGACAACTTCGCGCACTACAACTCTGCCGAGAACAAGTTCGACCTGTACAACGGTGGCCGTTTCACCAGCCTCGACGCTAATGGTAAGCTTCCCGGTAACGCCGGCGCGTTCATGCCGTTCAACACGCTGAGCAACAGGACATCGAGTTATGGCGGTGCCACCGGCTACGAGTTCAATGAAAGCGACAACTATTACTTCGGCATGACCGTGGGAACGTCGTTCTTCATGCCGGAGAATGGCCAGATCAACGGCAAGGACATGGTCTTCGAGTTCGAGGGCGATGACGATGTGTGGGTCTACGTCGATGGCAAGCTGGTCCTCGACTTGGGCGGCATCCACGACAACTACGGTGGCTCCATCAATTTCCACGACGGCACAGTGAATGTCAATGACGGTCATGCCGGCGCGCAGAAGTCCCTCAGCCAGATTCTGGGAAGCAACTGGCAGGATCCGTACCAGACGCACACGCTCAAGGTGTTCTACATGGAGCGTGGCGCAGGCAGCTCGAACTGCAAGTTCAAGTTCAACCTCGCTTCGATCCCGGATGGAACCATCAATATCGGCAAGAAGATCACCAACACGAACACTGCGTCGTTCTCCGACGCCAAGTTCACGATGAAGGTCGAGACCGGTACGAGCAATGCCGATCTGGCCCCGTACTCGAACGCGCCGTACCAGCTGTTCACGCTGGATGGCAACGAGCCCGTGCTCAACGCGCAGGGCGAGAACGCCTACACAACGAGCGCTGATGGCACCTTCACGCTCAAGCATGGCCAGTACGCCACGCTTGTGGGCGATGATGCGCACCCGATCACCAAGACCACGTATTACAAGGTGAGTGAGCTGGGCGCGTCCGATTACGGCAGCGACTACACCTTCGATTTGGGTAACACCGGTGTCACGGACCAGAACGGTCAGGATCTGACTGCTGGCGTTATCGGCTCTTCGGAGACGATGCAGGTGTACGAGCATCCGTTTGCCGTGGTGAACAACAGCCTGACCAAGAAGGACAAGTACGCCTTCGAGGTCGGCAAGGCCATGGCCAAAGACCAGACTGCGCCCAAGGGAGCTGAGTTCACCATCCATGTCACGAACGGCGATGGTGTTGCGTATTCGGGTGACTACTATCTCGTGACGGACGGTACTCTGGCGAGCAAACCCAGCACGACCACCAATGGCGATATCACGTTGAAGGCCGGTCAGCAGGCCCGTCTGCTCGAGGTCCCCGTCGGCACCACGTTCGTCGTGAATGAGACGGGACTGAATACCGACACGTACCAGGATCCGACCTACAGCGGCGATGGCACTTATAACAGCGATACGAAGCAATACACCGTGACGGTTGCCAAGAGCGATTCCAACAAGACGTACACGGCCACTGTGACCAACTCGTTGAAGACTGCGAAGCTGACGCTGGTGAAGAAGGTAGATAACACCAATGCGGGTACGTGGGGTGCGGCTCCGAATGCTTGGAAGTTGGGCATTACTACTAACGGCTCGGGCCCTGAAGGTTTTTCGGATGTTCCGTCTAAGGATGTCGCGGGTCAGACTCGTGATACAGCTTTGGCGGTGCCGCAACATGAGGTGCAGGCAGGCACGTACTGGTTCCAGGAGGATTCGAACCCTGACTATAAGCATCCAGAGTTCGCCAAAGGCGAGTATCCGTATTCATCCGGTTACCAGATGTCGCTGACGGGTTGCACTGCCACGGACGGCAAGTCTGTGACGACTTCAACTGACGGTACTCCGAGTGTGACGTTGGAGGCCGGCCGGGATGTGACGTGCACGGTGACGAACAAAGCGCTGCCGGGTTCGGTGACGTGGTCTAAGACCGACGCGGCTGGTAAGAAGCTGGAGGGTTCTGAGTGGACGCTTGCTGGCCCCGACTCCAAGGATGGTAAGCCGTCGGTCACGGTGAAGGACAAGTACGACGGTCATGACGGCGCGCTCGACACGGATGCGAAGCTCGGTGAGTTCAAGGTGGAGAACCTTAAATGGGGTCAGTACACGTTGACGGAGTTGAAGGCTCCGGCCGGATATGTGCTGGGCAAGGATTCGACGACGTTCGCGGTCGTGCCTGCGTACCAGCAGGATGGCAACAACCATTCCGCGTCCGATCCCGCCACGCCGGGGAAGAACCCGTCGGTGTGCACGATCGAGCCGATGGATAGTTCAACTCTGGTGCAGTCTTCCGGCGCGTTGGACGTGAACTGCCCTGCGGTGGTGAACTACCCGGCGGTGTCGTCCCTGCCGTTGACCGGTGGCACGACGGGTCGTCAGTGGCTGATGGCCGGTGGCGGCATGGGCTTTGCGGCTTTGCTCGCCGGTGCCGGCTACACCATCTGGCGCAAGCGCCAGCTGGTGTGACGGTCCTGTCGTGCCCCCGCTGGCGGGGGCTGCCCGGCGAGAGCCGGACTGGGGGTGGTCCTGGCTCCCTTCTGTGAGGGGAAGCTGGCCGCCGCAGGCGGACTGAGGGGAGCGAAGGTTCCTAGTGGTCCGAAAAGTTAATAAGGATTTGCGGATCGCAGAGGCTTGTGTGGTCTCGGCCTTTCGCGATTGCAGAAAACAGTAGGAAATAACAAGTAAGGAAGAGAGGATTTCTCATGAGGATGAGGAAACTTTTCGCAGGCGTCATCGCTGCGGCGACGATGCTGGGTGGTCTGGCCCTCGGCGCCTCCACCGCCAACGCGGCCGAGACTATCACTCTGAACCCGGGTGCCACCGGCGTGGTTGCCGGTCACACCTACAAGGTCGTCGAACTGGCCAAGTACGTGACTCCTGACACCCAGGAGATCCAGACGGTTGCGGGCGCCCATGACGCGATCGTCACCGCCATCGCGGCTGCGACCAAGTCCGACTCGAACCCGGATGGCCTGCAGGTTCCCACCGGCGTCGATCCGCTGGTGTGGGCCCAGTCCGGTGATCTGAACGGTACCGGCGCCCCGCTGTTCGGCGACAGCTCCGCTTTCCCGTGGAACGGCAATGCCGCTTCCCGCGCGTTCGCCGATGCGCTCGTCGAATACGCCAAGGCCAACGGCACCGACGTTACCGCCGATACTGAGCCGTATAACATCTCCGTTTCCGAGGGTGGCCTGTACCTGATCGTGGACACCACCGAGGCCGCCGAGGGCGTGACCCAGAAGTCGCTGCCGATCATCGTCGGCACTGCCAACACGGCGTTCAACTACAAGGGTGAGATCGATGTCAAGAACCAGGACAAGGACATCCCGCCGACCAAGACCGTGACCGGCGACACGGATAAGACCGTGTCCGTGGGTGATACCCTGTCCTACACCATCGAGGGCACTGTCCCGTCCACCACTGGCCAGAGCGCTGACTACACCTACGTGTTCAATGATTACGCCTCCGCCGGCCTGTCGATCGACACGCACAAGACCAACGTCAAGGTCTACGTGGAGGGCTCCGAGCAGCCTCTCGCCGACACCGAGTACACCGTCACCCCGGCCGATCAGACCGTGACCGGCGACGGTACGAACGTCACCTTCTCCGTCACCCTGACCAAGGCCGCTCTCGACAAGCTGCAGGACAAGGCCGGCAAGAAGCTCTCCGTCAAGTACGCTGCCACCGTGACCGATGACGCCAAGACCAACCCGGTGACCAACTCCGCCGAGGTCGTCAACGGCGGCAACTCCTCGGGCCAGGGCACTCCGGTCGAGCTGTACTCCAACAAGTTCGACTTCACCAAGGTGTTCGCCGATGGTTCCAAGCAAGGTCTTACCGGCGCCGTCTTCACGGTCACCGATGAGGCGGGTACGATCGTCGCGACCGCCAGCCCCGACGCCGACGGCAAGGTTTCCTTCTCCGGTCTGAAGAACGGCACCTATACCGTCGCCGAGACCACGGTGGCTACCGGCGCCCAGAACGTGACCGGCAAGTTCACGGTCAAGCTGACCTACAACGAGACCACCAAGAAGACCGATGCCGAGTACACGGTCAACAACGTGACCCTTGATCCTTATGACCTCGTCAAGCAGGATGACAAGGGCGCCGTTACCGTGACCAACGTCAAGTCCATCACCCAGCTGCCGCTGACCGGTGCCGCCGGCACCGCGCTGTTCACGGTGATCGGCCTGCTGCTGGCCGGTGCCGCCGCGACCGTGGCGCTCAAGTCCCGCGAGACCAAGCGCGCCCTGCGTGCCTGATCCGCATCGGCAAAGTGGACGCTGAACGACGTTCATGACATGGGGTGGGCTCGCCTTGCACAAGGCAAGCCTACCCCTTTCGCATAGCGGTGGAGGCCTGTCGTCGAACCCTGTTCTCGGGTTCTATCATCAGATGGCAGGCTGGTATCGGTGCCATCCCACCCCCATAATGATTACAGTCAGTATCACAGGCGCTACCAGGCGGTGACGGCGGAACGGCGTCGCCAAAGCGGAGCGGGGCGGTATTGCCCGATCCGTGTAAGGAGGATGCATGAAAACCGGCGAGTTCACCAATGAGGAGATCGCGTATCTGCGTTCGTTGCCGGCGGTGTCGCGGGTGACGAACGGGCGCATCCGCTATACCGAGGACTTCCGGCGGGAATGCATGCGCCGGTACGCGGCGGGGGAGTCTCCGGCCAAGATCTTCCACGAGGCCGGTCTGGATTCCTCCCTGATCGGATACAAACGCATCGAACGGTGCATTTCCCGCTGGCGTGATTCCTCGGTGTCCGCGACCGCCGCCGCGGATACCGGTGAGCCTAAGGACGACGAATCGGCGCGCGGCTTCTCGCCGAGCCTGCATCTGCGCTCGGGCAAGCGTGACCTGCGCGATCTGCTGATCGCTCAGCAGGTGCGTCGCATCGACGAACTGGAACGGGAAGTGGCCCAGCTGCATGCGTGGATCGACGGACGGTACCACGGTTCGGATGACGGAACTGTCGTGACGGGTGACCTGTCTGTGCCGTCTGTGCCGACTACGGCGATTGCGCCGCGCGGAGCGACGGCATCGGCGCCGGTCCGGTCGGTGGATTCGACGCTGTCCGATGCCGACGGCCGTGACGGCTCCGTAGCGCCGGTCGATGCGCCGGTCGATGCGCCGAACGCGCCGTGGTGAGCGTCATGCGGCAAACGATCTTGCTCCGGTGTACCCCGATCAGGAATAACGCCGTCATACCCCCTCCACCATGCGCATGAGTGATGCGCGTCATCCCCGTCGGCCCACGATGTTCGCTGCAAGCGACACCCGCGCTGATAAGCTGGGCGTGAGGGGAGGTTCAGCATGGGGCATATACAGGCTGATCGCATTGGCGTCGGAACCACGCCCGCCGGGCGCGAGCGCATTCCGGCCGGCGAGGCGTATGGTGCGTTCGATGAGGAGCGCTGGGCACCCGAACCGCCCAAATCGAAGTCGCGTACGGCGTTCGAGCGTGATCGCGCGCGGCTGATCCATTCATCCGCACTGCGCCGGCTCGGCGCCAAAAGTCAGGTGCTGGTCGCCGGAACCGATGATTTCGCACGCACCCGGCTCACCCATACGCTGGAGGTTGCCCAGATCGGCCGGCAGATCGGCGCGCTGCTCGGCTGCGATCCCGATATCGTCGACTGCGCGTGCCTGGCCCACGATCTGGGTCATCCGCCCTTCGGGCACAACGGTGAGCACGCGTTGGCCGCCATCGCCGAACATATCGGCGGATTCGAGGGCAATGCGCAGACCCTGCGCCTGCTGACGCGCCTCGAGCCGAAGGTGTTCCATGCCGATGGCCGGTCGGCCGGCGTGAACCTGACCCGTGCCTCGCTCGACGCGGCGGTCAAGTATCCGTGGACACTCGCCGAGGCCGACGCGCATCCCAAAGGGGAGCGGTCCAAGAAGTTCTGCGTCTACCCGGACGACGAGGACGTGTTCCGCTGGCTGAAGATCGGCGCGCCTGAGGCCGCCAAGCCGATGGAATGCCAGGTGATGGACCTGTCCGACGACATCGCCTACAGCGTGCACGACGTGGAGGACGCGATCGCCACGGGCGCGTTCAATCCGCTGGCGCTCGCCGATCCGCGCATCATCGATCGCATCGTCGAGGAGGCCCGTGCATGGTACGGGTCGCAATGGGACGGCGACAAGCTGGTCGCCGCGTTCGAGCGGCTGCAGCGGCTGCACATGTTCCCTGCCCATTTCAACGGGTCGAGGGCGGCGCTTGCCCAGCTCAAGAACATCACCTCCGACCTGATCGGCCGGTTCGCGTGGTCAGTGGAGACCGCCACGCGCGACACGTACGGCGATGGCCCGCTCGTGCGGTATTCCGCCAACGTGGTCATCCCCGAGGAGACCAGTTACGAGATCGTCGCGCTCAAGGGCATCGCCGTGTATTTCGTCATGGCCCCGCGCGAGCGTGAGCCGTTCCACCAGAAAGAGCAGAAGATCGTCGAGGATCTGATCGACGTGTTCATGGCCGACAGCCCGCGGGCTTCGGACGCGCTGGAAAGCGTGTTCCTCGCCGACTGGAACGAGGCCACCAACGACGACGAGCGACTGCGCGTGGCCGTCGATCAGGTCGCCTCGCTCACCGACAGTTCGGCGCTGGCCATGCACTCCATCCTGTGCTGAGCCGCGCTATCGGCGTGCGGCGCCGGTGGATGATATGGGACGCTAGCGCCGTGCGGCAAGGATCCTGTCTACGCGCGCGACGCGCTCCAGATAGGCGTCGCGGAACCGGTAGACGTCGACGTCGATCGGCACCCGCACCGTGCGCTCGCTGACCGGCACGTCCATGAACCGCACCTCGGTGATCGTGTGCAGTGACGGATACGGCTGCGGGACGATGTCCACCCGCGCTTCGGCGGCCACATACAGTTCCGGCTGCAGATAGAACAGCACGGTCGCCGGATCGTACAGCTGGACGCCGGGCTTGGCCGTGACCGCGTCGTCGTGATACGACTCGAGCATGCGCGCGATCAGGCCGCCGACCGGGCCGGAACCGGCCAGCGCGGCCAGATCGTCGGCGTCAAGCACGGTTTTCCGCCCGATCTCCACGCCGATCATGTCGATCGGCACTCCCGCGCCGAACACGATGCGCGCGGCCTCGGGGTCGACCGCGATGTTGAAATCGCACGCCCAGCTATATTTCGGGCCGAAGCTGCCGCCCATCAGCGTGATGCGCCCGATGCGCTCCGCCGCTTGCGGATATGCGCCGAACAGTGCCCCAAGATTGGTCAACGGCCCGATCGCGATGACGTCGACCGGTTCCGCGGACCGTTCAAGCACGTCGCGGTAGGCCTCGACCACGTCGCCGTTCACCAATCGCGACGGATCGGGCGCCGGCAGTGCGACCCCGCCGATGCCCGACTCGCCGTGCACCTGCGGCGCATAGACGGCCGGGCGCCGCAGCGGGGCTTCGCTTCCCTTGACAACCGGTATGTCGAGTCCCAGGAATTCCAGCAGTCCCAAGGTATTGGCGGTGGTCCGCCTCACATCGACGTTGCCGCTGACCGTGGCGATCAGCTTCACGTCGACCGTGTCGTCGAACAGCAGCGGCACCAACGCGGCCACATCGTCGATGCCCGGATCGGTGTCCACGATGACCGGCCGGCGGCGGTTGTCCTCCGCCCGGCTCGCCGCGCCCGCCTTGGGCGTCGGTCGTTCCCCCAGTGAGGGTGCGGAATGCGCTGTCATATGCTCTCCTCGCGATTGCCGTTGTCCCGATACCCGTCATCGTAACCCGCGCCGCGCCGCCGGGCGCGCCGGCGCGGGTTCGGCGCTCAGTACGTGAACGCCGGCTTTGCCGCCCCCTTGTACGCCTTGGCGATGGCGTCGTCGGGGCGGCGGCTATCGGCGTTGGTTAGAGGGCGTTCTCATGGCGTGGAAAACCGGGCGGAATCGGTATGGTGACGTCACTTCGTGCCGAGACGGTGCCGAATCGGGGTCGCAATGCTCGCTACCTTTGAGTTGTCGGTGCGCGGGTCGGTAGACGACCGTGATTGTAACGTTATAATTCACCGGGAAAGGGCTTTTGCCGGCCGGTTCTTCAATGCCATGCACCGACAACTCGACGGTACGACGCATGGGGGGCTCGTGTTGAGCCCTGAGCTGGGACACCGCCGCGTGGCATGGCGGCGTGCGGTAAGGTAGGGCGTTATGGCCGGGATGATTCTGAAGGAAGACGTGGAGAAGGTGCGCGCGGCAGCGGACCTGTACGACATCGTGTCCGCAAGCGTGACACTCAAAGCGTCGGGCACGGGCACCTTCGTCGGGCTGTGCCCGTTCCATGACGAGAAATCCCCGAGCTTCAACGTGCGCCCGGCGTTGGGCGTATGGCACTGCTTCGGATGCGGGCTGGGCGGCGACGTCTTCGGATTCGTCGAGCAGCAGGAGAACATCGACTTCCGCGAGGCGGTGGAGCTGCTCGCCGACAAGTACCACATCGAACTGCACTACGAATCGGGCGCGAAAACCACCGAGCGCACCGGCTCGAAGCGCACCCGCCTGCTCGATGCGAACGAGGAGGCGCAGCGCTTCTTCACCGCGCAGCTCATGACCAAGGACGCGCTCGCCGCCCACAAGCTGCTCGACGGCCGCAACTTCTCGCAGGCCGACTGCGAGCGCTTCGGCTGCGGCTATGCGCCGCAGGGGTGGGACAACCTCGTGCGGCACCTGGCGTCGAAGGGCTTCACGCAGCAGGAGATGCTCGATGCCGGACTGGCCCGGCAGGGCCAGCGCGGCATCTACGACTACTTCCGCGGTCGCGTCACCTGGCCGATCCGCGATTCGACAGGCCGCACGCTCGGCTTCGGCGCGCGCAAGCTGTTTGAGGACGACGCCATCAACGCGAAATACATCAACACGCCCGACACCCAGCTCTACCGCAAGACGCAGGTGCTCTACGGCATCGATCTGGCCAAATCGGCGATCGTGAAGAAGCGCCAGGTCGTGATCGTCGAGGGGTACACCGACGTGATGGCCATGCATCTGGCAGGCGTGGACACGGCGATCGCCACCTGCGGCACCGCGTTCGGCGCCGAGCACGCGAAGATCGTGCGCCGTCTCATCGCCGACGATTCGCTCGGCGCCGTGCAGCTGGTCGGCCCGCTCAAGGTCGACGGCCAGTCGCTGAGCTCGCGCATCGTGTTCACCTTCGACGGCGACGCGGCCGGCCAGAAGGCCGCGCTGCACGCCTTCGGATTGGATTCCGCGTTCCTGTCGCAGACCTTCGTGGCGGTGGCCGACGACAATCTCGACCCGTGCGACCTGCGTATCGAACGCGGCAACGAGGCGGTGCGCTCGCTGGTGGAGCATGCGCGGCCACTGTACGATTTCGTGATCGACACCGCGATCAACCGCTTCGACACCACCTACACGACCGGCCAGATGGGTGCGGTGAAGGCCGTGGCCCCGCTGATCGCGCAGATCCGCGACCGCTCGCAGCGGGATCTGTACGCGCGCAAGGCGACGCGGCGCATCGGCGTGGATCTGGACATCATGCAGCGCGAGGTGCGCATGGCCCACCAGCAGCTGCATGTGCGCGACGAGGACGCCTATGCGCCGAAGCGCCGGTTCGGCGGCGGCGCGGGCCCCGGCGCCGGAGCCGGCATGGGCGCC
>OKBA01000295.1_pt1 | contig 11335 bp, 9 predicted proteins | sample 1614821 | NCBI WGS metagenome assembly OKBA01 (sample SAMN04436972, study PRJEB24849) | human gut metagenome | biome: human gut; feature: NICU; material: stool | host: Homo sapiens | place: USA: Saint Louis, MO | collected 2010-04-02
TTGCCAGACCGACGATCCGGGCGGCAAAGGGCTGGACGACGTCGATTCCCTGAATCTTGGACAAGGCCAGCCGGTCGGATTCGTGGGTGATGAAGCGGTGCTCGATGCGCACCTCGTCCTCGTCGATGTGGAACCTCGTGGTCGCCCACACGAAGGCTCCCACAATGACCTGCAGGATCGCCACGACGACGATGATGCTTCCGCCGATTCCCAGTTCGCGGACGGACAATGACCGCAGGTCCTTGCCGTCCTCGAGCAACTGCTTGAACAGGATGAAGGCTGCGGCTGCGATGACCATCCAGCCACGCACCAGCGGGGTTGCCCAATGGGGGCGTCTCTCCAGCGTTCTCTCGGGTTCGGGCTGGGGTTGCTCGATTACCGGGGCGGGCGGAATGGTGATGTCGCGTCGATCCCCGTCGAGGGGTCGTTCCTGCGGGGTCACAGGGCCGCGTCCTTCTCCTCGGCCATCTCCGTGATTCGGTCGCGCAGGGCCTGGGCTTCCCCGGCTGGCAAACCGTCAAGCGAGGCGTTGGTCGCCATGGCAGCGGTGACCAGTTCCACCGAGGCCACGCCCCAGTGGCGGTCGACGGGGCCAGCCTTGATTTCAACGGCCTGCATTCTGCCGTAGGGAACGATGACCATGTGACGGAACCACGGCCCGGAACGGATGCACAGGTCGCTTCCGCGTTCGCACCAGCCCATGGCTGCGACGACGGCTGGCATCCGCGAGAATCGCCATCCGGTGAAGGCCAGGCCGACGACCGCCGCGATGACACCGGCCCACCAGGTGACGAAGATCCCCAGCACGACGGCGAGGGCGACCGTCAGGATGCCCCAGGTTAGGCAGACCATGAGCCTCTTGACGGTCACGAATTTCGGGGAGACCGGATGCCATTCGCCTCCGGGAGGGCTGAAGAGTTCGTCCACGTCATAGGACCCTAACAAGGGATGATGTCAGCCCCAAAGCATATTTTGGGGCTGACATCATCCGCGTGCATGCCATGGCGACTTCATGCACGCTCACCATCGGGGTGACGAATACCCCACGAACGAGGACTCGTCGAAGATCGGGGTCCGCTCCCGATCTCACCGACCACCGTTGGCGTGGGCATTGACCTCGTAGGAGGTGTTGGTGGCCTCGAAGAAATTGACCAGCTGGAGGGTGTCATTGGCCGTGGCCATCCATTTCGCCGGGTTGGCGACGCGGTACTCCGGCTCGAACCCGAGCTCCTCCAGACGACGATCTGCCAGGTACTTGACGTAGTCATTGACGTAATCAGCATTCATTCCGAGGATGCCGCGGGGGAGCATGTCGCGGTTGTACTGCTCCTCCATGGACACCCCCTCGACGATCATGTCGTGGATCTCGGTCGCGAACTCCTCGGTGGCGACCTCCGGGTTCTCCTCCAACACCGTCAGGATGAGATTCATGCCGAATTTCAGGTGGAGGGACTCGTCGCGGACCACCCAGTCGATGAGGGAGCCGAAATTGCGCAGCAGGTTTCGCTGCCGGAAGGACAGCGCGACCATGAATCCCGAGTAGAACCAGATGCCCTCAAGGATGATGTTGTAAGCCACCAGGTTGCGCACGAAGTCCTGCTTTCCCTCGATGGTGGTGATGTCGAGGGTCTGCTCGGTCATCCGCTTGATGAAGGCCACCTCGAAGGACTCCTTGCGGGCCATCGACGGGACGTGGACGTGGGAGCGGTAGGCCTCCTCACGGTCGATCGGGAAGGTCTCAAGGACATACTCGAATGCCATGCAGTGGTTGGCCTCCTCCCACATCTGCTTGGCCAGGTACAAGTGGCACTCGGCCGCATTGACGTAGGGGTAGACCCCGAAGGCCAACGCCTTGTTGACCAGCAGCTCGTTGGGGTTGAAGTAGCTCATGAGGTGGGTCAGGGCATGGTGCTCGTCGGGAGTCATCCGGCCGAAGTCGGCGAGGTCCTCGTCGAGCTGGATCTCGTTGGGGAACCACGTGTTCGCCACGGCCTGGTTGTAGAGGTCGTAGGCCCACGGGTAGATGACGGGCTTGAGCAGCAACCCCTCGTGGATTCCGGATCCAAGGATCATGGTGTTCTCGCTTTCAGTGGGTGGAACGGTCGTCGGTCACTGGCAGGACTCGCACTGCAGGCGCTCCTGTGGGTCCACCGGGCAGGAGGTGCCGTCGACGAGATCGAGGGCCATGACGGGTTCGGCGTCGAGTACCTCGGTCAGGGGCTTTTCGATGGTCGCGGTGCTGGTGTCACGCCGTGCTGCGGTGGCGAACCCACGACGAGGACCGTTGCGATGTCCGGCAGCCTTGTTGACCGCCACCGTTGACTGCTCGGCGGTGTGACGGGGCAGCATGTGGAGGTAGTAGGTCGTCTTGACGCCCATTCGCCATGCCGCGGTGTAGAGGTCCTCCATGTCGCCGACCGACCGGGAGGCCAGGTAGATGTTGCGGCTGATGGCCTGGTCCACCCACTTCTGCGCCCGGGCGGCCACGTTGAGGTAGGCCATCGGATCCAGGGTGAAGGAGGTGCGGTACAGACGCCGTAGGGAGGCCGGGATGGCCTCGATCTCGCTGGGATCCCCCTGGCGGCGCAGCAATTCCTCGCGTACCTTCTCCCACAGCCCGAGGTCCTTGAGGTCGGCCACCAGATTGCGGTTGACCTCGAGGAACTTCCCGGCCGAGGTGGCTCGGGAGAACATCTGGGAGAACTGCGGGTCCAGACCCGGCGTCGTGCCAGCGACCAGGCCGATCGACGCCGTCGGGGCGATGGCCATCAGAGTGGCATTGCGCATCCCGCGACTCACCTTGGTACGCAGCCCGTCCCAGTCCATCCTCGTCGTCCGGTCGACGTCAACGGGAATGCCACGGTCGCGCTCCAGGACGGCCAGAGTGTCGACCGGGACCATCCCCTCCGACCAGCCGGATCCCGCGAACATCGGGTACGAGCCACGCTCGGTGGCCAGATCAGCGGAGGTGTCGATGGCGTGCCAGCTGATGAATTCAATGATCCGGTCGACGATCTCGCAGGCCTCGGAGGAGTCGTAGGGAATCCGCACTTGCTCGAGCATGTCCGTCAGCCCCATGACGCCCAGGCCGATGGCCCGGTTCTCCACGTTGGATCGCTCGGCCTGAGGCACCGCCGAAGCGGTGATGTCGACGAGGTTGTCGAGGTGGCGCACCGCCAGCCGAGTGGTGGCGGCCAGTTGGTTCCAGTCGATGCGACGCTTCCCGCGCGGCCCGACGAGGTGCCCGGCGAGGTTGACCGAAGCCAGGTTGCACACCGAGGTGTGGTCGCGGTCCTGGGGCAGGCAGATCTCGGTGCACAGATTCGAGGAGTGGATCGTCCCGGTGTTGCTGTTCAACGCGCGGGTATTGACGCTGTCCTTCCACGTCAACCACGGGTGGGATGTCGTCTGCAGGCTCACCAGTATGGCTCGGAATTGTTCGCGGGCCGTGGTGCGGTGGAAACGCCTGATGTGGCCGGCCTCGGCCTCGGCGATGTAGTGGGCGTAACGCTTCGAGAAGGCCGACCCGGTGAGCTCGGTGAGATCGGGGGTCTCGGCGGGGTCGAAGAGGTACCAGTCCTCGTCCTTGGCGACGCGCTTCATGAACTCGTCGGAGATCCACACCGCGGTGTCGGCGGTACGGGTGCGTCGGTACGGGTCACCGGAGTTCTGCCGCAGGTCGAGGAACTGGGGGAAGTCCATATGCCAGTTCTCCATGTAGAAGCACAGAGCGCCGAGCTTCTTGCCTCCTCGGGAGACGGCCCGCAGCGTCGAGTCGATGGTGTGCATGAAGGGGATCGGACCGGTCGACGCAGTGTTGTCGGAGCGAATAGGTGACCCCTCGCAGCGCAGGTCGGACATCGACAGCCCGATGCCGCCGGTGCCCTTGGTGATCCACATGACGTCACGGATCGTCCGGGCGATGTGCTCCAAATCGTCCTCGGTGCGCATGACGAAGCAGTTGGACAGCTGACCAGCCGGGGTGCCCGCGTTGACAAGGGTGGATCCAGCCGCGAGATGACGCAGGTTACTCATCGAGTCGTAGAGGGCGAGGGCAGAGGAGGTGGGATCGTCCTCGGTGAGGCTGAGCCCCATCGCCACGCGCATCCAGAAGTACTGCGGTACTTCCAACGCTCGCTGGTCGGGGGTACGCAACAGGTAACGGTTGACCATGGTGCGCACGCCGGTGAAGCCGATGAGGTCGTCACGGATGGGATCAAGGGCCGTGGCGAGGGCGTCGAGGTCGAAGAGCCGCCCCAGTCGCTCGTCGAGGTGGCCGTCGGCGACGAGTTTGTCGATCGTGCGCGGGAAGCAGGCATGATGGAGGTCTCGCACCCGCTCGGGGCCGGCGTCACCGAGACCGTCGTGGGTGTCGCCGAACACCTCCTTGTACAGCTTCTTGACGGCGATTCGGCTAGCAATGGTGTCGAAGGCGGGGTCGTCCTTGGCATTGCCCAGAGCCACCTGGATGACGGCCTCGTCCAGGGCGTCGGTGGTGATCCCGTCGAACAGGGTGATCTCCACCTCGGCCTGCAGCAGGGTTGCCCGGGCAACGGCGTCGTCGAGCCCACGGGCTGAGTCAATGATGGATGCAGCGACTTCGTTGCCGTCGTAGGGGGCCAGGGATCCGTCGCGCTTGCGGACGCGGATGGTCGAGATGGGGTCGGCGCTCATTGCAATTCCTCCGTGCGATGCCGTAGGCACGCGACCGGGCGGAATGCGGCGGGGACACTGGTCCCCATGAACGCTGCGACACTTCCCGCGAGATCGCGAACCGGGCCCCGCGGTTGCGGGACCACACCTGGCAGGTCTTCGGACTCACGAGCACTTGTTGCCTACTGGCCGTCGCTTCCCATGCCGAAGCACAGTGCGTGATGACGGCGGTCGTTCTCGTACACCGCTGCGGGGCAGTTCCGGATTCTCACCGGATTCCCTCTTGGCCCGTGCGAACACGGGAACCATGTGCAGTCGCCACTATATGAACGCTGATCAATAAGAGTCAACACAAGATGTAGGGGCATTGAGTGTTTTGGGCGTCTCATGGACGCATACCGCGACGGCCCCCTGACGGCCGGCGGATTCGTGGCACCGAACACGCCGCCGTCACCGGGCTTCGTCGAGCGTCAGAAACGCTGAAACTCCACGTCCTCAGCGCCACGCTCCCCGGAATCTCGCCGGATGCCACGGCGCGTCCTCGTTGGGAACTCCCAACTCGTGGGCGGCGCGCAAGGGCCAGTTGGTGTCCCGCAGAGCTGCCCGTCCGATCATGATGGCGTCGGCACTGCCCTTCTGGAGCAGGTCCTCGGCCAACTCTGCGGTCCAGATCATGCCGACGGCGGCGGTGGGAATCCCGGCCTCGGCGCGCACTCGAGCCGCCAAGTCAGCCTGGTAGGCCGGGGCGACGGGGATGGGCGCCGACGAGTTTCCTCCTGAGGAGGCGTCGAGGAGGTCAACTCCGACTTCCGCAAAACGACGCGACAGTTCGACGGAGTCCTCCACCTGCCAGCCGTCGTCCCGCCAGTCGGTGACCGACAGACGTGCCAACAAGGGCATGGTGTCAGGGATGGCGTCACGCACAGCCTTCGCAACTTCCAGTGGCAGGCGGACACGTCCGTCGAAGTCACCGCCCCAGCCGTCGGCGCGGGTGTTGGACAGCGGCGAGTAGAACTGATGCAGCAGGTAACCGTGGGCGCTGTGAATCTCGACGGCGTCGAACCCAGCTTCCACGGCACGTGCAGCAGCGGAGCGGAAGTTGTCAATGACCTTCGCGATGCCGTCCTCGTCGAGGGCGGTGACGGGCAGGCCGACGTACTGCTTGCCGTCAGCAGGGGCGGTGGTCGGACCGACGGGAGTCCAGCCGCCCTGCTCAGGGGGTACCACGCTGCCATGGAATCCCGGCCACCACTTCTCGGTGGACGCCTTCCGGCCGGCGTGACCGAGCTGCACGGCAATCTTGCCACCAAGCTCGTGGACGGCATCAGTGACGGTGCGCCAGGCAGCAACTTGGTCGTCATTCCACAACCCGGTGTCAGCAGGGCTGATGCGGCCTTCGGGGCTGACCGCAGTGGCCTCGGCGACGATGAGGCCGAAGCCACCAGCGGCACAGGACCCGTAATGGACGAGATGCCAGGTGCCCGGGATCCCGTCGTGAGAATCCACCGCGTACTGGCACATCGGTGGTAGCCAGGCGCGGTTGCGAACTGTCAGGCCACGGAGAGTGAGGGGCTGGAACAGCAGAGGTGACGTCATGATTCCATGACACCACGCGTTTCAACCTTCATCCCGTCAATCTCGACCGTCAGCCAGGTTGGCAGCCTTGTCAGACGTGGTGGTGGTAATTCGGCTTCCACTCGCGCACTGAGGTCACCTGGACAGCCGTCTTGGGGTAGGGGTCAGCCTCCAGCAAATGATCGAGAGCATCGCGGTCGGGCACGGTGTAGATGAGCACCGCTCCGTTGCCGTCAGCCAGCGGGCCGGCATTGACGAGCTGGCCACGCTCGCGCATGACATCAAGGTTCTCCAGATGGGCCGGGCGCGCGGCCATGCGCTCCTCGGAATGGGCGGGATCATAATGGGTTTCGACGATGAAAACTGCCATGACCCAATGCTATTGGGACATGGACCGGAACTGAAGCGTTGAGAAGGTGTCGGACGTTGACGCGTCATCGAGCGGCACAGGATGCCCTGGGATACCGCACGGTGTCGGTGCTTGTCAGATGATGTTTCGGGAGATCAGGGCCGCAAACGTGCTCGGAACCGTCCCGCGACGGGAACATTGGGCGCTCAAGATTTTGACACCAATTCACCCAACGGTGCACCAGCCGGTCGCAGCCGCGGTGGTGTCGTTGGCCCCAGCGCGGATGAACCTGCGAGTCTGGTCGTTCGACAGCGCGTACCCGGTCTGCGGCTGTGCGGTGGACCGGGCGAAGATTGTGCCGGCGACCTTGCCGTCCGTCGTCAGTAGTGGTCCACCCGAGTTGCCCGGACGTACCGTGCCGCGCAGCGAGAGGATCTCGCGGACGACGGTGTCGGTGCCGTAGATGTTCTCACCGCGAGCCATGATCGACCCACGCACGGTGGCGGCCTCGAGGGTGTATGGACCATCAAGCGGGAATCCGGCGACGACCGTTGGATCACCGTCCTTGACAGTCGACGCCATCGTCAAGGCTGGGGAACGAAGGTCGGGAACCGCCAACACCGCCAGGTCCATGTCCGGGTCGTAGGAGACGACGCGGGCTCGCAGTCGAGCCCCAGTTCCGCCCACCTGCACGGTGACCTGGTTGGACCCGGCGACGACGTGGGCGTTCGTCACCACCCGGTGGCGAGAACTCACCCATCCGGTGCCCTCGGAGGCCCGATCGCACCGTGGTGCCCGAGACCGCACCTTGACGATGGATTGAGCTGCGCTCCGCACTCCAGGAGTGGTGACGGCCTCGTCGTCGGGAGCCGGTGCGGGCAGACGGGGAGCTTCGCCGGCGAAGACCTTCGGGAAGGTGTCAGCAGCTCGACCGACCAGTCGGGCAGCGGCCTCGTTGACCTCGTCCGGGATGACGCGATTGGTCTGGGTGATGACGGATGACTCGTCGATGGCCTCGGTCCATGACGGCGGCAGGATGGGGGAGAGGGCTGTTGCCGCCACCGTGACGACAAGGGCGGTTGCGATGACGCTGAGCACCGAGCCGCCGAAACGGTCCACGTTGCCCAACCCCACCGAGTTGAATGCGCGATGGATGCGTTGGGCGATGTGGACGCAGATGCCCTGAATGATCTCGGCAATGACGAGGGTGATGCACACCCGCACCGCGCCTGCGGCCAGCCAGGTCCAATTCTTGTCGAAGAACTGGTCAGCGACGATGCCGGAGGTCCACAGACCGGCCCACACCCCGAGGACCAACCCGATGAGGCTGGCCACTCCGACGACGGCCCCGCGCATCCACCCGGCCATGGCACGCATGGCGAGGCACAGCACGAGGATGACGTCGAGGATGTGCGGCATGGCTCTCCCGTCGGAGGTGGGTGGACGAAGTGACGGATACAGCATCTCAATGGTGCCTTTTGAGGTGGCGATGAGCCAACGTAGGGGACCCGAACGCATTCGACTTCGCGGAATTCGCGGTTATTGGTAGCTTGACGTCATGAGTCATCACGATGGCGAGGACGGGGGCACGCCTGCCCATGACGCGGATTCTGTCCACGACGATCTCGTCATCCTGCTCGACGACGACGGCAACCAGATTGGGACCGCTCCCCGAGCGACCGTTCACAGCCAGCACACCCCACGACATCTGGCCTTTTCCTGCCATGTCCTTGACGTCGGCGGGCGAGTTCTGCTGACCCGACGAGCCCTGACGAAGGTGGCCTGGCCGGGGGTGTGGACGAACACCTGTTGTGGGCATCCGCGGATCGGCGAAACGATCATCGACGCGGCGGTGCGTCGCACTCACCAGGAGCTCGGTCTCGACCTCGATCCGCGTCGGATGGGCGTCGTCCTTCCTGGTTTTTCCTATCGTGCCACCGACGCTGGCGGCATCGTCGAGGACGAGCTGTGCCCGGTCGTCGTTGCTCGGTTGTCCCTTCCCGAGGAACTCGTCGAGCTGAATCCTGACCCGGAGGAGGTCGAAGAGGTCACCTGGGTGGGCTGGCAGGACATGTACGGCCTGGCGCGATCGATGCCGACCCTGCTGAGCCCCTGGGCGGTCGAGCAGATGCTCGAGTTCGGTCCGGAACTGCCCGTCGTGCGCTGAGCCTCACACCGAGGTCAGCACCTCGCCGTGATCAGGCCAGGCGGCCAGCATGGACGCCGACACATGGCAGACGACGAGACGTCCGGACGCGTCGACGGCGATGAGGCCTCCCGTGGCTGGTGCGCCGTCGGTGACTCGTGACGAGACCTCGTCGGTGAGGGCTCCCATGGCTGCGTGGTTGACGGGTTCGCCTGCCAGTCTCATGCGGGCATCCACCTCGTGGGCCACCAGCCCCTGCAAGAAGGCCTCGCCGTCACCGGTGCAGGAGACGGCCACGACCCCATCGCGGGCGAAGGTGCCGGCCCCGACGACCGGGGAATCACCGATGCGACCCACTGCCGACGCGACGATCCCGCCCGTAGACGTCGCGGCAGCAAGATGACCGTGGTAGTCCCGGGCGACCGCTCCGACTGTGCCATGCCTCGGGGCCTGGTGGCGTCCGGCAAGTACCCGTTCCAGCTGTTCCCGTCGAGCGTCAGTCACGAAGTATTCCGGGGGCTCGACCTCCAGACCCCAGTCTCGGCAGACCTGCTCAGGAGGGTCGCACAGCAGGACATGGGGTGACATGGCGAGGATGGCCCGGGCCAGACGAATCGGGTTGCGGGCATGACGTGAACAGCACACCGCCCCGGCACGTCCGTGGCCGGTCATGACGGCGGCGTCAGTCTCAACCGTCCCCTTCGCGGTGAGGACCCCACCTCGTCCGGCATTGAAGAGCGGATCGTCCTCCATCGCCACGACCGAGGCTGTGACGGCGTCAAGGGCTGGCCCACCAGCGTCAAGAACTGCCTGGCCGGCGTCGAAAGCGCGCCGTAAGGACAGCCGGAACCTCTCGGCATCCTCGCCGGTTCGGGGCGGAACGTTGCCTGCGCCACCGTGGATGACGAGAGTGGGGCCGAGCTGATCGACGACGTGACTGGTCATGCACAGAGCGTAGACGTCGAGGTGGCATTCACGGGATGGTTGAGGGTCTGTCCACCGGTCTCGGAACCTGCTGTGGAACGACATCGATGTGTTTTCCCCAGCCATGGGGGTTATCCACAGGATTCCTGTGGATAACCCTCTCGTCGTGGCAGGTGACGTGTGGGTGAACATGCCGCGACCAAGGCTCCAGCCGGATGGAAAAAGGGAGCCAACGAGGGTGACAATAATGTTCACGGCGTGGAGGAGGGCTGTCCATGGTGTCGCGGAGCAAGGCCATCAAGACCGTCATCGCCGGCGGTGTCGGAGTGGCCGTAGTCGGGTTGTCAGTAGATGCCGCATGGCCGTCAGACCCGGGATTGCGAGCCGTCCCTGATCACCAACAGCTCGTCTCCAGGCCGATGTCCACCGCATGGCCGGCTTCCTGGCTTGACACGACCCCACCGACCCCGAACATCACTCAGTCCTCAGCTCCTGTCAGCCCTGGGGTCCTCGCTCCGGTAAAGGCGGCAACCCCGACCCCGAGTCCGGCAGTGTCCAAGGTCGCCATGCCGACCGGGGTTCTGCTGTCGAAACCTCTCAACGGCCCGGTCACGTCGCCATTCGGCATGAGGTTCCACCCCATCCTCCACGTTTGGAAGCTGCACACCGGCGTCGATTTCGGAGCTTCGTGTGGCACCCCGGTAGGTTCGTCAGCACCAGGAAAGGTCCTCTTCGCGGGCCCTGCGGGCGGGTACGGGAATCGGGTCGAGGTCGATCACGGCATGATCGCCGGCAAGCACGTCTCGACGACCTACAACCACCTGTCGGTGATCGGCGTAAGGGTGGGACAAAGGGTTGACGTCCACCAGGCAGTCGCCTTGTCCGGGACGACCGGGTACTCAACGGGATGCCACCTGCACTATGAGGTCGTCGTCAACGGACAGTTCACCGACCCGCTGCCGTGGCTCAATGGCAAGCCTGCTGTCGTGAATCTCGACAAACTCAAGCCCGTCAGGGGAGCGACCATTCCTGCCGGTGAGTTGCACCATCCTGATCCGGTGCCGCCCACCCCGCACCCGTCGGGTACCCCGAGCCGTCCGACCACGTCGAACAGTCCTTCCAAGCCCGGCTCCACGTCGGTCAGGCCCAGTGGAAAGCCGAGTGCTCCCACACCGTCCTCTGTCTCGACGACGACCCCTGGGAAGGCGCTGTCAACCAGCCCTTCACGACCCGGACCGACGACGGAGCCGGCACCAGGGCAGCCGACCTCGTCACAGAAGTCCTTGTCCGTCACCTCGACGAGCAACGATCCAGGTCACTAGCTTCCTGGCTGCTGGCCTGGGCAGTGCGGGATCTGCTGGCCGGTGAAACGAGCCAGGTCGTCAGGATGTCGTTGACTCCTCAGCGGGGGGTTCCTCCCGCGGCAGGTACATGGTGAACATGGCGCCACCGCCGGGAGCTCGCGACGCCTTGATCCAGCCTTGGTGACTGGTGACGGTGTGCGCCACGATTGACAGGCCCAGGCCGGTGCCGGGAGTGTTGCGGGCCTGGTCGGAGCGGTAGAACCGGTCGAAGATGTGTGGCAGATCCGCCTCGTCGATGCCCGGCCCCTCATCGCTGACGACGACGGTGTCACCGTCCATCGTGACCGTCACGGTACCCCCGGTAGGGGAGAACTTCACGGCGTT
>OKBA01000310.1_pt1 | contig 10813 bp, 4 predicted proteins | sample 1614821 | NCBI WGS metagenome assembly OKBA01 (sample SAMN04436972, study PRJEB24849) | human gut metagenome | biome: human gut; feature: NICU; material: stool | host: Homo sapiens | place: USA: Saint Louis, MO | collected 2010-04-02
GTAGAACATCACCTTGCCATGGTGGGGGTCGCGGGTTCGAATCCCGTCTTCCGCTCCAAGATAGAAGGCTCACCAAGTGGTGAGTCTTTTTTTACGAGAAATAGCTCAGTTTGGTAGAGCGCTACGTTCGGGACGTAGAGGTCGCCGGTTCAAGTCCGATTTTCCCGATATACAAGCTATCCGTTTGGGTAGCTTTTTTCTTTTTGTTATAATATCTTTTAAAACTTAAAGGGAGATTAAAAATGACGGCAACTACTGAAGAAAAATACAAATTATTAGTGGAGCAAGCTAGAGCTTTGATTGAGGGAGAAGATGATTGGATTGCTAATACAGCTAATTTATCTGCTCTTTTGTTTAATTCGTTAAATGATGTGAATTTTGCAGGTGTTTATCGCTATGAAAATGATGAACTGATATTGGGTCCATTTCAGGGGATGCCAGCATGTGTTCATATTCAAATGGGAAAAGGTGTTTGTGGTACGGCTGCACAAGCAAAAACAACGCTTGTGATAGTGCTTCAAATTCGGAAATCGTTGTCCCAATTTTTAATCAGGGAAAACTTTGGGGCGTCTTTGATTTTGATTCGACCAAGCTAGCTAATTTTGACGAAATTGATAAAAAGTATTTAACTGAAATAGCGAAAGCAATTTTTGCGTAATTATTAGAATTGGACATAATGAAGTTGAAGATAAGTCAAATTGTTTTACTTACTGACAAAAGAAAAGTAAAATACCATAACGTATTTTAAAGGGTGGTGTTTGTATGGAAAATTCATATAGTAAGAGCGTTAATCAAGTATTGAAAATTGCACGTGAACAAGCACAAAATTTTCATCATCGCTTGATTGGCACAGAACATGTTTTATTGGCTCTAGTAATTGAAACTGACGGTGAAGCAGGAAAAATCTTGCGTTCATGGGGATTAACACCAACTGCAGTACGTGAAGAGATTGAGCGTTATACCGGTTATGGCTCTGCCCCTAAGACAAGCTACATGGAAATGTCACCACGTTTGAGTTTAGCTTTGGATTATGCTAGAAGACGAGCTAATGACGATGGAGTTAAGGAAGTTAACACTAATCATGTTTTGCTGGGAATTACTGCAAGTGAGCAGGTTTTATCAGCAATGATTTTGAAAAACTTGAATGTTGATATTCCTCGCTTGCAGCAGGATGTTGAAGACAGTTTGAGTCAAGACCAAGACTTTGGTGATTCAGCTAATTGGCTGGGTGATGATAACACGACGACTGGTCAAAAGAAGAGCAAGAGCACTACTCCTAACTTAGATAAGGTAGCAGTTAATTTAAATCAACGTGTGCGTAATGGCGAGATTGATCCGGTGATTGGCCGTGACCAAGAAATTAAGCGTGTGATTCAAATTTTGTCTCGACGGACTAAGAATAATCCTGTCTTAGTTGGTGAACCAGGAGTTGGTAAGACTGCTGTTGCTGAAGCGATTGCAACTGAGATTGTCAACAAAAAAGTGCCACAGGATATGCTTAAGAAACGGGTAATGGCCTTAAATTTAGGTAGTTTGGTTGCTGGGACTAAGTATCGTGGTGAGTTTGAAGACAGAATGAAGAAAATCCTGAACGAAGTCACCAAGGATGGCAATGTCATTCTCTTTGTTGATGAAATGCATACTTTAATTGGTGCTGGTGGTGCTGAAGGTGCAATTGATGCTTCTAATATCTTGAAGCCTTCGCTTGCTCGTGGCGATATTCAAATGATTGGTGCAACTACTTTTAATGAATATCAAAAGTACATTGAAAAAGATCAAGCTTTGGCACGTCGTTTTCAACAAGTGCGCTTAAGTGAGCCTTCAAGAGATGATACTTTGACAATTATGCGTGGCTTGAAGTCGAAATATGAAAAGTTCCATCATGTGACTATTTCTGATGAGAGCTTGAAGGATGCAGTTGATTTGTCAACGCGCTATATTTCGGATCGCTTTTTGCCAGATAAGGCGATTGACTTAGTAGATGAAGCTAGTGCCGCAGTTAAGATTCGTAATAACATTAGCAATGATGCTGAGCTAGAAAAAGTTAATGAGCAAATTAAGAAACTGATTACGCAAAAGAATATGTCTGCCGCTAGTCAAAACTTTGTTAAAGCTGCTCAATTGCAGGATGAGCAGAACAACTTAGAAATGCAACGTGAAGCAATGGTAGAGAAGTTGAAAGACAAAGTTAGTGCTAAAGCTGTGGTTGAGCCAGAAGATATTGCTAAAGTGGTTTCCGACTGGACTGGCGTCCCTGTTACTCAAATGAAGCGTAATGAGTCACGGCAATTGGCTAACTTGGAAAAGATCTTGCATCAACGCGTGATTGGACAAGATAAAGCTGTTTCTGCAGTTGCCCGTGCTATTCGTCGTAGTAGAAGTGGCATCAAGGATGAGCGACGTCCAATTGGATCATTCCTTTTCCTAGGACCAACTGGAGTTGGTAAGACAGAATTGGCTAAATCAGTTGCAGCAGCAATGTTTGGCTCGGAAGACAATTTGATTAGGCTAGATATGTCTGAATATATGGACCAAATTGCTTCAAGCAAATTAATCGGCTCAGCACCAGGTTATGTCGGTTATGAAGAAGGCGGTCAATTATCTGAAAAGGTTCGTCGTCATCCATACTCGGTTATTTTGCTTGACGAAGTAGAAAAAGCTCATCCAGATGTCTTTAACTTGCTTTTGCAGGTTTTAGATGAAGGATTTTTGACTGACTCCAAAGGTAGAAAAGTTGACTTTAGAAATACAATTATAATCATGACTTCTAATTTAGGTTCTCGTTCGCTCTTTGATAATAAGGCAGTCGGCTTCAATGCAGATAATGCAGATCCAGCCAAGGCGAGATCAGCTAAAGTTGAACAAGCAATCAAACAATTCTTCCGTCCAGAATTTTTAAACAGAATCGATGAAACTATTATCTTCGATGAACTAGATAAGAAGCAGCTGCGCAATATTGTAACTTTGTTAACGCACAAGCTGGTAGTTCGTTTGCAAAAGAAGGGTATCGAATTGAAGCTATCACGGGCAGCACTGGATCAGATTGTACAAGATGGTTATGATCCAGAAAATGGTGCTCGACCATTGAGAAGAGCAATTCAAAATGATATTGAAGACAAGATTGCCAAGATGTTGATTGTAGGCGAAGTTAAGTCAGGCGACACTTTGAAAATTGGTAGTCAGCATGGACATTTGAAATTTGAAGTAGTTAATCCGAAAAAAGAAACTGTAAAAGTCAAGTGATATTGGTGCTATACCTTGACAAAATGCTGAAAATATCATATAATTTTTGCTGATTTAAAAAGACTGAGATTCAGGATTTTGCTGATCTATTGTCCAGCAAAATGATAAGGGACAAAAACGACAATTGTTGTTTTTGTCTTTTTTATGCCTAAAATTGCAGTTTTTTGAATTTGTAACAGAAATGTAATATTTGCTTTCTTAGACAGAAAGGATGTTTTTCCTTGTTAAATGGACACGTAGTGAACTACGGTAAACATCGAACTAGACGTAGCTTCTCCCGCATTAAGGAAGTATTGAAGTTACCTAACTTAACTGATGTTCAAACCGAATCATATAAGTGGTTTCTTGATAAAGGCATTAAAGAAGTCTTTGATGACATTATGCCGATTAGCGATTTCTCAGGTAAGCTTTCATTAGAATATGTTGGCTATAAATTGCAAAAGCCAAAGTATACAGTTGATGAAGCCCGTAACCATGATGCAACTTATGCTGCACCAATGCACGTTACCTTGAAATTGACTAACCAAGAAACTGGTGAAATTAAGACTCAAGATGTTTTCTTTGGTGATTTGCCATTAATGACCGAATCAGGTTCATTTATTGTTAACGGTGCTGAAAGAGTTATCGTTTCACAATTGGTAAGATCACCTGGTGTATATTACACTGGCGATTATGACAAGAATGGTCGTCAAATCTTTGGTACTACTGTTATTCCTAACCGTGGTGCTTGGCTTGAATATGAAACCGACGCAAAGAACGTTTCATTTGTTCGTGTAGACCGTACTCGTAAATTGCCTCTTACTGTATTGATTAGAGCAATGGGTATTGGCTCTGACAGTGACATTATTGATATGTTTGGTCAAAGTGATACTTTGCAATTCACTTTGGACAAGGATGTTCATAAGAACCCAGCTGACTCACGTGTAGCTGAAGCCTTAAAAGATATCTATGAAAGACTTCGTCCAGGTGAACCAAAGACTACTGATTCTTCACGTTCACTTTTGTATGCCCGTTTCTTTGATCCACGTCGTTACGATTTAGCACCTGTAGGTCGTTACAAGATCAATAAGAAGCTTTCACTTAAGAACCGTTTATACGGTCAAACTTTAGCTGAAACTTTAGCTGATCCAGATACTGGGGAAATTGTTGTTAAGAAGGGTACTGTAGTTACCCACGAAGTAATGGATAAGTTAGCTCCATACCTTGATCGTGATGACTTTAAGATGGTAACTTACCAACCTTCAAAGGAAGGCGTATTACCAGATCCTATTACAGTTCAAGAAATTAAGGTTTACTCAAAGGTAGACCCTGAACGTGAAGTTAAATTAATGTCAAATGGTCATATTGCTGATAACGTTAAGCATTTGACTCCAGCTGATGTTTTAGCTTCAATCAATTACTTCTTTGCATTGCAAGATGAAATTGGTACTACTGATGATATCGACCACTTGGGTAACCGTCGTATTCGTCGTGTTGGTGAACTTCTTCAAAACCAATTTAGAATTGGTTTGGCACGTATGGAACGTGTTGTTCGTGAAAGAATGTCAATCCAAGATCCTTCAACAGTTACTCCACAACAATTGATCAACATTCGTCCAATTGTTGCAAGTATTAAGGAATTCTTTGGTTCATCACAACTTTCACAGTTTATGGATCAACATAACCCATTAGGTGAATTGACTCATAAACGTCGTATGTCAGCCTTAGGGCCTGGTGGTTTGACCCGTGACCGTGCTGGTTATGAAGTTCGTGACGTTCACTATACTCACTATGGTCGTTTGTGTCCTATCGAAACTCCAGAAGGTCCTAACATTGGGTTGATCAACTCACTTGCTTCATATGCGATTATTAATAAGTATGGTTTTATCGAAACCCCATACCGTCGTGTTTCTTGGAAGGACCACAAGGTTACTGATAAGATCGACTATTTGACTGCTGACGAAGAAGATAATTACATTATCGCTGGTGCCAACACTCCATTGAATGATGATGGTTCATTTAAGGAGAAGTTGATCTTGGCTCGTCAAAAGGAAGATAACGTCGAAGTTTCTCCAGATAAGATTGACTACATGGACGTTATTCCTAAGCAAGTTGTTTCTGTCGCTTCAGCATGTATTCCATTCCTTGAAAACGATGACTCTAACCGTGCTTTGATGGGTGCCAACCAGCAACGTCAGGCTGCACCATTAATTAATCCGCATGGTTCACTTGTTGGTACTGGTATGGAATACCGTGCTGCACACGATTCAGGTGCTGCTTTAATCGCTAAGGCTGCTGGTGTAGTTGAATACGTTGATGCTAATGAAATCCGTATTAGACGTGAAGATAGTACTTTGGACAAATACACACTTGAAAAGTACCGTCGTTCAAATAACTCTAAGTCATACAACCAAACTCCTAATGTTAAATTAGGTGATCAGGTTGACAAGAGTGATGTAATTGCTAACGGTCCAACTATGGATCATGGCGAACTTGCTTTAGGTCAAAACCCATTGATTGCCTTCATGACTTGGAACATGTACAACTATGAAGATGCCATCATGCTTTCTGAACGATTAGTTAAGGATGATGTTTATACTTCAATCAGTATTGAAGATTATGAATCAGAAGCTCGTGACACTAAGTTAGGTCCAGAAGAAATTACTAGAGAACTTCCTAATATTGGTGAGGATGCTTTGAAGGATCTTGATGCTGATGGTATCGTTCGTGTTGGTGCAGAAGTCCACGATGGCGACATTTTGGTAGGTAAGGTAACTCCTAAGGGTGTAACTGAATTATCTGCTGAAGAAAGATTACTTCACGCTATTTTCGGTGAAAAAGCTCGTGAAGTTCGTGATACTTCACTTCGTGTACCACACGGTGGTGGCGGTATTGTTCAAGACGTTAAGGTTTATACTCGTGAAGCCGGCGATGAACTTTCACCAGGTGTTAACACAATGGTTCGTGTTTACATCGCTCAAAAGAGAAAGATTCAAGTTGGGGACAAGATGTCTGGTCGTCACGGTAACAAGGGTACTGTTGCTGCAGTTGTTCCAGAAGAAGACATGCCATACTTACCAGATGGTACTCCAGTAGATATTTGTTTAAACCCAATGGGTGTTCCATCACGTATGAACATCGGACAGCTTCTTGAATTGCACTTAGGTGCAGCTGCTCGTCAATTGGGCATTCACGTTGCAACACCAGTATTTGATGGTGCTGACGAAAATGACGTTTGGGACACAGTTCGTCAAGCAGGTGTTGATAAAGATGGTAAGACCGTTGTTTATGATGGTCGTACCGGTGAACCATTCCACAACCGTGTATCTGTAGGTGTTATGCACTACTTGAAGTTGACCCACATGGTTGACGACAAGATCCACGCACGTTCAATTGGGCCTTACTCATTGGTTACTCAACAACCACTTGGTGGTAAAGCACAATTTGGTGGTCAGCGTTTTGGTGAAATGGAAGTTTGGGCCCTTGAAGCTTATGGTGCTGCTTACACATTGCAAGAGATTTTGACTTACAAGTCAGATGACGTTGTTGGTCGTGTAAAGGCATATGAAGCTATTGTTAAGGGTGAAAAGATTCCTAAGCCAGGTGTTCCAGAATCATTCCGTGTTCTTGTTAAGGAACTTCAATCATTAGGTTTGGATATCCGTGTTCTTGATATGAACCATAATGAAATTGAACTTCGTGATATGGATGAAGACTCAAGTGAACACTTGAACATCGATACTTTGTCACGGATGGCAGAAGAGCAAGAAAAGAAGAAGTTAGCCGAAGAAACTGGAAAATCAGAAGATAAAGACAGTAAAGAAAATGCAGATAAGCCGGTAGCTCCTGCAGATGAGTCTGACGATAAAGTTTCTAAATAGTAGGAGGTTAAACTTTTGATCGACGTAAATAAGTTTGAAAGTATGCAAATTGGTCTTGCATCACCTAACAAGATCAGAAGCTGGTCATATGGTGAAGTTAAAAAGCCAGAGACCATCAACTACCGTACTTTAAAGCCTGAAAAAGATGGCTTATTTGATGAGAGAATTTTTGGACCAACAAAAGATTGGTCATGTGCTTGTGGTAAGTACAAGGGCGTTAGATACCGTGGTATCGTTTGTGACCGTTGTGGTGTTGAAGTTACTTCTTCAAAGGTAAGAAGAGAACGTATGGGTCATATTGAATTGGCTGCACCTGTAACTCACATTTGGTACTTTAAGGGTATCCCATCAAGAATGGGATTAGTTTTGGACATTTCTCCAAGATTACTTGAAGAAGTTATTTACTTTGCTGCATACATTGTAATTGATCCAGGTGATACTGACCTTGAACCTAAGCAATTATTAACTGAAGCTGAATACCGTGAACAAAAAGCTAAGTACGGTAACCGTTTTGAAGCTAAGATGGGTGCTGAAGCTGTTCGCGATTTGCTTAAGAAAGTTGACCTTGATAAAGAAGTTAAGGATTTGAAGAAAGAACTTCAAACTGCCACTGGTCAAAAACGTACGCGTGCAATTAGACGGTTAGATATCTTGGATGCCTTCAAGAATTCAGGTAACAAGCCTGAATGGATGGTAATGGATGCCGTTCCAGTAATTCCACCAGATCTTCGTCCAATGGTTCAACTTGAAGGTGGCCGTTTTGCAACTTCAGATTTGAACGATTTGTACAGACGTGTAATCAACCGTAACAACCGTTTGAAGAGATTGCTTGATTTGAACGCACCTAATATTATTGTTCAAAACGAAAAGCGTATGCTTCAAGAAGCTGTTGATGCTTTAATTGATAACGGTCGTCGTGGTCGTCCAGTTGTTGGACCAGGTAACCGTCCATTGAAGTCACTTTCACATATGCTTAAGGGTAAGCAAGGACGTTTCCGTCAAAACTTGCTTGGTAAGCGTGTTGACTACTCTGGTCGTTCAGTTATCGATGTTTCACCAAAATTGAAGTTCTATCAATGTGGTGTGCCACGTCCAATGGCTTTGGAATTGTTCAAGCCATTTGTAATGCATGAATTAGTTAAACGTGGAATTGCATCAAACATCAAGAATGCTAAGCGTAAGATTGACCGTGAAGATGACGATATCTGGGATGTACTTGAAGATGTGATTAAGGAACGTCCAGTTCTTTTAAACCGTGCACCTACTCTTCACCGTTTGAGTATTCAAGCCTTTGAGCCAATCTTGGTACCAGGTAAGTCAATTAGACTTCACCCATTAGCTTGTGAAGCCTACAATGCCGACTTCGATGGTGACCAGATGGCTATTCACGTACCACTTTCTGATGAAGCTGTTGCTGAATCAAGATTGTTAATGTTGGCTGCTCACCACATTTTGGCTCCTAAGGATGGTAAGCCAATTGTTACTCCATCGCAGGATATCGTTTTGGGTAACTACTGGTTAACTCAGGCCGAACGTGGTCGTGAAGGTGAAGGTATGATCTTCAGCTCACCAGCAGAAGCTGCTGTAGCTTACGAAAATGGCGATATTCACTACCATACCATTATTGGTATGTCTGCAGATGCTATGCCTAAAAAGCCATGGCCTAAGGGACATGAACACGGCATCTTTATTACCACTTATGGTAAGATTGTCTTCAATCAATTGTTCCCAGATGATTACTTCTATATCAATGAACCAACTGAAGAGAACTTGAACAATCCGTTGGATGCTAAGTACTTCTTAGGTGAAGGCGAAGAGATTGATAAGAAGATCGATGAAGTAGGCGATGATTTAATCGCTAGTCCATTTAAGGGAAGCTTCTTGTCAGATTCTATTGCTACTATTTACAAGTATTACAAGGTTCAAAGAACTTCAGAATACTTGGATGATTTGAAGAAGTTAGGCTACACTAGCTCAACTACTTCAGGTATTACTATTGGTATGACTGACGTTCCAGAAATCCAAGATAAGGATGAAAAGGTAGCCAAGGCACGTAAACAAGTTGATGTTGTTTCTAAGCAATTTAGACGTGGTTTGATTACTGAACAAGAACGTCACGACCGAGTAATTAGTATTTGGAATGCATGTAAGGACAAGATCCAAAACGAAATTGCACAAATTCACGCACCTCGTAATCCAATTTCAATCATGGCAGACTCAGGTGCCCGTGGTAACATTTCTAACTTTACTCAGTTAGCCGGTATGCGTGGTTTGATGGCCACTCCTAACGGTGGTTTGTTCGAAATTCCTGTTACTTCAAACTTTAAGGAAGGTTTGTCAGTATTGGAATTGTTCATGTCTACTCACGGTGCTCGTAAGGGTATGACTGATACTGCATTGAAGACTGCTCAGTCAGGTTACTTGACTCGTCGTTTGGTTGATGTTGCTCAGGACGTTATTATTCGTGATGACGATTGTGGTACTGATCGTGGTATTACAGTTAGTGCCATCATGGAAGGTGACGAAATGATCGAACCATTATTTGACCGTTTGGTTGGTCGTTTCACTGCTGAGACTGTTAAAGATCCTGAAACTGGCGAAACTATTGTCGGCAGAGATGTCATGATGGATGAAAACATGGCACACAAGATTTGTGATGCAGGTGTAACTCACGTTAAGATTCGTTCAATTCTTACCTGTGATACTCCTCACGGCGTATGTCGCAAGTGTTACGGTATGAACCTTGCTACTGGTGAAGAAGTTGAAGTTGGTGAAGCAGTTGGTACTGTTGCTGCTCAATCAATTGGTGAACCAGGTACTCAGCTTACTTTGAGAACTTTCCACAACGGTGGTGTTGCCGGTGCTGAAGATATCACTCAAGGTTTGCCTCGTGTGCAAGAATTGTTTGAAGCACGTAACCCTAAGGGTCGTGCAACCATTTCTGAAGTTGATGGTGTAATTGATTCAATTCAAGAAAACCCAGCAGAACATACTCGTGAAATTACTGTTAAGGGTAAGATTGATACTAGAAGCTACAGTGTTCCTTATACAGCTTCAGTTGCTGTTAGCGAAGGTGACTACGTTCATCGTGGTGACAAGTTAACTCTTGGTTCTGTTGATCCTAAGGAATTGATTCAAGTTACTGATACATTAACTACTGAAAAGTACATCTTGGCTGAAGTTCAAAAGGCTTATAGAATGCAGGGTGTAGACATTGCCGACAAGCACGTTGAAGTGTTAACTCGTCAAATGCTGCAAAAGGTTCGTGTCCTTGATCCAGGTGAAACTGACATCTTGCCAGGTGAAGTTATGGATATTGGTCAATTTAGAGACCGCAACAAGGAAGTTATTATTTCTGGTGGTATTCCAGCAACTGCTCAAAGCGTTATCTTGGGTATTACTAAGGCTGCTTTGGAAACTAACAGTTTCTTGTCAGCTGCTTCATTCCAGGAAACCACACGTGTTCTTACTGATGCATCTATTAGAGGTAAGAATGATCCACTTCTTGGACTTAAGGAAAACGTTATTATCGGTAAAATTATTCCAGCTGGTACTGGTATGCCTGTATACCGCAGCATGGAACCTGAAGCTGACGTTAAGAAGCCAGATTCAGTATACTCAATTGCTGATATTGAAAAGCAAATGAAAGAAAAGGATAAAGCTAAGCAAGACTAAGCTTTATTGAAAATAAATAAGCATTTCCAATCTTT
>OKBA01000318.1_pt1 | contig 10514 bp, 7 predicted proteins | sample 1614821 | NCBI WGS metagenome assembly OKBA01 (sample SAMN04436972, study PRJEB24849) | human gut metagenome | biome: human gut; feature: NICU; material: stool | host: Homo sapiens | place: USA: Saint Louis, MO | collected 2010-04-02
TGGCGGCTTTGGTCGGGTCGGCGAAGCCGATCGCGGCTTCGCCGGTCTGCGCGCCTTCGACCTCGGCTCCCGTGGACGCGGGCTTGCCACCGGCCTCCTCATACGCGGCGCGCGCCTTGTCGTCGTTCCACTTCTCGCCGACGAGCACGCCGTGGTTGAGCATGATCTCGCGCTGCGCGCAGCTGGCGACCAGCGCATCGTGCGTCACCACGATGATCGTCGTGCCCTGATCGTGCAGCTGGCGGAACAGGTCGAGCACGATCTTCTCGTTCTTCTCGTCGAGGTTGCCGGTCGGCTCGTCGGCGAGGATCAGCTTCGGATCGTTGATCAGCGCGCGGGCGACGCACACGCGCTGCTGCTCGCCGCCGGACAGCTGCCCGGGCAGGTGGTGCGCGCGGTCCTTGAGCCCGACGCGTTCCAGCGCCTCGAGCGCCTGCTTCTCGTCGACGACCGAATGGTAGTACTGCGCCACCATCACGTTCTCCACGGCGGTCAGATGCGGCACCAGATAGAACTTCTGGAACACCAGGCCGATCATGTTCTTGCGCACGTCGGCGAGCTGCCCGGCGTTCAGATCCTCCAGCTTGCGCCCCTCGAGCTTCACGGACCCCTTGCTCGGCGTGTCCATGCATCCGATCATGTTCATCAGCGTGGTCTTGCCGGAGCCGGACGAGCCGACGATGGCCAGCCACTCGCCCTGCGGCACGGTCAGGCTCAGATCGTCGACGGCATGCAGATCGCCGTAGATCTTGGAAATATGGTCGAGTTCAAGCAGCATATCCATCATTATTCCTTACCTTGTATCCGACTATTCCTCGCGCAGCACGACGGCCGGGTCGATGCGGGTGGCACGGTGGACCGGCGGGATCGACGCGACGACCGCGACCACGGCGCTCAGCGCCACCGAACCGATGCCGAGCAGCCAGTTGAACCCGATCGATCGTTCGAACACGGCCATGCACAGCCACTGCGCCAGACCGTAGCCGATGGCCGTGCCGAGCAGACCGCCGAGCAGGCCGTAGATGGCCGATTCCACGTAGAATTCCGTGCCGATCGCGCCGGAGCTGGCGCCGAGCGCCTTGCGCAGGCCGATCTCGTTGCGGCGCTGCGAGACGATGGAGCTGATCGTCGTGCCGACGCCGACGAGCGTGAGCACGAGCACCACCAGCGAGACGATCCAGAACAGGGTCTGCAGCATGGTGATGATGCGCGTGTCGGACGAGGTGATCTTGGTGACCTGCTGCGCCTTGACGTGCATCGACGTCATGTCGTTGATGCTGGCGACGAGCGCGTTGAGATCGTCCGTGCCGGAGGAGTATTCGATCACGTCGACGCCTCGCGTGACGCCGGTGAGCTTGTCCACGTCGTTGCTGGTGGCGTAGATGATCGAATCCTCGCTGCCGCCCGTGTCGACGATGCCGCCGACGCGGAACTCGGTGCCGGAGGTGTCCATGATGTCGCTGGAGACGCGGCCGTCCTGCGTGGGCTGGTCGGACGGGGTCTGCTCAGCGGAGGACTGACCAGCTGACTGTCCGGCTGAAGACTGACTCGAGGAAGTGCCTGCGGACTGGCCGGTGGACTGACCGGCGTTGTCGGAGGCCCGGTACCCGATGGTGATGGCCGAGCCGACCTGAAGGCCGATCGCGTCGGCGATGTCACGCCCGACGAGTACCTTGCCAGCGCTCGGCCAGTTGCCCTCGACCACCCAATGGTGATTGAGGTTCTTGACCTGCTTGGCGTCGACGCCCGCCATCACGTATGGCGCGGCGTTGACGCGCACGTTCTCGTACCGGTAGGTCGCGTGCTTTTCGGAGCCTTTGGCCGAAACCATCTCCGTGGTGTGCTTGACCATCGCATCGTCGATGCCGGCCTTGTCGCCGGTCGATTCGAGCGGCGTGACGATGAGGTTCGCGCCGTACGCGCGCATCTCCTCGTTCATCTGCTGCGGCACGGCGATGCAGATCATCGCCAGGCAGAACAGCGTGGCCGCGCCGACCAGCGAGGCGACCACGGCCATCACCGCGCGGGACCTGCGGCGGAACACCGCGCTGAGCAACATCCTCAGGAACATACCCGTGTTGGTCATCGTTCCTCCCCTTCCACGGTTACGAGGCTCCCCTCCCCGAGGGGAGCTGTCGGCGAAGCTGACTGAGGGGAGCACAGCACAGCGAGCCCGCAACTCCCCTCAGTCCGCCTCCGGCGCCCAGCTCCCCTCAAAGAGGGGAGCCAAGAAAAGGCATACAACTCACCGGCCATGCAGCACCTCCGCGGGCTTCAGGCTCAGAATCGAGCGGATCGACGACGCGGAGGCCACCAGCACGGTGATCGCCAGCAGCACGAACACCAGCACGAACACCATGGGGCGCATCGTGATGCCCGAACCGAACACCACCTGGCCGATCAGCTGCGCCACGCCGGAACCGAGGCCCGCGCCGACGACCGCGCCGAGCAGTGCGATCGCCGCCGTCTCGGCCATCATCAGGCGCGACACCGCGCCGTCCGTGGCGCCGAGCGCCTTGAGCAGCGCCAGCTCGGACGAGCGCTCGCCGATCGAGGCGACCATCAGGTTGGCCACGGCCACGGCGGCCGCGATCAGGCTCAGCACCGTCATCAGGATCATCACGGCCTGGGTCTTCTGCAGCACATTGCCCTGCAACGCGGCGACCTGGCGCACCTGCTTGGCCACGGCCCCCGGAATCACCTCCTCGATCTGGTAGGCGATGGAGCTCGGGTACGCGGTGCAGTACCACGTCTCCCAGTCGTCCTGGCTCAGCGCCGCCGGGTTCTGCGCGGCCTTGCGGGCCAGATCGTTTTCCGGCGTGGTCAGCGCCTTGACCTCGATCTTGTCGACCGAATCCGGCAGATCGGCCAACACCTGGGCCACGGAACTGGACAGGTACAGCGACCCGTTCTCGTCGTCGCCCGAATCGTAGACGCCGGTGATCGTGATCTTCTGTCGGTTGTGCTTGCCGGATGCGGTGTCCTTGTCCAGCGTGATCGTATCGCCGGTCTTCACGCCGAGTTGGGCCGCCAGCGTCTTGCCGATGACGCCCTGATCGGTGTCGTCCTTGGGCCACTTGCCATCCAAGGTCCACCACGAGCGCATGCCGTCGACGCCGACCACCGTGGTCTCGCCGGAGGCGAGCTTCAGCTCCTTGTTGAACCATGTGCCGACGATCGGCACGGACGTGCCGTCAACCTGCGCGTGGATGTTGAGCTGGGGCGCGAAATTGGTGATGTTGAACGCCCAGAAGATGGTCTTGATCTTGGCCGCGTCCGACTCCTTGAGGAACGCGGTCGGGTCGGACTGCGTCGCGGCGCCGGACACGCCCTCCGTGTTGTACAGGTCGGAGACGACGGCATCCGCCTTCGGCTGCACGACGATGTTCGAACCGTACGTCGACAGCTCGGCGTTGAGCTTGTCTCCCACGTCGAACACCACCCCCAGCATCGAAACACTCACCGTGGCCGACAAACACACGGTAAGCGCGATGAGCAGCCGCCTGCGCAGCTGGCGCGTGAACGAGCGCGCAATCATTCGCAGAAAGAACAACGGTTCCTCCTTTCGCCGTCATGGTCCGGTTCCCTAGTGCGGGAAGCCGGAAAAGCCTTACTGGAAGTGGGCGCTCAGCGCGTCCAGATCGGCGGTCTGAATCGTGATCTCGCCGTTGCCGATCTTGTAGTTGAACGGGATCGGGTTGCATCCGCCCTTGAAGCCGATGGTCGCCAGATTGATCGCGACCTCGCACTTCTTGCAGATGATCTTGCCGTCCTTCTCGTAGTAGCCAGCGTCGCCGCAGTTCTCGCAGGCATCCAGGCCGATGCCGTACGCGCCGCCGTTCTTCTTGATGATGATGAAACGCATGACCGTGCCGTCCTTCGCCTTGTACTCGAAGCGGTGCAGATGGCCGTCCTGGACCTGGGTGAAGGGGATCGTCGCCACGCCGTCCTTGAGCGAATACGCTTCCGGCGGCGACAGGGTGATGGTCTGCTGTGTCGCGGCGACGCCAACGGTGAGGGTCAGCGTGACGCCGATCATCGCCACCAGGCTCCATACGGCCGCGGCCACGGCGCGGCGGCGGAACGCCTTGTGCTGGCGCCCGATGGCTTCGTTCGCGCCGGTCAGCGGCATGCGAAAGCCGGCGACCACGGAGGCCACGGCGGGAATCAGGAACACGAACGCCTGCGCCATGATCATCCAGCTGTTGTGGTTGATCGACCAGGCGAGCGCGACGAAGCCCGTATGCCCGATCGGGAAGCCGCGCGCCTGCAGGATCTGCATCAGCCCGGTCAGATGCTGGACGAACAGGATCGCCATCACCGCAAGGACGGCGATGGTGAACGACAGCCGCACCGCCGTGGAGCGCATCGTGCGGAAGATCGCGGCGACGATGATCGACATGGTCAGGCCCAGCGCGAAGCCGAGCGCACGGAGCAGCATATCCGAGGTGAAGATCGGGGCGCCGGGCTCGACCCAGATCGTCAGCTGCAGGATCACGTCGGGCAGGGCGTAGAACAGGGTGAGCGCGATATCGACGGCCGCGATCGCGTTCGCCACATGCATGACGGCCTTATGGCGCTGCCAGTCGGCAGTGATGCGCCGGACGAACACCAGGACCACGAAGGTCAGCACGTCGACGACGATGGCGCACCACAGCACCGGATAGTTGACGAAGGTGCGCTGGTTGATCACCGCCGAGGCGCGCAGGGATGCGAACACGATGGCGGCGACCAGGCCGATCAGGAGTCCCCACAGCCGCCAATGGGCGCTGACCGGCTTGTCCCGGCCCTCGCCGACGGTGAGCATCACGCTCAGGCACATCACCAGCAACGCGGGGGCCAACGTCCCCGGCATCACCGCCACGAATTGTTCAAGCATTCGCATCCCCTCCGTACAACTTCGTTACAAATGCGTATAAAGACGGCAAAAGCTCCCTCCACGCAGGAGGGAGCGATTCGCCGGGCTATATCACCACTGACGCGGGGTGTAATCCCAGTTGTCGAAGGTGACCTCGATGGGCTCGGTCCAGAACTGGTGGTTCTTCACACCGGTCTCCGGGTCGACATGGAGCATCCAGCCCTTGGCGGCCGGGGACTCGATCGACAGCTTGAGCTGGTAGGTGCCGGCCTTGTCGAGCTTGACGTTGGCGCCGTAGTGCGGGCCGTCGGAGGCGTTCATCTGCATGAAGGTACCGGAGGTGGCCTTGCCGCCCTCGACCTCCTTGCCGGTGGACTTGTCGATGATGGTGTAGTTCACGGTCAGGTCAGGCACGAAGTCGCCCTTGCCGTAGCCGTAGTCGGTGCCCTCCTGGGAGGCGTGGATGTCGGCCTCGAGGTGGAAGCTCGCGTCGGCGGCCTTCAGGCCGGAGGAGGCGGGCTCCATGTCGATCGGCTGGAAGTAGACGGCGCCGACGGTCAGTGGGCCGGCGGGCTTGTCCTGCTCCTCGGCGGTGCCGGAGGGGCCGACCGGAACCTCTTCGAAGCCGGCGGTCTCGGTCGGGGCGTCGGCCTTGGAGGAGTCGTCCTTCTTGGTGTCGGACTGCGAGGTGTCGGACTTGGTGTCGGACGCCGAGTTGTTGGAGCTGCCGCAGGCGGACAGCGAGAAGGCCATCGAACCGGCGAGCAGCACGCCGAGCAGAGCGGCGATCTTCTTGTTCTTCATTGTTTCTCTTCCTTTGTGTGGGTTGAATTTGGGAAAATTCGGACAAATCTGGTTGTTTAGTTGGCCGCGGAGGCCTGTACGGCAGCGGCGGCCTTGGCCTTGCGCTGCTTGATGAAGCCGACCACGAACAGGGCGATCACCGCGATGGCCGCGATCACCTGGGCCACGATGCATTCGACGTACGGGTAGAAGCCGAGCCAGTCGTTCGTCGGCACGCCCGGCAGGTACATGGCGGGCAGCAGGTCGCCCTCGATGAGCGCGTGCACGCCGCCGCCGGCGAAGACGACCACGAGCACCGACATGAGGATCGAGGTGACGAGGAAGAACGGGCCGATCGGGATCTTCACGGAGGTGAAGCGGATCACGAGGAAGATGATCACGAGCACCACGGCGGCGGCGAGCGCGCCGACCACCATGCCGTGCGTGTCACGGCTCATCGTGTAGATCGACTGGTAGAAGATCACGGTTTCGGCGCCCTCGCGGAACACAGCGAGGAAGCTGAGCATGGCGAGCGAAATCACCGTGCGGGAGGCTACCTTCTCGCCGGATTCGACCTGCGAGGAGACGGAGGCGACCGCGGCTTCGGTCTTCTCCCGGATGTAGCGGTTCCATGCCTCGACGCTCGACTTGTTGAGCATCCAGTTGCTGGTCCACAGCAGCATGCACATGGCGACGAGCGCGCACACGCCCTCCATGATCTCCTGCAGCGGGCCGGAGCCGCCGAACGCGAGCATGAAGATGATCGCCACCACGCCGGCACCGGCGAGGCCGGCAGCCACACCGACGTAGATCCACTTGGTGAAGCGCTTGTTGCCGGACTTGACGAGATACGCCACCACGGCCGCGACCACGAGCAGCGCCTCGAGGCCCTCGCGGATGAGGATCAGGAACGCCTGGCCGACGGAGCTGGTGATGAACTTGACGAAGCCGCCCTCCTCATCGGCGGCGCCGCCGTCGAGCTTGGCCGCATCGGTGACCAGCATGGTCTTCAGGTCTTCGATGTGCTTCTTGACCTCGGAGACGGGCTTGCCGGTGTTCATCGAGGAACGGCACAGCTTGAACTGGTATTCGACCTCGGAGACGCGGTTGCCGCTGATGGCGCTCAGCACGGTCTTCTCGAAGCCGAGCTTCTCGTAGTGCTGGTAGTAGGCGTCGTTGACGAGCGTGGCGCCCTTGGCGGCGTCACCGTCCTGGTACGCCTTGAGGGCGTTGTCCAGGATCGGGGTCATCGCGGCGGCGACTTCCTTCCATGTCTTGGCGGTGCTCTTGGTGCGCTTCTTCTTGGCGTCGAGCTCCTTGCGCTCCTTGGCGATCTGCGCCTGCAGGGCTTGCGCGTACTGCTTCGGATTCGCCACCTGGGTGTTGGAATCGAGCTGTTTGGCGCTGTCCTGCAGGTCGGCGGAGAGCGCGTTGATCTGTTCCTCGAGCTTGCCGTCGTTGCCGGCCGTGTAGGAGAGGTTCTGGATGCCTTGGAACGCCTGCTGCTGGCTGGCCTGCTTGTCGGAGCTGATCGAGTCGCGGACCACGGCGGTGAAGTTCGACGCGATGTAAATCGTGTTGTATGCGGACATGAAATCGGAGGTGGAGCCCGCGGTATTGCCGGACTTGTACTCCTTGAGGCCGGACTGCAGCTGTTTGCCGATCGTGTCGGCGACGGCGGACCACGTCTCGTAGTCTACGGACGAGTCGGAACCGCTCGACGAGCTGTCGTCGCCCTCGGCGAACGCGACCGGAGTCGCGGCGACGAGGCTGAGCCCCATAAGCATCGCCACGAGGAACGCGATCATCACGGCGAACCCGCTGATCGCGGAACTACGACGATTCCTCGTCATGGCGCGAACCGACATTCCTGGTTTCCTCTCGTTGTCATGCACCGCTTGTTCGGTGGGCTTTTGCCCACTGCGTCACTAACGTACGAGGAAACTTCCAGAAAAAACAGTCTTGATTTTTAGGTTTTTTGTGGTAATGGGAAATACAGGGCAGAAAATAGGCGCTTTCACACGGTCGACTGTCCGCCGATATATCTCACCATGCCGATATATCTCACCATGCGAAATCACGTCGTTTTTTGCCGCTTGGCACGCCGGCGACACGCCGGGAGGAGCGAAAAATAATGGAATGCGGGATACCGGATCGTGGAATCCTGGGACCTCGGGATCGCGGGATCCTCGCGCTCCGAACATCCGATTCAGTTCCCGGCCGACGGCCGCCCGGCCGCCCGGCCGTCGCTCACGCCTCGAGCGCCTTGAGCACCTTCTTCTCGTTGTAGAACGCGAAAATCACGCCACCGACGCCGCACAGCACCGCGGCGCAGATCGCGGCCGCGCGGTAGCCGGTGCCGGACGCGGCGCCGATCGTGCTCAGGCCGGTGAACAGCAGCATCGACAGGCTCTGGCCCATCTTCATCGCGAAGGTGCGCGCCGCGTAGAACATGCCCTGTCGGTCCTCGCCGGTGGATTTTGAGCTCGCGCCAGCGATGTTCGCGACCACGGCCTGTGGCAGGATGCCGAAGATCGCCATCGGAACCGCGCACGCGACCGACAGGATCGCGCCCTGCGCCATCGCGGGAATGCCGGCGAGCGCACCGGAGCCGAGCAGGGAGGCGAAGACGTACGCGCAGGTGAAGATCGCGAATCCGACCAGCATCAGCCGCTTCTTGCCCACGCGGCCGGCGAAGATGTTGACCGGCAGGTAGAACAGCACGGACACCCCCGTCATGAGCACGAAGTAGATGGTCGTGCTCGTTTCGGGCAGCTTGAGCAGGCCGGTGACGAAGAACGGCAGCCCGGTCTGGAACATCGTGATCGCGACCCAGTACACGATGTCGGAGCTGACGAACTTGACGAACTCGCGGTCGCGGAACGTCTCCTTGAGCGAGGTGAGCGTATCCTCGCCGGTCGGCTTGGAGTCGACGTATTCGCGCTCGTCGATCGCGAGCGCCGCGAGGATCGTGAACGTGATGCGGATCGCATTGACCCGGCCGAGGCCGGGCACAAACGCGCCCCAGATCACCGGCGCCACGTAGGCGACGGCGGTGCCGGCGATGAAGGTGAACGAGATCGTGGTCGAGATGTTGAGCTGCTGCTTGGAGTCGTGGCCCAGCTCGGCGATCAGCGCGTTGTACGGCGTGCAGTAAAACGTGAGCGCGATGTAGTAGCCGATCACGGTGACGAACAGGAACGCGGCGTTCACCCAGCTGGTGCCGTTGATCGGACTCCAGAACACGAGCACGGTGACGGCGGCCAGCGGCAGGGCCGCCCGCTGCAGGAAGGGGATGCGCCGGCCGCGCGGCGACGTGCTGCGGTCGGACAGGCTGGCGACGGCCGGGTCGACGAAGGCGTCGAAGAATCGCGCGAACGCGGTGATGCCGCCGACGACGGTGACGATGCCCAGAATCACCAGGCCCTGCGGCACGAACACGGTCTGCCCCTGGTCGATGGTCTCCTGATCGGGCTGGTAGAAATACACGAGCCAGTTCGAGATGGTGCCGCTGAGCAGCGCCCATCCGAACTGCCCGACCGCGAACGCCCAGACCTTGGATGTCGGCAGATCCTTGATCGCCGGCCTCGCCGGCGCTTCGGTGCAGGCACCCATCGCTGCGCCGCCTGTGGTTCCGGCCATCACTCAACCTCCGTGACTACTTTGACACTATGTCAATAGTATCATCGCCGAATCACCCTTCAACACCCGATGTCACCCCACCAACGGACCGTGTTCGCCTCGGCTGCCACAATTGGGGATATGGCCGAACTGAACGAACGCATGCCGTACCGGATGGCATTCCCCGGAGCACTGGGCACGGGAATCATCGTGCAGACCTCGCGACCGGATCCGGGCAGCGAACGGATGCGTGCGTTCATCGACGGCTACGAGGCGGCGCTGTCGCGATTCCGCGCCGATTCGACGGTATGCGCGATGAGCCAAGCCGCGCACGGCGGCCACTTCGATTTCCCCGATTGGGCGGCCGGCCTGTTCGACCTCTACGACCTGCTGTTCGACGCGACGCAGGGGGCGATCGACCCGTGCGTGGGCGAGGATCTGATCCGTTTGGGCTACGATGCCCGGTACTCGTTCACGGTCGACGCGGATGCGTGGGACCATCTGGGATCCGCGCACGGGCGGGCCGTCTGGCGCGACGCCGTGGAACGGCACGGTTCCACGCTGATCACCAGCCGCCCGGTATCGCTCGATTTCGGCGCCTGCGGCAAGGGGTATCTGGTCGACCTGCTGGGAAGACTGCTGCTGGCGGGGAGCAGCTCGCGGAACGGCACGACGGCCGGTGCGGGGATGCGGTTCCTGATCAACGCGGGAGGCGACCTGCTTAGCCATGACGACCAGCCCGTCGCCATCGCGCTCGAGGACCCCGGCAACCCGGCCAACGCCGTCGGCACGGCAAGTGTCGACCGCGGTTCGTTCTGCGCGAGCGCGCCGAGCCGCAGGCGCTGGGGCGAGGCGGCCGGGCATCGGCTGCACCATCTGCTCAACGCGATCGATGGACTGCCCGCCGACGATGTCATGGCCACATGGGTGTACGTGGCGGATTCCACTGGCACGGTATCCGGTTCCGACGCGCCCCTCCCCCGGTCCCAGGCCTCGGGGATACCCGCCCCAAACCGATATCCGACCGCCACGGCCGACGGAGTGGCCACGGCGCTGTTCACCACGCCGGCCGAACGATTGCGGGAGCGCTGCACCTTCGCATGCGCGATACTGAACGCCGACCGCACCGCCGCAAAATCAGCCGGCTTCCCCGGCGCGTTCTTCGCGAAGTAATGGCCACGACCCCGTTTTACCTCAGGTTTGACGCTCGTCCGATGGGCGGAAGGCCACACGCTCCCCGCCGGCGGGAGTC
>OKBA01000332.1_pt1 | contig 10180 bp, 10 predicted proteins | sample 1614821 | NCBI WGS metagenome assembly OKBA01 (sample SAMN04436972, study PRJEB24849) | human gut metagenome | biome: human gut; feature: NICU; material: stool | host: Homo sapiens | place: USA: Saint Louis, MO | collected 2010-04-02
ATACTTTATACGCAAAAACTTAGTAAATAAAGTCCAACAGATACTTTATTCGCTAATAATCTTATGAACTAGTTTCTACATTTACTCGATACCAAATACTCGTTTACCATTATTAAAAGCAATTTCACAAAACTCATCTACATCGAGCCCTTTAAGGCTTGCAATTTCTTCTGCCACAAACTGAGTTTTACTTGGATCATTACGACGGCCTCTAAATGGTGGTGGTGTCAAATACGGTGAATCGGTTTCAATGAGGATTCGTTCTAATGGCACTTGTCTTGCCACTTCCTTAAGATTTGTAGACTTAGGAAATACTACAGGACCTGCAAAGGAAATATAAAAGCCCATTTTAATGGCTTCTTTTGCCATCTCCCAGCTACCAGAATAGCAATGGAAAATGCCCCAGTTATCCTTCCCTTCATTGCGTAAGATATTCATAATATCACCATGTGCATCGCGGTCATGGATAATAATCGGGAGATCTACTTCACGAGCAAGCTCTAACTGACGAATAAATACGCGTTTTTGTGTTTCACGGTCAGAAAAATCATAGTAATAATCTAGTCCAATTTCACCAATAGCACGTACCTTATCATTGTTAAGAGCTTGTTCCTTATAAAACTCGTAGTCTTCTTCTGTAAAGTCCTTTGATTCATGGGGATGAGTCCCTACAGCAGCATATAATTGATCGTACTGTTTAGCCAAAGCTAAACCAGACTCAACGGTACCTCTGTCAACACCAGGAATCATAATATATTCTACGCCTGTATCAAAGCAGGCTTGTAACATCTCATTACGATCATTATCAAAGCGCCCATCATTCACATGAGCATGTGTATCAAAAAGTTTCATTATTTAACCACACTTCCTGCCGGTAATGATTCGATATTTGTGACCTCTAAATGTTCTTCCCAATCAGAGGCGGACAAAATCATACCATAAGACTCAATGCCCATCATCTTTTTAGGAGCCAAGTTAGACAAATAGATTACCTTTTTACCAACCATAGCCTCCGGTTCATAATATTGGGAAATACCACTTAAAACGGTGCGCTCTTCAATACCGATATCCAATACGAATTTCAACAACTTCTTGGACTTAGGCACCTTTTCACAGCTTATAACTTTAGCTACACGAAGATCGAGTTTCTCAAAGTCATCATAGGTAATATTTTCTTTTAATGGTGGAATATTAGATGTATCTACAGCTTCTTCAACTTCTTCTGTAAAAACTACATCTACCATTTCAGGAACTTCAAAACGTGGATAGATAGGCTCACCTTTTACAACTTTAGTACCTGTTGCCAATAATCCCCAAGTTTTAGCATCTTCCAACGTAGCCACTTCAAAACCTGTAAGGCCTAATTGTTCCCAGATTTTTGGAGCTCCTACAGGAATTACAGGGCTTACCAAGATGGCAATGATACGCAATGCCTCTGCCAAGTGATACATAGCAGATTGCAAGCGCGCTTTATCATGAGCATCTTCAGATTTAGCCAATACCCAAGGCATTGTTTCATCAATGTATTTATTCATGCGACCAATAAAGGACCATACAGTTTTGATAGCTTTATTAAGCTCCATATTTTCCATCGCCGCTTCAAAATCTTTTGCAGTTTGAACGGCTAATGTAGATACATCACGATCCAAATCATCCATATCATCGCATTTTGTAATCACACCACCATGGTATTTTTCAATCATCGCAATAGTACGGTTTAATAAGTTACCTAAATCATTAGATAAATCTGCATTAATTTTTGTAACGAAGTTAGGTAACGTAAAGTTGCCGTCATTACCTAACGTAATCTCGCTTAATAAGTAATAACGCAAAGAATCTGCACCATATGTATCAATCAATGGGATTGGATCGATTACGTTCCCCAAGGATTTACTCATCTTTGTACCATCTACAATCATCCAACCGTGTCCAAATACCTTTTTTGGTAATGGCAACTCAAGGCTCATGAGCATCATAGGCCAAATAATAGTATGGAAACGTACGATTTCCTTACCTACTAAATGGAGATCTGCAGGCCAGTATTTTTTATATAGTTCACCATCACCATCAAATGGAGAAAGTGCACTAATATAGTTCACTAATGCATCAAACCAAACATATACTACATGTTTAGGATCAAATGGGACCTTGATTCCCCAATCAAAGGATGTACGAGACACCGCCAAGTCTTCTAGACCTTGCTTTACAAATTGAATCATCTCATTACGACGAGATTCAGGCTGAATAAAGTCAGGATTCTCTTCAATAAACTTAAGCCATTGATCCGTATATTTACCGAGTTTGAAGAAATAACTTTCCTCTTTAACACGCTCTACAGGGCGACCGCAATCTGGACAAGTATGATTAGGTCCTAGCTTCTGCTCTGTCCAAAAAGTTTCGTCCGGTGTACAATACCAGCCTTCATATTCGGCTTTGTAAATATCGCCCTTCTCATAAGCTTTTGTAAATAACGCTTGAACAACCTTTTCATGACGTTCATCGGTAGTCCGAATAAAATCGTCATTGGAAATATGCATTTTTTCCCACAATGCTTTAAAACCATTTACAATATTTGTAGTATATTCAAGAGGAGTAATGCCTTGTGCTTCTGCAGCACGTTGGATTTTTTGGCCATGTTCATCTGAACCAGTCAAAAAACGTACATCATATCCTGCTAATCGTTTAAAACGTGCGATTGTATCGGCTACAGATGTACAATACGTATGACCAATGTGCAACTTAGCACTTGGATAATAAATAGGTGTCGTAATATAATACGTTTTCTTTGTGTCTCCCATGATGAGCCTCCTTCTAACCTTCGAATGGGAAGGTTTAACGTTCTACAATATTATATACATCCCGGCGGGAAACGTTAAAACGCTTTGCCACCTGGCGAATAGCTTCTTTTTTAGGTACCCCAGTATCTACAAGGGCTTGCACAGCATCTTCATAAGATACTGGTTCATCCAACACTTCACTAGTATCGGACTCCACTGTATCAGCACCGCTTACGATGAGGACGAATTCACCTTTATAGGTGAGCTGTTCTAAATCCTTTACAAGGCTTTCCAGATCCGTGCGAACAAAGGTTTCAAACTTCTTCGTCAGTTCCCTTGCCACCGTTATGGAGCGATTACCAAAGACTTCATACATATCTTGTAAAACCTCTTGTAGTCGATGCGGGGCTTCGTAAAACAGCAAGGTTCCCGTCACTTGTGAAAGTCTTTTTAATTCTTCAATACGATGTTTCCCCCGTTTAGGCAAGAACCCTGCAAAAGTAAAGGATTTAGTATCTAAACCTGATGCAATAAGTGCTGTTAACGCCGCATTGGCTCCTGGTAATGGAACTACAGTTATGCCTTCTTCAATGGCCTTTGTTACAAGGTCTGCCCCTGGATCAGAAATAGCAGGCATACCTGCATCACTAACGCAAGCAATCGACTGTCCTTCTAACAAAAGCTCCAAAATATAAGCACCTTTTTCCTCCTTATTATGTTCATGATAAGAAATCAAAGGCTTTTTAATATCAAAATGTTTTAACAATATGCCCGTATGACGCGTATCCTCAGCCGCAATAGCATCTACCTCACCCAAAATACGAACAGATCGATACGTCATATCTTCTAAATTACCAATCGGTGTAGGCACCAAGTATAAGGTGCCCCATTCATTATCGTTCATACCAAGAGGACACCTCCTTCGTATACACATTCGTTTTTTTGTAAACGATGAGTGGTGGCTCAAGTACAAGACCTGCCTGACCTTGAAAAATAGACTCTATCAAAACTAATTTTGCTGGTTTATCTAGCATACCATGAACAAACCGAATTCGTTTTGCTTGAAAGTTAAACATTTCTAGTTCATGTAATACATATTGCAAGCGACTAGCACTATAAATCATCCACAAGCGACCTTTACATTTAATAAAGGAGTGTACCGATTTCAGAACATCACATAAAGTTGTATGTCCATCATGAAGTGCTAAAGTACGCTCTTCAGATGTAGGCTTTGCACCGCTTTCACAATCATAAAAAGGGGGATTAACAATAACACCATCAAAAGGCTTATCTTGTATATCGCGATATGTCATATGTCGATAATCGCCACATAATATATTTACCACATCTTGTTTACGATTATGTTCTACGCTACGCTTAGCCAACTCAACGAGAGTTTCATTAATTTCTATACCTGTAATATGACCTGCCCCTAATGACGTACCTATAAGCGGCATAACCCCTGACCCCGTTCCAAGATCAACATAGGTATGACGACCATTAAAACGACAAAAATGAATGAGTGCTATGGCGTCAAAGGAAAAGCGAAACATATCAGAACGCTGATAAATCTGTAAGCCATCGATAATTAAATCATCAAGTCGTTCTTGATCATTCATCAGGCAATGCCACCTCGGACCATTTCAAATCGATAGTACGGCCCGCTTCGAGCTGTACCTTTACAGTATGCTTATGATGATTTACCTTTAAAACTTTACCAATACCTTCATCGGTAACAACCTCCTTACCAATACCAGGAGGGGCTATATCTTGAGGAGATTGAGTGCGTTCCTTCTTCACATATAGGTCGCCACCTTTTTTATATAAATCATCTTCGTAGTTAAGACAACACATCAATCGACCGCATACACCGGAAATCTTCGTAGGATTTAAGCTCAAATTTTGATCCTTTGCCATGCGAATTGATACAGGCGTAAAGTCACCTAAGAAATTTGAACAACACAAAGGTCGACCACAAGCACCAATACCATTTAGTACTTTAGCCTCATCACGGACACCCACTTGGCGTAACTCGATGCGCGTTCTAAATATAGTTGCCAAATCTTTAACGAGCTCACGGAAGTCAATACGGCCATCTGCAGTAAAGAAGAATATAATCTTATTCATATCAAATGTGTATTCCACATTGATAAGTTTCATCGGTAACTTGCGTTTTTCAATTTTTTCGAGACAAATTTCAAAGGCTTTTTCTTCGCGCTCTTTATTCTTCTCGATTTGTTTCAAATCCTTAGACGTCGCCTGTCTAATAACAGGCTTCACAGGGGCAACAACAGAATCTTCATAGACCTCTTTTGGTCCAATCACAACTGTGCCGTATTCTACACCACGTGCTGTTTCAACGATAACCCCATCCCCAACGGATAGTTCTAATTGTTCAGGCTGAAAATAATAAATCTTTCCCGCCTTTTTAAAGCGTACGCCAACTATGGTTAGCATTTAATCCTCCTCCCGAGCATCATGAAGGGCGATACTAAGACCGTCCACCACGAGAGCGGTTTTTATATGTAAGCGCAAAGCCCGTTCTGCTTGCAATGTTTCGGTAATAACCTTAGCCAATGCTTGCATAGACCAGCGCGGTAATAATCGTAATAATTGAGTTTTGTATATAGGTACTTGTAATTGCGTGTCTTGAGCCCCCATTTTAAGAGCCATCATATCTCTACTTACAAGGCGTAGCCAGTGCATCAATTCCGTTAGGCTTTCACGAGATAAGCTTTCACAAGCTAAGGAAATCATAGAAAACCATCGCGTTTCAAAAGCTAATATGTCCATCACCTTAACGGCTAACTCTAGCATTTCAATGCGACCTTGTGTCGCCAGTTTTTCCACCAATTGTGGATTACCATGACCAGCTAATAAAGCCTGTTCTATATCACCGGTAATTCCACGCGCTACAAGAGCGGTGCGAATCGTATCTACATCAACACTGTTAAAACCAACTCCCATACATCTAGAAATGATGGTAGGCAATACGGTGTTAATCTTGTTCGTAATAATGATGAAGTACACCTGTTCGGGTGGTTCCTCAATGGTTTTTAGCATAGCATTTGCCATGACTGCATTGGCTGTGTGAAAGTCCTCCACAATGACAACGCGGTTCCCATTGCCCGCCACAGACAGATGATCTTGTAATAATGAATACCACTGCTCTACCTTTAAGGTTGTTTTCATAGGGCGAATCCAAAAGGCATCACCCTTATCCATATAGATAGGTAATCCTTCGGCTTCGATACGTTTTTCCGTATCCCCATTTGCTAAACGGGCTTCCTTAACCTCTGCTAAATAAGATTCCCCCTTAGGTTGAGAGAATACTTGACGCCCTAGTAATAAAGATGCTAGGCCTATGGCCATATCTAGCTTGCCAAGACCAGATTCGCCATAAAACAAGAGACTATGAGGTAATGCATTACGACTTACAAGTTCAGATAGGTGTGCCTTAATCGAATCTTGACCAATTATAGAATCAAAATATGTCATAGCGCCTCCTATCAATACATGCTCAATATTAATATTATATAGGAAAAAGGCGACTTTTAAAAGAGTCGCCTTTTTCTAAGGTAGTAGATTTTCTACTACACTATATACATCATTATGAATTTCTTCAATAGTACGCAACGTATACTGACTAGACTTAGCTTTATAAGCACAAGGTATGCGGTGCCATTGATAACGCTTTACTAATTCTTCATACGCACCGTGAACGGCTACTAAATATGCATGATTTCCTTCGTGAATATCACCAGTATTGCCTCCTGTTTTACCAGTGCGCTCCGCCATAAGGGCTTCGCTCACTTCAAGGGGCATATCTAAAAGGCATACCGCATCAGGTTTAGGCAAGCCAAATTTTTGGAACTCAAAATCTTCAAGCCAATCTAAAAATGCAGTGCGTTCCTTCGGATTATCGTATTTTACCATTTGGTGCACCATGTTAGACGTTGTATAACGATCTGCAATGATGATTCCCCCATTTTTGTAAAACTGTTCCCAATCAGTTCTAAAGGAAGCAAATCGATCGATAGCGTACATGGAGCTTGCCACATAAGGATTTACATCATGTACATCCTTACCAAATTCACCAGCTAAATACATTTTAATAGGCATAGCGGCGCCGCTATCATAGTTTGGAAAGCTCACAGACTTAACGGCATGCCCTTCTTTGGTCAAGCGTTCTACTAAGAGTTTAGTTTGTGTAGCCTTACCGCTGCCATCTCCGCCTTCTAATATAATCAAAGTCCCCATAATTACTCCTGTAATACCCAAATCGTTTCCAATGTCATATCATCAGCACCATTCGGTACAAAACCTAAAGCCTTGCGATTCTCTATATATTGTAACACAGAGGCACTAATCTCTTCACCTACTGCTACACAGGGAATACCCGGTGGATAATAAGCAATTGTCTCCCCTGCAATGCGATGAAGTGCTTCTTTTAAAGGTACTTGCTCACGATTTGCATACATAGCATTACGAGGGGTTATGCGCACAATAGGCGCTGGCAGCAGCGCAGAATCTTTACTAATGTCTTGCAATTGCTCTTCCTCTGTTTTATTAAATTCTTTAAATGCACGTAACACCTTTTCACTTACAGCTTGTACAGCCTTAATAAGAGCAGTTACAGACTCTTTTGTATCACCTATGGTAATGAGCACTAGCACATGATGAGCTTGTACTAACTCCACCTCAATATGATGTTCTCGTAACATCCGTTCAAATTCTACACCTGTGAGCCCTAATTCTTTAGCATCAATCAGCACCTTAGTACAATCATAATTTATTACTCGCTCTTGAATATCCGTGTATTCCATAGCAGCAATACCAGAAATTTTATTGAGTTCCTCACGTAAGTACATACTCAACTCTACTGCACGACTTACTAAATCATTACCTGCTGTGGCTAATTGATGGCGCGCCATATCTAAGGAAGCAAGGAAAATATAGTTTGGACTCGTACTTTGTAACATTTGATGCATTTGCGTAATACGCCGCTTATCAATTTTTTTACCTTGCCCTAATAGCCAAGATGTTTGTGTCAAAGAGCCAACAGATTTATGTGTACTTTGAGCCACCAAATCTGCTCCAGCCTCTATAGCCTCTATAGGTAAACTTTCAGAGAACGGCAAATGAGGCCCATGAGCTTCATCAACAAGTACAATAAGTTCCCGCTTATGAGCCTCTTGTATGATATTAACAATATCTATGCCCACGCCATAATAGTTTGGATACACTAAAAGAATCGCCTTTGCCTCTGGATGTGCATCCATTGATTTGATAGCATTTTCTAATGATACTCCTAGTGGAATCCCCCAGCGTTCATCAAAATCACAGCCCATATATACTGGTTTGGTTCCTGAGAGAACAAGCCCACTAATAACAGAACGATGTGCTTCTCGAGGAATGATAATGGTTTCATCAGGCCCTACAGTGCCCATGATCATGGCTTCGATCAAAGCTGTAGTACCATTAATAGAAAACCAACAACAATCAGCTCCATATAATTCGGCTGTTAAGTCTTGCGCTTCTTTTAATTCCCGTTCAGGTTCATGTAAATCATCTAAAGCATACATAACACCTAAGTCATAGGATAACGCTGGCCCCATCCAATTCTTTAACAGTTGAGGTGCTTCAACACCTATCTTATGACCTGGCGTATGAAAGGGCACAAAATGTTGTTCTTTATATGATTCTAAAGCCTCTACAAAAGGCATTTTTTCTTGATTACTCATATGTACCTCGTAAAAAGGGCATGAATCTCAATGAGACTCATGCCCTTATGCATGTATTTATCGCCGTGGACGACGTTTAGGATTGAATTGATTCATGCCTTTATCAATACCTACCTCTAAGGTGCCTAATACGGCTTTTACCGTATCCTTAATACCTTTTTGTACCTTCTCTTGCGACTCTTCACTAAATGGTGCTAAAACGTGATCAATGACAGTCCATTGTGGCAATGGACGTCCAATTCCTACGCGGAAACGAGGAAAATTTTCTGTTCCTATATGGGAAATTAAAGATTTAATCCCATTATGTCCACCTGAACTACCATTTGGTCGAATACGCAACTTACCTATAGGTAAATCCATGTCATCATAGATACAATACACATCAGATGGATCAATTTTATAGTACCGCATTAACGGTCCTACAGACTCACCACTTAGATTCATAAATGTTTGCGGCTTTACAAGTAATACTTTCTCACCATCTACGGTAATACTGCATACCTCAGCACGTTGCTCCTCTCTCCAAGGCGTGTGAGGGACACTATCGGCTATGGCATCAATAACCATAAATCCAATATTATGTTTTGTCTTTTCGTATTGCTTGCCGGGGTTACCGAGGCCTACTACTAATTTCAAGAATCACCTATTATTTATCAAATAAATTACTTACAGACACTTCATGGAAGATACGCATAATTGCTTCACCCAACAATGGAGCTACGGATAATTGCGTAATATTTGGTAAGTTGCAATTTTCCGGCAATGGAATAGTATTAGTAACGATAAGTTCCTTAATATTGGAATTTGCAATTCGTTCACTTGCCGGATCTGTCAACACTGCATGTGTAACAGCGGCGGTAACGGATTTAGCACCGAATTCTTCCAATGCTTTAGCACCTTCAACCAAGGATCCAGCCGTATCTACGATATCATCGATAATAATACAGTTTTTACCTGCTACATCACCGATGAGATTCATAACTTTAGCCACACCTGGTTCAGGGCGTTTTTTCTCAATGATTGCAATCGGTGCACCAATGCGGTCAGCCAAATCACGAGCTCTTGTAACACCGCCAAGGTCAGGAGATACAACGATAACATCTTCCATATTTTTTTCATTAATGTATTTAGCCAAAATAGATGCGCCAAACAAATGATCTACAGGCACATCAAAGAAACCTTGAATTTGGCCTGCATGCAAATCAATTGTTACAAGACGTGTAATACCTGCCGTTTGCATCAAATTAGCTACTAATTTAGCTGTAATCGGCTCACGACCACGAGTCTTACGGTCTTGGCGAGCATAGCCATAGTAAGGTACTACTGCAGTGATATGACGTGCAGAAGCGCGTTTTAACGCGTCAGCCATAACCATGAGTTCCATTAAATTATCATTTACAGGATAGCTAGTTGGTTGAATGATAAATACATCTTTGCCACGTACGCTTTCATCAATCATTATTTGTACTTCGCCATTGTTAAAACGACCTACAAATGCTTCACCTAAAGGCAACCCTAAATAATCACAAATTTCCTTTGCCAATGCAGGATTTGCATTACCTGTGAAAATCTTGAGTTTTTTGCCGTCTTCAAATGCCATTTTGTTACCCTTTCATTTGCTCCTATACTGGTTACTTATCCATAATCTATACATTACAG
>OKBA01000349.1_pt1 | contig 9615 bp, 7 predicted proteins | sample 1614821 | NCBI WGS metagenome assembly OKBA01 (sample SAMN04436972, study PRJEB24849) | human gut metagenome | biome: human gut; feature: NICU; material: stool | host: Homo sapiens | place: USA: Saint Louis, MO | collected 2010-04-02
CCGATCTCCACCAGTAGATAGGGGATGCAAGTATGAGCAATTTAACAAATCCAAATGATCATAAAGATCTGTCGTTTTTATTTAAATCAGTGGATCGATTGGCAGCTTTAGAAACACAAAAGAAGGCCGATACGATTATTAGTGTTCGCAAGAAGTGGGTAGCTGCTGCCATGATTGCTCTTGCTTCTGGATCTACCGTTTTATTAACTAGTAATACTGCTAATGCTGCAACTTCAGATGTTAACTCTGAAGTACAGGTAACAGTACAAAATCAAAATACAACAGAGAATAAGACGTCAGCTGAAGATACAACTAATAGCCATGATGCTGAACAAAGTAATCAAGATACTAAGGCGCAGGTTAATTTATCTCAACAAAGTAATCAAGAAGCTAATACAGCTGATCAAAATAATACACCAGAGAATGATAATCAAGTACAAACACCAGCCAATCAGGCTGATCATGTTAAGGGGAATGTTCAATCTGCATGGGACCAGGGATATAAAGGTCAAGGTACTGTCGTAGCTGTTATTGACTCAGGAGCTGATCCAAGCCATAAGGATTTTCAAACAATGCCTGAAAATCCTAAGCTTTCAAAGGATGATATTCAAAAAAAGATTGAACAGCAGGGGTATGGGAAGTACGTAAATGAAAAGTTCCCATATGTTTATAACTATGCTGATAGAGACAATGATTACATTACTTCTGATGACACTAACTCAAATGATTCTCCTCACGGTCAACACGTTTCAGGTATCATTGCTGCTGATGGAAAACCAGATGGTAATAAAGAATACGTTGTCGGTGTTGCTCCAGAAGCTCAATTGATGCAATTGCGTGTTTTCGGTCAGTTCTCAGATGAAAAAACTGATGATATTGCTAAGGCCATTTACGATGCTACTAATTTAGGTGCGGATGTAATTCAAATGTCCCTTGGTCAAGGGGTTGCAGATCAGCAATTAACTAATATTGAACAAAAAGCTGTTCAATATGCAATTGATCATGGTGTGTTTGTTTCAATTTCTGCATCAAATAATGGTCATTCAGGTTCAGTTGATAATACAAGTAATGTGACTTCTGTAGAAAGTTATGAATCTGGAAGTGCAGATGGTAATTATGAACCACTTAATTCAAGTACAGTGGCCAATCCTGGTGCCTCTAAAAATGCATTAACAGTTGCTGCAGAGACTTCAGCTACTGGTAAAGATAGTGACATGGCTGGATTTTCATCTTGGGGACCGGTACAAGACTTTACTTTAAAACCTGATTTGGCTGCTCCAGGGTATCAAGTTGTTTCTACCGTCAACAATAATAATTACCAAACAATGAGTGGAACCTCAATGGCTGGTCCATTCGCAGCAGCAAGTGCTGCACTGGTAATGCAACGGCTAAAGAAAACTAATCCTGAATTAAAAGGAGCGCAGTTGGTTGCTGCTACTAAAGCTCTTTTAATGAACAGTGCTAAACCTCAAACGCAAAATGGGTATACTACACCTGTTTCTCCACGTAGACAGGGTGCCGGACAAATCGATGTTGGTGCTGCGACTTCGAATCCAGTTTATGTAATTGCTGATGATGGAACAAGTTCAGTCTCACTTCATCAAGTTAAAGAAAACACGCCATTTACTTTAACTTTCCATAATCTAACGGACCAAGAACAAGTTTATACTTTTGATGACTTTGGTGGTGGATATACTGAACAAAGGGATAGCAATACTGGAGTTTATCATGATGTTCAATTAGCGGGTGCACGTGTTTATGGTGAAAATTCATTTAGTTTAGCTCCTAAAGAAACTAAACAGGTTACGTATTCTTTAAATCTAAATGGCTTAAACAACAATCAATTAGTAGAAGGGTTTTTAAGATTCACCAATACTAATGATAAATCTACAGTTTCAGTACCATATTTAGCTTACTATGGTGACTTAACCAGTGAAAATGTTTTTGATCAAAATGCTAATGAAGCACACTCCGACATCCAGGGAAATCGATTCGTTAATGAGCAAAACTATCCTCGTGGTGTTGCTGATCAAGAATCATTAAAGCAACTTGTTAATGTAGAAGGCGATTACAACTGGCAAGAAGTTGCAAAATTGTATGAAAGCGGAAAGGTAGCCTTCTCACCAAATAACGATAATAAGAGTGATCTTCTTAAACCATATACTTATTTGAAACAAAATGTTAAGGATTTAAAAGCTGTGGTCCTTGACGCTCAAGGTAATGTCGTAAGAGTTGTTGCAGATGTGCAAGGTGTAGATAAGTCTTATGATGAAAACGGAGTAACTAAAGATACAAGCTTATCAGTTTCAATGAGAGATAATCCTGATGCGTTTGAATGGGACGGCAAGGTATATAATAGTAAAACTGGTCAAATGGAAGTTGCTAAAGATGGTAATTATACTTATAGATTAGTAGCTACACTTTGGAATGAAGGACCTCATCAAGTGCAAACTGCAGATTTCCCTGTAGTAATTGATACTGTTGCACCAACATTGTCTAATGTGAAATATGATGAAGCCACGAATACTTTAAGCGGTGAATACCAAGATACTGGGGCTGGCTTTACTAATTATTCATATGCGACAGTTACAGTTAACGATAAAGTCTTCGGCTATAAACTTAGTGATAGCCAGTCGGCTTTTGATAATGCTGAAAAGACAAAAGGACATTTCAGTTTTACTTTGGACAAGAATGCGGTTGCTGCGTTATCAAACGCTGAAAATAAGGTAAGTGTTGCCTTGAGTGATGTGGCTGATAATACTGCAGTTTACAGTGTTGATGTAGCAGGAAAAGATATTAATGAACCTGCAGTCAGTGTTTGGAATGCTACTAATGGATTAGCATTTGATCAAAATTCTACTAGTTACAATAATGATACTAAGACTTACACGTTAATTGGTGGAGCAAATCAAGATTTCTATTTGAATGGTAAATTAGTTCAGGTTCAAAATGGTCAGTATTCTGTTCCTGTTGATGTCAATTCAACTAACTTGGTATTTAGCACTGATGCTACTGGTAAAAATGTGTTAAAGAATTTCTCAACTGTAACTCCAAAAGCATTCTTTAATTGGCAAGTTACTGACACTTTTGCAGGTAACTTTGGTGTTTCAATCAACTCTGTTGAAACTAATCGAAAAGATGATGTAGTTGTTCAAGCTGCTGTACCTAAAGGTGAAAATGTCCAAGCTTTTGCTAAAGATTACTTTACAGGTGAATTATATACAGGTGAAGTTAATGATGGGGTAGCTACATTCCATGTACATACTTCAATTAATGGTGGCAAGCGTGCATTATTAACTGGTTGGACTGTTGTTAATGGACCATCTTACAATGATAAGCAAGAAACTAGTCAAAGAGGCGTAGCAAGTTCAAATCACTTAGGTGTTTACTATGAAGTAGATGCAGCTGATCGTCCAGTTTATACTAACCGTAATCAGTTAGGTGTTGAAGTAAAAGACGAGGCAGCAAATGTGGATGCATTTGGTCCAGGAGCATATCCAGGACATGCCCCATCTGATTTGACGACTAGAACAGCTCCTAATCCAAACATTCATTTTGATTATATGAATGATAATGATACTACTCGTTTTGGTCAAAACGCAGTATTAAAGGGTTACTATGATCCCACTACAATGAAGTTTACGGTAACTGGTAATGTAGACGATAATGTAACTAGCTTAACTGTCTTGAGTGATAGTTCCAATGAAAATGACCCTGCAAATCAAGTTAAACTAGATCAAAATGGTAAGTTTAGCTTTGCCGTGACTGCAAATAGTACTGGTCAACGTCCGATTGCTTATCTTTATAGGACGAAGGACGGTCAAACTGTTCGTGGTACATTAAATCTTATCTTAGACACAGTAAAACCAACTCTTGAAGTCAACCAAGTTAATGGTAATGAACTTGAGCTTTGGACTAATAATCCTAAATTTGTTTTATCAGGTAAGGTAAATGATAACTTGGATGGTTATAGACTCTACGTTAATGGTAATAACATTTATCGTGAATTCTTAAACTCAGGTTATAATCGTTTAGAAGGTTTGAATACTGATACAGAGTTTACAAATCCATATGGCGATCATGAATTTGAGCAAGTTGAAAATCTTAACGATAATAATGATCAACCGACTACTCATATCTTTACTGTTAATGTAGTAGATCAGGCTGGAAATACCGTCACCAAGAAGCTAACTGTGCATTTTGATCCTAACTATGTTGTACCTACAGACAATACAAATGTAGTAGTTGACACTAGCACGAGTGACACAGATGGAGTTACTGAAACAAAACCAATTGATCCTTTAGTAGGTAAATCATTTAAATTATTGCATAATGCATATCTTTATGATCAAAATGGTGAAGTTGTTTTGACTGATGTTGAGAATGCTAAGAGCTTGCTCAAAAAAGGACAGACAATCGTTGCATTGGATAATGCTAAAGTAACATTTATCAATGGCGTTAAGTTTTATAGAGTAGGCAACAATACTTTTGTTAAAACGGCAAATACTGTTCTTCAAGCACCTAAGAGACTCAAGCTGACTCACAATGCTTATGTTTACGATCAAAAAGGTAATGTTGTCAAAAAGCATGGCAAGAAAGTTTTACTTAAGAAGAATCAATGGATTAGTGCATTGAACAATGCAGATAAATATGTAATCAAGGGTAGGTTATATTACAAATTAGCTGATGGTCAATTTGTAAAAGTGGCTAATACTGTTACTAAAAAAGCTAAGTTACGAAAAACTGTAGTGAGTTAGAAATACAGATAAATAGTCAAGTATTGTGATTTTGCAATGCTTGACTATTTTTGTGCTTGTAGTTTGTTTTGAATTTTCTTCTGTCTATGACGAATAAGCTTAACGATTTCAAAGTACATTTTTTGGAGAATAACATATTAGCACATAAGCGAGAAACTAAACTAATGAGAAGAATTTAGTTATAATATTTATGTAAGCGATTTCTGTAAAAGTAGATTAAAAATCTAAACATAGAAAGAAGGGTACTTGATGAAGAAAATTATTAATGATCCACACGACGTGGTGCCAGAAATGGTTGATGGAATGACTAGATCATATCCGCAATATATTGAAAAAATTGAAGGAACTGAAGCTGTCGTTCGCGCAGATAAAGCATCAATGAAAGATAGAGTCGGAATTATCAGTGGTGGCGGATCAGGTCATGAACCAACTCACGCTGGCTTTGTCGGTGAAGGGATGCTCAGTGCAGCTGTTTGCGGTCAGGTCTTTACTTCACCTACGCCAGATCAAATATATGCAGCTATTAAAGCTGTTAACCAGGGTAAAGGCGTCTTCATGGTTGTTAAAAATTATTCAGGTGATGTCATGAACTTTGACATGGCTAAGGATTTAGCAAGTATGGATAATATTCCTGTTAAATCAATTGTAGTTGACGACGATATTGCCGTTGAAAATAGCCTTTATACTCAAGGAAGACGCGGGGTAGCTGGAATGCATAAAATCCTTGGTGCAGCTGCTGAGCAGGGAGCTAGTCTTGATGAGATTGATGCTTTAGCTAAAAAGGTTTTACCAAATATCAAGACGATTGCTGTAGCTCTTTCTGCAGCAACTAATCCAGAAGTTGGTAAACCCGGCTTTATCCTGAAAGAGGATGAAATTGAGTATGGTGTTGGCATTCATAGTGAGCCGGGCTATCGTCGTGAAAAAATTAAGCCTTCAAAAGAATTAGTTGATGAATTAATTGGTAAATTGAACGATGAAATGCATCTTGATAGTAGCAAGAAATACGCTTGTTTAATTAACGGCATGGGTGCTACTCCATTAATGGAACAATATATTTTTGCAAACGATGTCTTAAATAAATTAGAAACTTTTGGTATTGAACCTAGCTTTATGAAGGTCGGTAATTATATGACTTCAATTGATATGGCCGGTATTTCACTTACGCTTTTTGAAATTCAGGATGATAAATGGCTAGATTACTTGAATTATCCAGTTAAAACAATTGCTTGGTAGAAAGGAAAAACAATGGCATTAACTACTGATACACTAACTATTTGGATGAATAAGTTCGCTGACAAGGTTAATACAAATAAACAATATTTAAGTGATCTTGATACGCCGATTGGCGATGGCGACCACGGATTTAATATGGATCGCGGGATGACAGCAGTTAAGGAAAAATTGGCTACTAAACCAGCTGATTTAACTTCTGGTTTTAAGACGATTGCCATGGCGTTAATTTCAACAGTTGGTGGTGCATCTGGCCCGTTGTATGGAACGGCTTTTCTAGAAATGGCCAAGAAGAGTACTTCGACTGACGATATTGGTGAGTTGCTTGATGCTGCGCTAGCTGGAATTGAAATGCGTGGTGGCGCTAAACCAGGCGATAAGACCATGGTAGATGTCTGGAACACTTTAGTACCAGAGGTTAAGAGTGGCAATTTAACTGAAGAAAAAATCAAAGATGCTGTTGAGGCTACTAAAGATATGATTGCTAAAAAGGGTAGAGCGTCATATTTAGGTGAACGGTCTAAGGGACACATTGATCAATCAAGCGGGTATCTTTTTGAAGCAATGCTTGAGACGGAGGGCTTGCTATGAGCTTAGGTATAACTTTGGTTTCTCATGTACCAGACATTGCTAACGGATTACCTAAATTGCTTAATCAAGTAGCAAAGGATGTGCCGATTACTGCCGCAGGTGGTACAAACGACAATGATATTGGCACTAGCATGGAAAAGATTATGACGGCATTTAATGAAAATTCTGCCGATGAAATTCTAGCTTTTTACGATTTAGGCAGTGCAAAAATGAACCTTGAAATGGCCATGGAAATGACTGATAAAAAAGTTCATCTCTATGATGCTGCTTTTATCGAGGGAGCTTATACAGCTGCATCACTTATTCAAGCAGGTGTAGGCTTAAACGATATTGAAAAGCAACTTAAACCACTAATTGTTAAAGATTAATAGAAAGAGGGCATTATGTCAGGATTCATAGGAGAGTTCTTTGGAACTTTAGTCTTAATTGTTTTGGGCACTGGTTGTGGTGCAGCAATTAATTTGCAAAAATCGTATGCTAAAGGCGCTAGCTGGCTTTATGTAACTATTGCTTGGGGCATGGCCGTTACATTCGGTGTTTATGTTGCTGCCAGTCTTGGTTCACAGGGGCACTTGAATCCCGCGGTTACCATTGGCTTTGCTAGTTTTGGCTTTTTCCCATGGAGCGAAGTTGGACCATACTTGCTGGGTCAATTTTTAGGTGCCTTTGTCGGTGCGGCTTTAGTAGCAATTCAGTTTTATCCTCATTTTAAGGCCACTAAAACATCAGAAGCAGGAAACAATGTTGGGATTTTTGCTACTGCACCAGCGATTAAGAACAATTTATTTAATTTCTTAAGTGAAACGATAGCAACTTTTATCTTTGTTTTTGCGTTACTTAACTTAGGTGATTTTGATAAAGGATTAAAGCCGATTGCGGTTGGTCTATTGATCATGGTTGTCGGTCAAGCTCTTGGCGGAACTACTGGATTCGCATTGAATCCTGCTCGTGATTGGTCGCCAAGATTAGCATATACAGTTTTACCTATTCCTAATAAGTCGTCGGCTAATTGGAGTTACGCTTGGGTGCCAATGCTTGGACCGATTGTTGGCGGTATTTTAGCAGCTGGTTTGCAAGCAGTTTTAAAATGAAAAAATTTCAAATAATACTCGAAGGACGAACATTTTTATGGTGTTTGTCCTTTTTTCAACTTCTAAAAAAATTTGGCGCCTTTTTTGCGTAATAAATATTAGAGGGTTAAACATCCTCAAAAAATTTTTCTAGGAGGACTTTGCATGAGCAAAGATAAAAAACTAAATGTCGCGGAAGTACTGGGCTTTACTGATGATCTGATGTTTCAGAACGTCATTAAGGATCCAGAAATTTGCCGTATGTTCTTGAATGAGGTACTTGGACATTAAGGACTTAACGGTCCGCACGCAGGAAAGGATCGCATTCAATGGCTGGAGAAGGTTTCGATTCTTGATGTTTTGATCACCGATAGCCGGGGCAGGCGCTACAACGTTGAGATGCAGGTTGCCAACAAAAGAGACATGGATAAGCGCGCCAGACAGTATCTATTTAAGCTAATGGAGGACGGCTTTTTGCGGCGAAGACAAGAATATGAAGAATTGCATGCGACTTATGTGATCTTCATCTTGCCGTTTGACCCAAAAGGAAAAGGCTTGAAGCGGTATAGTTTTGCTTATACTGCCAAAGAAGACCCATCAGTTGAACTAAATGATGGATCTGAGATAATATACTTAAACACCAAGGGAACCAAAGGTAAAGTGAAACCAGGTCTTGACGATCTTTATCGCTTGATTGAAGGCATGCCAACTTCAAATGGTAAGTTCATTAGCCGAGTTAAGGAGACAATGAATAATTATCGCAGAACCGAAGAATGGAGGAAACACGTCATGAACACGGAAGAAGTCGCAGAAGCAGCAAAGCAGCTCGGAATGGAAGAAGGCAAGAAAGAAGGCCTGATCACCGGAGTGCAAAACTTGATTTCTGTTTTGCGTGATTATGGTGAAGACAATCAAAATATTTTACAACAGCTTAAGCAAAAGTATGGCAATACTTTCTCCGATAAGCAGTTAGAGGATTTCTTGAAGCAAAGCTAATCTTCTAATAAACCAAAAAAGCGATAGTACCAACGATTGCGGTACTATCGCTTTTTTTGAAATTAAAAACCTTTTAAAATGGAGAGACATTTTGCTTGAATTTTGTTTGGCATAAAATCCTCACGAATCCCTAAAGTAGAGTAGCAATAAATCTGCTGGCTGGGTATTAATGGAATAGATTTTACTCCGGGATAGTTTTTTGCAGCTATATCCATTAAGAAACCAACACCCATATTTTGTTTGACTAGTTGCAAAGTAGCATCGATACTATCAACAACTAGTTTTTTCTTTGGTTTAAAATTTGTGTGAGTAAAAATTTGTTCCAGGGCAGTTCTAGATAGAAAACGTTTATGTCTCATAATTAAAGGAATATCTGCAATTTGAAATAGATCAATTTCTTTTTGCTTTGCGAGCGGATTATTGCTGGGAACAACGAGATTGTATTGGAAGGTTTCAAGTGTGGTTAATTTAATTCCAGGGAGTTTTTCATTGTCAAGACGAGAAAAAACAATGGCATCATATCTTCCTTCACGAAGATGTTGTTCTAAATAATGAGAATTTTCTTCATGCGTTTCAACTGAAGCTAGCAAATGTCCTTGGTTAAGTTGAGTGATGACGGAAGCTAGCCATTCTTTACCAGCTAACTCAGAATAGCCTAAACGAAAACTGTTTTCGTTTGCTCTTTTGGCTTCTAAAATAATTGATCGTTCTTTCTGAATTAGCCCTTTTGCGTTACGGTATACAACTAAGCCAGCGGGTGATATAGTCATTCTTTTGTGATTGTGGGCCTGAAAAATTAGTTGGGTACCAATTTCTTTTTCAAGTCGCTTAACCATTGAAGAAATAGCTGGTTGAGTTACTCCGAAAAATTCAGCTGTTCTATTATAGTTTTTAGTTTCTACAAGTTTTTGAAAATACTTTAAATCTCTGAATTCCATTTTTAAATAAATATCTATTATTGGACATAT
>OKBA01000366.1_pt1 | contig 9211 bp, 11 predicted proteins | sample 1614821 | NCBI WGS metagenome assembly OKBA01 (sample SAMN04436972, study PRJEB24849) | human gut metagenome | biome: human gut; feature: NICU; material: stool | host: Homo sapiens | place: USA: Saint Louis, MO | collected 2010-04-02
ATGATACGGCGACCACCGAGATCTACACTCCTTCCCTACACGACGCTCTTCCGATCTCCACCAGTCAAAGAATAAGCAGACAGATGAAGAAGAAGGACAAGATACTTCTGCACAAAAAGCTGGCAGCGGTGAAGAGTCGCATGAAGCTCAAACTGGAACTGTTACGCCTGGTACTACTAGTGGTAGTGAAGCTGAAACTGGTAAGACTCAAGCAGATAGTACTGGTACTGATACCCCAAATGCAAATAGGGGGGGGTACAACCTCTGATACAAATGGTGCGGGGGCTGCTGCTAAGGTAAGAAGAATTCGTGCAGCAGAGATGCAGAGTCGAAGTATAAGCAATCAACCTACTGCTGACCAATTGGTTGATTATTATAAAGATAAAGTAAGTAAAGATAAGAACAATGTTGGTACTGCATTAGATAAAGAACATGCTCAGAGTTTGTTGGATTATTATAATAATTTAGAGACTGTTACAAACATTTTAGATTTAAGTGCATCGAGCTATGGCGAAGTATGGCTTGAATCTGCAATCAGTAAAAGGACATCCAACCTTTCCAATGAAGTTGTAAACCGGACTATAACTTATGTTTCTCAAAGAATAGTCACAGATACCCAGGCCAAGATTGATAAACAGATTGAAAAGCTTGAGCAATTAGCTAAAGACCATCCAAATAACCAAGAAATACAGAATGCAATTAATAATCTAAGGGACGCCAAAAATTCTGTTACTGTCGACAATATAACAAATGCTAAGGCTATGGAAAATGCTATTGGTACATTAGATAACTATGGCTCTCAATCTGCATATAATAAATTAAAACAAGATGCTGAAAATCCTCCAGCAGAAGTTAATAAAGACGGTTTGAAGAGTGACGTAGCTGAAGCCGATAAAGTCAAAGGCGATTATAATTACTACAATGCGACAAATAAGGATGCCTATGACAAGGCCTTAGAAGCAGCGCAAAAGGTAATCGACAACCCAGCTGCGACCCAACAAGAAGTCAACGATGCCAAGACAGCATTAGCCGCTGCCAAGACAGCGTTGAATGGATCAGCAACCGATAAGGCTACTTTACAAAAAGACGTTGAGGATTCAAGCATCACCAAGGCAGATTCTAAGTACTACAACGCTAGCCAAGACAAGAAGCAAGCTTACGACGAAGCACTTGCTCAAGCTACTAAGTTGTTAAACGACAAGACTGCTGGCCAAAAGGCAGTAGATGATGCCGTAGCAAACTTAGAAAAGGCTAAGGCAGAGTTGAACGGTGAACCTAACTTCATCGGCGGTGACTACACTCCATCAGAGCCATCAACCCCATCTACCGAAACTCCAGCAGAAAAGACCACTGAAAAGATCTTGATGCACGCTTCTTACCTCTACGATAACAAGGGTATCAAGATTGATAAGCCAACTGTTAAGAGCTATGTAACTGTTGTAGTTGCAGAAAATCCTGTAACCATTAACGGTATTAAGTACTACAAGGTTGCTGGTAAAGATGAATATATCAAGGCTGGAAATATTGATGGTACTTTAAGAGTAATTACCCATAATTCATACATCTACAACAATAAGGGTAAGGCCACTCGTAACAAGGGCATCAAGCGCTTAGTCAAGAAGACTCGTGTCGTTAGAACATACGGTGCCCCAATCAATATCAAGGGTCATATGATGTACCGCATCGCTAAGAATAGATACATCAAGGCTAGAAACTTTGAAGGTACTTTGAGAAGACTTTCCCACAATTCATTCGTTTATGATGAAAAGGCTAAGGCAACTCGCAATAAAGGTATTAGACGCTTATTGAAGAAGTCACGTGTAGTAAGAACCTTTGATGCTCCAGTTAAGATCAACGGATACATGATGTACCGGGTTGACAATGGATACGTTAAGGTTAAGAACTTCAAGTAATCAGTTTCATTAAGCACACACACAAATACTTTAAAAGAACCGAAGCAAAATTCGGTTCTTTTTTGCGCTTACTTAGTTTCCACTTTTCGGTTATCCTTGTCTCATAGTAAGCGTCAAATAACCGGGTATCTGTTTTAGCCTTCATTTTTCAGGTATTCTAATCTCATCAAATTAATGGAGGTTACGAATATGATCGAAAAACAACAACCCATTGTGACACTTGGACATTCAACTAAGCCTAAAAAGGCTCGTCCACCACGTAATAATTTATTGCTTAATCTAAAAAAGGATGACTTAGAACTGAACTTCTACAGTAGTTTAGATACTGAAATTATGAATAAGCTGCTTGAGAAAGTCTTATTATGATTAGGCTCAGTGACTTAGGGCAAGTCTATATCGTTTGCGGCAAGACGGATCTGCGTAAAGGCATTGATGGCCTAGCAACTTTAGTTAAAGAACAGTTTGAACTTGATCCTTTTAGTGGTAAAGTTTTCCTCTTTTGCGGCGGAAGCAAAAAGCCCTTTATTGGGATGGGCAAGGTTTCTGGCTGTTATACAAAAGATTTGAGAACGGAAAATTGAACTGGCCTCGAAATCAAAATGAAGTTCAAGCTTTATCTTCTAAGCAGGTCGACTGGCTAATGAATGGCTTTGCAATTAGTCCTAAAATAAAGAACACGAAAGCGCGCGAATTCTACTAACACTTGACATCGCGCGCTTTTTTGATATTCTTTTAACTAATAAATTTAGGAGGAAGTTTATTAGTTAAAAGAAAATTTAGAAAAGACTATTGCTCAACAAGCAACTACAATTCAAAACTTAACTGATGAAATCAAGCTCCTCCGTGAACAAGTAGCTTACTTGACGCAGAAGCGTTATGGCAAGTCTTCAGAACAAAGGCCTTTAAATGGGCAAACAAGTCTCTTTGATGAACCTGATGCCCAAGATGACGGAGAACGTCCCCGACGCCGCTGTTCAGACTATTACTTATAACAGAAAAACTCAGCGCAGGAAAAGAGCCGACCTGCTAGCAGCCTTTCCTGCCGAAGAAGGTCATCATGAACTTACTGAGATTGGCAAGCAGCCAGTGCGCCAGGAAGTAATATTTATTTCAGCTCAGCTTAAGAAACTAGAGCACATCCAGCATGTCTACAAATGTGAATACTGCGGTCAAAGGGACTTGACTGATAAGATTATCAAAGCCAAATTGCCTAAAACTCCGTTGAAGCATGGCCTGGGCTCATCTCATTGATTGCTAATACTCTATATCAAAAGTATGAAATGAAGGTTCCTGATTACCGCCAAGAAAACGATTGGCGCAAGCTAGGACTAGATCTGTCACGGCAAATGCTCAATTACTGGGGATTGAAAAGCAGCGACTATTACTTTAAGCACATGTATAATCTGCTAAAGCAAAAACTATTAAAGCGCCCCATCCTGCATGCCGATGAAACCTACTATACTGTCTTAGAAAGCGAAACAATCAAGACCTACTATTGGGTCTTCCTTTCAGGCAAACATGATCAATACGGAATTACGCTGTATCATCATGATTCACACCGCAGCGGCCAAGTGGCACTTGATTTTTAGGCAATTACAATGGCTACCTGCACTGGAACATGTGGCAGGCTTATATGCAATTGCCTCAGGCAACCTTGGTTGGCTGCTAGGCACATGTAAGACGCAAGTTTGATGAAGCCGTGCCCCAAACCGCTTCGGATAAGTTGCTCGCTAAAAAAGGACTTAACTATTGCAATCGGATGTTTTATTTAGAACAGACTTGGGAGGCTTTAAACAAACAGGAGCGTTGCCGGTTAAGACAGGAAAAGCTCAAGCCTTTGATGAAAGAGTTCTTCAACTGGTGCAGGCAAAATAAAGCAACAGTCTTGCCCGGCTCTAAACTGGGCAAGGCTATCAGCTACTCGCTTAAGCATCAAGAAACTTTCGAGAATGTTTTGCTCGATGGTCAATTTAGAACTGTCCAATAATAAGGCTGAACGAGCTGTGAAATCACTCGTTATGGGCAGAGGCAATTGGCTCTTTTCGCAGAGTTTTGCTGGAGCTAAAGCCAGCGGCATTATTTTGAGTTTAATAGAAACAGCCAAAAGAAATGGGCTTGATCCAGAAAAATATTTGAAATATTTGCTAGAAAAATTGCCAAATGAAAAGGACCTAGAATCAAATACACTTGAAGCTTATTTGCCATGGCAAAAAGAGGTCAAAATTCTTTGTAAATAAGGCATGCAAAAAGGCCACCCCTGGGATGACCTTATTTTTCGTACTCTCAGGCACGCCTGGTTATTTGACGCTTACTTTATTTAATAGTTATTGCTTAATTCTTTAAGGCCTGGCAAACTCATCATAACAATGAAACTAATGATGTAGAGGGCTGAAAGAAAGCCCATGACAACCGTTAAATTGTAGTGATCCATCAAGATACCGATGACAACTGATGAGAAACCACCGATTGCACGGCCAATGTTAACGATGATGTTGTTAGCTGAGGAACGAATCTCAGTTGGGTAGAGGCGACTGATTACTGCACCGTAACCACCAAACATCCCATTTGAGAAGAAGCCCATGACTGCACCGATGATGAGTAGAGTAGCCATGTTTTGTGCAAGTGATAAAACATAAACCATGACAGCTGAACCGATCAAGAAGATGGCGAAGGCTCTACGTGGACCGAAGTGGTCGAAGATGTTACCGAAGGTCATCATACCGATGCTCATGCCGACGATAGTTGAGATCATCCAAATACTTGAGCTAGATACGTTTAAGTTCAATTGCTTTTGCACGATGGTTGGTAACCAGTTCATTAAGCCGAAGTAACCAGCGATTTGGACGGTCATCATGACCATCAAGCCTAAGCTTTGAAAAGCAAGACGTGGGGTTGAAAACATTTTTTTAATGACATCACGTAATAATGAACCTTTTTCATCTTTTTTAGCTTGGAGGAATTGATCGCTTTCATGCAAATGTCTTCTGATAAAGACTGTTAAAATTACTGGGACAATTCCGACCAAGAATAGTGCGTGCCAGCCAGCTGTTGGAATAATCCAAGCCGCAATTAATGCCGCAAAGATCGCACCGATTTGACCACCGACTGCCGCAATTGAGGTCATCTTACCAATTCTGTCGCTTTCAAAGTTTTCGGCGATTAAGGCAATGCCTACGCCATATTCACCGCCGGCACCAATACCGGCGAGAAAACGTAAGGCGTAAATCTCATAGATGTTGTTGGCAAAAGCCATTAAACCGGTAGCTAGGGCGAAGATTAAAACCGTGTGTGAGAAAGTTTTAACCCGGCCAATCTTGTCACCTAGGATGCCGAAGCAGATACCGCCGACTAGCATCCCTAAGTTAGTGATTGAGGAGATCAACCCAGCGGCTCCACCAGAGAGGTGCAAATCCGCAATCATTGAACTCATTGCAAACGATAAAAAAAGCACATCCATGTTTTCAAGCGCAAAACCTGATGAAGTAGAGGCGATGACCCACTTCTGGTTTTTACTTAGTCCATGACTGTGCTGCGTAATATATTTCATATTTAATTTCTCCAAAACGAATGCTCTCTGTCATCCAATTATTTCTTCGTCTATATATGATATGCTTTTTGAATAAAGAAACAAGGGTTGCTATGAAAAAAAGATCATCCTATCGTGCTGAAAGAATGATCTAAAAACTTTGTTTTAAATCTAATATACTAACAATCCGACGCCTAATGCGACTAGACACAAGACAAATTCGATTACCAGTAATTTCCAACACCACTTGAACCATTTGTTAAAGTCGATGTTAACCATCATCAAACTCATCAAGATTAATCCGGTTGGGGCAACCAAGGAAATAAAACCAAGGCCCCAGTTGTAGGCATCAATTACACTAGCACGGTCGATTCCAACTACATTGGCAAGTGGTGCCATGATTGGCATGGAAAGTACGGCCAAACCAGATGATGATTGGATGAAGAATCCCAGAATGATGTAGACGATGAACAGGAACCAAATGAAGATTAATGGACTCATGCCAGAAATCTGTTGGCTGAAGAAGTGCATGATGGTGTCACTGGTGTGACTGTCATCCATAACAATGGAAACGGATCTCGCCAACCCGATTGTCAAAGCAACACCAAGCAAATCGCTAGCACCATCAACGAAGGCTTGCACAACTTTGTGCTCGGAAAGACCTGAGAAGATAGCCATCAAGTAGCCGGCAGTTAAGAAGACTACCGAAATTTCGGTAAAGTACCAGCCTTTTTGTTGTACACCCCAGATCATGACGATAAAGGCAATGCCGAAGATGATCAATGATAATTTTTGTTGCCAAGTAAAGTTGGCTGGTTTGTTAAAGTCGGCATCGTTTAAGTACTTTTCACGATCTTCTTCGTATTGGTCGTAAACAACAGATTTAGTAGGATCTTTACGTACCTTTTCAGCGTAGCGAATGACATAGATCATACCAACTACCGTACAGATGGCCCACATGGTAATTCTGAGTGGTAAAGCTCTGGCGAAGTTAACACCGGCAGTGTTAGAAGCGATGATCGTTGAGAATGGGTTAATGGTTGAAATCATGGTCCCAATACTCGTTCCCAGGAAGATCGTTCCTAGAACTGTCATCGTATCATACCCGGCTAGCAGGAAGACTGGAATTAGGATTGGGTACATGGCCATCGTTTCTTCGGCAAGACCAAAGGTTGTACCACCAAGAGAAATTAGGCCCATCACAAGGATGATCAACAGAACTTGCTTACCTTTGATTTTCTTAGATAAAGCCTGCATCCCCGAGTTGATCGCGCCGTTTGCGTGAACGACACCAATACATCCACCTAGGATCAAAACGAAGGCGATAATGTCGACACTTTGAGCGATACCTTGTACCTGTGAGGTGAAGAACTGATTGAGCGCCTGCCACAGGTTAGGCTTCTTTAAATTGATTCTCTCGTAAGAATTTGGAATAGCAACTGGCTTGTAGATTGTGTCATCCTTAAATTTCTTGACTGCAATGTTGACCTTGTACTTCTTTAAAGTGGCCTGAGTAGCAGGTTCTTTGTACTTTTTGCCACTTGGTCTGGTAACTACGAAATCTTTATTGCTGGTATCATAAGCAATCGTCGCATAGTTACCGGCAGGAATAACAAGAGTCAATAGTTGAACAAGCAAAAGTACAATTATGATGACGGTATAGGCCGTCGGAAATTGGTGCTTTTTCTTCTTTTTAGTAGTCATAATAAAACCTCCTTACTTGTATAACTATTGATTTATAGTTTTATTATACAGTTAAGGTGGTATCTTTTGATAGCGATTTCATATAAATATAATAAAAAAGCCGAGCTTGCCTCGACCTTCTTGTTATTCAGCGTGTTTACCGCGATTTCTGTGCCAGAACTTGCGTGTAATATAGATTGCGGCAATTACTATAATCACCAATGGAGTAACCACGAATTTCAAGATGTTACTGTTACGTTCAGCTTGTACATTAGCATGATTTTTGGCAGTAGCAGGTTTGTTCTTCTTACTTGTTGCCCTTTTCTTATTAGGCTTACTGCTGGTAGCTGCCTTACTTGGACTAGCATTTTGCTTTTTGTTTAAATTAGAAGTAGCAGAATTTGGCATCTTGTGTTGGTGACGCCATTTGTCTGTCTTCTTGATTGCTGAATGGCTGTTGTGATTATTCTTTGTTACATTCTGTGAATGTTGTTGATTATGGGGAGTGGTTGCGCTACTACTATCCTTCTTATTTGGCAAATAGTAGGCACAATCGATGTAGGTGACACCACTTGGATTGTTAGGATCAACTTCAAGGGCACGTCCACCATAAGAGGGATTGCCAGCTATCTCAAAGTCACCAATTCTCTCTGGTAATTGCCCCATGTTAAAGAATTGCCGCTCAGGGACACCGTTAACCACTTTTACCGTATCGGCATACATGACTTGTAAGGCTTGACCAGTATATTGATTTATGCAACGCCAATATAATGATTGGTAGGTTACATTTTGTTTATTTGTTTCAGATGTTTGTGGTTGATTAGTTTGATCATTTTCATCAGCTAAAACTGGAGTAGTCGTTAAAAGCAGGGCAGCTGGTAACGCTGCACACAGTTTGATGAGGAATTTTCTTTTGTTTAACATTTGTCTCACCTCTAAATAATAACGCTTACTTTCTACTTAAATTTTAGCGATAACTTTCGATGAATACAAGTTGAGAATAAGCAAAGATTATAGTAAAGTAACTAATGAAAGCGATTTTACAAAGGGAAGACGAATTATGAGTTTGACTGTAAATCTTTATTACAATGGTAAAAATGGTGATGCCAGAAAGTTCGCACAAGAAATGGAAGACAAGGGTATTGCAGGTCGTATTCGTGCCGAAGAAGGCAATGAAAAATATGATTACTTTATCCCAATGGATGATCCTGAGACGGTTTTATTAATCGATAGTTGGCGTGATCAAAAGGCGCTTGAGGCTCACCATGCTTCACCTATGATGAAGGAATTGGCTGACTTGCGTGAAAAGTATGACTTGCATATGCGCGTTGAACGCTACATCTCGGATGACAGCGGCGTGCCTACAAGTGATCAAAAGTTTATTCGGAAATAAAGATGATTAGAAAATATCAAAAGAGCGATTTAGATGCGTTGATGCAGATTTGGCTTGAGGGTAACCTTGATGCACACGATTTTATTGATCCAAGTTATTGGCATGATAACTATGAATTGGTGAAAAAAGAGTTGCCGAATGCTCAGCTGTATGTAGATGAAGAAGAGGGCGAGATAGCTGGTTTTGTAGGGATGCAAGGCGACTATATTGCCGGCATCTTTGTTAAAAGAGATCATCGGGGCCGCGGTATTGGCGAAAAGCTGATTCACTTTTTGAAGCTAAAGCATGATAAATTGCAGCTGTCGGTGTATGAAAAGAATGAGGCGGCTATTAGTTTTTATCAAAACCGTGGTTTTAAGTTAGTGAAAAAAGAGATTGATCAAGAGACTAGTGCAGCCGACTGTTTAATGGAGTGGGATGCATAAAAGTTATGCCTAGGAATTTATAATAAGTATTTTTTCACAATGGACTAGCGGTATTAAGCTTAAAGTAATAAAAGTCAGGAAAAGCATGGTGTTGAGATGTCAGAAATTGCTTTAGCTTGGGAATAGGCTAAGGGTATCACTGCTCCAATTGTTGGTTCAACGAAGATCAAACACCTTGAATTAGCTGTGAATTCGATGGACGTAGAGCTCACACTAGATGAAGTACTGGTGGAGATCGGAAGAGCGTCGTGTAGGGAAAGAGTGTAGATCT